>BNJU01000972.1_pt1 | contig 87434 bp, 97 predicted proteins | sample 8539281 | NCBI WGS metagenome assembly BNJU01 (sample SAMD00202456, study PRJDB9452) | human saliva metagenome | isolation source: human saliva | place: Japan
CAGTTACGTATTGCTTCCTCCTCACCGAGCTGCGCTGCGGACCGCTGGTGGTCTCAGGCTGCAGCGTTTGCCACCGCTGCTGACGACCGCCGCCGCCGCTACAGCACGGGATACCGCCCGCTGCCGGCGGAGGTGGTGGCTGAGCACGGTCCGGTGGAGCAGGCTTCACGCGCGGCATCGACGTCCTCCTGGGCATGCCGGCCTCATCTCGCTGGCCTTCCAGATCCTCGACCGCCCGGAGGCGGCTGACCGACGACGCCGAGGCCGGTGGGCCGACGCTGTCGAGAGCAGGCGCGGAGCCCGCGGAGCTCCCTGCAGATCGGCCAGTGTGGACCATCAGACCTCGTCTCGGGGTCACGGCCCGCTCCCGGCCGTGGCCGTGGACCGCTGCGAGACCCGTCAGCTCGCTGACGAGGGCGCCGCGACTGGGCCGCCCGCGCCCCGCGGCCCTCCTCCTGCCTTGAGCGCCGGGAGAGGTGGCCTGCGATGGCCGGAGACGCCACAGGCCCGCCGCGCGCGCGCTGGCGACGTGCCGGGCTGCGCCGCCCGCAGCGACCCGTGCAGTGCATCGGCGGCCCGTGGTCCGCCTGGCTCAGTAGCGCGCCCGGCCCGACCAGAGTACGGCTGGATCAATCGACGGCGCCCGCAAGAGCCAGGTCCTGGGTGGGGCTCGCCTGCAGAGCACGATGGGCCTCCTGCTCGAGCGCCCAGACGGCACCCGACTCGACGAGATCGGTGAGGTCACGGGCATCGGCCCGCAGGCCGCCTTGAGGCCGTCTCCCTGCTGTGGACCGGAGGCACGGTCGAGGATGGGCGACATCGAGCCCGCCCCCGGTGAGCGGGCGCCTCGAGCTGGCACGGTTCCTTCCTGCCTCGGGCGACTTCCACTGGGTCAACGAATCCTGGCAGGACGCCACCTGCCGCCTGGCTGCGCGGCCCGGGTCACCGTCGTCGGGACGCCGGAGCCTGGCCGGGGAGTCGCCGCCTGGAGCCCACACTGCCCGAGGTCCGGCTCGACGGCGCACCCCGTCGAGGGGACACCCTGGCGTCCCTGGCTGGAGACTCAGGGCCCCGCGGGCCGCTCGAGGTGGTGCGCTGCCGCGAGCCGGATCCGCATGCCGCGCGTTGCGCGCCGAGCAGGAGGCAGACGGTCGGCCCCTTCGACGATGAGAGTTTCGCCCTGCCTGGCTTTTGCGCGAGCGCCGACGAGCTCGGAGCTCGGCCCTGGCCCCGACGCCCTCGCCGCGACATCGTCGTCGGCCTGGCCGCCAGGGCCGTGGCCGCCCTCATCGCCCGCGCCACCGTCACCCCATCTGCCCGGCGACTCCCCGGCGGCACGGACCCGCCACCTTCACTCACTCCGACCGCCCGGTCGTCCTCGCGCGGGCTGTCCCGTCTGCTCGGTCGCCGGGCAGGTGAGCCCCGGCACTGGTGGCGCCTCGGCCCCGTCGGAGCCCGCCACGAGCAGCGTCCGTGGCCATTCCCGCCGCGGCCTCGTCGACTCCGGGCCACCAGCAGCACTACAAGCTCCCTCCAACCTGCGCCTCCAGCGCGAGTTCCGCGACTGGCCGGTCTGCCCGCGGCACGCCTGCCGCCCGGCCGACCTGGAGCGCTCTGGACCAGCCCCCGGCCTGATCGTGCACCCGCTCACCGACGACGGCAACGAGCCTGACGCCGTCGCCCGGCCCCACTCCCGAGCGAGAGCTCGCCACGATCCTGGCGCTGTCGGTCGGCGTGCGCGAGCCGCTCGGCCGAGCCCACCGGCCAGGAGCTGGCCGATGCCGCCCAGGCCCCGCTGGAGCGCCAGCTGCGCTGCTGACCGGCCGCCGGCGGCAACATCGGCTCGGTGACCGCTCTACGTCCTCGCTGCGCCCGAGCGCGAGCAGGCGGCCAGCTGGTGACGGAAGCGAGCGCGGCGGCCCCCGGCACCCTACGTCTCACATCGAGCGCGACCACGCCCCTGGCTCTCATCGGCCCCGCCCCTCGGCGGTGGACGGGAGCGATCGGGGACTGATGGCGCGGAGGCCGGGCGGATCTCCCTGCCCGACGGCTGTCGGCGCCCGGATCGTCCCTGACCGGCAACGTGGACAAGGTGGCCCGCAAGTACTTCTCCTTCGCCCTGCGCATCGCGGTCCAGGACTGCGGCTGCTCCTTCGAGGTCATCCGCCTGGTCGCCGAGGCCCTGGGGTGCCGCTGCGCGCCCGGGCCCGCTGGGACGAGCAGCGCATCGCCCGGGCGCTGGGCACCGACCCAGCGGGAACCGGCCTGCATCGTCGTCGACCTGGGAGGCCGCCGTGCGCACTGACTTCGAGACGCTGCGCGAGCTCATCTCCGGCTTCTCCGCCGGATCGGACACGCGCCCCGCCGAGCCGACCTCCGACGGCCTGGGCTGCGCGCCGCCCGCGCCCGCCGCTGGACTGCCAGGGTGCCGGACGCGCTCGTCCCCGGCCCCCAGGAGCCCCTACCCCACAGCCTGCACGAGACCTTCGAGCGCCGCTCGTCGTCGACCACCACGGCACCGAGCGCGCTCGAGGCCGAGGCCCTCCTGGGCATGGTCCGCGACGCCCTGGCCGACGACGCACGCACCTGGGGAGCGGACGCGGCGGCTCTGCCCCTGGAGCCCTCTTCGTCCTCCCTGCTGCGCCTGCGGCGGCGCCGAGCCCGGCATCTACCGGGTGCGGCTCGACGGCGTCGACCTCGTCCGCCCTCGCCGCCGGCCGAGGAGATCGAGGGCATGGCGGTGCAGAAGGAGTTCGCCCGCGCCGGCGCCTATCGTCTCGGTGGCCGCCAACCTCGATGAGGCCGACGCCTGGGGCGGGCGGCCGGCTACCGCTTCACCACGAGCCGCAGCGCCGCCTCATCTACTCGCTGCACCTGCGCGCCGCCGCCCGGGACTGGTGGGGACGGTCTTCGCCGGCTTCGCCACCTCGGCGGTGCGCCACCTGCTGGACTCCGACGGCGTCAGCCGCCACCAGATGTTCGCCGTCACCATCGCCAGTCCGCAGACAGAACCGCCCGATGAGGCGGCTGGCTGTCAGCCCGCGCCGCGAGCGCCTCGGCCCACCCGCTGGTCCACCGCCGGCCAGACGGACCCAGAACTGCATACCGCGTCACAGAGTTCCACAGACCACCCTGTTCGCGGGGTTTGGGGCCCGGTCCCGGCAGACCGGACCCCCGGGGGCCCGAAACGGGCCCCTGCCCCTGCCCACCAGACACCTGAGAGAAGGAGGTGAACAGCATATGACAGACAGCTCGATTGATCTCACTCGCCGACAGTGACTTCGGCGTCGAGGAGCTGCCCGAGGGCAACGCCCTGGGTTGTGCCTTCAGCAGCGCCAGCGCGTCCTGCCCGGCCAGCGCCGCCTCGGCCTCGTGCCCGGCCAGCGCGGCCTCGGCCTCGTGCCCGGCCTGCGCCGCCAGCGCGTCGACGACGTCCTGCTGACGACCCCATGGTGGCGGGTAGGGGACCGGGGTTCCCACCCGCCACTGGTGGCACCCCGGAGCCCCGCGAACCGACCTGAGGGAGCCAAGAGCCCACGATGAGCACGGTGATGAGTACGGCGAGGACAACGCCGACGATCCCTGGTAGCCGCCCGACGAACCTCGATCCCGCGCCTGCGCCGCGGCGTGAGCCTCATCGTCGGGATGGACAACCAGCCGATGCTGTTCGACTCCGACTCGGGCAAGTACCACCGGCTCGGCGCGGCCGCCGCCTTCATCGTCAGCCAGTTCGACGGGGTGCGCCCCTGCCGACCATCATCGAGGAGCTGCCCCAGGACATCGACGAGGCGGGCGCCAAGCGCATCACGGGCCTGGTCGACAACCTGCGCGACAAGGGGCCTCCTGGCGGGCGGCGAGCCCTGCCCTCCGACCCTGCCGCCCGCGACGCTGGCGGCCCCGGCGCGCACCAGGCGCAGCCGTGGACGCCACACGGCCCAGCCCCCGCCGGGCCCGCCACTCAAGGTCGAGAGGTCCCCGCCGCAGCGGGGGCTGGTGGCTGCCCCGCATCATCATCGCCCGCAAGCTACCACCGGATCGTCGCCCCGTTGTCACCCTGCTCCAGCGCCTGCCGGCCCCCGCGCTCAGCTGGGTCTTCCTGGCGCTGGCCGCCTGCGGCTACGCGGCCGGGGCCATGGCGCTCAGCTCCCTGGCCGGGGCCCCCGCCCGGGGTCCTCGTCTTCGTCACGGCGGTGGCGATCCAGCTGGTGAGCATCCTGCTGCACGAGTCCTGGCACGCCATCGTCGCCGGCTACCTGGGCACCCCCATCCGCGGACTGGGGTGGCGCTCATGTTCTGGGCGATCCCCATCGCCTACGTCGACCGCACCGACTCCTACCGGGTGCGCTCCCGGCGCGGGCTGACCATGCTGGCCCTGGCCGGCATCTTCTCCGACGGCGTCGTCTGCGGACTGGAGGCGGCCGTCGCCTGGGCCTCGACGGGAACGGTGCGCCAGGGTGGCCCTGACCCTGTGCGCCTTCCAGCTCACCATGCTCGTCACCAACCTCAACCCCTCACCCAGTCCGACGGCGTCGCCGCGGTCGAGGCGGCCACCGGCTCGGTCAACCTGCGCGGGCGCTCCATGTTCGTGCTGCGCTGCGTCCTGACGCGCCAGCCGCTGCCGCCGGGCCCTGGCTGTCATGCGTGCCCGCGGTGCGCTGGGGCTACTCATTTACGGGCTGGCGTGCTCTTCTCGGACTGGTGGCCTTCGTGATGAGCATTGTATGGATAGGCTACTGGCTGTACGCCCTCTTGAAAGGTTTCCTCCTATGACGCAGCCGGTTCTCTCTCGTGCCGGTGCCTCCCCCTCCCAACAGCCACAGCCGCAGCCCGTATCCGCCGTGACCCCCGGGGAGCCCATCCCATCCGCTCCGACCTCCGCCGTACCAGCGCCGGTACCGGCATCGGAGCCGGAGCCCCCGGCCCTGGCCCAGCCCGCCGTGGCCCTGCCGACCCTCGTGCGCCTGGGCGGGCTGCCGGTGCGGGCCGTCCCCGAGACCAGCGCCGCCGTCATCGGCACCCTGGACTACCTGCGCCGGCTCGACGAGGTGCTCGACGGCGCCGCCGACCAGCTGCTCGACCCGCTCTACGAGATCGTCCCCCACCCTGGACAAGGCCGAGCGCCGCCCGGTCCCTGCGCGCCAAGCGCTGCGTCTTCCAGGGGCGCGCCACCGACCTGTCCGAGGAGGTCCTGGCGGCCCTGCCCGCCGAGCTGCGCGCGCTGCTGGAGCGCTGGGACGCCCCTGAGGCCCGCAAGGAGGAGACCCGAGCCCGCCTGGCCGTCCTGGTCGACGTCGACCTGGACCGCAGCCGCGAGCTGCTGGCGGCCGGCCTCGACGAGCCCGGCTACCAGGAGGCCCTGGCGATTGCCGCCCCGGCCCTGGTCTCCCACCCCTGGCCGCCCGCGGCCGTCGGCCTCGAGGACCGCGTCCTGCGCACCCTCTACACCCTGGCCACCCGGGCCGCCCTCAAGACCAGCCTTCTCGGGACTGACCACCGTCAACGAGGCGGGCCAGCCTCCACCGGGCGCAGCCACCGCATGGTGGCCACCCACCTGGCCTACCGCATCCTGAGCGCCACCGCCCAGGACCTGGCCGCCGACGGCGCCCTCTACCTCGAGCCTCGCCCCGTGCGCCGGTCCCTACAGCGCCGCTCCGGCCCGGACGCGGCCGGCGCCTACGGCCAGTACCCTCCCGGGAGGTCGAGGCGGAGGCGCTGACCGTCGTCGGCGAGCACGAGTACGGCAACGGCATGGTCTTCCGCCAGGAGACCATCCAGCCCGCCCGCTGGCTCCAGGAGACCCACGACGCCCTCACCGGCGGCGGCATGCACGCCGTGCTCAGCGTGCGCGACGCCTGCGAGCGCGTGGGCGGCGCCGACCCGCGCCTGCGCCTGGAGCGGCTGCTGGCCTCCGGCGCCATCGTGCCGCACGTGCCCTGGTACCGCGGGGAGAACCCCTTCCCGCTGCTGGCCGCCTCGCTCTCACCGGAGCAGCAGCGCCAGTGGGGCAAGGACCTGGCCTGGCTGGCCCGGCTCGACGACGCCGTCGGCGCCGCTGACGGGCCCGGCCGCGCCGAGTCCTCAACCGCACGGTGCGCCTGGCCGAGCGCGTCTTCCCCGACGGCGAAGCTCGGCGAGCGCCCCAGCGGCTTCCTCTACGAGGACCGCGAGTCGACCCGCAGCTGGGTCGACCCTCTCGAGGACGCCCCTTCGAGCAGGACGTCAAGACCCTGGGCGAGCTCGCCGACCCCTGGGTGGCCCGCTCCCACATCTACGACCTCATGGTGGCCCGCTTCGTCTCCCTGTTCGGAAACGGCGGGTGTGCAAGGACCCTGCTGGCCTTCTTCATGACCATCGCCCACGCCCCCGACGGCGATCAGGAGATGCTGCGCGCCGCCGGGCTCGACTACGCCGCCGGTCCCCGACGAGGAGCGCGCCGCGCGTCCGGCGGGCTCTCCGGCTCGCCCAGGCACCTGGGCGCCTTCCTCCAGCCGGTGGCCCCCAGCGCCCGGACCCTACGCCGCCGGCGGAGGGCCTGACCGTCGTCAACGCCTTCACCAATGCCAACGGCTCCCTCCAGGCCCGCTTCCACCGGCTCCTGGGCTCCGGCTTCCGGGAGCGCCTGGCCACGCGGATCCGCACCTCCTGGGGCACCGAGCGGGTCCTGGAGATCCAGGCCAGCACCGAGTGCAACACCGGTCAGGCCGTCTCCTGCGGGCTCCTGCCGCCGCTGGGCCTGCCCGGTGAGCCAGGGGCGCCGGACGCGGTCCCCCTCAGCTCCCTGCGGCTCGTCCACGACCCGGCCACGAGCACCCTGTTCCTGGCCGACGACGCCGGGCCCGTGGGACTGGCCTACCTGGGCCTGACCCCCCAGTACCTCCTGGGCGGCTACCTGTCCTGGCTGGTGCTGCTGAGCGACCCCTGGTCCCGGCTGCCCCCCTTCGCGGACCACTGGACCAGCCGCCGTCGGGACCTCGAACGGCCCCTGCCCGACGAGGTGATGCACTCGAGCGAACGTGGCCGGCCGCCTGGTGACCCGCCGCGAGTCCTGGACCTTCCCGGCCCACCAGATCGCCCCGCTCATGGACCGCGACCTGACCACGACCCTGCTGCACCTGGACGACCTGCGCAAGCAGTGGGGCATACCGACGGAGGTGTTCGTCCACCAGCACATGCCCTCCCAGGGCGCCACCTTCGACCAGCACAAGCCCCGCTACGTGGACCTCACCTCACCGGTGTCAGCTGCTGACGCTGCGCGGCTGGATCGACCCCGGCGCCGCCCACATCAGCTTCGTCGAGGCCCCTGCCGGCTCGCGGCGAGGTCCCTGGGGCTCACCCAGGACGGTGAGCCGACGGTGGCCGAGTACCTGGTGGGACTCCAGTGGCCCAAGAACCTGGGAGGCATGGCATGAGCACGCACGACGACGTCCAGTCCAGCCGGCGCGAGCAGCGCAACCAGCCCAGCCGGCTCATCCGCTCCCGCAGGCTGCGCTGGCTCGGCGGGCGCTCGAGGGCCAGTGAGCAGGCGGAGCGCACCGGGCCGGCGAGCCAGGGTGGCCAGGTGGGCCAGATGGGCCAGGTGAGCCAGATGGGCCAGCCCAGTCAGGGCGGTCAGGCCGGCCAGGCCGGAATGGTCGGCCTGGGGGGCGCGACGTCGCAGGGCTGGCGGCTCGATCCCGGGGATCCAGCCCCTGGAGATGGCGGCCGCCGACTTCGGCAACCTGCGTGCCCAGCACAGCGCGGTGCGCCAGCGGAGTGCGGCGATGGCCGGTCAGCGTGAGGGGGTCGGCTGGCTGTATGCGCGGATCTACTGCGCCGGCGGGGACGACACCGACGCCCTGCTGCCCGAGGTCGCCCAGTGGCTGGATCGGGCCCGCGGCCAGTGGGACATCCGCTCGGCGCACTTCCTGCGCTTCGTCGACCTGCGCGGCCACCACATCCGGCTGCGGCTCGAGGCCGTCGAGGGCGTCCTGGATGAGGCCTACGCGAGCATGCGCGAGCTGGGGGCCGTGGCTCCAGCGCACCGAGGGCGCGCACGGTCGAGCGCCTCGTCTCCGACCCGATGACCGGGGATCGGCGCGAGCCGGCCCGGCATCACCTTCGGCGTCTACGGCCCCGGAGTACGACAAGTACGGGGAGTGGCCGGCGTCGAGGAGGCCGAGCGGCACTTCTACGTCTCCAGCCGATGGTGCCTGGACCACCAGGTCTGGCAGATCCCGAGGCCGGTGCCGCGGGCGGCCCTGGCGGCGCGGTTCCTGGCGCTGGCGGCCCGCAGTGCGCCGCTGCCCGAGGCCGAGCTGCTCTCCGCCCACCCTGCGAATGTGGGGCTCGCGGCTCCCCGCGCACCTGCGCGACGGCAGTGCCCTGGGGCCGATCATTCAGCAGCTGCTGGAGGTCATCGAGTTCCAGTTCGACGAGATCCCGTCCTGGAGTCAGGCAGCGGCGGCCGTGGTGAGCTGGCCGACGACGCCGGGCGCGCCATCGGCGTCATGGGGGCGGGCACCGGCGGGCGCCGGGCCCTGGACCTGCTGCACATCGACGTCAACCGGCTCGGCCTCAACCCGGCCGAGGAGTGCATCGCCGGGCTGTGCGCCCGCCAGCTCCTGACCGGGGGGCGCGTGCCCTCGGCCCAGCCCTCAGCCGCCGTCGGGTAGCAGCCGCGGCGCCCGGGAACCCCGAAGCGCGCCGAAGTGTCCACGAGAAGGCCCCTGATTGTCGATGAAGGGCGCCAGAGTGTGCATGAAGTGTCGATGAGGTGTTCATGAAGGGCCGTGGAGTGTCGATGAAGGACTGGAAGTGTCCACGGTGCTGACATCAGCGCTGCACTGACCTCCCAGACTGGGAAGAAACCGCGGGATTCCAACGATCTGTGTCAGGTGCTTTCGACGGCTGGCGCGCTAATGTCAGCGCTGTGGACACGTGGCTGTGCGGGAGTGGGTCCGCCAGGTCTTGGCGGCGCATCCAGGTTCTCTCACCTCGGGGGCAACCCCACCGGTCCCTGCCTGGCCCCTTCCAGGTGCTCGCGCAGGGACCCAGAGGTCATGGTTTCGACGATGATCTGAGCAGGGTCCACTTTAGAGCGGCCTACTGCACGAGGGTGGGGGTGTATTGGTCGGGGGTTGTGCGTACTGCACGAATCCCCGGACTCTGTGGAGTACACCCGACCCTCTGCCAGTGGATCCCGACCCTCGTGCAGTTCGGGTGGTGTCAGGTCTGATAGTCGGGCTGAGGCTCTGATCGAGCCTGCCCTCGCCCAGGCGCACCCTGCACACCGGAGCCAGCCTGCTCATCGACACCCAGGCCAGGCGTCTCGAGGTTCTGCTCGCCGGTGAGCACCACGCTCCGGTCCAGGCCTCCGGGGGCGTCTACCAGCGCCTGATCCAGACCTACGGGGCTGACTGCCCGGGCTTGGGAAAGTACCTGATGCAACAGGCCGTCCCCGACAGGTTGGGAGATCACGGCCCCGGCCTGCACCGGGCAACCCACTTATCGTGCGCACCACGGCCCACGAGCTTTTGCAGGCATTTTTCAGTGAGGTACTGAATCCCCTTCGCGGGCACTCCAGATGAGTCTCGTCGGCCACTTCCTCCGGTCCCCGACTTCCTGATTTGCCGGGGCGATCTTGATTGTCTTTTCGGTCCCAGTTGGACGTGATCCGTGCTATTCTGATAAGTGGTGCCTCATCGGTACTGTCCTCTGATGCTGGCTCTAGAGTTGATGTCGAGCGACTCTCCCTCTCATGTCAGCGTCATGCTCGCAATTGTCGTCATCGTCGCATGGATAATCGTTGGAAGTTGAGTTTTCTGATGATCCTTCGGTGCAGAGATGTCTAGCGCCCTTCTAGCCAGGAGTATTTTCTATGAGTGAATCTGCTGGTCCTGGAAATTCTGTTCGTGTGAGGACAATCGTTGGGACTCGTCGTCGGTGTCGCCGTCACAGCTGCGGCCGGTATTCTCGTCGCCGTCGATGGTGGACATATGCTGGCCGCCCGGATGTTGGGTGCTGTCGGAATGGTTGCTGCGTTGCTTGGCGCTGTCGGCTCAATTCGATCTTCCGGGACGGGGGACTAAGGCGATGTTTCGCGATAGTGTCCGTTCTCCTGTTTGTGGCATCGTCGACGGTCTACGGTTTGACCTGGAGTTGAGTGAATCATTCTGGATTCAATACCTCTGCACGTTCTCAATCTATAGAGACAGGACATTCGCTCACACGAATTTGCCTCTGGTTGGCTTTTGTGCATCAGTGGGGAAGTCGAATCGCGCTGGGTTTGCTGGAGGCGGCGATGATCGGAGGATCGCTGCCTTACGGTTCGGATGTACTCCACGAGCCGGGGATCTTCTGTGCTCTCCTCACTTCTGAGACACTGCTCGGGCGGGAAACCCGGGGCAGGCTGGCGGTCCTAGAGGCGAGGGTGGGGCCGAAGGGAAGAGGCCTGGTGAGGTCTTGGTGATCCACGGTGCTGACATCAACACCGCGCTGACCTCCCAGCCTGAGAAGAAACCCCGGGATTCCAACGTTCTGTGTCAGGCGCTTCGAGGGCTGGCGCGCTGATGTCAGCGCTGTGGACACGTGGCCATTGCCGGACCCGCCGGCGGGCCCTCAGTCGTCCAGGTGGGGAGACGAGCTCGGCGGGCGCGCGCATCAGGCGCGGCGGTACGTGGTGGTGCCACCTCGACGGCCGTCTTTCTCAACGAATCCGGCCTCCTGGAGATGTTTGAGCGTACGTCACCTGGCGCGGTGACAGGCCTGTGGCCTCGACGATCTGCTGGCGTGTGCGTGGCCCGTCCTCGAGGCTGGCCCAGACGGCGGGCGTGTTGGTGGACAGGGCGGAGATCTCTGGGGGAACAGTGATGTCTGTGGTGCCGGAAGTCGGTCGAGTGCTGTCGGAGGCCAGAACGTAGGAGGTGGAGCCGCGTTGTCCTCGGGCCTCGGCGTAGCCCTCGGTTCACCAGCACCTGGAGCCTGACGACGGCCTGCTGGGAGTCACAGCCGAAGCGACGGCGATAGGAGGAGTTCGTCCATGACTTTCCGTGCCGCATCTCGACCAGTGCGTGGCGCTGCTCGATGCCGAGGCCCTGGGCTTCAAGGCCGGACAACCAGGTGAGATCCTCAGGTGAGAGGAGCGCGCTTCGGGGAAGCAGAGCCGTGAAGCGCACGCCGGTGTCCTGAAAGCGGACGGGTTCCATGTCTGCCTCTCGCAGGGCGCGACGGACCTCCCCGAATACCGGAGCCCAGGCCTCGATCACGCGCCGTCCCTCGTAGTCCGTGGCGAAGGTGCAGATGGTGTAGAGGTGCTCGTTGACCGCAGACTTCCTGTCTCGTGTGCCGAGCTGATCCACGCTCAGCCCCCACAGACCACCTGGGCTGGAGATGACGAGGCGGTCGTGCAGCAGACGCATCTCAATCCCCTTCGACAGCGCGGGCTCGGAGAGGTCTCGGTGGACGAGAGCGTTGGCGATGAGCTCACGAACCGCGACGAGCGGGAACTCGTGGACATCGCGGCCATGTCCGTCATCCCCGAACTGGATGCGTGTCTGCGTGGTGCGTGCGACCCAGTCGACGGCGTCGGCGAGCATCTGAGGCAGGGGGCCCGCGATCGTGAGCCGATCTGTTGCCCTGACCGCGTCATTCGTGTCGGTGACGGCGGCTGTGATGGACAGGCCGGGGAACTGCCTCTGGGGATAACGGCCCAGCGCGTACAGCCCCTGCCCGGGTCAGCCTCTCCGTCCTCGGTGAGGATGTTCAGGTTGAGGAGGACCTCGGTATCAGACTGTCCGCCGAGCGCGGTGGAGCCGGCACGAACCGCTCGGAGAAAGCGCTGAACCAGATCGTTGTCGAGGCTGTCGACGGAGGTGCCGGGAACGGCAACGGAGTCCCGCCGAGGACGTTGCTGGCGCAGAAGGAGCTGCTGCTCCTCCCGCTGCGACATGCGGTAGTCGCCGTCGTACTGGCGGAGGTACGCCGCCCCGTCTCCCTTCCACCGGCATGGCTTGCTGTTGACGGGAACTTCCCTGCACGTTGGCGGCGACGACGGTCTTGCCCTCAACGGTGATGGCGTGCGTATCGACAGCGATCTCGGTGGAGAAGCCCTGACGAGCCTGGGAGATGAGGGCCTGCTGGAGGTCGTGGGTCCTGACCCGACGACGGACACCGGATCCTCGCCGACGCCCAGGAGGATGGTGCCGCCTCCAGGAAGGTTCGCAAAGGCCGACAGTGGGACCGAGGGCGCTGTGGGAGTACTCGGAGAATGTCTTCGCCTCGATCTCAAGGGCAGTCGCCGCCCTCCAGTGCCAAACGAGCGAGGGCTTCCGTGAGAGTCAGTCAGATCGACAATCACATGTCAATTGTACATGAAGTGTCGATGAGATGTCCATGAAGGGCCGTAGAGTGTTGATGAAGGGCCCGAAAGTGTCGATGAACGACCATGAGTGTCGATGAAGGACGTCACGTGTCCATGAAGGAACTGCTGGCCGGCTGGCGGTCTGGGCCAGTTCTGGACCCGCCGGCGGGCCCTCAGTCGTCCAGGTGGGAGACGAGCCTCGGCGGCCAGGCCCGTGTAGGTGGCGGGCGTCAGGCCAGCAGCCGCGCTCGACGTCGTCGGGCATGCCGAGCCCGGAGATGAACTCGCGCATGCCCTCGGGCGTGACCTTCCTGCCGCGGGTGAGCTCCTTGAGGCGCTCGTAGGGGGTCGGCCATGCCGGTTGCCCCGGCGACGGCGGCCGCCCGCATCGCCTGCTGGACGGGCTCGCCGAGCACCTCCCAGGTCGCCTCGAGGTCCTCCTCCAGGCGGGCGCGGTCGACGTCGAGCCCGGCCAGGCCCCCGGCGGATGTTGTCCACGGCCAGCAGCGAGTGCCCCAGGCCACGCCCACGTTGCGCTGCGTGGTGGAGTCGGTGAGGTCGCGCTGGAGGCGGGAGGTGACGAGCGTGGCGGCCAGCGTGTCCAGCAGCGAGCAGGAGATCTCCAGGTTGGCCTCGCCGTTCTCGAAGCGGATCGGGTTGACCTTGTGCGGCATGGTCGACGAGCCGGTGGAGCCCTGCGCGCTCAGGCGCTGGTGAAGTAGCCCAGCGAGATGTAGGTCCACACGTCGGTGGCCAGGTTGTGGGCGATCCGGTTGAAGCGGGCGACGTCGGAGTAGAGCTCGGCCTGCCAGTCGTGGGACCTCGATCTGCGTGGTCAGCGGGTTCCAGGTCAGCCCAGGTGCTCGACGAAATCCGCGCCCCACGGCTCCGCCAGTCGGCGCCGGGCACGGAGACGACGTGCGCGCCGAAGGTGCCGGTGGCGCCGTTGATCTTGCCCAGGTACTCGGTGGCTCTCGACGCGGCGCACCCTGGCGGCGCAGCCGGTGGGCCAGGACCGCCATCTCCTTGCCGAGCGTCGTGGGGGTGGCTGGCTGGCCGTGCGTGCGCGCCAGCATGGCGGCGTCGGCGTGCTCGTGGGCCATGGCGGCCAGGTCCTCGACCAGCCCGCGGGCGGCCGGCAGCCACACCTGCTCGACGGCGCCCCGGATCGTCAGGGCGTAGGGAGAGGTTGTTGATGTCCTCGCTGGTGCAGAAGATGTGGACGATCTCGCCGACCGTGGGCAGCACGGTGGGGCCGCCGTCGGCGCCGACGACGCCGGGGGCCTGGGCGGCCGCGACCAGGCGCCGCTTGAGGAGGTACTCGACGGCCTTGACGTCGTGGCGGGTCTCGGCCTCGATGGCGCTGAGCTCGGCGATCTCCTCGGCCCCGAAGTCCTCGACGACGCCGCGCAGGTAGGCCTTCTCCGTCTCGCTCAGGCGGGGGGCGCTGGGCAGGACGCCGCCGTCGGTGAGGTGGATGAGCCACTCGACCTCGACCTGCAGGCGGGCCCGGCTGAGCGCGGCCTCGGAGAGGTGGTTGACCAGCGGGGCGGCGACGGCGCGGTAGCGGCCGTCCAGGGGCCCAGGGCGATGGCGGGGAGACTGCGGAGAGATCGACCATGCCGCTCATTGTGGCAGGTTGGCACCGATCTCGCGAGTGGGGCCTCCTGGGTCGAGACGAGGACGGGCTGAGCTCAGGGGCGGCGTCGGCGGTAGGCGGTCACGACGACGAACAGCAGGATGCCGGCCGACGGCAGGTTGATGGCGGCGGCGGGCTCATGGCTGTAGAGGCCGTGGCCGAGCAGGGCGGCCGCCAGCCCCAGGCCGATGACGGCCAGCGCGAGGATCGAGGGGCCCGGATCCGCTGGGACGGCTCGGCGCGCTGAACGTGCTGGGCCTGGAAGAGGATGAGACTGACCGTCAGCAGGCTCAGCGGCGTCAGGAGGGAGGTTTCCCAGCCGAACAGGCCGCCGCCGACCGTCAGGGCCAGGACGGTCGTGGCGAGCGTGAAGACGACTGGAGGGAGGAGTCGCATGGTAGATGACCCTTCTAGGGCGGGCATGGTGGGGAATGGTATGACCGGGCAAAAATCCTGCCGGATCCTTGTGTCATTTTCAACAAGTGGTCCGTCGTCGTTGGCGGGGAGCACTCCCCGGTCGCCGCCAGCCCTATACGGCGCGCCGGCCCCGGACCCGGGAAGCAAGTTCCGACCAGGGAGAATGTGATGCCTCAGTGATGCCATTTGGGTCGCTGTGTCGCCCGGAGACCATGAAACATGGAGGGACGCGGATGTTGCCGGACTGACGCGCCGCCGTCGGCTTCACCGCGCTCGACTTCGACTGCCCTGCGCCGTCGGACCCTGCGCTGGCCGGGCGCCGCCGCTACCGTGCTGCGGCGGTCCGATTCGAGCGATGCCGAGGACTGCGTTTCGCGCCGAGGACGTCCTTCTCCTCAAACGACGCGTGCTCCGCCCCCAGTCATCTGGGGACAGCGCAGTCCTCGTCGCGAAAGTACGTTCTCGATCGACGTCGTCGACGGTCCCGAGCGGCTGGTTGTAGCCATATGCTGACCTCGATGGGTCGCTTCGCACTGATGACGCACCGGCACTTATTCGTGCTGCGCGTCTGGATGCAGGGCCTCACGGGTTCAGTTGGCCCAGCGTGCTGGCTTGAACGAGTCGGTCTTGACGCAGGTGGAGTCCGGGGCGCGTGCGGTGTCCGATGAGCTGCTCGGAGGTGGTGCTGCGCGCAGCCGGTTACCGACCGTCACTCCCGCTTGCCATGCAGGCCGACAAGATTCTCGCCCTGCGCCGGAGTCGCATGGCCTCAGCAACCTCCGCGTTTTCGGGTCGTCGGTCCGGGGAGGATGACTTCGACTCTGACATCGACCTTCTGGTCACGCCGTCGACCAGTACCGACCTGTTCGACCTGGCCCTGTTCGTCGATGACGTTGAGAGACCCACTGGGTTCCCCGCCGACGTCGTTTCGACTCCCTGCTCTGTCTCAGCCTGGCTGGCGCCGCACGAGAGGCAGTGCCAGCTGTGAATGAGGAGCGTCAACGGCTCGCTTTACCCCGCGATACCAGGCAGGATGGGGCAAAGGCTCCATGACCGTGGAGAATCTGACGCCGAGCTCTTGCGCTGATTCGTGACCGGATCGACGTCGTCATCTCGCACGGACGAGAAGAGTTTTACGACGCGTTCCCTCAAGCCTGCGACGTTGCCTGCATGGTGATCATCCGACTTGCCGCTCTGCTGGGCGACCTGAGTTCATGCCTTACCTGGTGGCGATCTCCGAGGACGAACGCCAGGGCCATTCGAACCACACGCAACATTGCGGCACATGCAGGCTATCGCTCGATGGATGACAGTCTTTCTGGATGGCAATCACTCGGCGTGTTCCCGAGATCCTGGACCGGATCCATGCTGGCGGGTGACGGCCCTATCGGGCCGAGGTCGGTGCGCGGTGACCTCGCGGGATGCCGGTCCCTCAGGCTGCGAACCAGGACGTAGCCCAGCAGGCCCAGTGCGGAGCAGGGCGAGGAGCACGTCGAGTGTCGGACCGGTAGAGGCCGCGCGCGAGAATGAGCCCGGAGAGGATGACCGACGGCCCCCAGCAGCCGAACGCCCGACGGCGGCGGGCCGCGCTCGCCCGGACCCGAGTTCTGGGCTCTGCAGCAGGATGAGGCCGAGCAGGAGCATGCACAGCGATGAGGTGAGGCTGTTGAGCTGCCACCCGAGCAGCAGGCTCCCCGATCGAGTGACCAGAACGGTCAGGGCGAGGACAAGAATGGCGGGCTTGATGAGTCGCATGGCGAGCACCTCGGCGAACGGGTTGCGGTAGCAAGCGCCCCCAGTCTAAGCCGGTGCCCTGGCCGGAGGCCGGCCGGTGGGGAGGGTGAGTCGACGCCGCTTGGCGGCTCGGCGGACGACCTTAGGGCTCGAGCCTCAGGGCAGGGCTCGGGCCTCAGTCCTCGGGGTGGTGCCCATGGCGCGGCTCGCGGGTCCAGTAGCCCTGGTGCTGGACGCTGCGCCGGCTCAGACCGGAGGCGATCAGGGTGGCGCCGCACCGCCTTAGTAGCGCTGGTCTCCGGCGATGAACACCCAGTCCAGGGCCAGGTCCCCGGTGTCCGCCCACGGGGTGCGGTCGACGGCGGCCAGCAGTTTCCTCGGAGATCCCGGGATTGACGCGCGGATGAGCCGGTGGTCGCGTGCGGCCAGGGGTAGGAAGCCGGTCTCGGGCGCCAGCATGACGACGGTGGCCAGGCTGCTCGGCGGGGAGGCGGCGACGGCGTCGGCGAGTGCTGGCGCGGAGGCCTGGTCGCCCACTAGCAGCATCTTGTCGCCGGGGGGAGGGCAGGCGGTAGGCTGGTGCCGCCGGCGACCCTGGACGGACACAGTGGCTCCCGGCTTGACCCGCTTCGACCAGCGCGACGCCGGGCCTGCGGGCTCATGGTGCAGGACCAGGATGATGGCGGTGGCCCGCTCCCGGCTGACACGGGTGATGGTGTAGGCGCGCTGGTGCTGGCGGCCGCCCTGCGGTATCCACATGCGCACCCAGGCGGTGGGCGGCAGCATGGCGGCGCCGGTGCCCAGCAGGCTCGGACAGTGGACGGTCAGCCCGTGTAGGGCGCCATCGCGCACTGCGGTATCGTGAGCTTTGTGCTCCGGCGCCCGCAGCGCCTTTGGAGCACTGTGCCTTGGAATCCCTCCACCACGTGCCATCTGCGTGTCCGCCTCCCGGTCGTCTGATCCGCGCTCAGGCGAACCACAACCGGAATGGTTGAAGGCTTGCTTTAGGACCTGCTGCTGAGAACACAGGAGAAAATGCCGAAAGAATTCCGGCGGTGGGCGGGTGCTGGACGGGGTAGTGCCCGTGGGCCCGGGCGGCCGCGGTGGCCCGGGCGGTCGGGGAGCGGGCGTCGTCGAGTCTGCCTGCGCCGGCCGGGGCCTGCCCCGCCGCCTCAGGCCATCGGGTCCCGACCGGGCAGCATGACGGGCCCGGCTCCCAGGGCGGCGCGGACCTCCTCGGCAGGCGGCTCGCGCGCACCACGACCTCGAAGACGTACTCGTCGAACCAGGAGTCGCTCATCGTGTGAAGCCCTTTGTCCCTGAACTTGTCGCCCCAGGAGTTCTCCACCCGCCAGCGCCGTGGGCGCCGTCGACCAGGTCGACGCCGGTCAGGCACATGGCGTGCGTGAGCGCCGACCGCGCGCCACCAGCCGCTCGGCCTTCGTCATCGACACGGTCCACCCCGTACAGGCCCTCGTAGTCATGCAGGGCGGCGTCCCAGATCCCGGCCTTCTTGTCCGCTGCTTGGCGACGTCGCAGGCGAACCACACCGGCCTCGCCGTCTTGGATCGCGGCGATCGCGGCGGGCTCTTTGAGCACCCGGCTCGGCGGTGACGTGATCCTGACCCGGTTCGCCCACCATGACGTCGCTGCGGCCCATGCCGTAGCGCGCGTTGACCGCGATCTGGGGCGCGGGTCGTGGGCCACGACCACGAACCTCCACCCCGGTGACATAGCTGCGCGAACTGTCGCGGCGTGAGCGTCCCGGACCCGGTGGAATTCCTTGTTCTTATCGCGGTACTGCCATACGAACTCTCGGCAGGGTCCCCAGGTGGATGCACAGCATCCGGTGAACCTGCTCCAGGGCCGTGAGCCGCAGCGGCTCAGGGTCGACGCCGTCGGCCACCGCGGCCCGCAGGCGCAGGGCCGCGCCGCAGCAGCGTGGCCAGGTGCTCGTTCATCGCCTCGGAGTTACCGGCCGAGACGGTGTCCGGCATGGCGTAGGCCGGGACGATCCGTACTTGGCCACCAGGGCGCGCGAACTCCCGGCCACCAGCCGCCGTCGGGAATGGGGAGTACAGGAGTCGACGACCCGCGGTCATCCAGGGGCGGTCCGCCTCGGCGATGACGCGCGTGAGGAAGGCGTTGGCCTTCCATCTGTCGTAGAAGAAGGAAGGCCTGGCAGGCCCAGGAGTCGGTTTTGTCTCTTGAGCATGGAGGCGCGCAGCACGCTGAGGCCGGCGAAGCCTCAGCAGCGTCCCTGACCGCTTTCTGGTCGGTGATCGAGGCGTCCGGGACGAGGTCGGACACAGGAGGTGTCGATGGAGGTCACCGTGGTCCGGTCCAGGGAGACCTGCTCACGTCCGTGGTGGCGACGGCGTTGCCGGCCAGGCGGGCGGCGGGGTCGGCGAGGAAGGCGGCATTCAGCTGGGCGACCCAGGAGGTGCTCGGATTGTCGCGAGGCAGAGGATAGATCGGGCGGAGCGCTCGCGTCCCCACCGGGCCGCCGGGCGTTGTCACCGAACCGCCTGCCGGGCGAACCGACGTCGGTAGATCCAGTCATGACGCAGCCCCGCCAGCAGCACTCCGATCAGCAGTCCGACGCCGCTCACCCGCCTCCCGCTGGGAGGAGCGCCACGCCTCGGTCGAGCGGCTCTGGTCGGGTCGCCCCAACGACTGGCTGCCAGAGCCTGCCACCGACTGGAGCCCTCCCAGGGACCGCCCTGAGATCGGCTGCGGCGAGGGCGCCGACGTCCTGTGGCTGGCCGAGCGAGGCTGGCGGGTGGTCGGGCTGGACCTGTCCGCCACCGCCATCGGGCGCCTGACCGGCAGGCCGGAGCGGCTCGGGGCCGCCTCGCGCGTGACCGGCCGCGTGCATGACGCCGGAGACGGCCTGCCAGCCGGACCCTTCGACCTGGTGACGAGCTTCTACGTCCACGGCGGCCACGAGCCGGGTTCCTGGACCTCATGGCCCTCCTGTCCGACGCCGCCGCCTCCCCGCGTCGCCCCCGGCGGGCACCTGCTCACTGCGGTGCATGCCGGTCAACCCGCCCTGGCACACCCACCACGCCCGCACCTACACGGCCGCCGAGCTCCTCGGAGGGTGGCCGAGGCGACGGCCGGCTGGGAGGTCGTCGTCGGCGAGGAGCGGGACCGGCAGGCCACGCCCGACGGTCAGGAGGGTAGCAGGCACGCCGTCGTGTGCCTGCGCAGGCCGCCGGGTCCGGTTTGATGGACAAGCCGTGGGAAAGGCCCTGAAGAAGTGCCGGAATATTCTGGGTGATCGCCGGAATGTGGTGCACACTACGTAGAAATGGCGGAATTGCGCCTATTTCTCAGCGTGTTCATAGGGGAAATTCAGGGGTCCGCTCAGGATCGGTGGGTTACATAGTTACTGCCGCCGGACGGAACCGGTCACGAGGGTTGGGGAGCCTGATGACTGGCAGGTCTCCGAGTCTGGAACGGGTCTTGGGAGCCCGGACCGGACGTTCTGGTGAAGGAGGTCCTGCCTCCCCGGCCTTGGCGGGAAGCCGGGTAGCAGGAGGACCTCGCGAGGCTAGGCCCCGCGGTCCGGAAACCGGACCGCGGGCCGAGTCCTTATCGAGTGGGTGCGAGGCCGAGGCCCGGCCACCGGTCAGTGCGGTGAGCCCTCCCCGTCTCCCCGGCGCGAGGACGTGCGGTTCACCGGGGGCCACGAGGTGCCGGAGTGCAGGGCTGATCCACAGGGCTGCGAGCCGGCGCTGCGGCCGCCTCTGGGCCGCCCTACCGTCGAGTCATGTCTTTCTCACTGTCACGCTCCAGGGCGGACTACGACGCCGCTGTCACCAGTTCCCACCTCGGTCCCCGCCAGCTGGGTGGGGCGGACTCACCGCCTGCCAGACGGCGCTCACGAATGCCTCCGGGCTCCTGACCGCGCTGGCGACGCGCTACGACACGGCCTCTCCAAGGTTGGTGCTCATCGAGTCACCGCAACTCACCGGATGGAACAGGCTGATTATGAGTCCAGTTGCCGGACGGAGACAGTCCTACCCCGCCTGGAAGCAGGACTCCCACGCGACGGATCCGGCCTTTATGCCAACCAGCCGCCCCGAAACCCAAGACCTCCCGCCTCGGTCGCCCCGGAGGATAGCGGCCACGCCTGGACGCATATGGAGTGGGGGCCCTGCGGTGGTGGTGTCGGGCGGAACCGTCTCCGTCAACACGAGTGATCTCGACTCCCTGGCCAGCAGCCTCAACTCGGCGGCAGGCTCCTTGGATGACGCGCGAACCCTCATTGCCAATGTGGTCACTGAAGTGAATGAGGCGCCGCCTCCACCGGTATCCCCACCCAGCATCCCTTACCCGATCCTGGCGGGCCTCGATCTGAGAAGTCCGTCGCTCTTCAGGCCCTGGATGCGTTGACCACCGGGCCAGAGGCTCGCTCGAGGCCGTCGCCGGTACGCTGCGCGGCATTGCCTCCGACGTCACCGCCTGCTCCAGGCCCACACCCTGGCCGACGGGAAGGCCACTCCCGTCAATGGTCTGGTGGGACCCGTGGACGTGCGGGCCTCGACTCCCGGTCTCCTCAAGATGGCGCTGGGGTCCGTCGCAATCCTCTCAGTTCCCACGATCGCAGCTCTGCTGGCGTCCTCACCGGCGACGAGTCTGGCTGCTCTTGAGCTGGTGAAGGACAACGAGGACGGGCAGGGCCGCCGTCGAGGTCCTCCAGCTCCTGCTCAGTGACCCGACCACCGAGCAGTGGGTCAAGGAGGGACCTCGTCAGGATCGTCCTGCTGACGCGCTGGCTGAAGAATGCCAAGACCGGGCGGGAGGCCGCCACGGTCCAGGCCTACCTCCAGCAGGTCTCCCAGCGTCTCGACCCTGGGCGAAGCAGCGCCCTGCCCGGGCAGGTCGCCGTCGGGACACAGACCGTCGACACCACGAGCCTCACGCCCATGCAAGCGTCGCCATGGTCCTGGGCGCGAACGCCGCCGCGATAGGGGCCGGGGTCTACGCACCCAGAGCGGCGTCACGGTCACCCCCGTCGGCGGCACCGGATCGACCGTGCTGCCGCCGCCGCCATAGGACCCCTTCGGGCTCGCCAGCGCCGTGAATCCGGTATGACCGGCAAAGGGCAAGGAGGCCAAGTCCCGCAGAGCATCTCCGAGACCATCACCCACTGCCAGGAGGTGCAGTCCTCCAGGAACTCCCTGGGGCAGGGCTACGAGGAGGCCAGGGTCATCTCCATCCAACGGTCGAGCACGCCGACGGCCGAGTCTCCTGGGTCGTCTATGTCCCCGGCACCACGGACTGGACCTCCGGCGACGGCGTGAGCCGCGGACCTGCTCACCAACCTCGAGGCCGTGGGTGGCACGCCCACAGCCAGTGGAGAGCGGCGTCGTCACCGCCATGCGCCAGGCCGGTATCCAACCGGGAGGAGGTCGCGCTCTACGGCCATTTCCCAGGGCGGGATCACGGTCTCAACATCGCCGCCGACCCCGCGATCCAGGGGCGTTACAACATCACCACGGTCCTCACCGCCGGCTCGCCCACCGCGGGAGCCAGACATCCCCGACGACGTCCACGCCCTGCACCTGGAGACACCGGTGACGCCGTCCCCGGGCTCGACGTCGCCCCACACCCACCGGCCCCCACCGGCAGGTCGCCATGCTCGACACCCACCAGACGAGCACGAACGGCTACCCGCACGCCTCCTCCGCCTCACGCCCAGGCCGCTGAGGGGGCTGGAGGACAAGGCGCCCGAGCCCCGGCCGGACTGGAACAAGTCCTTCTCTCGGGCCTCAGGCGCCGGCGAGAGCAGGGACGACCACCACCGAGTACACCTTCGCGGTCCAGCGCAACACCGACCCCAACGGGATCTGCTAGGGCGGCGCCACTTACCGGGGCAGAGGTGCCCTCGGCGCAACCCTCCCATCCCCGGCCCACCCCGAGCCCGCAGTCGACGGGCGAGCACCAGAGAGCATGAGGTCATGACGGTGGTGACGTGTGCTGGGACGCGGGTGCCTCGCTTCGCCCGCGAGGCACTGGGCGACGCCAGGTGACGCTGGGCGACGCCGGCCGGCATCGCCTGAGCCGTCCGGCGCACCTCCGACGTCGTCGACCTCAGTCCTCGCGGCACGAGCATCGCGGCGATGATCGAGGAGATCACCGAGACGATGATCGAGCCGGCCACCGCCGAGCTGAAGGAGGCGACCTCCAGCCCAGCGGCACCGAGCCGCCGGCGCCCAGTGCCGCGATGTGGTCGGTGAGCCAGCCCGTCAGCGAGAGCATCGCGCCGTTGACCACCAGAGGCGAACAGCCCGAAGGTGATGATGTAGGAGCGGAAGGTCAGGAACTTCGCCACCGGTTTGATGAGCGAGTCTCACCAGCGCCAGCACCAGGCCCAGAACCAGCAGGTTCAGCCACAGTGTGGGAGGGCACTCACACCCTCGGGCACACTCAGCCCGGACAGCAGGCGCGTGGCCAGCCACAGGCCGGCCGCGTTTCCGACGGTTCGTGCCACGATCTCCATGGGCCCACTGTGCCCCAGGCAACCTGTGCCGGTGCCAAGATGGGGTATGAATCCTGCAGCGACCCCAGTTCCCGGCGGTCCCAGTCCCGCGTCCCCGCCGGGGATCGGAGACGCCCCTCGACGACGGTGCGCATCCGCCCGACGTCGCCGCCCTGCCCGCCTACGTGCCCGCCCGCCCCGACGCCGCCACGGCGGCGCAGATCGCTGCCTCTCCTCCAACGAGCCTGCCCTATCCGCCGCAGGACGCGGTCGTCGAGGCCATCACCCGCGCCGCCACCGGGGCTCAACCGCTACCTGGAGATGACCGGGGAGAGCCTCACGCAGGCCCTCGCCCGCCGCTGGGGCGTGGAGGCCGAGCAGGTCGTCGTCGGCAACGGCTCGGTCGCCCTCATCCAGCACCTGCTCGACGCCGTCTGCAGAGCCCGGCGACGAGTCGTCATCCCCTGGCGCTCCTTCGAGGCATACCTGATCTGCGTGGCGGTCGCCGGGCCCGAGCCGTGCGCGTCCTGCTGACCCCGACGCCCGCCACGACGTGCCCGCCGTGCTGGCGGCCATCACCCCGCACCCGCGCGTGGTCATGGCCTGCACTCAACAACCCCACCGACGATCCTGACCGCCGAGGAGCCCGGCCGAGGCTCGTGGCTGGGTGCTGCGCGACGTCGTCGTCCTCATCGACAGTGGCTCACCGACTTCGTCACCGACCCGCGGGCCGGCGACGCCTCACCCCTGGCCGGGGCCCCCAACCTCGTGGTCTCACGGACCTTCTCCAAGGCCCACGCCCTGGCCGGATGCGCGTCGACTACCTCGTGCGAGCCGGGCCTGGCGCCGCCATCCGTTCGGTGACCACACCCTTCGGGGTCAACCTGCCCTGCGCAGGCCGCCGCCACCGCGGCCCTGGGGAGGGAGAGACGGCCCGCACCGCCGAGCGCTCGGCCGCCGTCGCCGCCGAGCGGGACTCGTCGTGGAGGCCCCTGCACCCAGGGCTGGCAGGTCCCCGAGGCTCAGGGCAACTTCTTCTGGCTGGGCGTGGGCGAGGCAGACGACGGCGCTGGCCGAGCACTTCCGCGGCGCCGGCATCCTCGTGCGGCCGCTTCGCCGGTGAGGGCGTGCGGGTCTCGGTGGGACGACGTCGGACAACGAGAGGGTCCTGGCCGCCGCGGCTGCCTGCGTGCGCGTGCGCACTGAGCCCCACGAGCGGGTGCCGCCGACAGGGCGGGGCGGGTGACAGCATCGTCGCCCGAGGCCTGGTCACACTGAGATCGTCACCAGGAAGGCCACGCGCATGAAGACCTCGACGATGCCCATCGTCCCCTGGGCGCAGCGGGCGGTGGCGCGCACGCACCGCCTCGCCACCGCCACAGCGGCATGACCAGCGACCGCACCCGTCAGCACCACCACAGGACGGCGTGCCCCACGGCAGCATCCCCGACGACGCCAGCCACCACGTCACCACCGCGCAGCGTGCGCCGCCACCATGCCGGCCAGCAGCGGCTGGTCTAAGCGCTCGCGGATCATCGACTTGATGTAGGGACCGTCCCGCCGAAGTAGGCGGCCGTCAGCGCCGTGGCCAGCCACATCCAGGACCAGCCCGTCAGGGCGCCGCTGGGAGAGGCCCCCGGCAGGGGGGATCTCGGTGTCCCCAGGCCCAGGAAGCCGCCGTCGCCGCGCACTGCCAGGCTGTGGTGACAGCGGCCATGAGGAGGCGGCTGTCGTCGTTGACAACCCCGAGGCAGTGAGCGCTCGTGACCGCGCCACACCTGGTGCAACGCGATGGCGAACAGTGATGCCGAGGCACTGCCCACTGGATGAGGTAGGGCGCCACCAGCAGAGTGATGATGAGGCCGAGGAGGCCGTCCAGCCGGTGTAGACCAGGAGCGGCAGCATGATGAGGGCGCGCTTGCGGGCCGAGCGGGTGCGCAGCCACTGCGACCAGGACCAGTAGGTGAGGTAGCCGCCCCACCACGTGGGTAGGAACAGGAGGTTCACCCAGCTGAAGCCGCCCACGACCCAGCCGACGATCGGCGGCAGCATCCAGCATCGACCAGGCCCGTGCTGGTTGGGCACCCAGGCCTTGCGGCCGGGCTGACGCGATCTGCTCCTGGGTGGGGCTTGGGGCGCTCGGTCTGCCGAGGCTTGCCGGGTGGCCAGCATGATGTCGTCCTGCGGGCCGGGGCGGGACTGCTGAGAGGGGCTCGGCGCGGCGCCGTGGTGCCGGAGGACGCCGTGGAGGCTCCCGGCGGGAGTCAGGGCCTGGTCGGCCGACGCGGCCTGGGCTCGTCGGGGAGCCGGCAGGCGCGGAGGATGCGGGAGGCGCGGGGAGTCCGCCGATCCGGCGGCCGGCGTCGGGCGCGGGGGATCGGTGTGCGCGGAGGGGTGCTCGACGTGGTGCTTGGACGGTCTCGACGGGCGTGACTGGCTCACGCCCTCACCCTAATCGCTTGCCCCCGGCGCTGGCTGGGGACCTGATGCGCGTGCGGGACACTTTCTTCCAGCCGGGGACATGTTGCGCGTGCGGGGCCATTCTCTTCCGGACGGGGGCATCCTGCGCGCCGGGGACGGATTGCTGTCCCCGACGGCGTCGAATGCCCCTCCGCACGCGAGACTGCACTGGCCGCGCGGAATGTCCCCGTAGCTAGGGTCGGTGCCCGGCTCGGCTGCGTCTTACCAGCGCACCCCGGTGGGTGGATGCCGTGACGGGCGAGCTCGCGCAGCATGGCGGGGGCGTCGGTTGGCCAGGCCTCCTCCCAGGTCCAGCGGGCGACGTCGTAACCGGCGCGGGTCAGGGCGAGCTCGCGGCGGCGCTCGTTGAGGACGGTGTCCTCGGCGTCCTTGCCGAAGCTGTTCTTGCGGTACTTGATGCGGCTGTCGAACTCGCCGACCACCTTGGTGCGGGGGCCACAGGAAGTCGAGGCGGTAGGTGTGGTCGTCGATGTGACCTCGTGCTGGAGAGTCGGGGCGGGCAGGGTGGCCTGCCACATGCGCACGCAGGAGAGGGACTGCCGTGGGGACTCGAGGCGGGCGTCGGACAGGTGGACGGCGGGTGCAGGCGCTGCGGATGCCGCGGGCGCCGGCGGCCAGGTGGTCGACGGCGTCGTTCACGCACCGGCGCGGGTGCACAGGTGGGCGGCCAGGCGGCGTCCATGGCAGACGCCTGGGTGAGTCCGCCCCACCGGGCCAGGTCAGCGACCGTGTCGGCGACGGACGAGGTGTGGGCGCCGGATGCGTTGAGCAGGTCGCGCAGGCCGGGGCGGCGGTGGCGTTGAAGCAGTGCTGTGCGCGCCCGGGCCTCGCTGAGGCGGGAGGCACTGCACTCGGGCGAGGCGGCCCACTCAGGGGCAGCGCCTGGGCCATACGGCCGCTGATGGGCCGAGCAGGACGACGTCGCTCGCGGGTCTTGGCCATCGCGGCCCGGATGAGGGTCATGTGCCTCAGGTCCGGCCTGGCCTCCGCCCACTCCTGGGAGGCACATGGGTCCCCGGGGCGATGCGGGTGAGTCCCGGGCCCAGGCATAGACGGGATGCCCCGGTCATGACCGGGTCGGAGGTGAGGAGCAGCGGCAGTGATGGTGCTGGGCTGGGACGTAAAGTGCGAGGTCGGTGCGTTCGAGGATGGTGGCACTCATGCCTCCCATCGTGGGGCGATGCGCGGGAGGGGGCGCCCGACGGCGTCAGCCCTGTGGAGGGGCTTGCACCCGGTGACCTGTGGCACCCGGCGAGTCGCCATCTGCGGGGACTTTCGCGCGTGTGGGGACACTGCGGTGGTGGGCGGGCCAGGTGGTGGTTGCGGGTGACGGCGGTGGTGGCCGGGGCATCCGGCGCGCCCGGGGACGTTCCCTCAGCCGGGGCGTCTCTACGCGTTCGGGACATTTTCTTCCGGCCGGGGACGTCCGCGTGTTGGGGACGGATTGCTGTCCCGACGGCGTTGAATGCCCCTGGTCACGCAGCGAGACGCACCTGGCCGCGTGGAATGTCCCGTGGGTGGTGCGCTTCGATGCTCAGACCAGGTGAGCCGCATCTGGTGCCAGGGCACGCCGCCGTGGTGGGAGGCGGACAGGCCTCGTCGATCGAAAAACCCAGGCGCGCTAGAAGCCTCACGAGGTCGTGGAGGCAGGTGAGCACCAGGCCCTGGCGGCCGTGGGCGCGCGTTGTCTCGATGACAGTGCGCAGCAGTCGGGTGGCCAGCCCCTGCCCTGAGCCGCGGGAGCCGTGGCGACGCCGAGGATCATCTGCCAGGCCCCCGTCGAGTCGTGCATCGTGGGCGCCTCGTACATCTCGTCGCTCGGATCGCGCGCGGGTGCACGGTCCGTTGACCAGCGTCAGCAGCATGCCGCCCTCGTCCTCGATGAGGCCATGTAGTGGTCGGCGTAAGTAGCCATCCGCTCGGCGATCGTTGTCGGGCTGGCAGCCTGCTCGGGTGGGAAGCAGATGGCCTCAGGGCGGCGGCCATGGCCGCGTCCTGCGCCTGCTCCGCCCGGGCTGTCCGGGCTGCGGATGTGGAGGACGGGGAGTCGGTGGTGCGCATGGCCATATTTTCACCAGTCGGTAGACATGCGTCGAGCATTCACCAGTGATCTCGCGCGTCCCGCCCCCGCGACCGGGGACGTCTTGCGCGTGCGGGGACATTTTTCGCTCCGGTCGGGGGCATCCTGCGCGTTGGGGACGGATTACTGTCCTCGACGGCGTCGAATGCCCCGGCCGTAACGACGTACACCCGTACGCGCGGAATGTCCCCGTGGGTGGTGCGGGTGGGGTACGGTGAAGTTCCGGATGATGCGGTCATGATCGGGGACGTCTCGCGTGCGGGGACACTTTCTTCCGGTCGGGGCATCCCTGCGCGTTGGGGACGGGATTGCCGTCCCCGACGGCGTCGAATGCCCCTGGCCGGGCTGACACGCACCTGGCCGCGTGGAATGTCCCCTGTAGGCAGGGTGGCGCGAGACAGGAAGGTGCCTGCGCCGTCAGTCGCCCAGGGCCGCGGCGACCACCTTCTTGGCCTCCTCCTGCACCTGGGCCAAGTGCTCGGCACCCTGAAGGACCCGGCGTGATCTTGTAGACGTCCTCCGTGCCCGAGGGCGCGCGGCGAACCAGGCGTCCTCGGTGGTGACCTTGAGCAGCCGCTGGATGGGGCCCCGTTGCCGGGTGCGTCGACCAGGCGGCAGTGATGCTCCTCGCCGGCAGCTCGGTGGCGGCTCACGTCCTGGCGGCCAGGGCGGCGAGCCTGGCCTTCTCCTCCTTGGAGGCGGCGGCGTCAATGCGTGCGTAGGCGCTGGCGCTGAAGCGCCCACCTGCTCTCGTGCGCGGGAGGACTTGCCGGTGACGGCGATGATCTCGCTGTGCAGAGGGCCAGGATGATGCCGATCCTTGTCCGTGGTCCACACGGTGCCGTCTCTTGCGCAGGAAGGAGGCCCCCGCGCTCTCTCGCCGCCGAAGGCCGATGGAGCCGTCGAGCAGCCGGGCACGAGTGCTGAAGCCCACCGCACTCGATGAGGGTGTGCGGGCGATCGCGGCCGCCACCCGGTCGATGAGGCTGGAGAGCAGGTCTGCCGACGGCGGCGTCGGCGGGCCAGCCAGGCCGGTGGGTGAAGAGGTACTCGATGGCCACGGCCAGGAAGTGGTTGAGTTCATCAGCCCGCCGTCGGGGGTGACGATGCCGTGGCGGTCGGAGTCGGCGTCGTTCCCGGTGGCGACGTCGTAGGGGGTCTTGCCTCGGCGTCGGGGCGTCATCGTCGAGCGCAGCGAGGCCATGGCGTTGGGGAGGAGCAGTCCATGCGGATCTTGCCGTCCCAGTCCAGGGTCATGAGGTACCAGGCCGGGTCCACCTTCAGCTGACCACCGTGAGCTCCAGGCCGTAGCGCTCACCGATCGCGCCCCAGTAGTCCACCGAGGCGCCTGCCCAGCGGTCGGCCCCGATGCGCACGCCGGCCTTGCGGATCGCCTCGAGGTCGATGACGCTCTCGGGTCGGTGACGTAGGTCTCAGGTAGATCGTGCTTGATGATGTGGGGGCCGTCGAGGGCCTCAGCGACCGGGACCGCGGACGTCCTGCCACCCGGAGGCGAGCAGTTCGTTGGCGCGGTTGGCGATCCACGTCGTGGCCTCGAGCGCCGGGCCGCCGGTGGGCGGTTAGTACTTGAAGCCGCCGTCGTGGCGGGTTGTGGGAGGGGTCACCACGATGCCGTCGCCAGGCCGGGCCGCTCATGCGCACCCGCCCCGGTCCCGGCGCCGTTGGCCAGGAGGATGGAGTGTGAGACAGCCGGGTCGGGCGTGAGGCACCCGGGCGTCGACGGCGGTGGTCACCCCGGCCCCGGCGAGCACCTCGACGGCGGTGCGCCAGGCAGGCTCCGGACAGGGCGGAGTGTCGCGGCCCAGGTAGAGGTCGCCGTCGGTGCCCTGGGAGCGGCGGTACTCACGATGGCGGCGGTCGTGGCCACGATGTGGGCCTCGTTGAAGGCGGTGTCCAGAGAGGGCCGCGGTGCCGGAGGTACCGAAGACGACCTTCTGAGCCGGGACGGCGGGTCAGGGACGAGGTCGTAGAGGCGGAGACGACCTCGTCGACGTCGATGAGTCTTCGGGCTGTGCTGGCTGTCCTGCGCGTGCGTGCATGGGCACAGTGTATCACGTGCCACTGGCTGGATCAGCCCACTTTCGCTGTGCGGAAACACTGGCCGTTCCAGGGCCGGGACGCGGTGATCGGCGGGGCTCCATGTCCGACGACGACGGCGTTGTGGGAGGGCTCGCCGCGAGGCCGCCATGGAAGTGCCGTAGGTCCCGGGCGGTGGGGCGAGCGCGGCCAGTTGGGGACACCCACTGCCCGTGCCGCCGGTCGGCGGGCTGGAGGTGGTGGGTTGGAGGTGGGTGGCCGGCAGGGCACTGAGGCCCGATACCCGAGGCCCGGGCCTCCCCTACACCGGCAGCCACCCAGGATGTCGAGGTTCGCACGTTCCGCCAGCAGCCTCGGCCCGCCTGACCCGGTTGCCCGACGATGAGCAGCGAGCCGCGCACCGTGTGGCACGTCCTGGAGCAACAGCATGGTGTCCCCACCGGCGTCGACCCCGATACGGTCCTGACCCAGCAGGTGCAGGCGCGTCACCGGGCGGGTCGGGTCGGCGGACAGCGCCCGCCACGCCTCGGCCGGTATCCCTGCGGCAGGAGGCCCGCCATGTCACTGGCGTACTCGCCGGGCTCCTGACCCACCGACGCGATGACGACGTCGAGGTGATGGTCCTCGGAGGTCACTGGGCAGCCGGTCACGTCTGATCGGTGTCCACGCACAGCCGGGTCCATCCCATGGCGCCCCGGCCTGCTCCTGCCCGAGACGCCGATCCAGTGCAGTGAGGCCGGTGGCCGATCCGTGGTCGGTGACGGCGCGCACGTCACGCTTGATGACCCGGTGGAGGCGTTGCGCACGAGATTGGGGAGGCGGCGGCCGTGGACGTGGATGAGACCCGGTCAGACATCAGCCGGGCATGCCGGTGGTGCCAGCGGTCCCGCGCGAACCAGGTTTGAGCCCGCTTGCGCTCGCGGCCTCCCAGTCGAAGGCCGCGAGAATCGTCAGGAGTGAGGCCCTGCGCCGCGGAGACGGGCGGCGAAGGCGGGGGCGAGGGTCCAAAGGAAGGGCGCTGCCTGTGATTCAGGCCCGCGTCGACGTCGATCGGGCTCCGTCATCCTCGCTGGCCGGGACAGGCTGGCAGTCGCAGCTTAATGACGCCGAGGCGCTGGAGTTCAAGGTCATGTTGGCTGCGGTCTGGGACAAAATTGCGGCCTTGGCGGCGTCGTGGAAGCGGCCTGTCCGGCGAGGCCACGGCCCGGGCGGTCAGGTCGTCGCGAGGGGATGGAGGGCAATACGGCAGTCCTTCGATAGAAGGAAAGGGTGGTTTGACCCCCGATGCGGTCGACCACCCTGAGTTCAGGGAAGCGGCGATGCGAAAGGGAGGTCTGGCCCGGGCGTCGGCGCCACTGGGTATGCCACCCGGCCGCTACCCGCCTGCCGGGAACGCGGCCAGTTCCAGCGCGTCTGGCAGGAACGAGGGAACCCGCGACCGCCGTATCGCCACGACCTGACGCTCCTTGCGCCGCCGTCGGCCCCTACTCCCAGGGCGTTCCCCACCGGTCAGCCGGCCTGCTGTCTTCGTCTCCGGCAGGTGCTGCTCGACCCGGCCATCACCGGGCGCGTCGAGGGAGACATCCAGGCCCAGGCCGAGCAGGTCCTCAAGAACGTGGGCGCTATCCTGCCGAGGCTGGCTCGATGACGACGCCGTCAAGACCACGGTCCTGCTCGCCGACATCGCTGACTTCGCTGCCGTCGCAACGAGGTCTACGCCCGCCACTTCACCGGCGAGACCTCCCGGCGGGCCGCCTTCGGGGTGGCCGCCCTGCCGCTGGGGGCCGGCGTCGAGATCGAGGCCATCGCCGCCCGGTCTGAGCCGGTCCGATTCAAAAACGCTTTCATATTTTCATAGTAGAGTACTCAGCCTCCTGTCCTGTCGAATTTTGCTGCGTAAAGGATCGACTGCACTGAATGGCAAAAATAAGGATGGTTGCAGAATAAAATAAGCATAACGGCAGGCAATCCCTGGTTTGATGACGGAGAGAACCGTCAGAAGGTGCTGTCACTATCGAAAAAACTCGGTGAGCCTCTAAGCCCAGTGATAGGAAAGGGTGTAGTCTGTGCTCGAACACGACGGCTACCCACCAAATAGTGCTAGTATCCTCAGTGTCCACAAATTTGATGTAGATTGAGGGTTGATGGCGACTTTCGGTTTCTGGAGGCATGACTATATCCTGAGCGATGTACGTTGCAAGAATTGATCCCTATTCCTGTGACAGCAAGAAAGACTCAAGGCATCTTTCTGCGCTACCCTACTAAAATCATTCTGCTGTAATGTGCCGATATGCGCTGTCTTTGCTTCATTATATTTGTTTCTGATGGAGGCTTCAGGGGCCTGACCTGCTAAGCGCAATTTCAATCAACCTGCAAGGAATGCTGACTATTGTCACAGCTAAAGACAGATATATAATTATGAAAAGCCCATGACATATACCCATTACTAAAATGTGTATATTATGAACAGGGTGGCGCTAAGCGCCGAAATAATGAAGCTCGTGAGGTGCCATCGGCGTTGTGAAAAGCGCATGAGCTGGAGTATTGAGCGTATTGATGTCATCTCGCTCTCTATCGAGTTCACTTTTTGTTAATATCTGTGCATCTCCGAGCGTTCGATAGCGATCTGGAAGCGGAAGTATGCTCGTCTTAAAATAGTGATGTGATCCAAGATCACATTGGATGTACTGAGTGTCCTGCTGTCTTCTTGTAGCGGTAGTGGAGCGAGGCTCAGACGACCGACTAGGTCGTGGCTTGTTGTCACTTCTGTCCAATTTGAGACGCATTTTAGGGAGAATTCTATCAAATAAGAGAGGGCTGCTGGAGCTTCGATTTGCGATGATCCAAAAATGCCAAAGGATCGTCGCCAAAGGCAGCAGTATAGTGTCTTGCAGCAAATAAAACACTTTGAGACAAGAATGTGTGACTCTGCTGACGTAAAGGTTCGGACAAGTAGTTAATCTCGGCAGAGGATAATGGTAACCCCAGTATCGCTCGAGATATGAAGTGTAGGTGAATTCCTGCAAACCTAAGATTCCTCCCGAAATCGGCATGATTTAGAAGGGCTAGAAGTGAGCCGATTGCTAAGAATGCATACAATGAAGTCGCCCACCACAAGGAAAGGGCCCACCCTATTGTTGAGTCGATCAAGGAAATGTGATCGGTCGTGAGCCTGAGCCAACTCCGAAAAGGCGCCATTTTGGCCTCTTTTTTGTCGACAAATCCTTGAGTGCATGGTAGGCCAGAAAACCGCCCTGTGAGTGCGCTATCAGTGTTGGACGTTTCGTCAGTCTGTAGGTCCTTCTTATGGCGTCCTTCACCGTGTCGAGCATATACTCTCCATGAGAGGGCATAATAGCTGCGGGGACGTGCGCAAAATAGTTCGCTTTTTTGTGAAGTAAAACTAAGCAACTCATCGCAACAAGGAGGAGCAGTAGCGTAATCACACGCAGCCCTGTCGAGGCATTTAGTAGAAACTGCGACGACATTAATAGGATTACAGAAACAAGTAATGACACTCAAAAGTAAGAACAGACGAAAAAGAAATCGAAAAATGACGCCAGTCAGTTTTAGGTGTGCTTTTACGCTAAAATAGTTATGAAGTTCAAACTCTCTGCAAATAACTTGAATGTCGTCTTTATCTGGAATGAGCAGAACTATTGGCGAAGAAATTCTTACTGCAAGCCACTGTAAACTCCCAGAACGTTATTCTTGGGAATGGGTGGCTATATGCATTCGTCAAGATATGTTGTCTTGCTGTCGATTCATTTTGCGGGCTGTGATAACAATTGGCGATGATGGGGTTTTCTTGTTCTGCATCCTGTCTGTCATCATACTTTTTCTGCGACGTGTATGATGTGCGCTACGGGTTCGCCATGTTCTTCAGAACATCCCTTCTTTTCTGGTTGCCAATGCCGTGAACGAAAAGAGAAGGGCAGAGTCGTACTTTTGGTCGCTGCGGATTTTGGGATCGGCCTCTACTTGGGGTCGGTGTGTATCGTGGGTTTACTACTCTCTTGGTGTGAATCTGCTATGGTTTCGACGACTTGCCTTGCTTCTGGTCATATGCCTCTCCTTTTGAGGTGAAGTGAGTCTTTGTTCGTGAACGAGTGTATCGCGCCATACCGAAGGAAATAAGTCTGTGAACTTAGTGGAGTCTTGAATAATTCTGTAGTGTCAAGTATTTTGTTTGTAACAGATGGTTGCTTGACTATTGAGGTCGTCGTGGCCTACCACTGTATGGGGCCAGCGGAATAGGCCATCGCCGCCTGTCCTGAGCGTCCGATCGAACCGTCGCCGCATCGCGCAACCGCGGTCGTACGGGTACGACAGCCGGTCCGATGGGGCGCCCCCACCGGCACGAGGGTGTCTGACCCCTGCCGGTGGGCGACCCGTTCACTAGGCTCTTTTCCCGGTTCCACGTCCACGGGGTGTCCTCTCGTCGAGGCGCCCCGTGTTGCTCTCCCCATGGCAGACGGCGTGACCGCGGGTAAGGATGAGGCACGGCGGCGGCCGCAGAGTCACCAGCCGGCCAGGACCCGCGTCGAGGTTTCATGCGAGGAAGACGATGCCGCCCACGCGCCTTCCTCTCGTCATCCGCCTCGGAGGATCCGCTCGCTGCTGTCCTTCTGCATCATCATGACTGCGGGCCTGGCGGCCGTGCTCTCACCGGTGGCCGTCGCGGTGTGGGCGCCCTCGCTCGCCGCCCTCACGCTCCTGCCGGTCCTGCTGGGGGTCGGTGGGATCGCCTACTACCTGTGGCGCGGTCTGTCCGCACGGCGCATGTTCAAGCAGGCGCTGCGGCACTACGCGCAGGTCACCGACGACTACGAGGTCACCGAGCTCCATGCCCGTCTCATTCCTGAAGGCGAGACCCGCGGCGCCCGCGTCATGGCCCACTACCGCTGGTTCCGAAACGAGTACGAGGCCTGACCCGCTCCTGGCAGGACTTGGGCAGCCCCCGGGGCGCCCAGTGGTTCGAACCGGGAGTGTTCCAGCGGGTCTGTGAGATCAAGCAGCGCTCGGCCGCGCTGGAGTCGACCGACGACATCATCGCCAGCAATGCCGCGTTCCTGAGCCTGTCCTCCAACTGGGAGAGGCTCTGGCGCCAGGAGCAGCAGCCGGTTCTTCATGAGCTCGACCTGCTCCTGGGCCAGTGCCAGTGGTTCGACTCCCGTGCGCTGACTCCCCGGCGGCACGGTGGAGGTGCGCGAGCTGGTGCGAGCCCACCACCAGCGCCTCAGCGAGATGACCGCGGAGCTGTCGGCCGGCTTGCTGCAGCCCTCGGCGGCGCTCGACGAGCTTGCCTGGATGGCGGCCGATGCTCGCCGGGCGGGGCACGGCCTGTCGCTCCGCGCGGCCGGTGCGGAGCCTCCCCTCAGCCCTCTCGACGTCGAGGCCTCCGCCCGTCCGGGTACCCACGCCCTGCTGGACGTCGTCGGACCCGGAAGGAACGCCGGCTACTGGAATCCGGTCAGCTCTGGTGCCAATGGGAGAGCTGTCGTGCCTGTCGGCTACGCGGGCCCGCGACGGCTCCTGAATGCCGGTGCCGGATATCTCGGGGACGGGACCTTCCCGGGATGCTGACGTCGGCACGCCTTACACGCCAGGCTCACGTCAGAGGAAGGAAGTTCTGATGAAGCACATGAAACAGTCCGGCATCGTCGGGCTCGGTGGAATCTGGTCGGTGACGGCCTTCGTCGCCAATGTGGTGGTGAGCCTGGCCCTCATCGCCGTGCTGCCGATCATGGTCATCTGGCCCTTCGGGAGAGCCATCACCCCAGCGTGGAGATCCACGACGAGGTCGGGGTGCTCCAGAGTGAGCCACTGGCCAAGGAGATCCAGGCGATGCGCTTCCGTCAGGACGTCCACGTCGCCGTGCTCACAGTCCCGGGCTGGGACGTCGACAACCTTAACGACTCGGTGCTGGAGTACGCCCGCTCGCACCAGGGCGACACCGACGTCCCGTGGATCTCGACGTCGAACCCCAACTACTGGAGCGACGGCCTGGTGATCCTGGCGGTCGCCCCGGAGGCGCGCAAGGTCGGCTGCTACTTCGGTGAGGATGTCGCGGTCCCCTTGGAGCAGCAGGCCGCCATCCAGAACGCCGCCAAGGAACAGTACCGCCGGGCCGACTGGTACGGGGGCACTCTCTCCATGGCGGCCAAGACCGCCGACGTCATCGGTCGGCCCGGAGGCGGTGATGTGGGCACGACCTACGTCCTGCCTGGAATCTCGGCACTTGTGGGCCTCATCTGGCTCTCGTGGTATCTGTGGCGCGGTTTCGCGGCGCGACGCCGAGCGCGCAGGCGCTGCGCCACTACTCGCAGGTCACTCACGACCACGAGACCACCGAGCTCCTGGCCGGCACGATTCCCGAGGATGAGCCTCACGGTGCCCAGGTCATGGCCCGCTACCGGTGGTTCCGTGAGGAGTATGAGAAGGTCACCCGCTCCTGGCAGGACTTCGGCAACCCCTACCGCACCCAGTGGTTCGGCATGTCGGTGCTGAGACGGGCCACCGAGCTGGAAAAGCGTTCCGAGCTCCTGGACTCCCTCGACGACGTCATCGCCAACACCGCCACCTTCCTGAGCCTCTCGCCCGGCTGGGACCGTGTCTGGAGCAACGAGCAGGGGCCGGTCCTGGAGGACCTGCAGTCGCTGCGGAGACTGTGCCACGAGGTCGACAGCGCCGTCGTCGCCGAGAACGGTTCGATCGCCGAGCGCTCCAAGGAGGAGCGGGAATGGGTCCGCTCCCGTAAGCAGCGCTTGGATGACATGACCTCCGATCTGGAGAACGGTTCGCTCCAGCCCTCGGCTGCGCTGGATGAGCTCGACGAGATCGCCAGTGAGACGAAGACGAAGGCCTCCCGGCTCGCCCGCGAGGCCATTGACGCCGACACCTCCAGGTACGCCGACGAGCGCCGTCGACGCTACGACGACTCGGTCTCGTCCACGGATGCCGCTTACGCCGGCTACTGGTATCTGGGTGGGGGGCACGGCAGCTACAACCCGCACTCGACGATCCGTCTCAACCCCTCGTCTCCGGCCATCTCTGCTATCGGCTCGTCCGGCTCGTCCGCTCGTCCAGCTCGGGCGTCGGTGCCGGCGGGTCCTTCAGCTCCTTCACCCCGGTCTCCGACCTGGTGGTGGGATACAGCTCGGCCTCCTCCCTACACGCCGTCGAGCAGCTCCGGCTCCGGGTCCAGCTTCTCGGGAAGCAGCTTCTCCGGCGGCTACAGCGGTGGTGGCGGGTTCTCCGGGTCCGGCTCCTCCTCGAGCTTCTGAGCCGGTGCGGGCGGGCCCGCGTCGGTGCTGTCTCTGCCCGCCTCCGGGGCCGCCCGGCCCCCGCTAGGATCGACACTGAAAACGTCCAGTCAGTAGGGAGCTAGTAGGGAAGTGGGGCTCGAATGGAGCAGCTGGGGCAGAACCCCGCCACACGTTCGGGTGGAGGCCGTTCAGTGGTGGCCTTCACCGCCGTCATGGTCCTGGGTCTGACTCTGGTCCTCTCGCCGCTGATCGTATGGCTCTGGCCATCGAAGAAGGAGGCGGTGGTCACCTACCGGCCCACGGTCGAGGTCCAGGACGAGGCCGGCGTGCTTGACAGCGCAGCGCTGAGCGCCACGCTCAAGAATCTGGAGTTCCGCAAGCAGGTCCACCTGGCCGTCCTGACGGTGCCGGGTGAGGAAATCGACAACCTCGACGACGCCGTGCTGGAGTATGCCCGTTCGCATGCGAGCGACACTGATGTCCCGTGGGTCTCGACGTCGAACCCCAAAGTACTGGAGTGACGGCCTGGTGATCCTGGCGGTCGCCCCCGACTCGCGCAAGGTGGGCTGCTACTCCGGTGAGGACGTCAAGGTGATGAGCAGCCAGGAGGGCACCATCCAGGACGCCGCTAAGTCCCAGTTCCGGGAGAAGGACTGGGACGGGGGTCTGGTCTCCATGGGGAAGAAGTCCACGAAGTACGTCGGTAAGCCTCGCAGCGACCTGAGAGCCTTCTTCCTGCAGGTGTCCTTCCCAGTCGCCGGGATCGGTGCCGCCGGTATCGGTGTCTACCTGTGGCGAGGACTCACGGCCCGCCGTCGGGCCGGCGAGGCGCAGCGCCACTACACGCAGGTCGCCCACGACTACCGGGCCACTGAACGGCACGCCCAGCGCATCCCCGCCGAGGAACCCCACGGGGCGCAGGTCATGGCCCGCTACCGCTGGTTCCGCGACGAGTACGAGAACCTGGCCCGGTCCTGGCAGGACTTCGGCAGCCCCAGGGCACCCAGTGGTTCGGACTCTCCATGCTCCGCAGGGCGACCGACTTGCGACGACGATCGGCTGCGCTGGACACGCTCGACGACGTCGTCGCCAACACCGCAACCTTCCTCAACCAGGACCGTGGCTGGGAGCAGGCCTGGTACAACGAGCAGGGCCCGGTCCTGGAGGACCTCCAGGCGCTGCTCACCCTGTGCCAGAAAGATCGACTCCTCCGGCAGGCTGCCGGTCAACACGATGGGTACGCGGGAGAAGGTTCGCTGGTTTCATGAGCGCCTCTACCACATGACCATGGACCTCTCGGCGGGCAGGCTCCAGCCGTCTCAGGCCCTCGACGAGCTCGACCGGATCGCCGACGCCACCCACGGGAGGCCGACGGCCTGGCCCGCTACGCCATCGACGTCGATACCTCGCGGTACGCCGACGAGCGCCGTCGCCGTTTCAACAGCTACCGCGGCTCCGGTCGGTACGCCGCCTACAGCGGCACCTGGTCCCTGGGCGGCGGCTACGGCAGGTACGACCCCATGCCACGATCCGCGTCAACTCGGCGTCGCCCGGGCGATCGCCGGCCTCACTGGCTTCGACAACGCGGCCTTCCGTTCCTTTGTCCCGGTCTCGTCCCTGGTGATGGGCTACAGCGCGGCGTCAACCTTCACCCCGGGCGGCGGATCCTCGGGAGGGTGGCTTCTCCGGGGGTGGCGGCGGCTTCTCCGGGGCGGGCTCCTCCTCGAGCTTCTGAGCCAGGGCCGTGCTCGTTCGCCGGTTCTCGACGAGGAACTACATGCATGTGGATGAGATTGGACAATTGATGCTGCTAACCTCAACCCGCTAAGAGCGGAGACGGGACAGCCTTCGAGGTTGGCTCGGTTATTAACAAGGAATGTCACATGAAGCAATCTGCGATCATCCGCCTTGGAGGTCTTCGAGCGATCGCAATGTTCGTGATGAATATTGCCGGGGCGTTGATCGCGATCCTGCTTCTGCCGGCGGTGCTCCTCTACCCCTCCGCATCTGGGCATCGTCCCGATGTGGTCGTCCGCGATGAGGCCGGTATCTATCACGAGCAGACTCTTCGCCGCGGCCTGGAGGAGCAGCACTACGATCGCGAGCTTCGTATCGTGGTGCTCTCGGTTCCCGGAGCCGGTATCGGCAACATTGATGAGGCGACCGTCAAGTACGCAGCCGACGGCGCACAAGGTTCGTCGTGGTTCAAGGGCTCCGACGTCGGTAGTCCGGTGAATGGAACGATCCTCTTCGTGGTGGCGCCCGAGTCTCATTGGGTGCGTTGCTACGCGGCGAAGGACTTGCGGCTGTCTGCCGACAAGCGGGAGGCGATCGAGAACGCGGCGGGAAGCCACTACGCCCAGGACGATTGGGATGGCGGAGCCGTGGCGATGGGGCGGCAGCTGGCGACATACATCGGTTCAGGCAGTGGGAACAGCACGACGTTGTGGGTTGCCGGTGCGGTCCTCGCCTTCATGGCGGGAAGTGGATGGCTCGCCTTCTACATATGGCGGGGCGTCACCGCCCGACGCCTTGGCAGGGCTGCTCACAAGAAGATGATGCAGGTCGTCTACGACTATGATCTCACCGAGCTCAAGGCGGAAACTCTTCCGGTGCAGTCCTCTCAGAGTCGTGACGTCGGTTCGGACTACAGGAGATTCCTCGCGGAGTATGACGTCGTCAGTAGGGCGTGGAAGGACTTCGGGGAGCCGCGGGGTGCTCAATGGTTCGGTCGCGGTGTTCGTGCTCAGGCCGCTCGTCTCGCCGAGAGGACAGCCAGTTTGGTCGAGCTCGACGCCGCTGTGAACGCCGGCGCCGCGACTCGGGCGGACACGATCCAGAATCCTGGGGGTACTGCTCTGTGAAGAAGCCGCCAACACTCTCTGAGCTCGGTGGGATACGAGCGATCCTCGGGTATCTAGGCAATCTCCTCATTGGTGTCGCACTTGTGGTCGCGCCATTCATCATCAACGGCGGACAATCACCCTTCTATCCCGCGAAGCAGTTTCATCCGACTGTGGAGATCCATGACGAGGCTGGAATTCTTCAGCGGGACTACGTCAAGTCGGAGCTTGAGAAGCTCACCTTCCGGCAGTCGACCCATGTGGTGGTCGTGAACCTCCCAAATTCTAAAGTTGAAAGCCTCCAAGACGAGGTGCGGAACTATGCTCGCACTCATCCCACGGATGTCCCATGGATCTCGTGGGAGGACTCAGGGGCGCTGGGCCGATAACGTGATGATCGTCGCCCAAGCGCCACATACCGACTATGATGATGTGCTGGCAGGGCAGGGGATGAAATTCTTTTACGGGCCGAAGCTTGATATTGACTCGAACGGCCAAAGTGAGGTGTGGTACTCGATTCAAAAGTATCTGACCCAGAGTGACCGTGACGAGGATGCGCTCGTGGTCACTGCCGTGAGAACTGCCTCCTCCTATATCGGCTGGCACCTGGGTTTTACCAGGATGTTCAGGGTCGCCGCACTGTTCTTGATCTTCATGGCTGCTGCCAACCTCTGGTTTCGATACTATCTGACGAGAGGAAGAATGGCGCGCTCGGGCATTGAGGAGGCTCGGCAGGCCTACGAGCGGGTAGTTGGCCGGCGTGCCGATATGAGTGCGTTCACGTCGCTCATTCCTGTTGACGAGCCGTACGGGGTTCAGGTTCTTGCCAGGTATATTCTGCTTCAGAAGCACTATCGTCGACTTGAGCGATCATGGAGTGCGTTGGGGACTCCTGTAGGACTTCAGTGGTACGGACTGAGAGTGGGGAATAAATCGGCCTATGTCAAAGCCTACTCGATGCAATTGGATGCTGTTCAGCAGGCGGTCATCAACTGTGCCCGACTGTTGTCTCTGACCGAGTTCTGGCGGGACGCGTGGCAGAACGAGTGTGATGCGGTGTTCGCAGATATGCAGGCAGTCAAGCGGTTCGGCGCATCAGGCGGGCGCGCGTATGACTCGAAGCTCACGAGTGCGATGCAGCAGGTGGCCTCCCTGCGTTCGTTGGTCGACGGCCTTGAAGGCAGGCTGTCTCAAGGTCAGATAAGGTCTGCGGAGGGGCTCGATGTTCTGGGTCGCGTCGTGTCGGAACTGAGGTGGGTCGCGGAACGCTTTGTCGATGGGGTGTTTGCCGGAATGTCGAGGGGTGAGAGGAGGAGGTGTCGTCGCCGGTACAAGAAGTACATGAATTCGTGGAGCAGCAGCCCGCGCTCGAAGATCTCCATGATGCTGGGTGGTGCTCAAATCGGGCGTGACGGGCAAGAGGCTCCTCACGCCGAGGGGCTGAAGTCCGCTGATCGGTGGGGAGAAGTGCTGCGAATGTCAAGCACCGTGCGCATGCTCACGAGGTCACCCGCGATTGGTGAGGTCGCGGTAACGAGTGAGGGGGTGGGCGCACTATCCGTCAGTGCACCAGTGATGGATGTGTATAACGCCTACCGGTACGCTTTGTTGTACAGGGATCCCTGGTGGAAACGTGAACCCAGTAAGAAGCGGAAGTGGGTAATACGATGGTCTTAGGGAGATCTGTTCCGGAGCGTCAGCGGCGCAACACCTCCGATGTCATCAAGTTCTTTGCGAATATCGCAGTATGTGCGCTGATGATATCTGCGCTTCCACTCGCGATTCTCGGTCCGTTCCGGCAAGGCCATGCCCCCACCGTCAATGTTCGCGATGAGGCCGGCATCTTCGATTCCCAGGCTCTTCAGCGTGATCTGCAGAGTCTGAGATTCCGGCAAGACATTCGTTTTCGAAGTCGTGTCGCTGACGGGTTGGGGTATCAACAACCTGGATGCGGCTACCGCGAACTACGCCGAGAACATCTTCGACTACCGGCAGGACTTCCGATCCTCGGGCGGAGGTCGCTGGAAAGAAGGAGTGGTTGTCATCGCGGTGGCCCCTCATGCGCACCAGATGGCCTTCTACCCCGGCGCAGACGTGTCACTGGAGCGATCCGAGCAGGTTGCCATCCAGGACGCAGCGGCCTCTCGTTTCGCCGCTCAGGACTGGAACGGCGGTGTCGTGGCGATGGGACGTCAAGCCGAGACCTACCTGGGTCCCTACGGCATGACGGTCTCGGGTATCGGCGTTGTCGGTGCAGGGCTGCTGTGCGCGGGAGGCGTGGTCAGACTCGTCATCTACTGTCGGCGAGGGCTCACTGCCCGTCGTCGAGCACGAGCAGCCGCCCGTTCCTACGCACAGGTGACCTACGACTACGACTCAACCGCCCTGCGAGTGGGAACGCTGGAGCCCGGTTCACCGGAGTCACGTCAGCTCGCACAGCGCTACCAGCGCTTCGAGGCCGAGTATGACGACGTCGTACGCGCCTGGAACAGATTCGGTGAACCTCGAGGTATCGACTGGTTCAGCAAGAGCGTTCAACATGAGGCCCTGGAGCTCGAGCGGCGCTCCGCAGCCCTTGATGACGGCGACGACGTCATCGTGGACACCGTGTCCATGCTGACGATGTCCCCGACCTGGGAGCAGGTCTGGGGCAAGCTGCAGGAACCGGTTCTTGAGCGCCTGAGATCAGTCACCCGGATGGTGCGATCCGCATGCCGCCGCCGGTCCGGGCTCCAGGTCGAGGCTGTTCAGAACTGGGTCGGCCACCAGAATCGGAGGCTGGGAGAGCTGACCAACAGCCTGGATCAAGGCGAGATTTCTCCGGCTGCCGCGCTGGCTGAGCTGGATCGGATCTCTCGCCTCGTCTCCACTGTGGAAACGGCGGTGGCACGACGTCGTGATGCGGTCGCCAATGCCGCTGCCGCGATGCCGACGGCAACCGCGGCGCCGGTGTAGACGGACCGTCACGCGGTGGGCATGTAGCCGACGATCTCGGTCCCGTGGATGCCGATCATCAGGTGTGAGTCGGTGAGATTGGCCTGAATATGCGCCGACGTTCCCGGCGGGGCGATGACCTGCGACGTGCGGGTGTCGATGACGAGGACGTTTCATCGTTTGTCGACTGGCTCCACTGGCGGCCGAATTCGAACAGGGGCCGCCAGGATGTGTCGGTCTTCGGTGAGATGCCAGCCGAGCTGCAGCGTGCCTCGTCCCGGAGTCTGGTCGAGGGCCTTCTCGAGGGCAGCGTCACGGGGGTGCCATTGAAGGTGCAGGCGCTGGCGGAAGTGCACTCGACGGTGTACGCGGCCCAGGAGAGGTCGCCCGACTCGTAGGCCCGCTGGAACTGCTCCACGGTGGGGGTTCCCGACTCCGACAGGAGCAGCGCCGCATTGCTCCCCGGAGAGGGGAATGTCCCCTCGGCTCTCCTTGAAGGGAGTAGGCCTCAGCGGTCTCGGAGTCCCGCGGGATGTGGATCCACCCGTCCTGCGCGGGGATGTACGTCGATTCCCTCCCCAGCTCCTCGCCCGCCCAGTCGTTGCGGACGCTCCCGTCAGCGAGGTTCATGAGACCAGTCCTTGCTGGCTGGTTGTTGTCAACCGAGGCAGTCGACACCAGGATGCTTCCAGTGGCGTCATCTCCAGCGATTCCTGACGGCTGAGGGTTGGTTTGGGTATCGTACCTGCGCTCCCAGCGCCGAGTGGGGCGCCCGCCGCTCCAGTCCCAGGCACTGCACCGGTTGGTATTCCAGTAGGAATCGCAGGTGATGATGAGATGAGGGGAGATGATGTACGGCCAGTTGTCTGAGGACCACGGGGCTGTTTCCGTGCGCCCGGTGGCCGGATCGAGAATCTCGTGGTTCAGAACCAAGTGTCCGCCCCACCAAGGGGATCCCCATAGGTTGATACTCTTGTTCGTCAGCTCCCACAGTTTCTTTGGGCCTGCCTTGTCAAGGAGGTAACCGCGCAGGGTGTCCTTCTCTTCGCGGGACTCCACGACGAGGTAGCTCCCGCATCGGTGGATCACCGGGGAGCTCAGAGTCATGGATGGATCGGTTCCGCTGTCGAAGCGCCAGGCCTCACCCCACTGGGTCCCTGGTGCGGGGCTCGTGCTAGTGGAGGTGTCGCATGATGTCGTCTCATTCGCCCCGGCCGAGGCCTGCCAGGTCGAGTACGCCGGCGCCTCCGGTTGAGTGAGTGAGGACGCCATGACCGGCCGCTGCTGAGCCCACGCCTGTGCGAGCGTGAGGAACACAGTGATGACGACGAACACCAGCGCAGTCTTGAACAGGCGGCTGCTCCAGGCCGTTCGAGCAACACGGATCCCCAGGTTCCGAAGGCCCACCGCACTGAATCGCATGGGACTAGCATTCCTCACTCCCTGCGGCGGCGGGACTGTTCTCCCTGTGACGTCGGGGGAAACCGGTGGGGAGAACTGCCGTGAGGCGCGTCATGGGGCGGCGACGGGCCGTCGTCGACCCCGGTGGGGCGCCACGTGGCCGGTAGGCTGACGGGCATGTCGAAGAAGAAGCGCCACGGGCGCCGTCCGGCCGCCGCGTCGGCCAAGCCCCGCAAGCAGAGCATCGAGTTCGTCGCCCGCCCCTTCGCCGGTCTGCCGGCCGAGGAGGACCTCGTGGCGATGGCTCAGATCATCCCGGCCGCCACGGCCACCGTGCGCCTGACCAAGGAGTACGGGGGCAAGCAGATCCAGCTCGTCACGCTCCTTCCCGAGTTCGTCCAGGGGCTCAAGCGCTCCGACGGCGAGGTCCTCGTGGCCATGCAGACCTCCATGCACTCCGGGGACGCCTCCCGCGACGTCGCCGCCGCCGTCCTGGCCACCCTCGAGCTGCCCGAGGGCCAGGCCCTGCGCACTGACGGCCTGCCCGAGCCCGGCCCGCGCCTCCAGGACATTCTCGACACCACTGAGCCGCCGGTCGTCTCCGTGCGCGAGACCTTCGACTTCTGGATCGACCCGCAGGCGGCCGGCGAGAACGAGCAGACCCGCCAGGTCATTGAGGAGGCCATCGAGCGCGCCAAGGAGGAGATCGCCCCGACCCGGCCCGTTCCCGGCGTCGAGCACGCCTACTGGTGCCGACTGGGCGCCAAGGAGTTCGTGCGCTGGGCGCGCGGGGAGGACGAGGACGAGTTCTTCAACGCCTTCGCCCGCATCTACGCCGCGCGCGAGTCCGACCTGGAGGAGGGGGCGCGCTTCGTCGGCGCCTTCCGGGCCAACGGCCTGGCCATCCCGGTGTGGGAGCTCGTCCCCGGCACGGAGGCCGAGGAGCTCACCAAGCCGCTGCAGGCCATGGGCAAGCGCCTGGAGGCCGCACTGGCCGACACCAGCCCCCTGAGCCCCGAGGTCCGCCGCGCCAAGGCCGGCATCATCTCCCGCCAGGTCAATCTCTGACTCTTTTCTCTCGTCGAGCCGGGCATTCGTCGCGTCGCCCTCCGGAATTTCTGCTGGGCACTGCGAAGAATGCCCGGCTCGGTGCTGGCTGGGGCGGGCGACTCCTCCTGCTGGCCTGACCGGCCCCTCGCTGACGGGGGCGTCTCGCGCGTTCGGGGACACTCTCTTCCGGTCGGGGATGTCTCGCGCGTTCGGGGACGGGTTTCTATCCCCGACGGCGTCGAATGCCCCCTGCTGCAGCGGCACGCGCCCGGCCGCGTGGAATGTCCCCGCCAGTGTTGGCGGTGGAGAGGTCAGGTGAGGTGATGTCGGGGCTAGAGGCGGCGTCGTGCGCTGGCGACGTGACGAGGACGTGGCGGCGGACCAGGCCGTGCAGCGCGCAGCCCTACGTGAAGACGTGCAGGTCGATTGGGCGGACGACGAACCCGGTACCGCAGCGCGCGGCTCAGGTCTCGGCGATGCGCAGGCGCTGGCGCGTCACGCGCGGCAGGCCGCGCCCGTAGAGGGTGCCCTCCTTGGCCTTGACGGCGGCCACGAGCACGAAGCTCAGCGAGATGAGCAGCGCCCAGCTGCCGAACCTGCCGGCGTGCACCAGGTGCCAGCCGTCGGTCTGGTTGGGGTAGCGCCAGGCGCTCAGCGCCGTGGCCAGGTTCTCCGCCAGCCAGAGGAAGCCCCCGATGAGGATGAAGGCCACCGTCGTCGGCATCCAGTAGCGGTCCCCGCCGACAGTGAAGTGGACGGCGCTTCCCCACAGGGCGATGAGGAAACCGACCGCGATCACCCAGCGCAGGTCGACGATGACGTGATGGGTGAAGAAGTTGAGGTAGGCGGCCACGGCCAACAGACTCACCGGCCACCACCGAAAACCGCCCACGTGCAGGTCGAGGCGCCGGAAGGCCTGACAGATGTAGGAGCCGACGGAGGCGTACATGAATCCGGAGAAGACCGGCACCCCGCCGACGCGTACCACTCCCGCGTCCGGATAGGCCCAGGAACCGGTGTGGACCTTGAACACCTCCAGCGCCAGCCCGATGAGGTGGAAGGCGCAGATGACGCCGAGCTCGCGCCAGGTCTCCTGCTTGAGGGCCACGAAGGCGATCTGAACGACCACGACGTAGATCAGCAGGGCGTCGTAGCGGGCGATCGGCGGATTCGTGTACTTCCAGATCAGGACGCTGGCCGCGAGTCCGACGAAGATGGCGATGGCGAAGGCGCAGCAGGCCAGTCCAGGAGGGCGAACTGGACCAGGCGGCGGGGAGCAGGCGCCACCGACTCAGGGGAGGCGAGCGGTATCGGGCACGACCGAAGTATGCCAGCGCCGTGGCGTTGCCCCGCTGATGGGGACATTCCCTCACGGCCGGGGACATCCTGCGCATGTGGGGACTTTTTCTTCCGGCCGGGGGACGTCTCGCGCGTTCGGGGACGGGTTTGCTGTCCCCGACGGCGTCGAATGCCCCCGTCCGGAAGGACACGCACCCGGCCGCGTGGAATGCCCCGTCGAGGGGCGCGTGACTACTGAGAGGACAGCCCGTCCGGGTTCGGCCACCAGCTGGCCGACACCATCACCGGATCGAGCGCAGCGCTCTCTTGATGATCCGTTCAGTGGCCGGGGTGGGCGACTCCTCCTGCCAGCGCTCGCAGAGCTCCCTGGCCCAGGCGGGCTGGGTCTTGGCGGCGTCGTTGATCCAGTTCGCCACGGAGTCCTGCACATAGCGGGAGGAGTCGGCACGCAGCGGCTCGAGCAGCGGAAGGCCCCGCTCGGGCTCCTTCTTGAGCGCGGGGATGTGCCGCGCCCACACGCCCCGTGGACGCAGCGACTCGCTGGCGAAGCGCCGAATGCGCTCCGAGGGTTCCGAGGTCCATGGCTGCAGCGCGCGGATCGCCTCGTCGAGCCGGGGCACCAAGTGCGGTCGCACCGCCATCCATGCCCACTCGCGCACTCCGAAGTGCGGGTCGTCCGCGACCGGTCGCACCAGGGCCAACAGCGTGTCGACGTCGGCGTCCTTCTCCTGGGAGACCAGGGCGAAGACCGCCCAGCCCCGGACCGTGTCGACCGGGTGGTCAGCGAGATCCAGGCAGGCGGAGTGACCCAGGTGCGTATACAGCGCTTCGCCCATGGTCTGCATACGGGCCAGGATGCCGAGCGAGTCGGCGCGCTTGGCCGCCTCAACCAGCCCCTCGGGCGCCTCCGGCACCACCTGCGTCAGAAGTGCGGAATGGGTGATGGCCAGGATCTCCGCCAGTGTTCGGGACTCGTCTCGTCCCGAGTTCAGCTCGGCTTGGCGCGCCGCGGTCATACCGGGGCTCATGCGTCACTTCACCACGAGCCGGGCCACGCGCTTGAGGTGCTTCTTGTGCTGGCGTCGGCCGGTCTTGCCGACCTTGCCGAAGTTGACCCAGCTTCGCCCGCCCATGCCCAGCTGCTTGAGGACGGCTCCCAGGAACACCGAGCCGACGTAGTTGCCGCAGAACCGGCGCAGGAACCAGGTCGGGGCGGTTGAGGTGGTGAGCACCAGCACCTGCTGGATGTGGGTGAGGTGCCCCTTCACCCCGGAGGCCGTCGGGTGGTAGGCCCAGTTCTGTTTCATGACCTTGTCGACGAAGCCCTTGACGATGGAGGGCACCTCGCTCCACCAGATCGGGCAGATGACAATGATGCGCGAGGCCCCCTCGATGAGCTTCTGGTAGTGGCTCACCAGCGGGTCCAGCGTGCCGCCCTCCGTGAACAGGGCCAGCTCCTCAGCGGGCATGCGCGGGTCGAAGCCGTCGGCGTAGAGGTCGACGACGTCGTAGGGCCGGCCCGCCTTGTCCAGGGCGGAGGTGGCGGCCTCGAGCACGGCGTGGTTGAAGGAGCCGTCGTAGGGGTGGGCGTAGATGATGAGAGTGCGGTCGCCCGTCTTCTTGAGGGTCTTCTTAGCGGTCATCAGCTGTCTCCAATCGTGACGATGGTGCGCAGGGCTGCGCGGACGAAGGTGGTGTCGGCGGCGGTGGTGCTGTCGGTCGCCATCCGCGGGCACCGGTGCCACCGACTCAGCGGAAGGCGCGCGGCATTGGGTACGACCAACGTACGCCGTGTCTCCGAGAGCTCGCTGGCATGTGGGGACATCCTGCGCGTGCGGGGACTTTTTCTTCCGGCTGGGGACGTCTCGCGCGTTGGGGGACGGGATTGCTGTCCCCGACGGCGTCGAATGCCCCCGCCTGGAGCGAGACGCGCCCGGCCGCGTGGAATGTCCCCGTCAGCATTGGCGGCAGGCCTGAAAGCGCTGGGGGATGACGAGGGCTCGGCGTGAAGATGAGGCCGACCGGGGGTGTGGCACGGCCTTGGAGTCGGTGGGCAGGCGCGGCCGGTTGGGGTGTGGCGGCGGTCGCGGGGAGGCGGTGCGGGGTGGATAGGGAGGGCCGTGTTGCGCACACCTGGCACGTGCTGTCAATGACGAGTGACCACCATGCGGTCGGTCCGGGCCGGAGGGATACGGACTGACGACGGCGCGGCACTCGCCTGTGAGCGCTCCCAACGGCGGCAGCGCAGCGATGCATGAGGATCATCAAGATGCCTCTGACCTGCGCGAATATCGGTATGGGTGAACCGCGGCCGCAGATCCTGACACCGCCGCCACAGCGTCCTTCAATCGTGTCACAACCATCACAGCACAACAACGGCACGACGAGCGCCCCGCGCCGGGGCGTCCCGGCCCGTCCAGGATGAGAGGAGCACTGATGACCCGGTACTGTTTGCGGCTCCGCGCCGCGGTCGACGGCTATGCGTGTCAGCCTGCTGCGCTCCCTGCTCATCGGCCGGCCGCCATCGATGCCCCTCGACCGCTATCCGGTAGCCACCCGCTGATCGCCGCCCCACACCCTCGGGCGTCCGTACCGGCAGGAGGGGGCCGACTCCCCTCATCCGCTACCGAGGTCCCGGCCCGGACTCGTCGTTGAGTCACGCGCCCCGGGGCTGGACCAGCACCAGTTCCAGCCCGCGCCCGCCGCCATCGAACAGAGCGGGGCGTCCCACCAATTCATCAAATCCTCTTTGCCGTCAGATCTGCGATGCCTATGGACCTTTGTTCCGCTTCCTGGCACCCTGATGAGACGGCAATGTCGCCGCCGGGCCCGCCCGCCATGCGGCGAGTGAAGCGAAAGGCCTGATGTCATGACCGATCACTCCTCGAAGCACTCTCCAACCGGACCCGCTGCCTCTGCGGCCGGCTCCCACCCGCAGGACGCCCCCGCCGACACGGCGGACGTCGCACCCGCTCCCGCCACCAGCCCGGTGAGCACCGGGCCGCCCGAGCGGCCGCCGGTTCATCCCGCAGCACCCGAGCTCAGGAACCTGGCGGGCCGTCCGCACGGCGGCGCCCCCTTGAGCGTGCGCGAGGTCGAGGCAGCCGCCTCCGCGGCGCCCGCCGCCCACACCTCCGCCCAGTCCGCCACCCGCTCCTCGGTCCATTCGCCTTCCGAGACCGCGGCGGCCGGCGTCGTCCTGCGCGACCTTGCCGACGAGTACGCCCCTGCTTCTGTGCGCACACGACCCCGAGGCGGCCGCCCGCACCGGTCTGCCCGGCGGGGCCATCCTGCCCGACTACTCGCCCGCGGGGCTGGTCGAGCGTCTCAGTGCCGAGCGCTCCCTGCGCCACCGCGTGGCCGCCGTCGACCACTCGACCGGCTCCGACGAGCTCCTGCGCCGCCACCTCCTGGAGCGTCTGGAGACCTCCATCCAGTTCATCTCCGCCGGGGAGGAGGGCGGAAACCTCGGTTTCCTCTCCTCGCCCTTCCAGCAGATCGCCCGCCAGCTGCACCGAGCCCCCCGAGGCCCCCGACCGTGCCGGCTCCGAGGAGGCGGACCTCGCCGAGGCCGAGGCCAAGTGGGAGGACGCCTGGAACCTGCACCGCACCCGCCTGGAGGCGCTGCCCGCCGCCCTGGAGGGGCTGGCCGCCTCCCTGGCCGCCTCCGCCGAGGCCGGTGCGATCGCCCCGCTCAGTCAGGTCGACGTCGTCGCCGGGCAGGCGCGCGATCTCGCCCGACGCCGGACCCTGGGACTGCCCGAGGACCTGCCGGCCACCCTGCACGTCCAGCTCCAGGAGGCGGACATCGTCGCCCGCCGCGCCGCGCTGGACTTCGCCTCCCACCTGCGCACGACGCTCTCGCCGCGGGCGCCCCAGGCCGAGGGGTGTCGGCCCGCAGCGCCACGCCCTGTGGATGCGCCGCGTCCTGGGCACCCAGGTGGACCCCGGGGAGACCTCACGCCTGGGCCACCGAGGGAGCTGGGAGGGTCATCGCCGAGCAGGACGCCATCGCCGTCGACGTCCTGGGTCCCGGCGCCGATGCCGGCAGCCTCAACCGGCACCTGCGCGCCGACCCGACCCGCGCCCTGCGCGCGGAGGACTACACGACCTGGGCGCAGGAGGTCGCCGACGAGGCCTGGGACGCCGTCGTCGGCCGGATCCTCGACCCGCCCGACGGCCTGGGCCGCCCCCGGGTGCGCCTCGGGGAACCAGGCGACGGCGCCGTCCAGTACGAGGAGCCGCGCGGTACCGGCGGGGAGCGTCGACCCGGCGTCGTCATGCGCTCCCTGGCTGACGGCGAGCAGCTGGTGTGGCCGTGGATGGAGCGGACCACGGTCCTGCACGAGTCGGTTCCGGGCCACCACGTCCACGTCGGCGCGCACGCCACCAGCACGCGCCTGACCGCCTGGCAGCGCTACCTGGGCTCCGTGCCCGGCTGCGACGAGGGCTGGGGCCTGTATGCCGAGTCCTCGCCGACGAGCTCGGGCTCATGCCCACGCCCGAGGACCGTTTCGGCCGCCTGGCGGCACGCCGCTGGCGTCTGGCCCGGGTCCTCGTGGACCTGGGCGTCCACTCCCGGCTCCCCGTGCCCGACGACGTCGCCGCCCTCCCGGGGGCTTGCCGCGAGTGGAACCGGGCGACCGTCACCGCCGTGCTGCGCCACCACACCGTGATCTCCGAGGGGCGCCTGCGCTTCGAGGTCTCCCGGCACCTGGGGTGGCCGGCCCAGCCGCTGGCCTACGCGGTGGGGGAGCGGGTCTGGCAGGCCGGTCGGCGCAGTGCCCAGGCGCAGGCCCGCACCGAGGGCGGTGAGCTGGATCTGCGCGCCTTCCATAACCGGGGCATCGACCTGGGCAGCGTGGGGCTCGATCTGCTCGCAAGCGCCTTGCACTAACCTGCACAAAGGGTGTCTGGGCGGTGCGGGCCAAGGCGTGCCGGGGCGGCAGGGGAGTCGCCCCGGCACACGGAAGGACGCGAAATGCGCCGGCGGAACCCGGCTCCGTTGACGGGCTCCTTGTCTCCACTGTGCCACGAAAACCGGGTGTGACATGCCGAAACACGTGACTCCCGCTCCCGAACGAGGGAACCTGATTCATTGCTGCAAGATTTCTCAGTTTCTCCGGGGACCGTGGTCCCATGCTGAAGGTTTGACACAAGATCACCCAGGAAAGTCTGAAAGTGGCGAGGGGTGCCCTCCTCGTGGTGCATCGGCGTGTCGCAGCGGCCGACGCGACGTGTGCGGGGGTCGGCGGGCGTGCCTGCGCTGCGCGCCGATCCCGAGGATTCCGCGCCGCATGGCATGAGATCGCAGAACTTGACGGGCCTCACAAAAAAGGCGTGCGATAACGAGGCGCTCAGGTATCGGCCGGAGGCCGGGAGTCTGGATACCCTGGGGGAGTGAGTTCCACCAAGCGGCCCGACCAGCGCGTTGCCGTGGTCATCCCTGCCAAGGATGAGGCTGAGCGCATCGCCACCACTGTCCGGGCATGCCGCTCCATCCCGCGAGTGGACCTCGTCATCGTCGTCGACGACGGCTCGACCGACGGAACCCAGGACCACGCCCGCGCCGCCGGCGCCGTGACCGTCCGCCACTCCGTCTCACGCGGGAAGGCCTCCGCCATGGAGACCGGGGCCTCCGTCGTCGCCATGCGCGACTACTCCGACGGTCCCGCCCGGCTGCTGCTGTTCATCGACGCCGACCTGGGGGACTCGGCCGCCTCCTGCGCCGAGCTGGTGCCTCCGGTCGTCGACGGCGTGGCCGACATGTCCATCGCGGTTCCCCCCAAGCAGTCCGGGGCCGGCGGCCGCGGCCGGGTGGTACGTGCCGCCAGGCGGGCCATCTCGCTGTCCACCGGGTGGCTGCCGGTGGCGCCGCTGTCCGGTCAGCGATGTCTGAGCCGCGAGGCCTATGAGAAGGCGGTGCCTCTGGCCGACGGCTGGGGGGTGGAGGTCGGCCTGACCATCGACGTCCTCGTGGCCGGGCTCGCCGTCATCGAGGTCCCCTGCGACATCACCCACCGCGTCACCGGTAACGACCGGGCCGGCACGATGCACCGCGCCTCCCAGTACAAGGACGTCCTGCGGGCCGTGACCCGGCGCAAGCTGCGCCGCCACCGCGTGCCGCGCGCCTCCTTCGAGAGGGCGGCCGCCGAGCAGGACCACTTCTTCGCCTACCGCGCCGTGCCGCAGCCCCCCAAGGCCGGCGACGACGTCGAGCCTGCCGAGAAGCCGCACCACGGTGAGGACTCGCAGGCCACCTCGGAGACGGCCGAGAGCTAGCGCGCCGACTCACTGCCGGCCAGCGTCAGCGCCAGCAGGGCGGGGGCGGCGGCCGCCAGGATGAAGCCGGCCATCGTGACGCCGGAGTCGTTGACCAGGACGGCCACGAGCGTCAGTACCCCCAGGGACTTGAGCGCCGTCGTCACCCATCGCGCGGAGGGGGACATTCCACGCGTTGGGGAACCGGATTCCTGTCCCCCCACGCGTGGAATGTCCCCGTGGGCGGTGGGGGCGAGCCAGGCGTAGGGGCTCGTGCCGGAGCGCCAGGCCCGCACCTGCCGGCGTCCCCACCACAGGGCCGCGGCCACGATGACCACGGCGCAGGCCAGGGCTGCCGCCATGACCGGCTTCGTGATGAAGGGGCCGACCAGCGCGTAGGCCTTGCGCCCCAGCACGCCGGCGGCCGAGCCGTCGGCCACCTGACGGGCGAAGCGCCCCAGGTGCGTGGGCTCACCGGGCCGGAGGAGGTCGACGACGGCGAAGCCGCCCACCACCAGGACCGTCGCGGCCCCGATGGCCAGCCAGCGCCGCCAGCTCAGGCGCAGACCCGCCAGGCCCGCAGCGAGGAAGGCCAGCGTCGGCACCAGCGTCAGGGCACCACCCACGTCCGCGCCCAGCTGCGGGGCCCCATCGACGAGCAGCGCCGCCCCGCCCAGCAGGGCTGTCACCAGCAGCGCGCTCGCCGCCCGCCGCCCAGCGACCTCCCAGACGCCGGCGATGACGACGATGAGCGCGCCGGCCACCAGCGCGAAAGCCGTATTCGACACCCCGTAGAAACGGCCCGCCACCACCGCGTTCATGCCCAGAGGGTTGTTGAAGGCCAGGGGTGCGCCCGCGGCGGCGTCGACCAGCCAGGCCAGCGGGATCGCCGCCGCGACCAGCAGCGCCGTCAGGCTCGTCCCTGTTGCGGGGCGGAGACAACGACGCGGAGGTGCGGGGCCGTCGGCCTCGTCCGGTGGCGGCTCGGCTCCGGCCTCCCCTCGGGCGGAGGGGGTGTTGGGGATCCGACCGGCTCAGCGGCGGCTGCGGCACCGACCGCTGAGGGCGACGGACTCGGTGAGGCGGCGGGCGGGGTCGCCGGTGCCGCCGTCGCACCAGCGCCACGATCCCGGCGGCCAGTCCCACGATCCCGGCTGCGACCAGCGCGGCCGCGACCACGGCGACGAGTGAGGCCCACCCGAGGGGGAACCGGCCCGGGCCCCCACGCGCCACCACGGGGCGGCATTGACCAGCAGCAACGCCGTCGGCAGGCCGCTGAGGCAGACGGCCACCCACGTGACCCGGCGGCGGAGAACCCTCGCGCCGGCTCGCCTTCGGGGCGCGCAGCGCGACGGCCGCCCAGACCAGGAGCGCCACGGCCAGGCCCATGAGCAGGGCGCCGGCCCGCATGACCGTGGCCTGGGAGGCACGGGCGTGCAGGGCATCGTCGGCGAGCCGCGAGATGCGGGCGTCCCCGGTGGCGGTGCTTGTGTCGGTCGTTGCCACGCCCGCGCGGCCGGTCTCGGGCAGCGTGAGCGCGTGGCCGTCGAAGGCCGGGTCGCGGCGGCCGGCCAGGGCGGAGACGAGAGTCGGGGTGAGGTCGGTCAGCTGGGCCAGGCCCGCCTGGTGCGTGGAGTCGCCGACGACAAGACCCTCGGAGGTGCCGCGCGCTCCTCGTGCCCGCGGGCAGGACCGCCATCTGGGGGCCGGGGGCCTCGTCGTCGGCCAGGGAGGCGACGATGATGCGGGTGCCGGGCGCGACTGCTCCTGGACCGTGCGCAGGGCCTCGTCGAGGGCGGCGATCCGCTCGGCGTCGGTGGAAGCGGCGCTCGCGGTGTCGACGATGGTGAGGTCCGCGTCGGCGGCCAGGGCATCGGCCACCGACGGCGCCACGGGGCGGGCCTGTTCGCTGAGCCCCGGTGCGCCTGTGGCCAGCTGCGTTCAGGGGCCGACGGCCTGGATCGAGACGTCCCTGCCCGAGCGCCCCGACCAGGGGGTGCTGCGGGGATCGCGGTGGTGAGGGCCGGCGCAGGAAGCGGCCGCCTCGACGGCGCTCGCGCGCTGCCCCGGCCCAGGGTGAGCCAGGCATCGGCCGGGCAGGTGCGGTCCGCCGGGGTGCGCACGGACAGGTTCATCGGCTCGCCCCGCCGGGCGAAGGCCAGCAGGCGGTCGGCCGCCGAGCCGACGCCGGAAGAGCCGGAGCTCTCACCGGCGCCTTCGCGGAGGCCTGTTCTTGCAGGTCCGCCCAGGTGAGATTGTTCGTCGCCAGGACGACCACCGGCGCCGGCCGCGAAGACGAGTGCGAGGCCGAGGCGGCATCGGAGGCCGCGCCGCCGGGAGGCCTGCTGGGACGCCGGCGCTGCCTCGGATTCCGGCGCCGTCGGAGCCGCGGTGGCGAGGGCCGGCCCCACCACCGCCAGGATCATGCCGATGACCACCAGCAGCACGAGGACGTACACGACCCCGCGCACCAGGCGCTGTTGACGTCGTCGAGGTCTCACCCGACCAGCCTACGGGCCCTGACCGCTCACAGGTACTGGCGGGCCACGGCGACCGCCTCCCGCCATAGCCCCCGCCGAAGAGGAAGGCGTGAATCATGCGAGGATGTGCCAGGAGTGCAGGCCCACCCGCTCGCGCCAGCCCTCCGCCAGCGGCGAGACCTCGTGGTAGGCCGCGTAGATGCGATCCAGGTAGCGCTGCCCGAACACGCCCAGGGCCGCCAGGTCGGTCTCGGCGTGCGCCCTGCGCCATCGGGTCGATGAGCACGCCGACCACCGTCGGCCCGCCGGCCGGCCCTCGCCCACGGGTGTCTGCCCGGGGTCAGGCTCCTGCGGCCCGAGGCCGGCCCGCGGCGGCGCTCACTGGGCGGCCCTCATCGGCCGGGGTCCACAGGACATTGCCGCACCACAGATCCCCGTGCGTGCGGGCCACTCGCGACCCGCGCGCCGCGCTCGCGGGCGCCGGCGCGCACGAGGGCCGGCTGGTCGGTGTCGAAGTCGCCGTCGCGCAGACGCTCGCACAGCCGCTCGACGACTCCCGGCCCCGCCGGCGCTGATCGAGCCGTTGTCCCGACTGGGCTGCAGGTAGGGCAGGATCCGGTCCTCGGCGTAGAACTCGCCCCAGCGGCGCGGCTCGCCCTCCTCGACGGCGTGCGGCCGCAGCCGGATGTCCGAGCGGCCCATCTGCGCCTGACCGTCCCAGCCGGGAGGCGCCGCCCCGAAGGCCGGGGCGCCCGCGGCGTGGGTGACGGCCAGTGCCCGACCGAAGGCCTCCGCCCCGGCCGGCGTCACGGCGGTTGTTGTCAGTCGCGGTTCCTCCAGCCAGCCCGGGCCGCTGGTCACCGGCACCACGTGCGCCCCGCCGTCGGCCATCGCCTCGGCGAGCCAGGCCAGGCCCTGCGCCTCCAGGGCGGTGGAGACCGGGCCGTCGTCGTGCTTGCGGAAAGACACTCATGGCCCCAGCCTGCCAGGCCCGCCCGCCTCCGCGGGAGGGTGCGGGGTCCCACGACGGCGGCAGGGGAGTCTGGGGAGGCGGCTCTGGCCGGACCTGGGCTGTTCCCTCCTGACCAGGCTCGGCGGCGGGACCGGACCCCGCCGGTGAGGGGCCCCTGCGTTCCACGGAGCAAGCCGCCACCGGCCCGACCGCCCGGACTGGCTACCCCTGGCCCATGACTGCTCCCTGCTCCGCTCTGGTCCTTCCTGGGGCCGGCCGGCACCTTCACCGAGATGGCGCTGCGCCAGGTCGCCCCCGTCGACGTCGAGCTCGACCCCTGCCCGGACGTGCCCACCGCCCTGGACCACCTGCGCGAGCGCACGGTGGAGGCCGCCGTCGTGCCCATCGAGAACTCCGTCGAGGGCGGCGTCAACGCCACGCTCGACAACCTCGTGGCCTCCACGCCCCTGGTCATCGCCGCCGAGATGGCCGTGCCGATCGCCTTCGTCCTGGCCGGCCGCCCCGGCACCCGCCTGGAGGACGTGCGCCATCTCCACCCACCCGCACGCCTGGGCCCAGTGCCGCGGCTGGGTCCACCAGAACCTCCCCGAGGCCGTGTACGTCGCCGGGACCTCCACCTCGGCGCCCGCCCGCGCGCTGGCCACCACCGAGGGGACACCGGCTTCCAGGCCGTCCCTGTGCAACCCGCTTGCCGCCAAGGAGTACGGGCTGGAGGTCATCGCCGGGGGCGTCGCGGACAATCCCGACGCCGTGACCCGCTTCGTCAAGGTGACCCGGCCCGGCCGCGTGGGCGAGCCGACCGGCGCCGACAAGACCACCCTGCTCGTCCACCTCCCCGCACGACCGCTCCGGCGCCCTGCTGGACATGCTCGAGCAGTTCAGCGCCCGCGGCGTCAACTCTCGCGCATCGAGTCCCGGCCCGTGGGCGACTCCTGGGGCGCTACCGCTTCTCCATCGACGTCGAGGGGCACGTGCGCGAGAGCGGGTCCAGGCCGCCCTCATCGGGCTGCACCGCACCTGCCCGGTGGTGCGGTTCCTGGCTCCTACCCGCGGCTGGACGCCCGCCCGACGGCGGTCCTGGCCGGCACCAGCGACAAGGACTTCGTCGTGGCCCTGCTCCTGGGTCGCCGACGTCCTCGACGGCCGCGCGCTGTAGTCGAGGCCCGAGCAGCCGCCCGGCCGCGCAGCCCGCCCTGTACAACACCGGCACGCAGGCCTCGCCGTCGCGGTCGAGCCTTAGGCCGCGCTGTCGAGGGTTGAGGGCACGACTGCGCGACCTACACTTACGACCGCGCGGACGCTTCACCGTGTCGGCGTCGTGTGGTCTCTGCGCGGGACATTTCCTGCGCGGCTCGGCGTGCGGTGTCCTTCCGGGCAGGGGCATTCGACGCCGTCGGGGACAGGAATCCGTCCCCGCACGCGCAGGGTTGTCCCCGGCCGCGAGCAAAAGTCCCCGGACGCGCAGGATGTCCCCGTCGGCGAGCGCACGTCCTCGCCGGGAGACTGCGTCAGTGGACAGGTCAGTGGACAGGCGACCGCGGCGTGCGTAAGGCTCGGGACGTGAGCTCCTCCGACGCCAGCACCGAGACGACCGCCGCTGCCTCCTCCTCTTCCGCCTCCTCCACTGCGTCCGCCGTGCTGCCCGGCCGTCGCGGCGCCGGCCCCTATCGGGTCGTCATGGTGTGCACCGGCAACATCTGCCGCTCCGCCATGGCCGAGATCGTCCTGCGCGACCGCCTCGCCGCCGCCGCATCCCCGACTCCGGGCCGGGCGGCGTGACCGTCACCTCCGCGGCGTCTCCGACGAGGAGCGCGGCAACCCTCATCGACTCCCGGGCCCGCCGCGTCCTGACCGAGGCCGGCTACGGCGTCGGCGCCGACGACGTCTCACGCGCCACGGGCCATCGCCATCGCCTCCACACCGCCCACCGCGTCACTGACGCCGAGATCACCGAGGCCGACCTCCTGCTGGCCATGACCGACTCCCATTGGAACGTCCTGCAGCGCGCGCGCGCGCCTGGGGGCCGAGCCCGACCGCATCCGCATGTACCGCGAGCTCGACCCGGCCTCCGCCCAGCAGGTCGAGGCGGTCGCCGCAGGCGGGTCCTCCCGCAGCGTCCTCAACGTGCCCGACCCCTGGTACGGCACCATGGCCGACTTCCTCGACACCCTCGGAGGTCGTCGAACGGGTCAGCGACGAGGCTCGCCGAGCAGCTCACCGTGCGCCGCGACTGAGGCTCAGCGACTCAGCGCAGGCGCTCAGTGCAGGCGGTTGTCCAGCCAGCGCATGACGGCCTGAAGGTACTCGGCGCGCGCCAGCGGCCCGGACAGGGCCAGGTCGTGGACGCCCTCGGGGATCTGGCGGACGGTCACGTCGTCGCCCAGGTACTGGGAGCGGTCGATGATCTGCTCCACGTCGAGGACGACGTCGGAGCGCTGCGCCTCCTCCAGGCTCGCCTTGACGCCGCCACTGGCCGTTGAGCAGCACACGAGGATCGGCACCCGGATCCCCAGCCCGTGGTGGACCTCGCGCTGCAGGCGCCGGATCCCCGCCAGGAACCCGCCCGCACCGGGAAGGACGGCGCCGGCTTGAGCGCCAGGTCCCAGTCCCACTCGCCGCGCCAGCGCCGGTGCAGGGGCCGCCACGTAGTTGTCCCTCATCGCCGCTGCCCGGCTCACCGATGACGCGCTCGGGGTCCCGCCGCGAGAGGAGGTCCACGAAGGCCGAGCCGTAGGAGCGCACCAGCGCCGACCCGCGCAGGTCCAGCCACGGGGAGTTGAGGACGAGCGCGTCCACGGTCCCGGGTGGTCGGCCGCCCAGATGACCGCCTGCAGCCCGCCGGTCGAGTGCCCGTTGAGGACAACGACGTCGTGCCCGTGCTCGGAGCGGATGATGCGCAGGGCCTCGGCGATCTCCTCGTCGTGGACGCGCAGGTCGCGCACGTCGTGCGGGAGGGTGTCCGACGCCGGCCCGCCCGCAGGCCCGCAGGTCCAGCGCGTAGAACTCGAAGCCGGCGTCGAGGTAGGCCTGGGCCAGGTGGGTCTGGAAGAAGTAGTCGCTGCGGCCGTGCAGGTAGAGGACCGCGCGCGAGTGCCGGGGCGGCTGGCCCGGCCGGCCGCCCTCACGCTGGAAGACGAGCACGGCGTGGTCGGCGCCGGGCGCCTCGTGGGTGACTCCGGTCACCGGGATACGGCGGGCCACCCACGGCTCTCCCAGGATGTCGGGGGCGGTCGGCTCCAAGGTCGCACTCGCGAGCAGATCCAAACACGTTGCCCCTGTGCGGCGCGAGTAGCGGCGCCGACACGTGACCTGGGAATAGCCAGGATGTTGCGGGAGCGCCGGTGGCGGGCGGACTGAGGTCCGGGCTGAGCGGTGGGTGACGACCGGGTGGGGCGCACGTGCGGGAGCGAAGCCGGCCGGCCAGTGGGGCCCGAACGGCCCGGGCTGAAAGCGGGCTGGCCAGCGGGCCCGTGCAACCCGGGTCGGACCGCTCGCCCCGCCCGGCCCGCCCCGGCCCGGCTCGTCTCGCACTTCGGGAACGCCGTCGATGTGGGCGTGACCTCGGTCCCTTGAAGGTGGCCTCGCTTGCGTCACGAAGGCGGCGCTGCGTAAGTTATTCGTGGCCATCCAGAGCAACCGAGAGACCTGGCTCGACGACATTGCAGCAACCCCCTTCATGGTGCGGGTGCTTCCGCCAGGAACGATGGAGGAATACGTGACAACCAGTGAACAGTCGACCGCCGAGTCCGGCCGGTCCGAAGACGGTGACGTGCCCGGCTCTCCAAGCGAGCCCATGATCTCCCTGCGCGACGTCCACAAGGTCTACCGCCTGCGCAGCGGCAAGGAGGTGCGCGCCCTGGACGGGCTCAGCCTCGACGTCGCCGCCGGCTCCATCCACGGCATCGTCGGCACCTCCGGGGCCGGCAAGTCCACGCTCGTGCGCTGCCTGACCTCCTGGAGCGCCCCACCAGCGGCCACGTGAGCGTCGCCGGCCAGGACATGACCGCCCTGTCGTCCAGTCAGCTGCGTGAGGCCCGACGCCGCATCGGCATGGTCTTCCAGCACGCCAACCTTCTCGACCAGCGCACCACGGCGCAGAACATCGCCTACCCGCTGGCGCTCGCGGGCGTCCCCGGCGGGCAGCGCCACCCGATCGTCAAGCGCATGCTCGACCTCGTGGGCCTGGCCGACCGCGGCGGCTCCTACCCTCCCAGCTCTCCGGCGGCCAGAGCAGCGCGTCGGCATCGCCCGGGCATGGCCGACGACCCGGCCGTCCTCCTGTGCGACGAGCCCACCTCCGCCCTGGACCCGGAGACCACCCGCTCCATCCTCGACCTCATCAAGAACGTCCGCGACACCCTGGGCCTGACCGTCATCATCATCACCCACGAGATGAGCGTGGTCCGCCAGGTCTGCGACTCCGTCAGCCTGCTCGAGGCCGGCAAGATCGTGGAGAGCGGCCGCCTGGAGGACATCGTGCTCGACGTCGACCCCGGCTCTCGCGCGAGATCGTGCCCTTCCCTGAAGGTGCCCGAGGCCGCCGTCGCCCACGGGAGAGCGTCATCGACGTCTCCATCACCGCCCACCCGGGCCAGCCGGGCCGCCGTCGCCCCTCATGTCCATGGTGGCCGAGCTCGGTGGGGGACATCGCCGCCGGCGTCTTCGAGACGATCGGGCAGGCCCAGATCGGGCGCCTGGCCGTCACCGTCCCCGCGTCCGACACCGAACAGGCCGTGAGCACCCTGCGCAAGGCCGGTATTGCTGCGGAGGTCCGCTCATGAACTCGATCCTCCTTCCGCTGACCCAGGCCGCCGCCGTGCCGAGCAGCCGCACCTGGTTCGACAACCCGGCCATCCAGAACAAGCTCGGCTACGCCCTCGTTGAGACCCTGGCGATGACCTTCGTCTCCGGGGCCATCACAGTCATCCTCGGCTTCTGCTGGGGCTCGCCCTGGTCTCCACCGGCAAGCGGGGCCAGTTCCGCAACCCGACCCTGTACTGGGTGCTCTCCCAGATCGTCAACATCGGGCGCTCCATGCCCTTCATCATCCTCATGGTGGCCCTCATCCCGCTCACCCGGTTGCTCGTGGGTACCTCCCTGGGGTGGCAGGCGGCCTGCGTGCCGCTGACCATCGGCGCGATCCCTTCTACGCGCGCCTGGTGGAGACGGCCATCAACGACGTCGACCGCGGCAAGGTCGAGGCCGCCCTCATGATGGGGGCCTCCGGGCGGCAGATCACCTGGGGGTCCTCGTGCGTGAGGCCCCTGCCGATCCTCATCCAGTCGGCCACCGTCACCATCATCACCCTCCTGGGCTACTCCGCCATGGCCGGCGCCGTGGGCGGCGGCGGCGTGGGTGACCTCGCCATCCAGTACGGCTACCAGCGCAACCAGGTCGACGTCATGGTCATCACCGTGGTCGTCATTGTCGGCATCGTCGGCATCATCCAGCTGGTCGGCGACATGCTCAGCCGGCTGGTGAACCACCGCTGAGGCGATCACCAGCCGGGTAGGCGCGCAGCCGCCCAGAACCGGGCAGCCGCGCCGTCGGCCCCAGCACTGTTCAAGACTTTCCTCTCTCCCGTCACTGGGGGCCGTTCGGCCCCGCGAAAGGAACCACCATGTCCTCCTTCATCTCCCCGGCGCACCGTCATCGCCGGTGGCCTGGCCACCGCCGCCGCCCTCACCCTGGCCGCCTGCTCCAAGTCCGGTAAGGGCGAGGTCAAGGGCATCAAGGTCGACGGCGACACCGCCACGATCACCATCGGCGCCACCCCCAAGCCCCACGTCGAGATCCTCAAGTGGGTCCAGGACAACCTCACCAAGGGATCCGGCATCAAGCTGGACATCAAGGAGATCAACGACTACCAGACGCCCAACTCCTCGCTGGAGGACGGCTCGCTGGCCGCCAACTTCTACCAGACCCCCAACTTCCTGGCTCAGCAGAACAAGGAGAAGGGCTACGACTTCGTCTCCATCGCCGACGTCCACATCGAGCCCATGGGTATCTACACCTCCAAGGGCTACAAGGACGTCAAGGAGATCAAGGAGGGCGGCACGATCGTCCTCAACAACGACCCGGCCAACACGGCGCGTGGGCTCAAGCTCCTGGCCCAGGCCGGGCTCATCGAGCTGGACAAGTCCGCCGAGCTGCCCAGCGACACCGACGTGACCTCCAACCCCAAGAAGCTGAAGTTCACCACGGTTGACGGTGCCCAGGTCTACAAGTCGATGCCCGACGCCGAGGCCGCGGTCATCAACGGCAACTACGCCATCGACGCCGGGCTGAACCCCAAGAAGGACGCGCTCGTCCTGGAGAAGGGCGGCAAGGACTCGAGTACCCCAACCAGCTCGTCGTGCGCAAGGACGACAAGGACAACGAGCACCTCAAGAAGCTCGCCAAGCTCCTCAACGACGAAAAGCTGCGTGACTACATCAACAAGACCTGGCCCGACGGGGCGGTCGTCGCGGCGTTCTGACGTCGGAAGGCTGCGGCTGAGGGCCGGTTGAGGTCCGTGCGCGGGCCGGTTGTGGTTGGTCGAAGGGCCGACCGCGACCGGCCCCTTCGTGCTGGTGCCGGCGGGTGGGGCGCACGGGGTGTGGGCGGATGCGTGGCTCGGCGGGGACATCCTGTGCGGCCGGGGACATGTCGTCGCGGGCGGGGACGTTCGACGCCGTCGGGGACGGGAATCCTGTCCCCGAACGCGCGGGCTGTCCCCGGCTGGAGCGGATCGCACCTGGCCGCGCGGAATGTCCCCCGCCGCACTGCCCGTGGGGCCGGTTGTCATCATCTGTGGACAGTTCGCGGTCTGCGGGCCCGGGAGCCGAGGCGGCCGCCTAGGTTGATCCGCGGGCGTCCGACGGCGTCCAGCGATACCTGCGGATTCACAGGGGAGAGGACGGCGCAGGGCCATGGCAGCTCGACGTGAACGGACGCAGTCGGACCGGTCGGCTCAACCAGTGCGGGGACGCACAACCGGGGCCTCGGGCGCCTGGGCGGCGCGGATGGGGAGGGAGGCGTCGTCGGCGTCGGGGAGCAGGTGGCCCGCCGGCTGTGGAGGCGCGCGATCTGCACAAGTCCTTCCCGACCCCGGCGGGGAACCGATCGAGATCCTGCACGGCATCTCCTGCGCCATGATGCCGGGGCGGATGACGGCGCTGGTCGGACCCAGCGGCTCGGGCAAGTCCACGGCGCTGCTGTGCCTGGCCGGGCTGGAGCCGGCGACGTCGGGCGCGTCTCGCTCATGGGGCGCGACCTCGGCGGGCTCCCGGCGGCGCGGGTGGCCGAGCTCTACCGCGACCAGGGTGGGCTTCGTCTTTTCCAGGCCTACAACCTCGTGCCCTACCTGACGGTGCGGGAGAACATCACGATCTCCGACACCCTGGCGGCCGGCGGCCCCGACTCGGCACGGGTGCGGGAGGTCCTGGCGGACTGGGACTGGAGTCGCGCGCCGACGCGGTCGCGACCACGCCTCAGGGCGGCGAGCAGCAGCGTCGCCCTGGGGCGGGTCCTCTACCGCCGCCCACCGGTCGTCTTTCGCCGACGAACCCGACCGGGGCCCTCGACACCCGATCGGCCGCCTTCGTCCTGGCCGAGCCTGCGGCGCCTGGCCGACGACGGGGCCGCCGTCATCCTCGTGACGCACGACCTGGGGGCCGCGGCCCTGGCCGAGAGCGTGCTCATCATGCGCGACGGCCGCATCGTCGATCAGCCGCCGCGGCGCCACCCCCGACGAGCTGCTGGCCGCCGTCAACCAGACGGGAGCTGCGGCATGACCCGCTACACGCTGCGCGCCCTGGCCGCCCAGTGGCGGGCCTGGTCGGGGACGGTGGCGGTGCTGGCTCTCGCCGCGGGGCTCATCAACGTCTGCCTGGTGCACCGCATGACCGTCACCCGGCCCGACGTCGTCGCCGCGGCGCGGGCGGCGGGCATGGGACCCGGCCGAGCTCACGGTTCCCGGTGTCTCGGTCGCCTTCTACACGGCGATGGTGACGGTTCCGGTGGTGGCCGTCGTCGGGCAGTCCTGCGTGCAGGCACTGCGCACGAGCTGGGCCCTGTGGAGACTGGCCGGCGCCCTGCCCCGGCAGGTGCTCGCCGCCGTCCTCGCCACCGTGGCGGTGCTGAGGCCTGGTGGCCTGTGCCCGGGATCCTGCTGGGGCAGGTGGCGGCCCAGCCCTTCGCCTCGGTGCTCACCCGCCTGGCGGCCGCGCGCATGGGGCGCATCGAGGTCGCCCAGACCCCGACGACGCTCCTGCTCACCGTGGTGGTCGTGGTCGCCGTCGCGGTCCTGGGGCCGTGGGCCCGCGCGCGCCGCGGTGAGGACGCCCGCCGTGGAGGCGGTTCGCGACGCCGCCCCGGGCGGGCGACGGCGCATGGGTGTGGGGCGACGGATCCTGGCCGGACTGTGGGCGCTCGCATCCGCGGGGCAGCTGCTCGTCGCCTCCTGGCCCCGCCCGAAGAAGATCGACGGATGGCCGACCGGTGGGGGCCAGGCGATCCTGGCGTCCCTCCTGCTCGCGGTCCTCGTGGTGCTGCTCGCACCCGCGCTCATCCCGGGAGCTGCTGCGGCTGTGGTCGGCGCGCTGGCGCGGCTGGGTGGGCCGTGGCTCATCGCGCGCCGTTCGGCGCTGTGGCGCAGCGAGTCGTCGGCGAGTGCCATCGGCCTGCTGGCCCTGGCGATCTCCTTCACCGCGGCACTCACGACCAGTCTCGCCACGGGGCAGGCAGTGGTGGAGGCGGCGCACCTGAACGTAACCATCAACCAGGTGGACTCACTGGTGCTGGCGACGATCCTCGGGGTGGAGGCGCTACTGGGGGCCGTGGCCGTCGTCGGCATGTCCTCCCGGTCCCGGCAGCGTGAGCTCGCGGTGCTGCGCTGCGCCGGGAGCACGGTGCGCGGCGTGCGCCGGCAGGTGGTCATCGAGGCGGCGCTGTACGTGGGGACGGCGCTGCTGATCTCGCTCCTACCGCTAGTGGTGACAACAGCCGGCGAGTCCCTCTTCTACGCCAGAGCGGGGATGCCGCTGGTAGTGCGCCCCGGCATCGGGCCAGTGCTGCTCGTGGCCCTCCTGTCCTTCCCTGGCCCACTGCGCGGTGCTGCTCGCCCGATCCAGGGCGCCACCCGACCCCGATCGGTGCGTCCTGGCGGCCGAGTGAGACGGCTCGGAGCAGTGAGCAGAGGCCGCTGGTTGCGCCTGGAGGAGGCTGGCAGAAGTGATAGCGCCCCGCCTTGTGTCAACGCCCACCGAGCCCTACACTCAAATCGCTCCAAAACGATCAACCTGGAAAACAGCGAACGAACAGCAGTGTGGGAGTGCGCCATGACCATGACGAGCGAGAGCAAGACCTCACCTTCCCTGAGGAGGATGTCGCCGGGCGCTTCACCGAGCTGGTGACGGAGCTGAGGCGTCCTCCGGTGCGGCGCTGACCATCAATGGTGAGACGATTGACCTCCTTCCGCGGTGGCTGAGGCCTTCTTCAGGTCGTGGATGCGATGCGTCGAGGTCTGCGCTGTCACGGTAGCGCCGCAGGACCAGCGTCTGACGACCCAGGAGGCGGCTGACATGCTGGGCATCTCACGGCCGGACGCTGGTCAGGATGTTGGAGGCCGGCGAGATCCCGTTTGGAGAAGGTCAGACGGCATCGTCGCCTGTTCTCACTGACGTGCTGGAGTTCCGTGAGCGTCAGCGTCGGGCGGCGAATGAGGCCCTGTCGGACATGGTGGCCGACGCTCAGGCGATGGGCGACTGCGACGACGACTCCTGCCGGAGGTCGCCAAGTCCTCGAGCGACCTCCGCTCCCAGGACTGACCGATGGCGTTCTGCGCAGTAATTGATGCCGTGTGCTGGTCCCCGCGCGCTGCGAGACGTTCTTCTTGAGATTGCCGTCCGGAAGGTCTACAGGCCTTTGTGGAGCGAGAAGATTGAGGAGGAGGCTGAGAACGATACTGCCGGCGCATGAACCGCGGCAAGGACGAAGGGGTCCTGTAGCTACGTCAAAACGACTTCGGCGGTAGATGAACCTGGCGCTGCCAGATGCCCAGGTGCAGTGACTGGGAGACTTTCTCCTTCGGTCCTCGGTCTCCTCGGATCCAGGAGACCGGCACGTCGTCGCAGCGGCCTCATGGGACGCGCGGATGTCATCGTGACGTTCAATCTCGTGACTCGACGACGCAGCTCTTCCCGGTGAGTTGTTCGCCCAATCTCCAGACGAGTTTCTTCTCGATGTGCTGGGCTGTACCCGAAGCGGTTCGGAACGTGTTCCGCAACAGTGGTATCGCGGACCGGCTCGTAAAGGGCCTCGCTGGACTGTCGATGACCTGCTCGCCCGCCTCTGAGAAAGAGAAACTGAAAGACTTCGTCGCCGCCTGCCGTCAGGAGCTGACACTCTAAGGCGTCGGAAACTGTCTCGCGTCTTTCGGTTCTCGCACCGCGACTGCTGCTTGCGGCCGCCGGCTGCGGTCCGGCTCAGATCTCGAGGGCGTAGGGTACGGACGCAACGGGGAGGAGGGACGCTGGTGTCGGTGCAGAGCGCGGTTCGTCGTCGGGCCATGAGTGACGGGTCGACTGGCGGACGCTGGGGAGTGGGTGGCGCCAGCCGGCGCGCCCGCGCAGGGCCGGCCCCGGCATTCTCGTCCACGCTGCTCCTCATCCCTGTGCGCCACCTACCAGGGCGGCATGATCGGCAGCGCGGTGCTGACCGGCCGTGTCGGCGACGGCGACTGGTTGCAGGGATCGCTCCAACCAGAATCGGCTTCGCGATTCTCATCCTGGCGGGCCATGTGGTCGACGCTCCTCACTGCGCGACGCAGGTACGCGCTGGCGGTCTTTCCTGGTCGAGTGTGCCGTGGCGTGGTGGCCTCGGCGCTAGCTCAACAACTTCTTCTCGTCCCGGTGCTGGTGGCGCTGGGGAGCGCGGTGATCGGCTCCCCGCTGTGGCAGCACCTCGCGGTGATCGGCGCGGCTTCCTTATGGCGACGGCCAGTGCGGTCCTGTGGCCCCGCCCGGGGTCCTGATGGAGGAGTGGCTCAGCCAGGTGGTCGCCGTCCCTGCTGACGGTCATCGCGGCGATGATGGCGCGCAGCGTCGCGAACTGGCGGGCGGCGCAAGCCGGGGCCAAAGCCGAGCGGGAGCGCTTCCGGGCGCTGCGGCCGAGCGCGACCGCGCGGTGAACCGGGCCGGTATCGCCGCCGAGCTGCACGACCCGTGGGGCACGGCCTGACCACGATCATCGCCCCTGTCCGAGGGCTGGCTGGTGGGGCCGACCCGGAGATCGATGAGGCGCTCGGCGGCATCAACGAGGTGGCGCGGGAGTGCCTGGAGCAGACGCGCCGGGCGGTGAGGGCCCCTGGCCGACGGCGAGGATGAGCCGGCGGATCACCGGACTGGGACGATGCCGGGCGCCGGTCTGGGATGAGATCAGGACGTCGTCGGCAGGGTGAGGTCGCTGGGCGTCACGGTCGTTTTCACCGAGACCGGGCAGCGGGCCGACGATGCCGGGCAGGCGAGCTGTGCTTCGCGCTCACCCGGGAGGCGCTCACCAACGCGGTGCGGCACGCCCTCGCGCTGTCGCAGGTGCAGGTGTCCTGGGACCACGGCGAGTCGGCTGTCACGGTGACGGTTCGCGACGACGGCGCCTCAGGCGGCAGGGGCGGGAAGACGACGGCTGCTGTGGTGCTGCGGAGGGGACCAGCCTCTGCGGCTGCGGGACCAGGGTCGAGGCGGTGGGAGGCCTCGCTGGACTGAGGGCCGAGGCCGACGGCGGCTGGCGGGTGGCGGCGACGGTGCCGAGAACTCGCGGTGAGGGCTGAGGCTGGGCGTGGAGTCGGAGGGACTGAGGCCGACGTCGGTCATGATCGTGGACGACCAGCGCTACGCGCGCCTGGGGCTGGCACTCATGATCCGCAAGGCGCCGGACCTGCACGTCGTGGCCGAGGCCGGTGACGGGCAGAGGCGCTGGAGGGCTCTGGAGCAGCTGAACCGGTCAACGGGCTGCCCGACGTCGTGCTCATGCGATGTGCGCATGCAGGGGATGGATGGGATCAGCGCGACCCGAGCGATGGCGCGGCGGTTCCCGACGGTGAAGGTCCTGTGCTGACCACCTACGACGAGGACGACTACGCCTTCGGGGCTCTGGAGGTGGGGGCATCGGGGTTCCTGCTCAAGGATGTGCGCGCGGCGCAGCTGGCTCAGGCGGTGCGGGCGGTGGCGCAGGGCGACGCCGTGCTCACGCCGCGCGTCACTAGAGACTCATCGCGCGTGGGGTTCCGCGGGCGCTGTCCCGGTGCGCAGCGCGAGGGGCTGCGGGAGAGGTTCAGGTGCTCACGCCCAGGGAGCTCGAGGTGGCCCGACTCATTGCGGAGGGCATGTCGAGACGAGGAGATCGCCGAGCGGCTCGTGCTGCAGCCCGCCTCCGTGCGCCGGCAACGTCAGCCGCATCTCTGTGAGCTCCACCTGCGGACCGCGTCCAAATCGCACGTCGCCTGGGTACAAGAGCGGCGGTTGAGCGTGTTGTGTCCTGCGGGTCGGGACCCTGCGCGACATGCATCGCGGCGGGGACGTTCGACGCCGTCGGGGACGGAATCCTGTCCCCGAACGCGTGAGCTGTCCCCGCCTGGAGCGGATAGCACCCGGCCGCGCGGAATGTCCCCCGCCGGCGTCTGGGATGCGGTCGTCCGTGGTCGCCGCGGAAGCGCGCGATCCGTGCCAGTCCCGCCGGTCCCCGGTGGGGACCGCGCTCAGGGAGTCCGGCTGGAAGACGTGGAACGCGAGCGATCCCCATCCCCATCAAAAGATCCCATAGTGACAAACCAGATCATCTCTGGTACATCTAAGGGGTGTCCAAGGCTCTGGGATCCTCTGCGGAAATCGCTCCACTTCCTACAGTGGAAGGAGGATTCCAGACCGTTCTGGCCGACCCTCCGTGGCGGTTCACCAATCGGACCGGCAAGGTCGCTCCCGAGCACCGCCGTCTTGGGAGGTACGGGACGATGTCTCTCGAGGAGATCAAGGGAGCTCCCGGTCGGTGACGTGACCGCAGCGAATGCCCACCTGTACCTGTGGGTTCCCAACGCCTTGCTTCCGGAGGGCCTGGAGGTCATGCAGGCGTGGGGGTTCCGCTACGTCTCGAATATCATCTGGGCCAAGCGGCGCAAAGACGGCGGGCCAGACGGCCGCGGCGTCGGCTTCTACTTCCGCAATGTCACGGAGCCGATCCTGTTCGGTGTCAGAGGCTCGATGAGAACGCTGGCGCCGGGGCGCTCAACGGTCAATATGATCGAGACGCGCAAGCGTGAGCACAGCCGCAAGCCCGACGAGCAGTACGACCTCATTGAGTCATGCTCGCCGGGTCCGTACCTGGAGATGTTCGCCCGCTACGCGCGACCGGGCTGGTCCGTGTGGGGCAAATGAGTCGGATGAAGAGATCACGCCGCAGGGGAAGGCTCAGCGGGGATACGCCGGCGGCGATATCGATCCTCTGCCGGACGTGGATCCCAACGAGCAGATGAGCGACTGGCTCTCGGATCGCGTCGCCCGGATCCTGGCTGATGAGTACGCGAAGGGGAACGTCGATTCAGCAGATCTCGACTCAATCGGGCTATTCCACCGCGCGGGTACGACCTTCTGACCAGGGGAGGCGTGGAGCTGCGAGTGAGGGCGTTCGACGCCGTCGGGGACAGGAGTCCGGGCGCCCTGTGAGTGAGGCGTCCCAGGCTGGAGTAGACCGCGCCCGACCATGCGGAACGTCACCGAAAGCGCCGCATCAGTGCCGCTGCGGCGCTGCCCTTAGGAGGCAGGGCTTTGAAAACCAATGACCTTGCCATCGATCTTGTTGTATCCGATGATGAGGTCAGGCTTGGCGATGATGAGCGTATCGTCATTCTCCAAGTCGATTCCGCTGAACTTAATTTCCTTCCCGGTCTTAACGTTCATGAGCGCACTGATCCGGTTGACGTCCCCTTTGCCCAGTATCATCAGCTTGACGATGCTGCCATCTTGAGAACTCTTCGCTACAGACGGGCATCCGGAGGATATGGTGTTTGTGTCCGCCTCCGGAACACTGAAGGAACTGCCTTGCTTGGGCTTGATCCGAGTGACGCAGCCGTCGCTGTTTGATCTTGCAGTCAGGCTGGCGTCACTGAAGTCCTGGTCCTTGAAGTAGGTGCGATGCTCCTCGGCTGTGAGGAGCTTTTTATCTTCCTCGACAACAGTCTCCTTTGAAGGCAGGGTCTGTCGATAGCTGCCCTGTTTCTTCCCCTTGAAATCATAAACTGTCACTTTGTACTCCTGGTCGGCTGACGAACTCGAATCGGAATCAGATTTGTCCTCTGCCTCCAGAGTTCCCCAACCGTCCTGGAAGTACCAGGTTATGAAGTCTGAGTCGGCCTTCGAGCCCCCGCCGAGGAACCGGGTCTCTCCGCTATCGATGTCGATGATGGCGTTCAACAGTGCCAGATAACGCTGATTGTCTCTGACCAGAAAGGTCGTACTGTATGTGGTCAGTGAGTCAAAGGGTCTTCCCGCCCCGGCGATCGTGCGCGACCACTTCTGTTTCTTGTCCGCACCCCAGGCGGTACACTTGTCGCTCTCCTTGCAGAAAATGGCGGTATCGCCGACGATTAATGCGGAGTTGCTGCTACCCCAGGGTGCCTTTGAGGTCTTTCCGGTTTTCAGGTCAATGAGGGTGGACTTGTAGACCAGTGTTGTTGCCCCATTGCATGAGAGCGAGTGAGTCATCGTGATGACGTGAAGCCCTCGTCGTCAATGGTGGTCTTCCATGCTTCCTTGATGTTATCGCCCAGCGGGCCGTAAGCAGTGATCTCTCCAGTGTTCTTGTCGACTGTCAGGAGATGATCCCCGAAAACAAAAGGATCCTCAAAGGATGCGACGTCGATGCTCCAGGCCTTGTCCGCACCTTTGGTCCAGGCATTCGACGGAGTCACGTACGTTGAACCCAGGAGACCTCGCTGCGCCCCAAGAAGTACCAGGCGGCCGCGCCTCCGGCACCCAGAACAAGAATGATCGGCAGAACGACGGCGACCACTTTGAGCAGGCGGCGCTTTTTCGGGGCCTGCACCGGCGGCGCATACATTGGTGTCCCATAGGGCCGGCGCAACCGGCTGCCCCGGACCGTATGCCTGCCCTGAGTCATAAGCCTGGCCGTGGCCCAGTACGTATTCCGACGGCGCCCGGCTCGGGACCCCGGGCGGCATCGCAGTCTGCTGATCCACGGGCTGAGCCGCTGCCTGCATCGAGGGCGCAGAATACGCCTGGGCGGCAGGCGGCGGCGCGACGGCCAGCATACCCCTGAGGGAGGACCCTGAAACTCCCCTCCCGCGGTGCCTCTCCGGGCGCCCCCTGCTGGTTGCCGCCATACTCCTGGGGAACCTGTGCGTACCCGGAGCTGGTGGGCGCCGCCTGCTGGGGTGGCGCCCACGTCGTCCCAGCAACTGTTTGCACCGCCATCGTCGGAGCCATCGGGCCGATGTCGCCCGGGACAGGAGACTGTGCCGGTTGCGCCGGCTGCGCTCCACGACCAGCCTGGCGCGCCAGCACCTCCCGTACGACGGCGTCGTCGGACCGCTCCAGTATCTTGCGCACCCGAGGCGGGATCGACGGGTTGGTCGCCAGGATCGAGTGCAGGTCGGGACGGGTTTCGGCGATCCGCTCGAGGTCCTGCGGCGAGGCGAACCTGCTGAGGGCAGTTGTCGCGTCGTAGTCGCCAGCAGAAGGTGAGTGCCCCGTCGTCATGTCTCCCGAGCCTAACGAAATCTATGGCTCGAGGTCACAGAATGGGCACGTCAGCCTCCCGACCGAGCCGTTGAAATAGTCTGGTCGGACGGGCGGTGGGTCAGTCGACGATGCCGTAGAGGCGGTCGCCGGCGTCGCCCAGACCGGGCACGATGTAGGCGTGCTCGTTGAGGCGCTCGTCGACCCCGGCGGTCACCACCGTGACGTTCGCGCGCTCGCCGACCGCATCCTCCAGCGTCTTGACCCCTCGGGCGCGGCGATGAGGCACAGTGCGGTGACGTCGCGCGCCGCGCTCCAGCAGGTAGTCGATGGCGGCCACGAGGGTGTGACCGGTGGCGAGCATGGGGTCGACGACGAAGCACTGGCGGCCCGAGAGGTCGTCGGGCAGGCGGTTGGCGTAGGTCTCCACCTCCAGGGTGTCCTCGTCGCGCTTCATCCCCAGGAAGCCGACCTCCGCCGTGGGCAGCAGGCGGGTCATGCCCTCCAGCATCCCCAGGCCCGCGCGCAGGATCGGCACCACAATCGGCCGCGGGTCGGCCAGGCGGCGGCACTGGGCCAGCGCCACGGGGGTGCGGATCTCGACCTCCTCGGTGCGCACCTCGCGGGTGGCCTCGTAGGCGAGCAGGGTGACGAGCTCGTCCACCAGCTGGCGGAAGACCGCCGACGGTGTCCTTTCATCACGCAGGACGGAGAGCTTGTGGTCGATGAGGGGGTGGTCGGCAACGTGGAGGCGCATGGGGACAGCCTAATGCCGTAGCCCGGTTCGCACCGTCGCAACGCGTGCCGGCCTTGTGCGCGCCCACGGCGTCGGCACGTCGCTCCGGTGGACTGGATGTGTCGCTGGCGTCGGAGTTGCCGCCGGCGTCCCCGCTGAGATCTCGCGACGCTGACCGTGTTGTGTCCAAATCGGATACAAAGGACACTTCGCGTTCTTCAGGCCTGCAACAGAACCCCGGAATCATGCGGTTTCATTTCGTCCGTTTCAGTCCGGCAAAGCCCTTTGTATCCAATTTGGACATCGGGTCCGCTGTAGGGGCCGTTTCGGCCACCGCGCGCCGCTGCTTCCCGATGCACAACCCCGCCCCAACCGGTCCCAGACACCTAACGTCTCTCTCATGGGTGGCGGGTCCGCCCGCAGGCCCCATCCTGCGTTGCACGGTCGGGGACATTCCGCGCGGCTGGGTGCGGTCTGCTCCGGGTGGGGGCATTCGACGCCGCCGGGGACAGGAGTCCGGTCCCCGCACGCGTGAGATGCCCCCGGCTGGAAGGAAAAGTCACCGGCCGCGCAGGATGTCCCCGTCGGCGGCCGGGCCAGGGTGCCGCGCGCACGTCGGGCGGTCCGCGCACGCCAGTTGGGCCCGGCGCGAAAGGGACGACATCGCGCCCGCCTGCGGGGCTAGGTTGCTGACACCGACCGCATCGAAGGAGAATTCATGGCCAACGGCTCCGCCCCCACCATCACTCTGAACAACGGCGTCGACATCCCGCAGATCGGCTACGGCGTCTTCCTGACCCCGCCGGAGGAGACTGAGCGGGCCGTGCTCGAGGCCTTCGAGGTCGGCTACCGCCACGTCGACACCGCCCAGGCCTACCGCAATGAGGAGGGCGTGGGCGCGGCCGTCGCCGCCAGCGGACTGCCCCGCGAGGACATCTTCCTGACCACCAAGGTGTGGATCTCCAACGCAGGGGAGGAGCGTGCCGCCCGCTCCATCGACGGCTCCCTGCGCCGCCTGGGCGCCGACTACATCGACCTGCTGCTCGTCCACCAGCCCTTCGGCGACTACTACGGCACCTACCGCGCCATGGAGAAGGCCCTGGCCGCCGGCAAAGGTCCGCCATCGGCGTCTCCAACTTCTTCCCCGACCGGTTCGTGGACCTGGCGCAGCACGTCGAGTGCCGCCGGCCGTCAACCAGATGGAGACCCACGTCTTCAACCAGCAGGCCGACAACCGCGCCTGGTACACCAAGTACGACACCGCCCTGGAGTCCTGGGGGCCGCTCGCCCAGGGCCGCAACAACATCTTCACCCACCCGGTGCTCACCGACGTCGGCGAGAAGCACGGCAAGACCGCCGCCCAGGTGGCCCTGCGCTACCTCATCCAGCTTGACATCATCGTCATCCCCAAGACGGTCCACCGTGAGCGCATGGTCACCAACCTCGACGTCACCGACTTCCAGCTCGACGACGCCGACATGCGGGCCATCGCCGCCCTCGACGAGGGGCAGGGTGTCGTCAACCACTACGACCCCGCCTTCCAGGAGCGCCTCGCCTCCTACACAGTCGAGGCGGACTGACTCTCGGACGTCTGCGGTCGTATCCGGCTACCGGCGGCCGCATCCGGCGGGGACATTCGACGCGGCCGGGTGCGGTCAGTTCCGGCGGGGGCCTTCGACGCCGTCGGGGACGGGAATCTGGTCCCCTGACGCGTGAGATGCCCCGCCCGGGAAGAAAGTCCCCGGACGCGTGCAATGTCCCCGCCAGCGTTGGGGCGGCCCGGGAGGAGACCAGGGGCGGCCCGGTCGACGTCGGCGAGGAGACGGTGGCTCGAGGCAGGCCCGACAGCGGGCGCCGGTGCGCGCCTCACAGCCGGCAGGAGAACCGGGACTCGCTCTTCTCGGAGGTGCCCACGTACTCCAGCCAGCGCTCGTAGTGGTCGAGGACGTCGTGGGCCACCTGGTCGGAGTTCCAGTCGACGACGTCGTAGCCCTGGCCGCCGCTGTGCGGGCGCACCTCGAGGCGCACCGTGAGGTCGTCGGCCTCGTGGACGGCGAAACCGTAGGCGGGCACCGGTGTGACCACCATGCGCACCACGTAGCGGAAGGAGTCGATGGAGCTGGACTGCTCCTCGCCGCTGTCGGTGGCCGGGTGGGAGGAGACCACCAGGCTGGCGCGCCCCAGGAAGGTGCGCTCGTCGTCGGGGTCCTGGGCCTCGGGGCCCTCGACGAAGACCTCGGCGGAGACGTTCTCCTTGCGCAGCTCGGTGGCCACCGCCTCCAGGGCCGGCACGATGCGCCGCTCCATGGCGTTGCCGGCCTCGTCGGGGGAGACCGAGTTGAGGGTGTGCGTCAGGCGCTCGCGCCAGGGCGTCTGCTCCAGCCCCGCGGCCGAGCCGTTGAAGCCCAGGGCCCGGTTGCGGTCGGCCTGGCTCAGGGCCTGGTTGTAGGTGTCCTCGGTGCTCAGGGAGCGCCACAGGGTGTACATGATGAGGATGAGGACTCCGGAGAGGGCAGCGCCATGACGATGGTGGCCTGCTGGAGGATGGGGATGCCGCCGGCCACGAGCATCGCGATGGTGAGAATCCCGGTCAGGGCGGCCCAGAAGATCCGCAGCCAGGCGGCGGCGTCCTGACGCGCCGAGCGGATGCGGCTGGAAGGTTGAGCCATGACCAGGGCGCCGGAGTCGGCGCTGGTGACGTGAAGAGGATCCCACGAGACAGGGCCAGGGCGATGAGGATCTTCTGGCCCGGCAGGTGCTCCAGGATCAGTACAGCCCCTGCTCGAGGGCGCTCCAGGGTGATGTCCCGGAACTCGCCGTTGCCGCGGATGACCAGGTCCAGGGCGTGGTTGCCGAAGATCGCCACCCACATGAGGATGTAGCAGAAGGGCAGCAGGGAGGCTGCCGAGCACGAACTGCCGGATGGTGCGGCCGCGTGAAATGCGGGCCAGGAACATGCCCACGAAAGGCCGCCCAGGCGATCCACCACGCCCAGAAGAACAGGGGTCCAGGCGTTGAGCCAGTCCTCGGGGCGGTTGTAGGCGTGGGTCTCCAGCGTCAGCTGCAGGAAGCGGGTGAAGAAGTCGCCGATGGAGCCGATGAGCGCGTCGATGAGGAAGCGGCGTCACCGGTGATGAGCACCCACAGGGCCAGGCCGATGGCCAGCAGCACGTTGATGGTGGATAGGGACGCGCACGCCCCGGTCGACGCCGGAGACGGCCGAGACGGTGGCCATGATGACGGCCAGGGCGGTCAGCCCGATCTGGGTGGGGAAGCCCTGCGGCAGCCCGAACAGGATGTTGAGGGCCACGTTCAGCTGGACGACGCCGACCCCCAGCGAGGCGGCGATGCCGAAGACCCCGCCGACCAGGGCTGCGGCGTCGACGATGTCACCGATGACGCCCTCGGTGTGCCGCCCCAGCAGCGGGCGCAGGGTGGAGCGCAGCGTGAGGGTGTCGCGGCGTCGGTAGGCGAAGTAGGCCATGGCCAGGCCCACCAGGGCGTACAGGCCCCAGCCGGAGATGCCGTAGTGGAACAGGGGACAGGGACGATGGCCTCGCGGGCGCGGGCGGCCGGAGGGATGGCCTGGGCGTCGCCGGTGGGCGGGTGCACGTACTGGTCGACCGGCTCGGCGACGGCGAAGAACAGGATCTCGGTGCCGATGCCGGCGGCGAAGAGCATGGCCGTCCAGGCGAAGGTGGAGAAGTCCGGCGTCGAGTTGTCCGGGCCCAGGCGGATGCGCCCGAAGCGGGAGAAGGCGAGCCCCAGGATGAAGACCAGTGCGGCTGTGATGAGCAGGATGTAGAAGGGCCGAACCACCGGCTCGTCCAGGTCACGGCCGCCCCGAAGGCGCTCTTGACGAGGTCGGGGGCGATGAGCGCGGCCAGGGCGACGATCGCGATGATGGTGGCCGACACGAAGAACACCACCGGGTTGAGGGGCTCCTTGCCGGGCAGCTTGCCGAGCAGGGGTGCCGGGGAGGGAACCGCCGAGGGAGCCACAGCACTGAGAATCGGTCCGACGACGGGGCCGGCTGGGAGGCTCCGGAACGGAACCGCCTGGCGCGGACTCGCTCTCATCGCTCGATTCGGGGACCGGCTCACCGACCTGCTCCGTTCTTCGTGGGGTCTTCGCGGGGCTTCTATGGGATCGTGGCGGGGCTTGGGGTGCTGGCCCGGGGCGCGGCGCCGGGGGGCCGCGAGGGGCAGTCGGCTGTCGAGCCCGGGCATGTCGTCAGGGAGCCTATAACGAGATAATGAACTCGTGACGTCTTCATCTTCTTCTGCGCAGCCGCCGAGCCCGTTCAGCCCGGGCTCCGACGCCAGCGCGCTCGGTGGGCAGGTGGGCGTCGCCGCGGGGTGGGGCGGCGGCACGGTCATCAAGCCGACCCTCAGCCCGGCCGCCAGTCGGTCAACGACGCCGCCATGCTGCGCGCCCTGGAGCTGGCCCGGGCGGCCCGGCGAGTCGGGGAGGTGCCGGTGGGTGCTGTCGTGCTCTCGCCGGAGGGGCGGTCCTGGCCGAGGCCGCCAACGCCCGCGAGGCCGAGCGCGACCCGACGGCGCACGCCGAGATCCGCGCCCTGCGCGCCGCCGGAGCCGCTCTGGGCGACTCCCACCTGGACGGCTGCACCCTTGTGGTCACCCTCGAGGCCGTGCACCATGTGCGCCGGCGCCGCTGTCCCTGGCCCGGGTGGCCCGGCTCGTCCTGGGGGCCTGGGGCCGAGGACCGGGGCCTGCGGCTCGGTGCGCGACGTCGTGCGCGACACCCGCGCCAACCACCAGGTCGAGGTGCGCGCCGGCCTGCGCGCCCAGGAGTCCCAGGACCTCCTGACCGCCTTCTTCGCCGACCGCCGCTGACGGGCCCCGCCGCTGGGCCCGCCGGGGTCGGTGAGCCTCAGGTCTTGCCGGGCACGACGTCGGTCGTGACTGATACCAGCAGGACGTTGCGTTGGGGGAGCGGGGCAGCGTCCGTGTAACCTCGTGGGCGAGGTGGCGTGTCCGAGCGGCCGAAGGTGCGGATCTCGAAAGTCTGTGTGGTTCAGCAGCCACCCTGGGTTCGAATCCCAGCGCTACCGCCACAGGAGAGCCCGCCGAGCAGCCAGGAGCTATGCGGCGGGCCCTTCGTGTTCCCCGTTTTCAGCCGTGCCCGTGTTGATGGCCGGTGGCTGCTCGACGTCGTGAGACGCCTGTACTGCACGAGGGGCGGGGGTCACTGGGGGAGGGGCGGGTGTACTCCACGGGGGTCAGGGGGCTCGTCCAGTACGCACGACCCCGGCCAGTAGTTCCTCACCCTCGTGAGTCGCCGCCTCATGCGGCCCGTTGCCGCTCACTGCGGCCCCGTGCCCCTGACCCGGCCGCCGGAGCTCTTGGTCCCTCACATATTCGACGTCGGGCCGTACTCTTGGCCTATGAGTCGCCGTCCCTACGAATCCCGAACCCTGTCCCGTTCCGCACTCAGGTCCCGCACCCCCCACGCCTCCGAGATCGCGCCGCGCGCACCGCTGACCTCTACTCGCTCCTGTGCGACGCCATGGTCGCCGCTGACACCAAGGCGATCGACGCCCCTGCTCACCGACTACTGTGTCCTGACCCACATGACCGGCTACCCCCAGCCCAAGGTCGAGTGGCTCGGCGACATCGCCAACGGCGCCATGCGCTACCACTCCCACGAGGTGGTCTCCGTCCAGCCCGACACCATCGCCGGATTCCCGGTGGTGCGCAGCGCACCGCACCACGGCCACCCTGTGGGGTGGGCGCGGCACCTGGAACCTCAGATCGTCGGATACGTCGTGCCCGACGCCGACCCCGACACTGAGGCGCAGCCCACCGGCTTCCGCTTCAGCCGCCTGGACGCCTCCACCTGGTGAGGCCCCGGCGCCCGGTGAGCTTCGCCCCCGCCTACCGACGTCGTCCGGTCCCCCTCGTGGCGGGTGCGTTCCACGGGTCCTCCGGCCAGGCGTGCTTGGGGTAGCGGCCCGCATCTCGGCGCGGACCTGCGGGTAGCCCTGCTCCCAGAAGGAGGCCAGGTCGTCGGTGACCGCCACCGGTCGGCGCGCCGGAGAGAGCAGGTGCAGCAGCACCGCCACCCGGCCCTCCACGATTCGCGGCGTGGCCGCCCAGCCGAAGCACTCCTGGACCCGTACCGCCAGCACCGGCCGACCCACCTGCCCGGCCTCGGCCGAGCCTGCTGAGCCCACCGGGCCAGTCGCCCCGCCGACCGCCGCCGTGTAGTCCACCCGCACCTGTGAGCCGGAGGGGACCTCGAGGCGCTCGGGCACCAGCTCGTCCAGGCGCACCGCTTGCGGCCATGGCAGCAGCGCCCGCAGCGCCTGGGCCACGTCCAGCCGCTCCAGGCTGAAACGCCGACTCCCCGAGCCCGACGCCGAGCCACCCGGCCCGCTTGCTCCGTTTGACCCTCCGGCCTGCCCGGCCAGGCTCGCCACCGCCGGTGCCAGCCACTCCTCGGCCCGCTCGGCCAGGACCCCATCGCTCATATCCGGCCAGGGCTCACCCAGGTGCTCGTGCAACAGGGCCAGTCGGGCGCGCAGGCCGAGCGCCTCCTCATCCCACGGCAGCACGCCCAGGCGGCATCGGCCCCCTCAGCGCGCACCCGCGCGACGAGCCTCCGCCACCGCCGTCGGACCCGGCGGCGGCCCCGGGGTGGTGGTGAGTGTGATGGCCCTCCCAGGCGGCGCAGGCGCTCCGTGCGCAGCCGCCCGCCCTCCCAGACGGTGCGCTCCTCCTCAGCCAGCCAGGCCCCGGCCAGCTCCAGGGCCGCCTGCTCGTCGAGGGGCGCGGCGGCCCGGATGAGTGCGTCGCCGCGCCCACTGGTCAGGTCCACGCCCGCCACCGCCAGCCACTCGGACTCCGCCAGCGCCGAGCCCGCCGGCAGGCGCAGACCGGTCCCAGCGACGCTCGCGTAGTGCGCCTCCTTGCCCGCCTGCGGGGCCGGCCCCCGACGTCGCGCGATCCATTGCGGCTGCGCCGTCCCGGCCACCAGCGCCACCGCCGACTCCAGGTCGTGCGCCCCGGCGCCCCTCGCCGCGCCCGAGCGCGCCCCGCCGACGCCGTCGGGCCGGCCAGTCCTCCCGGCCGCGCCCGGTGCCCGGCAAACCGGAGGTCCCCAACGTGTCAGGAGCCTGTGGTCCACCGCTCGCGGAGCCCGGGTCCCTCAGGGGCCCCTGACTGCTCGGCGGCGGCACGCTGGCAGGCCTGCTCCAGTCGGCGTGCCTCCGCCTTCCCGCCCCTGACCCGGCCCCACCACTGCGTACCTGTCGGGCCCAGGGCTGTCAGGTCCCCGCCGGGCGCGCGCAGGTCGGCGGTCAGCAGCGCCGTCGCCCGCGCCGCCGCCGCGCCCCAGGACCGGCGTCGTCGCCAGCAGGGCCCGCGCCTCCCGCACGCCCGCAGGCGGTCCCGGCCACCGCCCGCCCCAGGGGCGTCACGCCATCGGCGCCGGCCAGGCCCAGGCGCTCCAGCGCCTCCCGTGCGGCCGCCAGCGCCGCAGCCGGCAGGCTTATCGACCCAGGCCAGTCCCGCGCCGTCGGGCACCCCCACACGGCCAGCTCCAGGGCCGCACCGGTGAGGTCGGCCGAGAGGATCTCGGGGTCGGAGCCAGCGGCGAGCGCGCCCAGTCCGTGGGCGAGCAGCAGCGGTGAGACGACGCCGGGACCCTCGCGCCCCGCCCGCCCGGCCCGCTGCACCCCAGCCGCCCGCGAGACCCCCACCGTCACCCAGGCCACTCGTGAGAGGGCTACGTCCAGGCGCGGCTCGCGCGCCAGCGTGGAGTCCACCACTACCCGCACCCCGGGCACCGTCGGTGAGGACTCGGCCACGTTCGTGGCCACCACGACGCCGCCGCCCCTCCGGGCTCGGGGGCCAGGGCCGCATCCTGAGCGCTCGCGGGCAGGCGACCGTATAGCGGCGGGACGTCCACGCCCTCGGGGAGCCGCACCGCGCAGGCGGAGACGACGTCGTCGACTTCGCGGGCCCCGGGCAGGAAGACCAGCACGTCACCGGAGCGCTCGTCCAGGGCCCGCTTCACGGTGGCGGCGACGTGGCTGAGGAATTCCCGCGGTACCCCGCGCGGCCCCAGGCGACCGGTGCGCCCCGGCGGCGCCCACACCTCCTCAAGGGGGTGGAGGCGCCCGGGCACCTCCACCAGCGGGGCGGCTCCGTCCGACGTGCCGTCCGAGGCTCCGCCCGAGAGCCGCCCAGGATGCGGCGCAGGCGGTCGGCGTCGAGCGTGGCGGACATGGCCACGAGGGTGAGGTCCTCGCGCAGGGCGGCGCGCGCGTCCGCCAGGAGGGCCAGGAGCAGGTCGCTGTCCAGGGAGCGCTCGTGGACCTCATCGAGGATGACGGCGTCGACGCCACTCAGCTCCGGGTCCCGCTGGAGACGGCGCAGGAGGAGCCCGGCGGTGACGACCTCGATCCGCGTGTCAGGGCCGGCGCGCCGCTCCCCGCGCACCGCGTATCCGACCGTGCCACCGACCTCCTCCCCCAGGAGGTCGGCCAGGCGGCGGGCGGCCGCACGGGCGGCGATGCGCCGCGGCTGGGTGACGACGACGCGGCCCGGCCGGCGTTCCTGGGCGCGCCCCGGGGTGCCGGCAGGGACATCGGCAAGGACGTCGGCCAGAAGCGGCGGGACGAGCGTCGTCTTACCGGTGCCAGGCGGGGCGGTGAGGACCAGGCAGGCGCCGGTGCCTGCGTCGTCGGAGGCGGAAGGGCTGGGGGAGAGGAGCTCGCGCAGCTCGGGCAGCACCTCGACCACCGGCAGGGTCAGGGGGCGAGGCGAGCAGCGCCCTGATGGGGTCGGTCTGCGGAGGCAGCGTGCGGCCCTGCGGCCCGGTGCGAGTCATGCCCCGGTGTGCCCGGTGGGGGAGTGGATGGGGCCGACGTCGGACCGGGGCGGGAGCTGAGCAGCAGGTGGCCTCCGGGCAGTGGAGGACCGGAGGTGCAGTGGGTGGATAGGGGTGAGGGAGACGCGCAGGAGCCGGCGGCTACCGGATGCTCATGAGGATGTCTCGCGACTGCAGGGCGTCGGCGAGCTTCTCGGTGTACTCGGCGTAGGTCTTGACGGCCTTACGCATGCCCAGGGCACCGCCGATGATGGCCGATCCCGTTGAGGAGAGGTAGTGCAGCAGGGTCTCGCCGTGCGGGCCGGTCCCGAGTGAAGGTTCTGCGAAAGGTGAAGCTCCCTGCCCATGAGGGGCGCCGAAGGCGATGGACATGCCCTTCTTGCCGCGGGTGATCTGGAGGGTGTCGGCGGAGAAGGGTGCGACGGTCCAGCCCTCCTGAGTGAAGAACTCGGTAACGATTGATCGAACTTGATCGATTGGTGCATTAATGGTGTACGTGCGCTCAGCCATGCAGGGGATGTTAGAGCGACATTCCTTTGTTCTTGCACATTGTGTGCAATAACGTTTGCGTGAAGGTGGCGCGCCGCTCAGCCCCGCACGCACGCGGCGCGCCGGCCTGGCCCGCACTCAGATCGACAGAATCTTCAGAATCGACCCGGAGCCGTGTCGATTCTCGAAGATTCTGTCGAAAAGTTCGTATGGGGTGGGTGCTGCGGGGCGGACTCTTCGTGTGAAGCACGCTTGACACGGTCGGCTCTGTCAAGCACACTAGACATGTCAAGCAAACATGACACCCTCTTTCGGGGGTTGGTGGCTATTCAAGGGATGATTGCCATGTTCTCCGCCGTCTCCGCTCCTTCTGTCCTGGCGGTCGCGTCGTCGACCTCCTCCGCTGTCACCTTCGTTGCCGGGGTGGTCGGCGGCCTCGTCGCCGGGATCGTCCTCTACCTGCTCGTCTACCGGTACTCGGCTCGCCATCTGCCTGAGGTCCGCGCCCAGAAGGCACCCGAGCTCCTCAAGAGCTCGGTGGGCAGCAAGCCGGTTTCATCTGTTCCCTCCCCACTGGGATCATGGTTGACTTCGTGTTCCCGGCGACCAGTCATCTCTCCTCCGGACCACTTCTGCTGGTCGTTCACCTCATAGAGCGCCGCCATGGTCAGCGTGTCCATCGTCGGTGTCGCGTGGCTGTCCCCGCGACTGCGTGCCGTCCGGAACGCGGCTGCGGCGTGAGTGGGTTGTCTCGCCGTGCCCCGGGTGGTGAGGCTCGCGGATAATGACGTGCGCAGCCTGCGCGAGGCTCGAGGCCTCACCCAGGCCCAGCTCGGAGCCGCCCTGGGTGTCTCCAGACAGAGCGTCAACTCCATCGAAAAAAGCGAGTACGACCCTCCCTTCCTCTGGCTATCGCTCATGCCCGCTACTTCGAGACCGCTGTTGAGGAGATCTTTCATGTCTGAGTCGGATCCCCGCCTACCCCTTCCTCCGCTGCGGCAGCGCTTCCGTCCTCCCTGGGCTCGACGTCAAGTGCTCAGGGCAGAGTCAGAAGGCCACGCAAGCGGCGGCGGTCCGCCATTGGAGGCATGGCCTGCGTTGTCGCCGTCGTGATCCTTCTGTGGGCGGCTGTGTTGACGATCCCGATGTCCAACGGCGTTCTGTACTTCTTCTATGGTGGCGCCAGCGGGCGTCAGTCGTGATGCTCGTGTACATCGCCCTGATCATCGCGAGAGACGCGGGCACGACACCTTCGCCGTCCGTGGGCTCGAGAGGCGGAAGGACGAGCGAGACAGGGCCCACCTCGCAGCGGGCCTGGGCTCTGGCCGGCGTCGTCAGGGTTGTTCGGCAACGTTGTCGTCGGTGCCGTGGGTGCCTTCGGGGGTCGATGAAGCTGGCCCTGGTGGTCGTCCTGTGGCTCCAGCTGGTCAGCTTCATCCGGAGGAACATCTACTTCAACCGCACCATGTAGATCGTGGAGGGTGTGTCCGAGCCTGCCGCCGCTCGCGCACCGCCGCCCGCACATCCTGCCAGCCCTGCCACCGCACACTTCGACTCGAAAATTCAGAATCGACCCGGAGTCGCGTCGATTCTGAAGATTTTGTCGGTGAGTGAGGATGGGGCCCCAGGTCGACGGCGGCCGGCGTCTTCGCGTGAGACTTCGCTCCACCCTGACCGGCGTCCCACGTCGGTCGTCATTCCCTGTCCCACCGCCCGCCCCGGGCACTACTCGAGGAGAATCCATGGTCCAGCAGTCCGCCCCCACCAGGAATCTGGGACGAGGACCCCTGACGGCGCCTCCATCCTCCTGGCCACCGCGCGCTCGCCACGACCTCCTCGTCGTCGCCGAGCCCGTCTTCCTGCGCGATCTCGACCAGGCCTGGGGCGCCCCTCGGCCCAGGTGCGCCTGTCCTTCCTGCCCGGTGTCGAGGGCTCCCAGTGCCCCGGGCCACGAGGACGCGCTCATGTCCCTACGAGCGCGGTGGCCTCGGCGTCCTCGTCGCCCGTGGTCGCACCAGCGTGTATGAGGGCGAGGCCGCCCGTGGTGCGACGGCGCTGGCCCGGATCGCCAGCGGGGCCCGCCTGCGCGCCGCGCTGCTCGTCACCCGCGCCACCCCGCTGCGTGGCTCCGGTGACGTGGCCGGCGGCTCGGCGCCAGGACAGGTGCGCGTCGTCGCCGACCACCTCAACCTCTCCGGTGGCTCTCTCTCCCGGCCCCCGGCATGGTCTCGGCTGGCTGGGACGCGACGCTTACCGAGCGCCTGGGGAGCCTTCGCGGCGTGAGCGGTAGCTCCGTGGTCGCCCTCGTGCCCTGGCCGCTGCGTCCGGAGCCCGGCCGAGTCCCGCGCTCTGGTCTCCTGGGGCCGACGCCGCCGTCACTGACTCCGTGGCCGAGGCCAGATCCTGGCCGCGAGGGAGTGGCGGTCTCCGCCCTGACCTACCTCGACGCCCCGGCTGCCGGCGGCAACGCTCAGGCGGGCGCAGCTGATCCCTGAGGCAGGCCTCCGGCGTCACTCTGGCCGCCGTCGAGGAGGTCCTCAGAGGCCTGCGGGCCGGCTCCTGAACGTGATTCTGGGAACGGCGTGGAAAAAGGATGCTGCCCAGGCTGTCGGCCCCGTTAAGGTCATCTCGTGAAACCCTTCCTCTTCCTGGCCACCCGCAGCGACGACGAGCCCTGCGACGCCGAGTACGAGGCGTTCCTCAAGCGCACCGGCCTGGAGGTCCACGCTCCGCCGCCTGCGCCTGGGTCCCAGTCCCTGCCGCAGATCGACCTGGACGACTGGTCCGGCATCCTCGTGGGCGGCTCCCCCTTCAACGCATCCACCCGCCGGAGAAGAGTCCGCCACCCAGAAGCGCGTCGAGGCCGAGCTCTCCGGCCTGCTCGACCGCGTCGTCGAGCCGACTTCCCCTTCTTCGGCGCCTGCTACGGCGTGGGCACGCTCGCACTGCCACCAGGCGCCGTCGTCGATACCACCTACGGCGAGGCCGTCACCGCCCCCTGAGGTCACTCTCACCGAGGCCGGCCTGGCCGACCCGATCTGCGCGGGCGTCCCGAAGGTCTCCAGGCCTCGTCGCCCCTAAGGGAGGCAGTGACGACGCTGCCGCCCACGCCGTCGTCTAGGAACCGGCGAGGCATGCCCGGTCCAGATGTTCCGGATCGGGTCCAACCTGTACGCCACCCAGTTCCACCCCGAGCTCGACGGCGACTACCTCGCCCACCGGCTCGGCTTCTACCTCGGTCACGGCTACTTCGCCGACGACGAGCCTCGCCGAGCTCCAGGCCCGCGTGCGCCTCGACGACGTCTCCGACTCCTGAGCTCCTGGCCAACTTCGTGGCCGTCCCGCCCGCGACTGACGGGTTTTCGTCCCGGTACGGCCAGAGAAAAGCGCTCCGGCCCGCGCTCGCCCAGTGAGCGCGGGCCGGAGTGCCATGTGAGGGCTGTGCCTGGGTTACGACGCTCTGGTGAGCTCCAGAACTCCCAGTGCGGCTGTTGACGCCACTCCAGGACGCCGGTGGGGCGGTGTCGTCGTTGTTCGGCTGTGTTGTGGTCCGTCGGGCAGTTTCTACTTGCCGTCGCTCATGGCGCTGGCCGAGGGGCGGCCGACATCTTGTCGTCGCTCATCTTGCCGTCCGACATGCTGCCGGAGGTGGGGCTGTCGGACATCTTGCCGTCGCTCATGGTGCCGTTCGGGTGGAGGTCTGCTCCATCTTGTCCTTGTCGGCATTCATGGGGAGCCGCAGGCGGCGGTGCCGACGGCGAGGGCGGCAACGAGCAGGGCGGCTGACACGATCTTGCGAGTACGCATGGGAGAACTCCCTGGTGACATGGGCTGGCGACGTGGCCAGGTGGTGGTGGTGCACCGACGTAGTGCACCGTCACCAGGAGTTCAGGCCGATGGGGCAGCGGATGGCGCGAATTTAGTGAGGCCAGTCACTCCCTCTTGGGTGCCTGAGGTCCTCCTGGATATGCAGGGGGCAGCACCGAAACTGGGTGCCCTGGTGGCCATGGGCTCGCCGTGCCCCAGGGTGTCTGCAGTGTGCCGTTGGGCGCGGAGCTGCGGCTCAGGAGTGCTGCTCACTCCCATGGCGAGAAGGGCGAGAAGGATGGACGCCAAATCCATGCTCGCGGTTCCGTGTGCGGGTGCTTGCCCGTGCCGATGCTGGTCACGCCGAGAGCTGAGGCGACGATGGCGCGGGCAAGACCGAACGCGGAGAGAATGTACATATTGACCAGCGCTATGATTGTGGGGGCGGCTCAACGGTGTAGTGGAATGTGCGACTGGTGGGGACGACGGTCCTAGATAGAGGCGATCAGAGGGCGATGATGACCACGATGATCGTGATGGCCACTCCGACAGTGAGCGGATTCCTCGATCGTTCGATGCGATGGCGGGGACATCCATATGTTGACTGTTTGGTTGATCGACCTGATCGAAACTGTTTTGCGCTCAGGATTATTCTCATGAGCCGGTGGAGCATGGACACGAGGAGAATAGATTCATTCCCATTCCGAGACTGACCAGCCAATATCGAGGGGCTGAGTAGTTCTTCCCATCAGGGTTGTGAAGATTGCTGCTCCACCAGTGGCCAGAAGACATAAGATAGGGAGGGGTTGCCGGCGAGGCTGTTGTTGAAGATGAGTATGTCAATGAAGAACAGTTGAAGTAGAGGCTGCTGTTGTGATGGCGCTGTGCCTGGTTTCTGGTGATGGTGATGATGGGGATCGCGACAAAGAATGAGCCACCAAGCGCCTAACGTGTGTGGAATGTATTACAGCGCATTGTAGTAGTCTTGCGTTGTGGGATTCATGCAAGGAAGGGAAAGCTGTCATTTGCTGATGTGTCATTGATTGTCCATACCACGTAGCCCGATCGCTAACAGTGTCAGTACGAGGGCTGCCGAGTCGGTCGCGTCCCCATGGGGCTGTGTGAGGGCGAGGTGGCCTTGCGGGTGACGCTCGAGTGGTGGCGCGCTGACCAGAGGCGGCGGCGCGAGACGGCTGTGGGGTCATGGGGGAGGGGCTCGGGGAGTTTGGGCAGGGGCGAACCTGGGAAAGCTGGCGGTGGGCCCGGCTGAGTGGGGGTCACTGCATCAATCCGTTGGCGACAATGCTCCGGGCAGGCTGGCCGATGCCGGACGAGGTGCGGTGCCACCGGTTGCGTTGGAGGAGCGGTCTGGGCCTGGAAAAAGATAGGGTAATCGACCTGCTGCCGCTCTGGGGCCGTAGCCCGGCGTGAGGGGCCGCATACGGTGATAGCGCGAGTGTGCGGCCCGTGTGGCATCACGCCGTATGGCGTGGCCGGCTGATGCCGTGAGCATCCGACGGCGTCAGGTGGGGCTGCTCTGAGGATGAAGGTGCCTGCCGCATAGTGGGCATTGACTCATCGGCGGCGGTCTGTAGTCGATGACTGAGGTGGTGCTGTGTCGACCTACGGTGGCGGGCGGGATCGGTACGCACTCCCGCACTGCGACTGGGAGCGATGCTGCCGGCGGCTGAAGCGGTTCTACTGCATGCCGTGGGCCGGCTGCGCTCGCGACGCCATGAGTGGTGCTGCTGGCGTGCGCCGGGCGAGCGGCAGACGTTTGTGTCGGCCGCTAATGGCCGAACCATTGCGATGAGGGAAGGCCCGTGAGCGATGACGATCGTTATCGCGATTCCGCAGCTCAACTGTGGACGGTTGGAAGGTGAACTCTCACCGGTCGTGGAGTGGAAGCCGCAGGCGGAGACGATGATGTTATATAGCGTCAAAAGTGAGACGGCACTTGTCGACACGATTCGGAAGGATTTGCTGGAAGGGCGCCTCACTCCAGGGCAGGCCTGCGACTGCCAGTGAAAGTGATGGCGAATAAATGGTCCTGGCACTAAGGGAGGCCCATTC
>BNJU01003560.1_pt1 | contig 87388 bp, 116 predicted proteins | sample 8539281 | NCBI WGS metagenome assembly BNJU01 (sample SAMD00202456, study PRJDB9452) | human saliva metagenome | isolation source: human saliva | place: Japan
ATCCAGCAGTAGAATAGCAGGAAAGAGACAATTGATGCACTTGGTAGTGTTTATTTACAACTCAGTACGAAAGTCTCTACATAGTCAGTGACTTAGCAAGTTCGACTTGTGTGGGTGGGCTGGATTCTCCATGCCAACTGTGGATTAATTGTCGATCAACCTGAGTTAAGGGAAGGTCTTTGTCGCTAGTGCCCAGTCTCTGATTGCACCGCAACCGAAACATTTGCCGCAGGACTAGCTTGAGGCGAGGCCCGATCTGTTGCACTCAACTTCAGCTTTTTCAGCATCTAGGCCTAAAACTTGGCTCTCCTGACGCTAGCTCTTGTTCTACTCTTCTCTCCCGCGCAGCCCAGCTAATTTAATTTCTAGGTCCTTCAGGGTTGGTACGGCGTGGGTCACGATCCTGACTAACCGCTTGGACATAAGCGTCCGGATCCCCGCATCAAAACCAAACCTGCTTGCGCGCGCAACTGCTGTATAGCAAGTCCTGACGCAACATGCGATAGTAGGCTATCGACCAGAGGTAGAATAACCAAGGGATACTTCGCTCCCCTGGGATTTGTGGACTGAACAGCAGTAGGCCAAGGTCAGCTGATCAAAATCTGACCGTCGATAGGTCAGTTCTTATCGTCATCAAAAGCCACCACGACCTCTTTCGCTCCCGCTATTAGACGCCTGCGTGCTGAGAAGACACCGACGATTTTCCCGATGTCCCCATTATAGACGCCTTCTTCCGCATTGTTGACCAACTGAAGTACCTTGTCCCCTAGACGAAAAATTTGGTCAAAATACTCTAGCTGGAGGTTTCTTGCAGCTAGGCGGATTGAAGAGTCCTTGCAAGAGTTGGTTGAGGGCAGTAATACCAGAGGCCCCTTATACATTGGCGCCAGAACTCTCAGGTATTGGCATCAAAACCCCTAGTCAAGGCATGACCTACCACCTGTTCCACGACTTGAGCTACTTGCTGTGTTTTACATGGAATAAAGGAACGGTCAGGTTGCTCTCCATTAGGTTCTGCGGTAGGTGCCCTGCCGAATCTGATGGGCCAGTTGAATGATGGAACCATCTCGAGCTTGTCGATAGATTTTAGTCAGACTAATCGTAGGAATCACCCCAGACTCAATCAAGTCTGAAAAAGACTTTACCTGGCCCGACCGAAGGCAATTGATGCTTATCCCTCACCAAAAATAACTCTGAATTCGGTAGCCAATGGCCATCCAGAGCCATCCATCAACCAGGTATCCACCATAGACACTTTCATCCACTACCAATAGCTGACCTTCCAGTGGCGTCGGATCAAAGCTCTCCACTGTGGTCTCACGATTGAACCCTAATCAGTCGATGAATAGTGGAAGCCGATATCCGTCATTTCCTGCATACGCTTGGGCGCACGCCCCGTGTGGTGCTACTAACAAGACGGGGCCAGTCTGATAAGGATTGGTCACATCGCCCTGATGATAGCCATGGCAAGAGACGGTGGAGCGTCAAAATTCCACGTATCAAGGTCGTCTCCCGTACCCTGGACCACCTCGTAATCACTGAAAGTGGCGATTGCATGGCTAGAATCATGGCTCTGGCGTGAGTTTCATCATAGTCGATTCCCGTCTCTGCGGGCTACTTGATCCACTTGTCTTCAATTTCTGACTTGCTGAGTCTCCACTTTCTTCATACTCTGGAAGAAGTCGCTGATACAGTCGGACGATTCTCATTTCCGTGATAGAGACTTGCAAACATAATGCCTTGGTCCAAGGAATAGAGTGTCCTTCCAAAATAGCCAAGTCCTAGGCTTTTGCTAGGCGTTCTTCCTCAATCAGATAAGACCGACTACGTCTCTAGAATCTTGGTAGAAAGCGCCAACAAACGTGGTCGCTCGGACACAGGTGTCTCCTGACCGCAAGCAAACTTCGGATACGGCCGTATAGAGCCTCGCCACAAAAACGCGGTGACAGCGTTAGCCTCAATACCCTAGTTGCTCAGCCAGGCATCAGCCTTATTCAGCCAACCCCTTCTACCTGGGCTACTAGGGCGTAGGGTTGACTCTCAATCGCAGCTGCGTTTGATCCTTAAAGGTCTGATAAATTTTTATCCGCCAACTTAGGCCCAAAACCCCACTCTGTTAACTGCAAGAAGATGCGTTCAGTCCCCTGGGTGTTGGCGCAGAGTTTCGCTAGCACTTGGCGTTTGTCTGGCGTTAAGCCTTTGACCGATTTGAGGCAGTCAGATCTTGTAAGATTAAATCAATGGCTTCCAGTCCTAGCTGATCCACGATCCTTTGGGCAAGGGTCTTACCAATCCCTCGTGGAAGTGGGCACCAGAAAGAAATTCTACAGAGCCAGCCTCAGAGGTTGGCGCTACTTTGTTGATAGCGACTCAACCGCAAATTGCTCGCCATAACGAGGATGCACGGTTACTTTGGCCAAAGAATTCATAGGCTGTGTCTAAATGCAAAGTCGCAAATTGACCTGCACAGGCAATATAGTCCCTCGCTATTAGGTCGCCGTCCGTCTCAGAGCACCTTCACCCGCAAACACCTTATAAAGGTTCTGGTGGTTTTCGAGAAGACCGACTCAACTTCGCCAATCAAATGTATTTGTTTGCCACATGCTCTACCTTTCTTAACGCTATAGATGAGACTTAGGGGCTTAATCCAGCGCATCCCAATATTGCCTGGAATAGCTTGAAAACCAAACTGCTGATAGAGTTGGTCGGCCGGTTGCTTGGCCATCAAGCAGACATAAGCAGACGCATCCGCATTCGCTATGAGCCAATCCGAGATAGTCTTGCATCAGGCCTTACCCTAGTCCTTGACCTTGGAATTCAGGTGCCACCACGACTGAATTGATGATATAAGATAAGGCACCGTCCTCGCAATCCGGGCAAAACAAACGAGCCGACCTTCTGGTAGGCACAAATCATATAGAGGAATTAGCTAGCGCACGTTCAGCCACTTCTGAGGGGGTTTTAGCCCCCAAGCCTGTAGCAACTGCAAAATCTAGATAGTCTTGGACAGTCGGAATAGCCCTCAGTCCAACGAAGTTGCTCTTAGACATATTGGCGTTGCACCCCATCTTGTAGGTCGCATCAATCAGCCCGCCACCCAGACACTCTTGGCCATCATAGGAGACTACCGCCTGTCCCGTGTAATGGGCCCGGACTGGTTGATCAAAAATAACAGTCGCCTGAGTCTTATCTTGGCTAAGCTAACTGTCACCCAATATCTTGTTGGCGGTAGCGGAACTTGGCCGTACAATGGAATTCTTCTGGCACATCTGACAAATTAGGCGCTGTAGGACACTTCACTCAGCCGTCAGATAGTCTGAATAGAGATTTGGATGATGGAAGCCCTGACCTACATAGAGAGTTTGCGTCGTCTGATCCTTACCAATGACAAACCAAGGTTCATTGCTAGTGCCACCGCCACCAATCCCTAAGCCTTGGCGTTGGCCAATGGTATAGTACATAAGCCCCATGTGCTCGCCCTTGACCTGACCATCTAGGGTCACCATTTTGCCCGGTTTATTGGGTAGATAGTTGGAAAGAAATTCATTGAAATTCCGTTCTCCAATGAAGCAGACACCGGTTGAATCCTTCTTCTTGGCAGTCGCCAATCCTGCCTTTTCTGCTAAGGCACGAACTTCAGACTTCTGCAAATGACCCAAAGGGAAGAGAGCCTTCTGGAGTTGGGCTTGGGATAGTTGGCTAAGGAAGTAGGTTTGGTCCTTATTATTATCCAGGCCACGCAAGAGGTGGACTACTCCATTTTCATCGCGCTCCGACCGGGCATAGTGCCCCATGGCAACATAGTCTGCCCCTAATTCCATAGCATAATCTAGGAAGGCCTTGAATTTGACTCTTGTTACACATCACATCTGGGTTAGGCGTACGCCCCGCCCGATATTCGCGTAAGAAATATTCAGAAGACCCGATCCCAATATTCTTTCTCGAAGTTAACAGAATAATAGGGAATTCCATTTTCTCCGCGACTTTGACTACGTCTTTGGTAGTCTTCAGTCGCTGTACAGTGGACCATTTTCGTCAGTATCATCCCTAGTTTTTCATGAAGAGGCTGATGACTTTCATAGCCCTGCTCCTTGAGCGCAAAGCAGCAGACAGAAGAATCTACGCCTGCTCATACCCAAAACGACACTGTTTTCCATTTGTTGACATTGTTCTTTTCCTTTCTTTCTCTCTATGGATAACTCCGTGGAAGGCAGAGCATCCTGACATAGTGCTTAATTGATAATAGAAGAAGAGAACGAAAGCACTCTCGTTCTCCCCGCTTAGGCTGAGACTTCAGTTAAAAACGTTACGCTCAACGAAACCGTCAAAGATAAAGTTAATCTTCTCCACAACCATTTCATTATGAGCTAACTTTGGTCACATCGACAGCAGTTAAACCCTTGTTATTAACGGTTGAGATTTTTGAGAGTCTTTTCAAGTCCTTGTTCACCAAGACCTGAGCACCAAGCCATCACGGTGGTGGCTATCTAAAGGACGTTTGTATTGGAAGTTACCGCCAGTTGACTCGGTAAAGCCATTATCCCGCAAAAGTATAAGGTTTTGCAGACTGGGTTGATTTTGAAGGTACGGTTAAAAACCTTTAAGGTTGCTTGTTTGGTGAATGCCATAATTCATCGCCTTTCTTGTTTACTTTTTGTTGTCTTGCTTTTTAAGAGGCCAGTTGTTTGATCACTTGTCTCAAGTCTGTTTGCGTCACGTCCAAAACCCATGGTCAGACGAATACTTCACCGCCGGTCTTCCTGGTCAGGATAGTAAACCCTTAAGGACACGACTAGGTTCTAGACTACCTGCCGAACAGGCTGAGCCAGCCGAAACATAGATTTGAGCCAAACCAAATGGATTAAGACCTGACTAGCCTTGAGGCCTTTGAGCCAGAGATTAAGGAAGTCTGGCAAATGATGAGTCTGAGGACTGGTTGACTTGATAATCAATCCCTGCTCGAGTTAGCTCCTCCAAGAAGTAAGCTCTAAGTTTGCCAAATGCGCTTGTCGCTGCTCCGCTTCTGCTAGGAGATATATGGATAGCTTGAGCCAAGCCCTGAATATAGGCTAGATTCTCAGTTCCACTCGCATACCGACCTTCTTGCCCTGCCACTCCATCAAGCAAGGTTGTTCTGGTTGACCTTGCAAAGCATGCTTGGAAAGTAGAGTGTTGATTCCTTTAGGCCCACCGACCTTATGGCCTGATAGACTCCAAGATGTAGCGCTATCTCGGTCTAGTTGCTGCAGCAGTCTGCATAAACCCTTGAACCAAATCGACATGGAAAAATAACCGCGCTGACGAGCTTCGTGCCAATCCAGGAATGGGGTAAATGGCACCTACTTCATTGTTGACCGCCATGGCTACCCAGCCACCAGTATCTTCCTGACTCAGCCGCTAGAAATTGGTCAATCAGGTCCTGGTCACTGCCCCATCTTGGGGGTTGAATCCAGGAAATAACCCAGCCTTCTTCCTCTAATCGCTTGAGCGCTAAATCCACTGAAGGATGTTCTACAGCCAAAGCCACCAAGTGGCGAGCTTTACCAACTGCTAGAGCACTTTGAGCCTGAGACCAGATAGCCCAGTTATTGGCTTCCTGTTGCCCCTGACGTGAAGTAGAGGCTAGAAGCTGAGGCTAGGTCTAAATCTTTGGCAATGGCCCCATGAGCCTGATTGAGAGCATACTGGCAGACTTGCCCAATTGATAAGTGCTAGAGGGTTCCCATAAAGTTGGGATAAGGAGCTCGGATCGTTTTGACAAACTCCGGACGAACAGGTGTTGTCGCCTGATAATCAAGATAAATAGCCACCTTGGCCTCCTCCTCTCAGACTAGACTTTCCTTCTTATTATAGCACACTCCCGGCCTTTCGCCTATCCATAAGTTTGGTCAGAAGATTTGTGTCATTAGGTCTTTTGCGGTATGATGAATAGGCAGATAACTGAACGAAAGGAGGCATCCCATGCTTCAACCACTCGCCTATCGCATGCGCCCTCGTCAACTGGAAGATATTCTTGGCCAGGAGCACCTTGTTGGCCCTGGTAAGATTATCCAGCGCATGGTGCAAGCCAAGCGCCTGACTTCCATGATTCTCTACGGACCGCCCTGGTATCGGCAAAACTTCCATTGCCGCGCTATTGCAGGTTCGACTCGTTATGCCTTCCGAACTCTGAATGCGTACTACCGATGGTAAGAAAGAACTGGAACAAGTAGTAGAATAGCCAAATTTTCTGGCACCCTTATCTCACTCTTTGGACGAAATTCACCGACTAAACACCACCAAACAGATTTCCTACTACCACATCTGGAGAGTGGTCGGATTATTCTGATCTGGGGCGACTACCGAGAACCCATATATCGCCATCAACCCCGCCATTAGAAGTCGGGTGCAAATTTTTGAACTCAAGCCCCTCAGTCCTGAGCAGGTTTGCCTTGGTTTGACTCGGGCCTTAGCCGATCAAGAACGTGGGTCAGAGTACCCCTGTACAAGTCCAGGATGGTGTTCTGGAACATTTTGCCCAAGTTTCGGCGGTGATATTCGGACCACCCTTAACGCCTTAGAGTCGGCAGTCCTCTCAACTGAACCGGACCAAAATGGGCAAATTATCATTGACATGGCAGTGGCCAGTGATTGCTTGCGACGTCGCCGCCTTCAACACGACAAGAATGGTGACGCCCACTACGACGTCATCTCCGCCCTCACAAAATCCATACGCGGCAGTGATGTCGACGTCGCCCTTTATTACCCAGCCATATTACTGACTGCCGGCGAGCTGACGGCTGCCCTGCCGTCGCCCTGCTAGTGATTGCCTATGAGGATATTGGTCTGGGCCACCCAGCTGCCACACAACGAACGGTTGCGGCCATTCAAGCCGCTGAAAAGCTAGGTCTGCCAGAAGCCAGTATTCCCTTAGGTTTTGCAGTTATCGACCTAGCCCTGAGTCCAAAATCCAACACCAGCTATCGCGCTATCAAGTCTGCCATGGCTGCGGTTGACCAAGGACAAGTCGCCCCAGTCCCAGACCATTTGCGGGACAGTCACTATCAAGGCGCTGACAAGTTGGGCCGAGGACTTGACTACCGCTACCCCCACGATTATCCAGGTCATATCGTAGCTCAAGAATATTTGCCTAAGGAGTTAGCTCATCACCAGTTCTTCCAAGCAGACCCTAGCGGTAAGTATGAAGAAGCCTTAGCTCACTACTACCAAAAAGTTAAAGAAATCCTCAAAAAATAAGAGCGCTTACTTGCAAATTTAGCAAGTCGTGCTATAATAAAAGTATAGAAGATCTGTGGTGTACGTGACATATACACTGTGTTGACCGAACATTTTTCTTTAGATATAGGGAACTCAGTCCGCTGACTTATGACAGGCCTTTTCACTTGGTAGTCAGCGGTTAGTCGTTAGGTGCCCACCTGCTTAGATTGCGGGTTCAAAACATCTATATGACCAAACGGCACTAACGGATTTGGGTAGGAACTAGGTTCCTGCCCTCTTTTTATAGAAAGAGCTGGGGCAAAGCCCAAGCTCTTTCACTATTTTTTATGATACTTTTCCGTCCACTTGCCAGTGTGCACAGCCAAACCCAAGAAGCTAGGTACAATCCAACCTAGACTGGCCACCTAGGGGCAACAAGTAGCGAATGTGGAAGCTAACGCTCTTTAATGGTAGTAGCTAGCTCTCTGGCATGGCTTGAATTCCACCGATTAGCGCCACTATCCCTGTCAGTGCCATAGCCCAGTGGTAAGGCTGTCGATTGCCCGACCTCGGCACAGTAAGGTGACCATGACTAGGACAATCGCCAGAGGATAGAGAAACATGAGCACCGGAACTGCCCAAGCAATAATCTGAGTCAAACCGGCATTAGCAATAAGGGTAGCCAAGAGGCTAACCGCCAGTAAATAATGCTTGTAATCCAGACTAGGGAATAGGTCCACCATTGCCTCTGAAAAAGCCGTCAGGAGCCCTACCCCCGTCTTAAGGCAGGCCAGAATAACAATTAAGGCCAAAAGGATACTGCCTGCTGAACCTGAGATAGTGATTAGCAATCTGAGCTAGCGTAATCCCACCATTAGCACTCAAGGAGAAGTGCCCCATGAAGTCGCCTCAAAGATAGCCAATAGCCCATAAATTATCCCCATTAAGAGGATACTAATGGCCCGGACGACCATGCCGCAGCAGTCGCCCTGGCTCCTGAATCCCTAAACGGTTCATAGCTTGAATCATGACAATCCCAAAAGCCAAGGCCGCTAGCACATCCAGGGTCTGATACCCCTCCAGAAAGCCTGTCGCCATTGCTTGTTGAGCATAGCGCCCCTGGGCCATCATTTGCCCACATTTGCCCCATTGGATTGAGGACATCAGAGCTAAGAGTCTAAAACCAGTAAAAAGGCAGGGTTACGAATTTTGCCAATATAATCTAGAATCTTACCTGGATTCAAGGATAGAAAGCTCATACCGTAGAAGAAGATGAGGAATGAAATTAGAAGACCCTGTCCTGGTGACTGACTCGATAAAGGGGCTACCCAATAGTATAAGATGTATTGCATGCGTGGCACCGCAAATAAAGGACCACTACCAGATAGAGCAGGACCGTAAAAATAACACTGAACTTTTTACCGACACGACTGGCTAGCTCGGTTACACTTTACTCTAGACATCCCCATAGCGAGAATGGTCAGGAAAGGCAAGCCGATGGCTGAAATCAAAAGTCCGACCACAGCTGGTCCTACCTGAGCGCCACTTTCTTGTCCTAGGTGAACTGGGAAAATCAAGTTCCCGGCCCCAAATAACATACCGAAAAGCATGGAACCCAAATATAGGGCGTCTTAGACTGAAGCTTTTTGCTCATTTATCATACTCCATTTCACAAAAAGCAACATCCGAAAGGAATGTTGCTCTTTACTACTTTTTATTATTCTGCTTCAAAGTAAGCAGGGTAATGCGTTTTGACAATCTGGTGGCAACGATGGCAAAGGGTTGGGGCCTCCGCAATCGTTCCTACTTCCGGACGGACTGCCCGGCATCGTTCGCAGACATGACCTTGTGCTCGGCTAACAGAGACAGCATAGTCTTCTAAGACAGCATAATCTGGTGCCGGTGTGGCTCACCAAGTCTAAGTGCGAGACGATTAGCACTGGTCCAAGTCTTGACTCAAGGCTTTTCAAAAGCATTAGCTTGTTCTTCATTGACATAGAGGGTCACAGCTGCTTCAAAAGATTTCTTGATTGGGTCTTGTTCAGCATTTTTCGCTTCCTCTAAGGCTTTTTGAACCCCTTGTTGGACATGGAAGAAGAGTTTCCACTGATCTACCAGGGCTTGATAAGCGGTCCCATCGACTGCTTGAGGGAATTCTGCTAACTGAACATAGCCTTCAACCCCTGGTAATTCTTTCCAAGCTTCTTCCATGGTATGCAGGAGGACTGGCGTTAAGAGTGGCAAGAGGTCACGCAAGATGCCGTAGATGACGGTTTGCATTTGACGACGAGGTAAGCTATCTGGCGCTTCGATATAGAGTACGTCCTCAGCGAAGTCCAGATAGAAGGCAGACAAGTCAACCGTCATGAAGTTGATGACCTTCTTATAGATGCTAGCAAATTCAAACTTATCGTAGGCACTTAAAAGGTCGTTAACAACGAGCTTAAACTTAGCCGTCATGTATTGATCAACTGGACGTAAGTCTTCAAAAGCTACAGTATCCTTGCTTGGGTCAAAGTCTGACACATGGCTTAACATAAAGCGGATGGTATTCCGAATTTTACGGTAAGCCTCAGCAATTTGCTTGAGGATGTCCTTAGAAATCCGCACATCTGATTCTGAGTCCACACTGAGAACCCATAGACGGATAATGTCAGCCCCAAGTTCATTCATGACTTCTTCCGGCACAATAACGTTACCTAATGACTTACTCATCTTGTTACCTTTACCGTCTAAGACGAAGCCTTGAGACAGCACCGCCTTATAGGGTGGCACCCTCAGCCGCAACAGAGTGGTAAAGCTGAGTTGAACCAACCACGGTATTGGTCAGACCCTTCCAAGTAGAGGTCTCGTCGGGAAAGTCAGATAATCTCTGGCTTCTAAAACCCCCTGCATAAGAGGTCCCAGAGTCGAACCATACGTCCATGATGTCAGTTTCTTGGTGAATTTACCATTTGACGCCTAGGATGCGTGCAAAGCCTTCCGGCAAGAGATCCTTAGAATCACGTTCAAACCAGACATTAGAACCGTCGTGTTTCAAATAAAGTTGCCATGCTCAATGGTTTCAGCTGTTAGGATCGCTTCCCATTTTCAGCATAGAAGATAGGAAGTGGTACACCCCATGCCCGTTGACGAGAGATGACCCAGTCACCTCGGTCACGAATCATGTTGTAGATACGTGGCTGGCCTGATGGGTGGTACCATTTAACTTGTGTTTCAATTGCTTCAAGCATTCTTCACGGAATTTATCAATAGAAGCAAACCACTGTGGTGTCGCCCGATAAATAACAGGTTTTTAGTCCGCTCAGTGCGGGTAGCTGTGGACAAAATTCAGAGTAAGACAGCAGGGCACCCTTTTCCTTGAGTAATTCCACTACTAGTTTGTTGCCTTTTGCATAGAAGATACCTTCAAGGCCAGGGGCTTCATGAGTATAGTGACCTTGGTTATCCAGTGGGGACAGAATATCTAAACCATAGGCTTTACCAATATGGTAGTCGTCTTCCCCGTGACCAGGAGCGGTATGTACCAAACCAGTCCCTGCATCTAGGGTTACGTGATCTCCCACCATGAGTAGGGACTCCCGTTCATAGAAAGGATGCCAAGCAGTGAGTCGGTCAAAGTCCTTCCCTTGATAGTGAGCCTCTACTTGGTAATCCTCCCAGTTGAGGGTTTGAGCTAAGGACTCCAGCAAGTCTTGGGCTACGATGAAATGACGGTCTCCCACTTTGACTTGAACATAGCTAGCCACAGGACTCACTGAAATCCCTAAGTTAGCTGGTAAAGTCCAAGGCGTGGTGGTCCAGATTACGAACTCAGCTTTTTCTGGTACGATGCCTTTGCCGTCTTTGACCTTGAAAGCCACATAGATAGAAGGAGAGGTTACATCTGCATACTCCACTTCGGCTTCTGCTAAGGACGATTCACTCGATGGTGACCAATAGATTGGCTTCAGGCCTTTGTAGATGTAGCCTTTTGCCGCCATTTGGCCGAAAATGCGAATTTGTGCCGCTTCGTATTCAGGAGCTAGAGTCAAGTAAGGATTATTCCACTCACCTGTCACACCTAAGCGTTTGAAATCAGCTTTTTGGCCTTCTACTTGGCGTAGGGCATATTCTTGACAGAGTTTACGGAATTCGACCACAGACATGGACTTGCGGTCAACCCCTTCTTGCTTAGTCAGGGCAGATTCGATTGGCAGACCATGTGTGTCCCAACCTGGTACATAAGGCGACCGGAAGCCAGACATGGATTTAGAGCGAATGATGATATCCTTACTAATCTTGTTGAGGGCGTGACCCATGTGGATTTTACCGTTTGCATAGGGAGGCCCATCGTGGAGGACATAGGTTGGCTTATCAGCATTCTTAGCTTGGATTTGTTGATAGATATTCGCATCTTCCCACTCTTTTTGTAGGACGACTTCTTTAGTTGGTAAATTTGCCCGCATGGCGAAATCGGTTTGACCAAGGTTGAGGGTCTCTTTTAGTTTCATATTGACAATATTCCTTTCTGACAGTATTAACTACAAAAAAATATAAAAAGACGCCCCGGAACGGGACGTCGCAACGTGGTACCACCCAATTTTATTTGTAGTCATACAAATTCTCTTACATGATAACGCTCTTTAAGCGGCACCGGCTACTTAAGTTCACCGAGCATTATAGGTAAGCTGATCATCTACCCTATAGGGAACTCTAGGCTTGCACCCTTCCTAGATCGCTGGGGATGTATAGAGGTGATGGTGGTCTTACATCATTTCTGGTAATTCAATTTTAATGGTTTGGCCCAGGATACTTTCAACAGACGCTTGGTCATCCTTATCAGGTGTTACCTTAGCTTCTAAGTTTCCTTGAGTTTCATGGACAAATCTTCGACATCTGAAGTTACTTGGGTCTCTACCTCTGCTCTAAGGTACCACACGCTCAGAACTACGTTCTTCAGCCCGGCTATCTTCAGTAGCAGGTGTTGCAAAAAGCAATCTCCTGTTCAAAAGTTTGAGACTTAATTAAATCCAATTGCTGAGTCAACATGCGTTGCATTTCGAACTGAAGGTTGCGTCCATTATGACGTAAGAGTTCCACTTCATTAGCCAGGGTGGTTGACGGTATCATGTGCATTAGCAATGATACGATCAGACTCACGTTCTGCCTCATAAATAATGAGTTCTGCTTCCTTTGCGCGCATTTTGTTTGAGGCGTTCAGTCACTTTCGTTAGCAAATCAAGATTGAGCTATTCGATGATTCTTGTAATTTCTCGAAATTCTTGATTTTTCTTCAGCTTCCGCCAACTTACGTTTGATGTCGGCCACTTGGTCTAAAGACCGTTCATAGTCAACAACCACTTCATCTAGAAATTCATTGACTTCTTCTTCGCATAGCCTCTAAATTCGCGATTAAATTCTTTTGGTTAAAATATCGTTTTGTGTAATTGGCATGTCACACACCCTTTGCTCTTGCTTTCTTCCCAGACGACTAGAACTCAACCTTAAGACGAATATTGTCCTTGCGGGTTAGCCCTTCCTCGGCATCGATTTGAAAACGCCCAAACTTCCCTAAGCGAGACAAAGTCGCCTGCCTCTAGCTCAAAAATCTGGTCGATTAATTTCTAAACAATTGACCTTGACCAAGCCCCCCAAGACTGGCTTCTTTGCACGCTGTTCTAGAAAAATTATAGACTTTACTCAGCATAGTGTCAAGCCTTTAATGACGTGGTAATGACCGTCTGGTCTTCCCAGAGGACTTTGTGACGACAGAACCTGATCAGGCTCTGATATATTCAAGCCTACCCCGACATTTCCCATTTTAGTCACATTTTGACAAACATAAGGCGCAATCTTGGCATCCACTAGTACCTGCCAGTCCTGTCCATCGGTAATGATGTCCCCTGATTCGGTTGCGTTCTAAGCCGCTCCCAGGAGGGAACCTAGGATAGAACCATGTCGAATATTAGCAAATTTCTGCGGAAAGTGAATCTTCAAGGCTTGAATCTGGAAGTCGCTAGTTTCTAAATCATAATACTGAGGATAAAAACCAGTCTTTGACGTTCAGCGCTCGCAAACCGCTCCTTGCAGGCTAATTGAACTTCATCTTGTCCATTAGCCAGTTGTCGGGCAATCAGGGCTTCGCGTGAGTCACAAAGCAACTAGTTACCAGGGCAATAGCGACTAATGCGATAGGCCATCTGTTCTAGTACATAGTCAATAAAGGCCTGCTCCTCTTACGATAATGTTGATATATACCTCTTTCATGGGACTACACCCAACCAACAATCGCATAAGGAAATTTTGAACCAGGTAGAGAACCATCAGCGCCGCCATAACTGAAAAAGCTCAAGCCCCTACTGGCGGGATAAAGCGATCAAAAAGCTCAACATAAGGCTCGACTAGGCTACCCTACCCAACGTCCTAAGTCACTGTAACGGGCATCAGGAAACCAAGACATGATTGCCCAAATAATAATGAGGGTCTCGTAAGTAGTAAAGGCCCAAGAAATAAAATTGTATCAGCATAATAGCTCTACCTCTCGTTCATTTTTCTTCCATAACAGTTATGGGCACGTCGGCAGTCGCTAGAAGCGTAGCCTTACGTGCCCATGATGCTTGCGACTAGTTACTTAGCTTAGCCACGGTGGCGTTTGCGGAAGAAAGGTGGTGTATCAGTTCGTTATCTTCCGTTGTATCAACTTGACGGTTACGGCTAACGTCACTTGAACGTTGGAAAGTCCGCTGTGGCATCTCATGAGCAGATTCACGAGTGTTTTGTTCACGACGGATATCCCAGTCACTGAATAAGTCACGTTCGCCTCTAGCGACCGCGTGGTACCAATTCAATGTCGTTACTTGCAGACACCGTCGGTTGGCTTGATTCAGGCGCATTGCTTGCAGGCGATGCATTGTAATTGTTGCGGCCGGGCGTTGAGCCATCTTGCTAGGTGCATTCTTCTCAGTATCAATCCCAGTTGCGATAACAGTAACCACCACTCATCGCCAAGATTTTCATTGATAGATGTACCGAAGATGATGTTAACATCGCTAGTTGAAGCGTTGGCCACGATTTCGCTAGCATCTTGAGCTTCAAAGAGGGTTAAGTCAGAACCACCGGTAATGTTCAAGAGGATTTGTTCTGCCCCATCGATTGAAACTTCCAAGAGTGGAGAAGAAATAGCCTTCTTTAGTTGCCTCAGCTGTACGGTTTTCACCAGAAGCAACCCCAATCCCCATGAGAGCAGTCCCTTGATCTTTCATGACTGTCTTCACGTCAGCGAAGTCCAGGTTTACGTAACCCGGCGCAGTAATCAAGTCAGAAATCCCTTGTACCCCTTGACGTAAAACGTTATCCGCTTCAGAAAAAGCTTCTAACATCGGCGTCTTACGGTCAACGATTTCTAAGAGACGGTTGTTAGAGATGGTCACCAAGGTGTCCACGTTTTCCTTCAAGTTCTTAAGACCTTCAGCTATGTAACGGCCACGTTTAGGCCCTTCAAAGGTGAATGGACGCGTCACAACACCCACTGTTAAGGCGCCCAATTCTTTGGCAATGCGAGCTACGATTGGAGCAAAGACCTGTACCGGTCCCCCACCCATACCGATTAGTTACGAAGACTAAGTCTGCGCCTTCAAGTACTGTACGGATTTGTTCTTCACTTTCTTCAGCAAGACTTTTAAGACCGACTTCAGGGACTGAACTCTGCCCCCAAGCCCTTGGTTACCTTAGGGCCTAATTGAATCTTAGTTTCTGCCAGAGCCTTTGAGAGCTTGAGTATCTGTATTGGCTACGATGAACTCTACCCCTTGACGCCTTCTGCGATCATACGGTTAACGGCATTACCGCCGGCCCCGCCGACCCCTGATGACTTTTGATAACGGCGCCGTCACGGCCGTTAATTGAATCAAATGCTAATTCCATAAATCGTTCCTCCTGAATCTTAATCGAAAAATGTTCTGAAAAATGCTTGAATTTTTACTGATAATCCCATTACCTACCACAGGGACTTGGTTATCATAATTAACCCCGGCCTCTGGATCTGGAACATAGTTTGGCTCTTCTGCAAAGATAGCCTCCCCAGATTGGAGTATGCATCGTAGTCTCGACACAGGTTCTGCTACCGGTCGTTGACGCTCTGGTCTTGCCGGACGCCGAGGTGCTTTGTTGACGCGGTGGCATCATTGGCTGATTCGTTACATCCTGTGATACAGGGCTCTTGATAAGATCGTTCATATCCACGATCCTGACGTGGTGCACTTCCCGCTTGATAAGTTCCTTGCGCAATGCGATGAACAACATCTAAGCTTGCAGCGATATTCTACCATGCCAATAGCTGTCGTAAAGACTGGGTTCGCATCCCCATTTGCTCTGGGATATAGAGGCGAACCTTAGGGACCAAAAATACTCTTGGGCTAGCTCTAAGACGCCTGGCAAGGAAGCCGCTCCACCAGTCAAAAACGAAACCACCTGGTAAGTCGAGGGCATCGACTCTTCCAAGTCATCTCGAACTGTCTCAAAGATTTGATGCCAAACGGGCTTTCAATAATTTCCGATAAATAGCGTTCATCTACGCGAACAGGTTCCTTACGTCCAACTGTCTCCACTGGGAAGTATTCTTCTTCAGAAGTTCTGACGAGAGACCGCATCAACCAAACTCACGTTTAATCCGTTCTGCATTCTCTAAGGAAGTATTAAGGATTAAGGAAATATCCTTGGTGACGAAAGTCGCCACCTTCTATGGTCAACGAAGGAATACTTCAATTGATTGTCATAAATAATTGAGGCACTGGTTTGGCTCTCACCCATATCTACGATGATGGTCCCAAATTCACGTTCATCAGGCGTTAGGGCTACTTCGGCATAGCTTGAGGTTGTACCACCAATTCCGTAATGTTGAGTCCAGCCTTCTCCACACAGCGACGAAGATTGTGGATGATAGTCTTAGGACCTGTAATCAGGCGCGTATAGAGTTCCCAGCCGGACCCCAATCATACCTTGAGGATCGCGTGATTCCGGTAAAACCGTCCACAATAAACTCTTCTGGAATGATGGAAATAATTTCCCGTTCAGGTGGAACCAGACCGCACCTTAGCGACCATAATGACATTATTAACATCTTTTTCGGTAATCTCACGGGTATCACTGGAAACAGCAATCATACCGTGACAGTTATCAATCATCAGCTTGTTACTTGGTACGCCGACAATGACATCATTTATTTTAACTGTGCTTTTTGCTCTGCTTTGCGCAATGGCCTGTTGAATGGAATAGACCGTCTCATCGATATCAACGATTACGCCACGGCTTAAGCCACGTGACTTCGCGTTACCTACGCCAATAATATTGACTTGGCCATTCATGTGCTCAGCTACAACCACTTTAATTGAGGTAGTCCCAATATCTAAACTAACAAAAATTTCTGGGGTTCTCATGGCGTTAGCCCTCCTTTGTCCTCTCACAGGAAGCTTGATCTCCCTGGATGAGATATAATCTCTCCCTATAATTCTATCACATACTGGCCTTGATATGAAGCGAAATAATGCCTGTCACAAAGAATTAATATAGATTTTTTCCTTATTTGTCTCTGTTAGTTCTTATTCACATAGTAAAGCCTTCCCAAACTAGCTCGAGGACACTATGAAGATGGCATATAGTAAAAGCGAGGACTTAGTCCTCGCTTTTGTTTATCTATTAAGGTTGTTGTCCAGACTGGACTCTTACCGGCCGTTGTTGGCCTGTAAATGGCGTAAAGTAGGCTCCCACTTCCAGATTAAGTGTTCCCTTCTTATCACCTAATTCTTTAAGCATTTGATTGTAGAAGGTCATCTTATGATTGAAGGTTGGTAGTACTGCCTTGACCAGGTTGCCGTCCCGCATCTTAGCTTCAAAGGCACTATTCTTGCTGGCCTCTTGACCTAGCTTGAGACTTTCAATTTGACTGAGAATATCGGGCGGAGTTTGTTTCAACATTGTTGTCAACTCTGTTACTCGACCTGATGGGGCCTGAACCAAGAGTTCTGGCAATTGGTCTAGGTTGACAGCTTCTTTAGCCGCCACACTGGCACTAAAATCACCCCCAAGTTCCATTATCTAAGACTGCAATCCATTGGTTTCCTGATTTAATCTTGGCTACAATGGCATGTTCTTCTATCTCTAATTGGAGACTCTGCATATTAGGACGACGTAAGGTCACCTTGCTGACAAGTGGATTCTCCTTCATAATGGCTTGTTCAATTGACTTGCGCTTAGCCATGATGTCTTTAACACGGTCAAAATCGCGAATACCTGAGGCGGCGACAATGGCTTCACCATCCACCCGCTGGATTACCCACAATCTGAACAGCATTGACATAGTGTGTCGGCAAGAGTTGATAACCCACTACTGCCAGACTTAAAACTAAGACAACGAAGACGGAAAAAAGTTTCATCTTGCCCTTGGGCCAACTTGCTTGTCCAGAATCCTTACTTGATTTTTCTTGATCAGGGAGGGAAGTGTGATGAGGTGTTTGGCGATAGTTACCCGCTCGTGACTTGGTTACGACGCGTGTCTCATAGTCCTCTTCATAATCGGTCCAGGCTGGACTTGGTTGATCAGCGTGGGACCTAATCCGATGATTGCCTTGGCGTCTGCCTGAAAAGCCAGGCTGATTAGGAACTCCTTGCGCTTCTTCATAGTCATAGGGCGCTTCCTGATAAGTACGAGGACGCTGACGATCCTGATTAGGTCGCATAACAGGTTGTCCATTCGCATCTAAGCGGTAATTGCCTTGACTTCTTTGCCGACCAGGTTGGCAGCGTTGGTTGAGCGTTTGACGGTCCTCTCTTGGTAATCTTCTTGATAGCGACTACGCTGATCCAGACGATAATTAGCCATTACTTCCCTCCCTTTCTCTAGATTCTATTTTTCTTACTTGCAGATTTCTTCTAAAAACTTTGACCAAGCGATCAGAGGCGTCACGAATCCCTAATTCATAGGCTGATTGCGCCATTTTTCTAGGTTTTTGGGTCAGCCATCAGTTCCTGGATGGTCTCCACTAGGCTAGCTCGCAGTCAAATCTGTTTGTTTAATCATGAGCGGCGCCATGGTCCACAAGGGCCATAGCATTATGCTCCTGGTGATTGTTGGTAACATAAGGACTCGGCACCAGAATACTTGGGATAGCCTAATGCCGTTAATTCCGTTAAGCTAGTTGCCCCACTTCTACCGACCACTAGCTTAATTTGGCGCAAGAGACTTGGCATATTGTCGATATAAGGCACTAGACGGACGTTAGTCGGCAGCTCTTGCTTGAGGCTTTGGCGTAGTTCATCATAGCACTCGACCTGTTGCCACAATAACTTGGTAGTCTTGTCCGACAAAGGATGGAATAGCTTCACTGGTCACTGGTTAATGGGTCAGCACCACGACTACCTCCAAACACCAAGACGGTTGGCACTTGATCATCCAACTGGAATTGTTCAGAAAGGATGGTGTCCATTTTAGGGTGTAGCCACTACTTCTTGGCCACGCGGATTCCCAGTTAAAATAATCTTGCTTTTTGCCCCCTTTAAAGTCACTTTTCACTTCTTCAAAGCAAGTCGCAATCCGATTGACGAAACGGCTAAGGAATTTGTTGGTAACTCCTGCCACACTATTTTGTTCATGAATTAAGCTTGGAATGCCTAGACGGCTAGCTGCATAGAGGACTGGTGCACAGACATAACCTCCCTGTCCCAATCACCACATCTGGCTTAAAGTCTCGTAAGATGGCCTTGTGGACACTGGTTAACATGAGCCAAGCTGTCTTAAGATTTTCAAGAGATAAAGAACGTTTTAAACCCTGAATCTCAACTGATTGAAAGGCGAGACCTTCTTTTGCGACGATATCTGCCTCTAAACCCTTTTGACTACCTACATAGAGGCACTCTACGTCTGGATATTTAGCTTTAATGACTTGATAGAGGGCGAGAGCGGGTAAATATGACCACCGTTCCGCCACCTGAAAGTACAATACATGTTTAATTTCAGCCATGCATGACTACCTCCCTTTTAGTCCTTATAAGGTTTTTCGGCCAGATAAGACTGGATTAAGTCCACAAAATGCTGACCTCGTGCACTCAAAGTTAGCGAATTGATCGACTTGCATGAAGGTGAGAACAAGACTACTTCTCTCCCTTGAGTAGCTTCATAGTCTGAGCTAGACTTGCTTGATCTAGGGTTCTCAAAAAGATGTACAGCTGACACTCCAGCTTGTCGGAAGGCTCTTAGCCATTTTCTTTACTTTCCCATAGAAAAGGCCTCTACAACATACTCCAAGTGAGGGATTAAATCATCAAATTCATTGCCTCGATCTAGACCACCACCAATATAACGGATTGGTTGGGTAAAACTCTTAAGAGCAGTAGTAGTCGCTACCATATTGGTTGACTTAGAGTCATTGTAGAAGATACGACCCTGCTGATTTAGCAATAGGTTGCAAACGATGAGGCATGCTGACATAGGCACCTCAACTCCGCTTGAATAGCTTGGTTGGAGACACCTAGTAACTTGGCCACTGCAATTGTCTGTAGGCGTTTTTGGACGTTATGATATCGAGCACGCTAATTTGTGACACTTTGGCTACTTCTCACCGCGGAAATATGAGCTTGATGGTAGGCACCCTGAGCCCTGCACCTTCAATGGGTGCGGTGGCAATGACTAAACGGCACCTGCTGAGCTTTTAACCTGATTAGCATGCGCACGAAGGGTTGAATCCGTCACATTATAGACCCAGAAATCGGCAGTTGTTTGGTTAGCCACTAATTTGAATTTAGCGCTGTAACCTTTCCTGACTACCATGATAATCCAGATGGGCTGAAGCTGGGTTGGTCATAACTGCAATGCTTTGGTCGGAACTTCTCGGTCCCCATCAATTGAAGCTAGATACTTCATTACGATTACATCTTCAGGGCTTGCTTGGTTAGCTTTACAGTGACGGTACCCCTGATATTGCCTGCTAAACGAGGCCTGACCTTCGTGGCTGGTGTGCTAGCATTTGATGAATCCAACTCGTCGTGGTGGTTCGCACATTGCTTCCTGTCACCGCCACAATAGGACATGGCGCAATCCAAGAAGCTAGCTCAATATCTGTATAGATAGGCAAGCCTCGTTTTTGAGCTTCCTCAATTAAGGTACATGATAAGGTATCCCAGGGTTCTGACCATAAAATCAAAAATCCTGATCTAAGAGTTCTAGCGGGTGCCCGCCATCTACCACCTTAACACCTCTGTCCACTTCAGCAATGGACCGACGAATCTTTCTAGAAGATTTCCCGGTCATTTAAGGTTACTTGTGCCCTCTGAGTTAAGAGATATTCAACGACAGAGCGTCCTGTCATAGTAGCATAACCCATTACTAGCACTTTTTATTTTTAAATCTTGACCCATTTGTCCCATTAAACTCCACACCTTATCTGATTAGAATATCACATAATAGCCTAACCTGCAAGAGGCCAACTAGCCAAAATACGGTCACAACTTTTGTTCACTCCAACCACTCATTTCAAAGTGATGGTGAATCGCTCATCTTGAAAATTCGTTTTAGTTAGCTTGAAGGTCACTGCACTTGTAACATGACGTCGGCAGTTTTCTACTACAAAGACAATCCCGACTAAGAGTAAGCTCCAAGGATTGTTAACTAGGAGCGAAATCACTGCTAAACCGGCGCCTAATGCCAAGGAACCGACGTCCTATGAGAAATCTTGGCCGGCTTTTTATTATAATACAAAAGCCAATTAATGCACCTACCACCACCAAACAAATCAGCTAAGGAGGTTTGCTTTGCTCTGAGTGCCATGGCCCCATAAACACCATAAGCAAAAATATTTAAGCCTGTTGCTAAACCATCCAAACCATCTGTTAAGTTGACTGCGTTGGAGAAACCTGTAATCCAGATAAAGGCGAAAATACCAATCACAAGGGCATTACTGATAAGGAAAGGTCCTAGGTTGAAGGCTAATTCCACCTTATTCAAGAGACCAATTAAAACGATAATACCAGAAAAATCAATTGAGTTAAGTATTTTGACGTGGCGTCAAACCTTCATCTTTGATGGCGGAAGATACTAATAAAGTCATCGATAAGCCAATCCCCCAAATAACAAGAAGGTCAACAAGAGCATCCAGACACCACCGTCTAAGAGTCGCAAGAGTGTGGCAGCTCCTAGAAGTGTTACTAAAATGGCCATGATAAAGACCGTCCCACCCATGGTAGGTGTCCCTGTCTTGACTTCATGCCACTTAGGGCCTTCTTCACGGGTTGTCTGCCCAATCTTTCGAGTAGTTAAAGTAGCCGATAAAGAACGGGACAATGATTACCGTGATTGCAAACTCACTGCACTGGTAGCAATAGTAATTCCATCCTCTCTTCCTCTCTGCTTATTATTTCTTCGGCCTTCCTAGCCAAAAGTGGCGGGTAACAGTCGCTTCAATTTCTGTTACTTCATCATAAGGTAACTTTAGTCATCACCAATAATCTGGTAGGCTCACTACCCTTGCCGGCAAAGACCAATAAATCCCCTGCTTGCGCCTGAGAAATGACATAGTCAATGGCTTCCTTGCGATCTTCAATGACCTTATAAGGCACTTCATTGTGACTTCCAATTAACTCAGCACAAATTTTCGCCACAGGTTCATGCCTTGGATTATCAGCTGTGAATATGATCCAATCCGAATATTCAAAGACCTTGTCCCCAATTTCCGGGCGCGCTCCACTATCGCGATTACCGCCACTGTGTCCAATAATGGTAACTAGGCGTTTAGGCTCCTGAGCCTTTAACTCTTGAAGCACACGTTCAATGGCATCTGGTGTGTGGGCAAAGTCGACTACCACTTGGAATTCTTGTCCTAAATCTAGTCTTTGCATCCGGCCCTCAACCCCACCAAAGCTAAGCATTAAATCAACTACTGTTTGAGGTTGGACATGGTAATAGTCTACCAAGCAAAGAAAGGCCGCCATAAAGTTAGCCACGTTGTATGCGCCAAGCATAGGGCTAACAACTTGATAGGTCTGATTGCGATAATGCAGTCTGAAGGTTTGGTTACCATCCTGTACCGCTAGTTGGTCAGCATAGGCACTGGCTTTAGAATCCTGAAGACTATAAGTCAAAACATCCGCTGAAGTTGCTTGCATCATATTGGAAGCATAAGGATCATCTGCATTGATAATAGCCAGTCTTGGCCCCTCTCCCGCAAACTTTTGTCCTAGTTGGGCAAAAAGCAAGGACTTAGCATAGGCATAGCCTTCCATGGTTTTATGGAAATCCAAGTGCTCCCGAGTTAAGTTTGTGAAGATGGCACAGTCAATATCCGTTGCCCAAAGACGCCCCAAGGCCAAGGCATGAGAAGAAGCCTCGATTAGGGCATCTTGACAGCCTACAGACACCATTTCAGCAAATAATTGCTGAAGAGCTAAGGCATTGGGCGTCGTGTTGATGGACGGATAATAAGTCTGATCCACCTTATAATGTAAGGTCCCAATGAGCCCTAGTCTTATGCCCCTAATTTGCATGAGCAAATCACTGATAAGACTAGAAATGGTTGTTTTACCATTAGTCCCGGTGACTGCCACCACATTAAGATATGCTCGGTAGGCCGACCCAAAAAACTGATTAGCTAACAAGGCTTTGTGCTCGGAAAAGTTGAAGGAACCAAGAAAAAGCTTTAATGGGTAGTCTTGCCACTTTTCAGGCAGGACTTCTACCACCATAAGTTTAGCCCCTGCTGCTACTTGTTCCACAGCAGTGTGGCCGTCAAATTGTAGGCCCTTAATGGCAACAAAGGCACAACCAGGCACCAGCTACGTGTATCGTTAACTAGTCTGCGTGATTTCCCCTTGATTTCTGGGCATACACTGACCACTAGGAACTGCTCTTAGTAAGTCTTCTACTTGCATCCTATGTCCTTCTTTCTTCTTATGGTTTTCACCATAATATATTCGATATAGTCATTAAAAAGTTTACCTAAAATCTGTGACCCAAGAAGCCCGTGATCTTGTTGCGGCCGCTTCATGGCCATATAGAGCATGTATTTAGGATTATCTGCCGGGAAGAAAGTTACCACTGAGTGGTAGTAATCATTGGCTCCCGTTAGATAGCCTGAACCATTAGGATCGGCAATTTGGGCGGTCCCTGTCTTGCCGCAGAACCTTAACGTAAGGATTGCGGAAGGAAACGGCAGTCCCATAGGGCTTTTCAACTCGTGTCCACCATAAGTTGGAGAACATGGTTAGCTGCTTCCTTAGAAATCGGCTTCCCTAAGACACGAGCTTGGAATTCTCCCGCCGAATCCAGGCCTTGAACTACTTGCACCTTTAGCATTTGCCCCTGATTTCCTATACTACTATAGGCTTGTAAGAGTTGAATAGGGGTAGCGGAGAAGCCTTGACCAAAGCCACTCATAATACGTGAAACCGGGTTGTCAAATTGGAAGTTGCCGGTTGTTTCATTTTCAAGGCCGAAGTCAGTTCCCTTACCGAAGCCAAAGTCGCCTAACTTTTTGACCCACTCTTGGTCACCCATGCGGTTAACCAGATTAACCATGGCCACGTTACTAGAACGTGCCAAGCCTTCTTCAAAACTAATCTGCCCCCAACCTACTTTGTTATAGTCCTTAACCACTTGGTCGTAGACTTGGATGGAGCCTGATTGATAGAGTTCACCTGGTTTATAGAGTTGACGGTCATAGGCACGGACATAGTCAGAATCTTAATAGTTGAACCTGGTTCATAGGCTTCTTACCATTAAGGTTTTTCCATTCTGCCTCAATGCCTTCACGAGTATTGAGGTTAAAAACTTGGTCGTTGGGAAGCTGCTACTAGCTTCCCAGTCTTAGCCTCCACCAAATAAGCTTGCAATGCTTCCGGGTCGGTATGTCGTTTGGTACTGGCTCATTAATTCTTTCCAGTTTGTTTTGTAGACGTGAGTCTAAAGTCAGATGTAAATCCCTTGCCAACTAATTGGCGACTTGATGACTGGTTGCTATCCTGACCACTAAGGCTAACATTATGGCAGACCTCTAGGCCAAGTTTGCCATCCAATACTTGGGCACTTAAGGGTTGATCTTCTTCTTTAGCTGCCGCCGTCGCGTAGCCAATTAAGTGAGAGGCATAGACATCATTAACATATTTACGTGTTGTTTCACTAACAAAAACTAAACCTGGTAGATTTTTCAGCCTCAATGGCCTTTTTAGTTTTCAGATGACAATGTTGTCCTGCGTTCCCAAACTCTACTTGGTAAACATTATTTTGAGTAAGCTGAGCTAAGATTTTTGTCACGGTCTAATCCTAAATGCTTAGCCAAGGCTTTGGCCGTCACATCTGGGTCTTTGACAAGGTTCGTGTCGCCCCAATCACTGCGAAGCACCGCAAAAAGAGAATAAGAAGTAGTATCCATTGCAATAGGGTTCGCTTGTTGGTCAAAGATACTCCCCCGCCTTGCCTCGGTAATACTACTTCTCTTGGTCCCTGTTTCATGATAGGCAGTTAAATCCTGCCCATTACTTGTTTTGAAAAGGCTAATTTGGGTGAAACGGAAAATCGCGATACTTGCTAATCCAGCAAGGAGGATTGCCAAGAATCTGAGATTACGTTGAATCATTTGATTGTTTGGTTGACTCATGGCTTGGTCAAATCCTTCACACTATCTTGGCGGACTTTCATTCCTTGCTTTTCAGCCGCTTGCTTAATGTTATCGTATTTATATTGTTCCGTCATTTGGTCACGCATGACATCTGTCTGTTTCTGTAACTCTAAGGTTTGTTGCATCATCTCTTGGCTAGAACGTTGAATAGATTGAGTCTTGGACTGCATGATGAGATTAATAAAGACACTCCCCACCACAACCAAAAAGGTTAGCATGAGCATCAGGATCTCATAACGACTGAGTCTCAATGAACCCACTCTACTTTTCGTTTGACTATTTGCTTTCGGACGACTGACTAAATCAGGTGCACCTAATACTGGGCTGTCGTCAATTGCCGCAGTACTGGTCGCTAAAAGGCGGCTCTGGGCTTGCCACTTAGCGGTAACGAGCCTGGGAACTGCGCTTAAAGTATTGTTCGCTTGTTACAGTTTCAGCCAATGGTATCCCTTCTTTCTTTCTCTAATTCTTGCTTTTCTATTAATTCTTGCGGAGAATGCGCAACTTTTGCGCTCCGCGAACGATTGTTAGCCTCAATTCTTCTGCTGGCTACAATCGGTTTTTGCGATTAACCAAGTAAAAAGGCGCCTGCATCTGGCCATGGCAAAACGGGTAAGCCACGAGGCACTTCTGGCCCTTGACTTACTTCTTTGAATAATTGCTTAACTAACCGATCTTCCAAGGAATGGAAGGTAATGACGCTAATACGCCCCTCTGGTTTCAATAGGGCTAGTGCCTGCTCCAGTGAATCTTCGACCGCCCCCAACTCATCGTTGACAGCAATTCGAATGGCCTGGAAACTACGTTTTGCTGGATGCCCACCCGTACGACGGGTTGCAGCAGGAATAGCCATTTTGATCAATTTCTGCTAATTCAGTCGTTGTCTCGATAGGCCGCTCAGCACGTCTTTCTTCAATTGCACGTGCAATACGCTTGGCAAACTTCTCTTCCCCATAACGATAGAGAATGTGTACCAAGTCTTCATAAGGCCAGTCATTGACGACTTCATAGGCACTTAAGGCCTGTTCTTGGTTCATCCGCATATCTAGACGGGCCTCTTGACCGTAACTAAGCCACGTTCGGCCACATCAAGTTGTGGCGAAGACACTCAAGGTCATAGTAAATCCCATCTACTTGGCCAATCCCAAGTTCTTCTAAAGCTTGCTTCAAATGACGGAAATTTTGGTGAATAAAGGTAACTTTGGCCTTTTTCAACATAGTCAGCCAATTTAAGTTTGGCATTGTTAATGGCCGTCATATCTGGTCGAAGGCATAGAGATGCCCTTGAGGTCCTAGTTGGTCCAGTAAATACTGGGCATGGCCAGCGCCCCCTAAGGTGCAATCAACATAGACGCCGTCTGGCTTGATATCCAAGCCATCAACGGTTTCATGCAAAAGCACCGTCTCATGTTTAAATTCCATTGTCTTCACTCCATCACAGGTCAAAATCCATCATACCTTCAGCAATTGCTTCATAATTTTCTTCGGCGTCACCGACAAATTCCTCCCAACGTTCGCTGCTCCAAATTTCGATACGATCTGAAACACCTATGACACGGCATTCCTTATCAATCTTAGCGTAGTCAAGAAGCGTTTGTGGCATGTTAATCCGACCCTGCTTGTCAATTTCTACTTCAGTGGCAGCTGAATAGAAGAAGCGGGCGAATTGCCGAGCATCTTTTTTCATTAGGTTGAGTTTCTTTAATTTTTCTTCTTGAAGGGCCCAATTTTCCATAGGGTATCCGAACAAGCAGACCATCCAAGCCCTGGTCACCACGAATTGGCCACCTAATTGAGGCCTAAATTTAGCAGGCATAGTCAATCGCCCTTTGGCATCAATATTATGTTGAAATTCTCCAATTAACACGATTGCATACACCTCCCATGATAGCTTACCCATATTCTACCACATTCCACCACTTTTCACCACTCATTCTTTTAAATTTCATAAAAAAAAGCCCACTAGAAAACTAGCGGCGCTTAAAAAGCTTATTATATCAAGGTTCTACCAGGTGGGTGGGCGTGGTGGAGAGGTGGGGGATTTTCCCTAAAGGATCCAAAGGCTAGCAATGCGAAGGAGCATGAGCCCTAATAACATACTAGAAAAGGATAGGAAGACGACTCGACTAGCTTGGTGAAGGTAGCGTCGGTAACTAAAAACTTCAATCCGCCGAATGTAGTCGTAGAGGTGGACTACTAGAATAATCAAGGTCAGATAGAGGGTTAAGAGTCCTAGGCTGAAGCCAAAGATAAAACTACTGAAGCCATGAATCAAGACCCACCACATGGGAGGAGCATTTCAGAAGTGAAAACTTGTAAAAAGAAAAAGGAGGACATTGCTTCTACTGGAAAAACGATCAAACACATAAATAACTGGCAATAGATATAATAATAATTCCCGCCAATCAAATGGATACATAACTTCACCTCCTCATTCCCCTTATTATAGCATGTAATACTATCCTTGCCTATCCCCCTACATAGGCATTTATGGGGAAATACTACTTTGCTTACTTATACAAAAACGTCCACTCCCAAAGAGTGGACGACTGTCTTATTTCATGACTAGATCAATAATATGACGCCAAGTATCTTGGCTTAGCACTTCCCAGAAGTTGCCCTTGCCAATTATGGCATAGCTACACCAGCCCGATGACAAAAACAAGAAAAAGTAAGAGCAGGTATATAATGACCCGTAATAAAGTCTTGCCAACAATGGCCCAGACGGATTTTTCATAAGTTTTTCTGCCATAAGGACTCCTTTCTACCCTAAAATACGACGTTTGATACGTTGTAAGCGACGCTTCAATCGTTGGCGCCATGTCGGGTTGGTACGTTCTAATTTACCTGAGAGAATCAAATCTAGCATCAAGCCTGACCCGATCGCCACACAGTTCATGGGTTGTTCTGCCTTAAGGACGCTGACCTTAAGGAAATCTGTCAGAAGGTATCCATGTGATAGATTAAGGCGCCTCCCCAGTTAAGAGGATGCCCTTTCTCCATGACATCAGCGTACCATCTCAGGCGGGATTGTTTCTAAGACTCGCTTAGCTACTCGGGCAATCTCAATCAAGATTGGTCGAATAGCCTGACAAATCATATTAGAATCGACGTTAACTGACTTAGGCAAGCCGGTCAAGAGGTCGCGTCCCTTTACATCATAGGTTTCACTTCTTCCTCCGGTAAGAGAACAGCAGACGCGACCGCCCTTCAGGCTTTCGGCTGAACGTTCACCATCCAGAATGTGAAATTGTCTTTTGAGATATTGAATGATGGCTAGATCTAAGTCATCGCCGCCAATTTAATGATTCACTGGCAATTACTTCACCCGCAGAGATGACTGCAAAAGTCACTCGTACCACCACCAATATCAATGACCATACTACCCGATGAGTTCAGCGGGTCAATACTCGCACTCTCACCGGCTACCTTTGGTTCTTCCTCTAGTAGATACGGCCTCCACCTGCACGTTCGACCGTTTCAATTAAGGCTGAGGCGTTCAATCTCGCTTACCTTTGATGGGGCACGAAAATTAAAACATTGGGTTTAGCAAACCAAGAGGTTAGAATTCAAACGTTGCGCATAAAGAGCATAAGCATAGCTTCTGCAATATCAAAATCAGCAATGACGCCACCCTTTAGCGGTTGAATAACCTGAATGGATTCAGGTGTCCGGCCCATCATTTCATAGGCTTCATGGCCAATAGCAATGACTTCTTGGGCGCGTGTATCAATGGCTACGACAGAAGGCTCATTCAGGATAATCCCTTTACCGTATAAATTCACTCAAAACATTTGTTGTTCCTAAGTCTATTCCGACGTTTTTTAGCCATTTAAGACCCCCTCTATGCAAGAGTCGTAGTCTTTTGTGGCGTTGCTACTTGAGCACTATTAACCCGGTCAATATTAGCACCTAAGGCTTTGAGTTTCTCATGGAATCGGAAGTAGCCACGATCTAGATACTTCAATTCAGAAACGCGGGTTACCCTTCAGCTGTCAAACCGGCAATAGTATGCAGAACATTTGCGCGTAAATCGGTGGGCTTAACGCTAGCACCATAGAATTGGGTAGGGACCTTCCATAACCACATTTTGGCGATCAGTGGTAAAGTGGGCATTCATCCGACGCAACTCTTCAAAGTGCATAAAGCGATTCTCGAAGACTGTTTCGGTCAAGGAGCTTGAACCTTCAGCTAAGAGTTGAGCAATCGACATTTGTGCTTGCATATCGGTTGGGAAGCCAGGATATGGCAAGGTCTTAACATCTGTTGGCTGCAAAGTCTTAGGTCCAATGACCCGAAGACCATTTTGATACTCGTGGAATACAACACCCATTTCACGCAATTTGCTAATCAATGGCATGTTGTGTTCTGACACAGCTCCTTCAACTAAGACATCGCCTTGGGTCACAGCAGCTGCCACCATAAAGGTACCTGCTTCAATTCGGTCTGGAATCACATCATGGGAGGTGCCATGTAGGGCTTTGACCCCATGAATCTTAATTGTTTCCGTCCCAGCACCGACAATATCGGCTCCCATTCGGTTTAAGAAGTTAGCTAAATCCACAATTTCTGGCTCACGCGCTACGTTCTCTAAGATGGTAGTACCTTCTGCCAAGACAGCCGCCATCATAATATTTTCAGTCGCGCCCACACTTGGGAAGTCCAAGTAGATACGCGCACCCACTAACTTATCAGCCTGTGCTTCGACATAGCCTGCTGCGCGTGTAATTCTTGCCCCAAAGCTTCAAAGCCCTTGAGATGGAGGTCAATAGGACGAGTCCCGATGGCACAGCCACCTGGCATCGCCACTCGTGCATGACCAAAGCGAGCCAAGAGTGGCCCCATCACAACAATCGATGCCCGCATCTTGCTGACAAAGTCATAATCAGCTGTGGTTGACTACAGGACCGGTTGCGTCTAAAAGTCATTTCATTGTTTTCTTGATCAAATTCATTGCTTACGTTAATTGCAGTCAGTAAGTTGTTAAGGTAAAGACATCTGATAAGACAGGTACATTGGACAAATTAACCTTGCCTGTTTTCTGCTAAAATAGCTCATGTCAAGATTGGCAAGACCGCATTTTTAGCTCCTTCAACTGACTATCCTTCTAATCGATTACCACCTTGAACAATAATCTCTTCCATCAAAAATTCTCCCTATTCTTACGCCTATTCGTTTTGGAGCGAACAAATAGGGATACACTCTCTATTTAAGGAAACCTAACAATAAGTTCTGTAAGGATTCCGTCATTTCAATCATAAACGACCCGACTAAAGTGCCCCACTGCAAGGCTAACCATGACATAAACTGCGTAGGCCCCTTTGCTTTAGCATTCTGGCGCATGAGCTGGTTCCAGTTCACACCCGGAAAATGAGGAGACTCATCCCTAGGATGATAAGACGAGACATAGTACTGCCATACCATATACACTCGTCTGCATGTCTATCACTCCTTCAAGTCCAAGACTATGATAACATAAGTTCGAGGGAAAAAGAAATAGTTAATCTCCTTATCTTGAATTTGTCATGATTCTGACCCATTTCTCAAAGGCTATTTTTTCCTGATAAAGGCTAGACTGGCAAGGTTTCTATTAGCTTACAATCCGATTTTATGACCTAGAGATAAAAATCACAGCCTGGAAGTCAAAACCTCCAGGCTGCAATCAAACAATCTATAATAAGTGACTAAAATCTGGGCTACTTACCTTGCCGTAATCCGCGTCAACAACTTCAGTTTGGGTACCTGCAACCGCTCGCTCAACTAATCCTTCCACATCCAGGAGAGCTTCTAACTCCATTACGGACGTCAATTTGGGCTTAGTACGTGGTGATTTAGGGGCAAAGACCGTACAGCAATCTTCAAAAGGCTCATTGGAAATCTCATAGGTCCCAATGGCTTCCGCTTGGGCGATAATATCGTTCTTGTCTACTGCAATTAAGGGCCGTAAAATCGGCACGGAAGTTACTTGGTTGATGGCCCGCATACTCTTCAGTGTCTGAGAGGCTACTTGCCCTGAGGATTCTCCGTCTGACAATAGCATCAGCTTGTTGACGATTCACTAGCGCCTCCATGACCCGAAGCATCATACGACGCATAATAGTCATGGAAAAATCATCGTGGACCTTATCCTTAATTTCTTCTTGAATTTCAGTAAAAGGCACACAATGATAAGTCAAGCTTCGACCATATTGAGCCAATTGAGCCGTTAATTTTTTGGTCTTTTCCAGAGCTTGCGGGCCCGTATAAGGTGGGTGCAAAAATGAACTGCTTCGATTTCCCAAACCACGCTTCATCATCTGCATAGCCACAGGAGAATCAATCCCTCGGATATGCAGAGCAAGCAGAGTATACTAGCCCCATAAGGCAATCCCTACCCTTTATAAGACAAGAGGTTTCAAGTAGGCGCCGACCTTTTGGATACTGATTGTTAATTTGTAATCTGGAGTCTTGAAGTCTACTTCTAAATCTGGATAAGCTAAACCTAGGCAAGTTCCCACTTCTCTCTGTAGATCCATGGTGTCGTAGGCAAAGGTCTTATCAGAACGTTTGGCTAAAACTCTAAAAGAACTGCCAGCAGTCTGCTTCACTTCTTCAAACAAAGGCCAGTGCTTGAGCTTTGATTGCGTCCAGATCCTTGTCCACGCGATAGACTGGCTCGAAGCGCGAAATACCTGGTACTGTCTTAAGTCGCTCAATCACTGCTTGGTAAGGCGTTTCTTGCCATATCAAATGCATAAAAGTCATATTCAGACACAATCTTAATGCGTTCTAAATCCTGGGTACGGTAACGGATATGCTCAGCTAATTTATTAATAAACATTTTTTTATTGCGACCCTTAGTTGAGAGTTCGCCATAATGAATGAGAATTTGTTTTTGACTCATGATTTTCTCTTGTTTTCTCAAATTGTTGGCTAATTTTGGAATACGGCTACTAGACATTTTTTTCAATATCTTTAGTCACTGTATCCTGTCTGCTAGGCTAAAGCGCAAAGGACGGATTGTGCTAGTTTTGGGGTACGCCCATTGCGACAAACTGTGATGGTCAGATTTTACTCGACTGGAACAAGCACTGGTAGTTGACACATAGATACCTTGGGTCTCGAAGGCATTGAGCAGGACCTCGCCAGGAATACCTGGAAGTGCAGCACACAGAATGTGAGGTGCTGCTGATTCTTGGGCAAAGACAACCCACCCTTTGCGCTCTAAGGCTTGAGCTGGTTGTTGGCGATAGGTCTTAAGACGCGAACGCGTCTGACCTTGTTCTCCATGGGCTAGACGTAGGGCTAGCAGTAGCCACAATGGCGGCTAGGTTCTCAGTCCCAGATCTTTGCCCCTGCTCCTGGCCTCCCCCCGTCATAAGGGGAACCAAATCTACGCTGTTGGAGGCAGGCCAAAATCCCCAACCCGCGTGGCGCGTGAAACTTGTGGCTAGACAAGCTCAAACAATCAATTCTGGCCTGCTGAATCCGGGACACTTCGGTCGTAACTGCCTGAACCCCATCGACGTGCCAGGACAATATTTGATAGTCTGCTAGATTTGCGCCATCTGGTCCAAAATGGTGCAGGCGCCCATCTCATTATTGACAGCCATGGTGAAACGACAGAAATTTCTGGTCCTAACTAAGCCTGGAACGCTTCCAAATCTACTTGCCCTTGGTCAGTCACTGGCAAAGTTTCCCAGGTCAGACCTTGGCTTTCGATATAGTCTCTTTTGGCTTAAAAACTGCAGGATGCTCAAAAGGACTGACTAGAACAAGTTTAGACTCTGGTCGACGTTTGTAGGCCTGACTTTACAATTCGTTGGAAGACCCAGTTATTGGCCTCAGTGCCTGAACTAGTAAAGTAGATTTCCTGTGGATGATAACCTAATAGTTGACCAACTTGGGTACGAGCCTGTTCCAAAAGTTGTCGACTCTTACGCCCTAGGCCATGAGCACTCGACGGATTAGCAAAAAATTCTTGAGCAACCTGGTTATAGGTAGCCAATACTTGGGGATGAATCCGGGTAGCGGCGACGTTATCCAGATAAATCATCACTTTCCTCCTCTTTTAAAGGCCCGACAACACGTGTCTTGGGCCTTTTGTTTTTTAAACTATCTAGCACCCTAGCAATCCTAAAATTGAGTGCTCCGCTTTTTCTGATGGTACATGCGACGTACTTGAGTCGGCGCATCTGGGTCAACTCGTCTCAGGGTTTTCTCAATAATCGCTAAGGCTTCTTGATACTTAAATTCCCGATGGAAGAGGTATTGAGCCTCTTTGATTGCTGCATCCACTTCAGGATAGTCATAGCGGAATCGGTTGCTCTGTTGAATCATGTATTCGGTCAACATAGCACTGTTCTACCACCGACTCTGTCATTTCTTCCTAAAGCGATAGGTGACGCTCTAACTCATCTTCTAAGCTTTCAATTTCATCCATATCAATACGAACTCGATTGAGTTGCTTAGCCAAGTGCTCAATTTGGTCAGTTACACGATAGAACTGATCGTAGAAGGAATCACTGAGACCAGGTAGATGACTTTTCTCAATCCGACGCTTAATATTACGTAGAGCTAATTCATAGTCATCCAGTTAGTCTTGGCATCCTTCTCGCGCGTGTTGAGTTGAGCAATTTTGTTGGTGATTGCCAATACTTCTCATCAATTTCTTCGATACGCTTTGCGAATTCTTCTTAATGCGACCTTCAGCTTGGGTGTAAACCACTGCAGAACCTTCTGTCTCAGCCACCAAGTCTTTGAAACGGTTATATTCATGACGGATTTGGTCGCTTAAATCAACAATTTGATCCACTTCATTCTCATGGAGAATATAGCTTTGCTATGCGGTCTACTTCAATGCCGACATAACGCCCATTTTCAACCACTTCATCAATTTTTAGCGGCGAAGACTTTTGGATGTTCTTGTTGACATAGTCTTTGGCTTCAATTTCAGTTTCCATCAAATCATATAGGGACTTGATATCACGTTCTGCCTTATCCATCAGAGTCTTAGCTTGATAAGTCGGCATTCTTGATTTCATTCTTGGCGTCGTTCAATTTTTCTTGAATTTCGTCCACTTTTTCTAGAATGGCAACGCCATCAAAGTCAAAGCGACTGTCTACCATCTTCTGATAGCCTTCACGCAAGTCATCCAAGGAGTCTTCGTATTCATTCTTAATCTTGTCGTACATTGACGGAATACGTTCCAGGATATCTTCAAGGCTGGTCATGTCAGCATCAATGGTCTTGAGCATGTCACGCGCTTCAAGATGGTCCCCATTTTCAGTGTACTCATTGTATTTGGTGAAGTTGAGTTCCAAATACTGGAGGTTTTCTCCAGGGTCTCAATGGCAGGACCATAATCAAAGCTGTGGTTCATGACATTCTTACGTGCTGAGTTATAACGCTCATGTAAAGCAGCATTCAACTCATTGTTGTCAACTTCTACCTGCAAGAGATCGGACAAGTCTTGATGGAGGTCTTGCACCTTAACCATGGTTTCTTCAATCAACTGACGTGCTTGAGCAATGGTCCGCCAGTCCGCATAAAAATTCAATTGATCGGCGTATTGTTGCACGTGCCAACCCGAGCAGAATTCAATCTCTACAAACTGGAGAGTTGATGGATTGCCACTGGTTAACCAAGCTCTCGTACTGCGTTTTGTTTTGACCTGATAGGCTCATATTCTTAAGGAGGAAGAGTTGATTGGCAATCGGTATTGCCATCATCTCCTCTTTTTCTTGCTTCAAGTTCTCGGATGCTTTTGCGTATTTTTATTTCGGTAGAGTAATAGGCAAAGTAACAAGCACACAAACCAAAATAATTAATAGTAATATACCCGTAAATTGCAATGTGTTCGCTCCTCCTTATGTCTATTTTTAGGCCTTAACTAGAAAAAGCCTAAATAATCATTTTCGATTATACCACTACTCTGGTGGGATTATAAAGCAAAAGTTAGATTTGAGCGTACATGTAACAATTGAAATATCTAACAAATCAAAAAGACCTCGGCACGCCCTCATGGCGTGCCGAGGTTAGCTATTACCCTATTGCGGATTTTTGGCTATTATTAGCAGGTTGGCTTGCTTCACCTGACTCAGTTCCCGGTTGAGTTGGGGCAGGGTTGGTTTTGATCTTGACTAGCAGGAGGCGTTGAAGCATCACCTGAATTTTGATTTGAGGCTTGAGATTCTTGATTATTAGAGCTATTAGGTTGATTGTCACCACTATAGCCTGGAATCTTGAAGTCTTTTGGTAAGTCAATCGTTAAATCAGCTCTTGGCTTAACGTCAACACCGTAAGCATTTTGGAAGCTAAAGAGTCCATTGGCTACAGGCGTCACATTTGGCTCAATCCCCATGCTGACTTGACCAGTCGCAGTATCATAGAAGAGGTGATCAGCTGTTGACACATGGGTCACTAAGTCCACCGGAGGGCAGCAGTAATCTTACTACCATCTTGAACGAATTCGTAAGCATATACTTCATTAGCATAACCTGTTGCTAGGGCAAACTTATCTGTTAGACTCTTGACATCTGCTTGATTGCCCACCGCTTCAGCTGCATTAAGTTGAGCGGTCCAACGTTGTTTAACACTAGTATATTCACTACCCAAGGCTTCCTTACGATCCTTGTCCAAGGTGTTGGTGTATTGATAGAGGTAAACACGTAATTGGTTGAGAGCTTGTTTCTCTTCAGGCTTCATATCTGGCAAGAATTTTTCCAGGATGAAGGTATGAGAGTAAATATCATAAACTGGTTCGCCATTTTGCACACGTTCATAGAATTTCTTGAACATTGCAGGCAGAATTGGGTTGTAAACAGCTTGGTCAGAGTAATCCTTGCGTTCGGCATTTAAGATTTCTTCCTTACTTGGCGCGCTAGCTTCGTCTAAGCTGTTGAGCACTTCCTTCCAAGGTGCATTGAGGCTATTGTCTACAGATTTTTCTAACTGTTGGATAGTATCTTTAGACTTAGCTGCCTCTGTCTTAGCATATTCTTCCGCTAATTTTACTAGCTCTTCCTTAGTTGAGTCAGAAATGTTAACGGTTGTGTTATTGTTAGTGGTGTTGTTATTGATTGTCGTATTGTTGTTAACAGTGGTGTTATTGATTACTTGGTTAACAATGGTTTGCGCCACTTAGGTATCCACGTTTACCCCTTGGTTGGCTTGCTGGTTGGTGACTTCTTTTTTGATTTCAGAAATAATTTGGTTAGCCTTGGTATCGTCTAATTTATCTTCTTTCTTGACAACTTCGACTACCTTGATTTCTTTCTCAGCTACCTTAACAGCTTTCTCATCTACTTTAACACCTGACTTTGCAAGCAAGGCATAGACCCCTGCCAATGCTCCCTCACCCGTTACAGGGCTAACGGTAGCAATACGAATCAGGACATCCTTGGCACCAGAAGTAATGGCTGCGTTCTGATAAGTCGTAGCGCTGACTAAGGTGATGTTTTGTGGTGTCACAATTTGAACTTGTACCCCATAACCAGCTGCTTGTTGTTCAATATAAGCACTGGAATAAACAGTAGTACTTGCGTTAGAGCCATCATGTAGATATTGGTTGATGGTAGTACCGTCTACCATGAGCGTATTGTCGCTACAAGTCCTTAGCACCCAGAGGTTCTTGGTTTGTTCTTGTTGTTGAGGGGTTCAACGATGCCCCCAGAGACAATAGTTTTTGTTGTTGAGCTTGTTCTACCGCAGAAACTAGTTCTGATGTCGGTTGGCTTAAATAGGCCACGTTAGGTGCCACAGCAAGAGCTGCCATTAAGGCAACGAGCCATTTAGTTGATTTCTTCATAGTTTCCTCACTCCTAAATCTAGAGAATTTGGTCTAAGTATATTTTAACACACTGACTCCTTAAGTACGATGAATTACCACATTTGTCTTTCAAATTTCAAGGTTTCTTAACATTTAGCCTTAAACCTTCACAAATCATTCGGTCCTAGAAGAAACAAAAAAATGCTTAAAACCGTCCTCTGTCTCCGATCTTAACTATCGTCAAATCCCTATCTTAAGTATTTTTCTGAAACTAGCCTTTCTTGAATGCCCCTAGTATAAGTGCTATACTATCAGTATAAGTGGCATCTCTACATAATGCCCCTAAGTTAAGAGGCTCTCCCTCTGACAATGAAAGGATGATTTTCATGAATAAAAAACTCAGTCGGCTTGTGGCCTTAGGACTGCTAGCCACTACCCTCTGGCAGCCTGTTGCCATTCTCGCTGAGTCTAACACTAGCACATCTAGTCAAACTTCAAGCACAGCAACGGCTGGCACACAAGTTGTCGGCAACGATACGGTTGGCTACTTAACCCTTCCCGAGGGCTACGAAGCGAACGAAACTGGTGACCAAAACACTGGCGGTCTGTCATTCGTCAATAAATCCACCAACACATCGATTAGCTTAATGAGACTGAATGCGACAGATTATATTCAAAGTAAGCCTCAGTCCTTGGCTAAGCTAACTCTTCCGACTTGGATTATCATGAAAGAAGTTGTTTATCGCTTACCTGATAAAGAACTTACCTTTCAATCTGGACCTGTAGGCTTCGACAACCTACCTGATGGCTACTACCTAGTTAGCTATAAGGATTCCAGTGCTATTGGCAGTGTCTATTTCACCGATAAAAATGATAGCAACTATGTCTACCTAATTGGTATGGACGGCCCCTAATGCAGATAGTCTTTCCTCATTTGGTGACATTGCTAAAACCTGGTCAAGTAAGAAACCTTAAGAAGGAGGAGCCATACAATGAAACGATTTTTAACCTTTTTATGCCTTTTGGCTAGCTTGGTCGTGCTTGCACCCCAAACTATCTTGGCTGAAGAATCCTCTAGTAGTCAAACTACTACTAAACTTGATTTAAGTCAGAAAGTCGGAAGCGACTCACTAGGCTATGTCATGATTCCTTCAGACTTTGTCAAGTTTACTGAACTTGGAGAACACTCACCCACCCAGCTCCAGTGGTCTTCTAAAGATGCCTTTACAGTAGTCACATTAAATAAGTTGCCAGCTTATCAAGGCATCGAAAATCATCCAGTCTTCAGTAAACTACCTAAACCATATCCTTATGCGACCGATCACGCTGGCTACCTTTTGCCACCATCCCATCCCATGAAAAGCTCACCTTAAGCGTCGCTAGAATTACCCATCTAGCTATAAGGACGCTGTCGGAGTTGAAGTACAATTTCAAGAGAAATCCTCACGTCTCGTTTGCTTCACTACAGAGTCCGATCCTGATTCAGTCTACTACTTAGCTGTCGAAGGGGCACCTCAAGACATGGATGCCTTAGAGGAGATTCTTAAAACCTGGACACCAAAATAATTTACTCAAAAATCCTCATTGGCTAGCGCGACACAGCCAATGAGGATTTATTTATAAAAAACCTCGTGACTCAGGCTAGTGCCCAAGTCACGAGGTGTTTTTAACTTATATTGATAGCCCCTGTCTAACCGACAGATCCTTCCATTTCATAACTAATGAGGCGGTTGAGTTCAACCGCATATTCCATCGGTAATTCCTTGGTAAAAGGCTCAACAAAGCCCATGATAATCATTTCCGTCGCTTCAGATTCAGACAGCCCTCGGCTCATCAAGTAGAAAAGTTGTTCCTCTGAAATCTTGGAGACTTTGGCTTCGTGTTCCAAAGAGACTTGGCCATTATGAATCTCATTGAACGGAATGGTATCCGACTTAGAGGCCTGGTCCATAATAATGGTATCACACTCGATATGAGAAATTGAACGCTTGGAATTCTTAGCGAAGGTCACTTGCCCACGATAGTTAACCTCTCCCCCATCCTTGGCGATGGATTTAGACACAATGGAACTAGAGGTGTTGGGGGCATTGTGAATCATCTTAGCACCCGTGTCTTGCTTTTGGTTCTTACCGGCAAAGGCAATGGAAAGCATGGTACCCCGCGCCCCTTCTCCTTGAAGATAGACACTTGGATACTTCATGGTTGTATGAGCGCCTAAGTTTCCATCAATCCACTCCATGGTCGCCCCCGCATGGGCATGGGCCCGCTTGGTCACTAGGTTATAGACGTTGTTAGACCAGTTTTGAATGGTGGTATAACGGCAATAGGCGTCTTTTTTGACAATAATTTCCACAATGGCTGCATGTAGCGAAGCTGTCGAGTAGGTTGGTGCCGTACAGCCTTCCACATAGTGGATGCTGGCGCCCTCGTCCACAATAATCAAGGTCCGCTCAAACTGTCCTGTCCCCTCATTATTAATGCGGAAATAGGTTTGAAGTGGAATGTCACACTTGACCCCTTTTGGAACATAGATAAAGGTCCCCCCACTCCAAGCAGCACTATTGAGCGCGGCCTCAAAGTTATCGGTTGGTGGCACCACTGTCCCAAAATGTTCCTTGAAGATCTCTGGGTATTCGCGTAAACCAGAGTCCGTGTCAGTAAAAACAATACCTAATTTTTCAAACTCGGCCTTCATATTATGGTAAACTGCTTCCGATTCATATTGAACCGCAGCACCCGCTAGATACTCGCGTTCAGCCTGGGGAATCCCAATACGTTCAAAGGTCTCCTTAATCTCATCAGGCACATCATCCCAGGAACGGGCAGGACGATCCATGGCCTTCTGGTAATATATAATATCATCAAAATCTAGTGCTGACAGGTCAGGCCCCCAGTCAGGCAACTTACTATCACGGAAGACCTTAAGTGAACGCAGACGGTAGTCTAACATCCATTCAGGCTCCCCTTTTTCCTTGGAAATAGTCCGAATAACGTCTTCGTTCAGACCTTTACCCGTAGAAAAGATAATTTCGGCATCATCGTGGAAGCCATAGGCATAGTCGTTAACAACAGGTACGTCACTCATTATCTTCACTCGCTTTCTTGTGCTTGGTTATGGCTGCTCAAGCCCTCATCCAAGCTTGTATCTTGATCTAATCCTAGTCCTAGGGCTTTCCAGGCCAGGATGGCACACTTATAACGGGCCGGAAAGGCCTTAACGCCTTCTAAGAGGGCCGCATCACCTAGCGCTTGCTCCCAACGATCGTCCACTTGTCCTGGTCCACCAACCAAGGCTTGAAAAGTCGCAATCATGGCTAGGGCTTGGTCCTTTGGCTTGCCCAACAAAGCCTCGCACATCATACTGGCAGAAGCCATACTAATGGTACAACCCTGGCCGCTAAAGGCCAAATCAAGGATGCGGTCATCTTCAATTTTTAAGGACAAGACAATCGCATCGCCACAAGTAGGATTGAATAGTTCCACTTCTTGACTGGCATGGTCCAACTTACCAAAATGACGGGGATGTTGCCCATGGTCCAAAATGACTGGCGATAGAGTTGATTTAATTGATTTAAACTCATGGACAGAAAAACTCCTTCACTGCTTTGGTAACTTCGATAAAACGTGCGACTTCTTGCGTATCATTATAGAGTGCCACACTAGCACGCAGAGTCGCTGCTTGACCTAAGCGGCGCATTAAAGGTTGGGCACAATGGTGGCCTGCTCGCAGGGCAATGCCCTCTAAATCATAGGCTGTCGCCGCATCATGGGGATGGACACCCGCAATATTGAAGGTCACAATGCCATGCCCATGACCATAGACTTCCAGACCCGGAATAGCCTGTAAGCCTCTTACTAGTTCTAGCGTCAGATGACTCTCATGGGTCTCAATATCCCGCCATCCGATAGTAGACAACCATTCAATGGCAGCTGCCAAACCAATAGCTTGAGCAATAGGCGGCGTTCCCCCTTCGAATTTCTGTGGAGCGACCGCGTAGTCTGTTCGGTAATCTCCTACTTGATGGACCATTTCACCGCCATAGAAAAATGGCTGGCAAGTGTCATGATATTCTTGCTTGAGGTAGCAAATGCCAATTCCAGTCGGACCGTAGAGCTTATGACCACTCCAACAGTAGGCATCGACTCCTAGGCTTCCTACATCTACTGGCATATGGGCGACCGCCTGAGCACCATCAACAATAACCTTAATGCCTCGTGGTTTAGCCCAGGCTGTTAAAGCAACTATATCCTGAGAAATACCCAAGACATTGGAGACATGATGAATGGTAATGACCTTGAGCTTGGACCAGTCACTCGCTTCCAGGGCCACTAAATCCAAGTGATGATCCTCCGTCAAAGGTAGATAGCGGAGTGTTGCGCCCTTCTCTTGGGCTAGAGCTTGCCAAGGCACTAGATTGGAATGATGTTCTAGGTAGGTCACCCCAATTTGGTCTCCTGGCTGTAAACTAGGTCCTATCCAACGGTCTGCCAGAAAATTCAAACCCGCAGTAGTCCCACTGGTAAAAATAATTTCATGCGGCTGGGCACCCATGAAGTCAGCTACTCTCTGGCGGGCTGCTTCATAGTCTTGAGTTGCCCGGTTGGCCAGACTATGAACCCCACGATGGATATTGGCATTGTCTTGGAGATAGTAATCAGCCAAGCGATCCAAGACAAGCTGTGGCTTCTGACTAGTCGCCGCATTATCAAAATAAATCAAGTCTTGGCCATGGACCTTTTGCTTGAGTATGGGAAAGTCCTTAGCCCATGGTGATGGGCTAGTAATCTTTTCTGGCATCATACTGTCTCCTTTCGCGGTTAATAGGCTTAATCTTCCTGGCTACCTTCTAAACCACTTAATTTACGGTCTATAATTTCTACTAACTGTCGTCTGATTTCTGCCGAAGGCATTTGCACAATAACTGGGCCTAAGAAACCACGTACTACTAAGTACTCAGCAGCTTCACGGCTTAAGCCTCGGCTCATCAGATAATAAAGTTGTTCTTCATCTACTTGACCTACAGAAGCTGCGTGCCCTGCGGTCACTTCAAATTCTTCGATTAAAAGGATAGGGTTGGCATCGCCTCGAGCCTTCTCAGATAACATGAGTACTCGGCTTTCCTGCTGAGCATCGGCGCCCTTGGCGTATTTTTCAATCAGCCCAATCCCGTTGAAGGTCAAGGTTGCCCGGTCCAAGATAACCCCATGTTGCAGAATATTCCCGACAGAATGATTACCGCGGTTGACCACCTTAGAATCAATACCTTGGATTTGCTTGCCAGTTGAAATACCAACAATCTGCACTTGAGATTCAGAACCATCACCATTGAGGTAGGTATCTAAGTCTAAGATGACATTACCGTCATTAAGTTCACCGATGGCCCAATCAATTTTGGCATCGCGTGCTGTTTAGGGCGTAACGCTTAATGTAGGCATGGCTTTTGGCCCCTAGGGTATCGACTGCTGAATACTTAATCTGTGCGCCAACCTTAACGACCACTTCAACGAAATAGGTGGCAGAGTTTGGTTTATCACCATAAGTTTCTATACGCTCAACATAATCTAAACTTGCCCCCTGTTCAAGCACAATCAGGACATGCTTGTTGAAGGCTTGATCATAGCGACTGTCTTGAACCAAGAGAGCTTCAGCGGCAAAGTCACGCTACATTTCTTGGCACATAGATGAAGAGTCCCCCATTCATGAAGGCCGTATGATAGGCTTCAATTTGGTCTTCATGGGCGCCAATCACCGAAAAGAGATGTTCCTTAACCAAGTCAGGATAGTCAGCCAGGGCTTGGAACAAATCAGTCACGATTACCCCTTGATCGACTAGGTCTTGGTCCAAACTTTCTACCAGAGTATGATTACCCACATGCACAATCTGCCCACTCAGGTGATCTTGCTCAGCCAAAGTCGCATCTAGACCATAGAGCAGCGGTTCCTCTATGGTTTGTGGCGCTACTACTTCTGGGATAGGAGGGGCCAACGATGATACTTTTAACCCGCTCAATCACTGGTAACTGCAAATCCTGCCAGACTGAATGGGCTTGATTTTGAATAGCGCGGAACCAGTCAGGCAGGGTGGCAAAAAGTAGCCAAAGCCTGCATCTGGTCTAAATAATGTTTGCTAGTCATGCTATCACCCAGGCTTTTCTCGTCATGAGTGGAGACCCAATTCTTCACTAATACCCTTATAACCTTCCGCCTCCAAGCGTTTAGCTAATTCAGCATCACCTGTCATTACCACGCGCCTTCCATCATAATGTGGACCACATCGGGCGTGATGTGGGTTGAGTAATCTTTGATAGTGAGTGATAATCAGGGAACCAAAACCTTCACCCTGCATGGCGTTGACGCCCTGGATACCACCTATGAGCATCAATATCGAGGCCCAGAGTCGATTTCGTCCGAAAATACAAAAGCTAGGCTCAATCATGAGGCATTGTAGGATTTCATTACGTTTCTTCTCCCCACCTGAAAAGCCTTCGTTGAGATAGCGTTCCGCCATTTTCTTCTGGCATATCTAAGAGAGCCATCTTCTCATCAATTTCTTGATGAATTCGCGGACGCCCATCTTGTTATTGTCATCCCGCCGAGAGTTACTAGTCGCGCATAAACTCAGCGTTGGTAACGCCTGGAATCTCACTTGGATATTGCACCGCCAGGAAAAAGACCGACTCGGGCACGCTCATCTACTTCCATCTCCAAGACATCTTCACCATCTAAGAGAATCTCACCTGGGTTACTTGATAGGCAGGGTTACCCATAATGGCACTACTAGGTGGACTTCCCAGTCCCGTTTGGTCCCATAACCGCATGAATTTCTCCTGTTTTTGAGGGTCAAGTTGATCCCCTTAGGATTTCCTTACCTTCAATGGCCACATGCAAATCCTTGATTTCTAATACTAGCATATCGTCACCTATTCCTTCCTTATAGTCTCCTTTATTCTACCGTTATTTGCCTTGAGACGCAATTCATGCGCTTTCTTCTGAGATTTTGTGCATTTATTTAAACAAAGAAAAAAGAAAGCTCGGTTAAACCGACTTCAGCATAATCACTATTCGCCAATTGGATGGAAACGTTCAATCACGCGCTTCATTGGATAGTAGAGAATCCCTACTAAAATGGCCGTTACGATGGCAGTGAAGAAGGTGGCGGGCATCTTCTCAACTACTTTTTGCCATGGGTCGCATTCCGACTAGAACCTAAAACCAATTGTTGCGCCACAACGGAGACTGGCGGCTGACAATTTTGACTAAACCCGACCACAATGGAAACCACAACAAGGTTAAAGCGCGTGTCACGTTTCTTAAATACATGGGTGTAGACTGCATTAACTCGTGACAAGAACCAGACCGGCTTCCAAAAGCGTAAAGGCAACAGAAGCAGACAAAGCCATTGAACACATCGAAGATGAAAAGACCTAAAAAGGAAGCAATAGAACCACGCTTGAAGCCTGAGTAGTAAGACGGATAAAAACAACTAAGGCATTGCCGACATGAGACCATGGTTTTTACCCGGCATATGGATTTCTTTAAATAGTAATCGCAAGAACGATAAGTCGTCGCGAATAAGCCAATTCGATATAGCCTACTGAAGCGACGGTGAAAAGCTGTTTTTGTTTGATTCATAATGAGTCCTCTTTTCTTAAGGTTTTGCTGATAAAAAAGGTAAATAAGGCTGATAATAAAGCTCCTGGCGAGCTATAGCTTGGTTTAACCCCTGGTTTCTCACGGCCCGTCCAACTAGATCAACACACCATTGGCGATCGCTTCTGAGATAAGCCACCCACCTGGCAGGCCAGGAAACAAAAAGTGAAGAAGTCCCCGTGCCAAACAAATGGCAATTTTGGCGCTGAGTCCAAGACCTCTTGATTAGACTCAAAAGCCACCCCAATCTGGTCATCCACTTCAATCCCTGTGATGACCCAAGACTTTTGCTTAGATTCAAGATTAACCAAAGTCTCTAGAGCTTGCTTATCTTCCTGAGTTTTAACTAACTCAGCATCTAGAACCGACCCAAGAGATAGGCCTCCGTCCAAATTCGGCGGGGCATAATCAGCTAAAGAGCAACCAGTTCTTGCATAGCCACCACATAATCCCGATCCGACCCGGTATAAAGGCGCACGATCTCCCATGATGGGGTCCACCACCAAAAAGGTATCAGCTTGGTAATGTTTATACCAGTTAACAAATTGATGAATCTGGTGGCATTGCCAAAATATCCGGTCACAATCGCCTGGAACTTGACCTGTCAAAGCCATTAAAGAGGCGGAAAAGACGCATCAAACTCTCGCGATAGAACTGGCCAACGTCCAGTATGGTGGGTTAAAGTAAACTGTAGGCAGGAGGTCACTTCGTAACCGGTGCATTCAATACAGCCAGAATTCGTTAAACCGATCCCACCTGGCCAGTGCCAGAATATCATTCACTACCAAAAATACTTGCCATTCAATCCCCTCCCTCTGCTTGTTATCATACCCTATTTCTGGTACCATTAATAGTGCCAGTTTCATACAAATGAACAGTACCAGTTGGAGGACTCTATGATTATTCATCTCGACCCAAACAAGAAAGAAGCGCTCTATAGTCAACTTTACCAAGCCATTAAAGACCAAAATCCATTCCGGCCACTGTAGGCGCCCATCAAAAAGCTCCCAAAGCAAACGCCAATTGGCCAGAGATTTGAGCATCAGCCTCAATGCCGTCATTAACGCGCTGTGACCATTAAGTCTTGAAGGCTACCTGAAGCAAACCACGCCAAGGTTACTTCGTAGCCGATGTACGTTTCAAGTCCAACTGACTTCGGAACAAGCTAGTCTAACCACTAGTCCTAGCCCTAGTTGGCAGCATGACTAACCAAGGCCGAAACCGACCCCTAGCCTCTTTCCCTATGAAATTTTTCCGCAAACTTTATACCCGACTGCTTTGATTCCCCTAGTCCCTGACCTGCTTCAGCCTAGTTCGGTTCAAGGCTTAGCGCCACCCAGAAACAGTTTGGCAAGCTATCTAGCCAATGAACGTGGTGTTCCATGTCAGCCGAGACCCGGCTGATACTAGGTCCCTAATGCTCGAGCCATTTTTCAGATTTTTAGTTCAGCTCCTTCCTCCTAAGCGTCGGATTGGAATTGAAGATCCTGGCTACCACGCTCAGGCGCCATTTTTGAAAGAAATGGGATGGCAGGTCCAAGCCTCACGACTGATCAGTGGGGTTATCTATTGAAGAGATACCACTGGATCAGCTAGATATTCTCAGCGTCACCCCTACCCATCAATTTCCGACCGGATCTGTTATGCCTCTACCCGTCGCCAAGCTATCTTAGACTGGGCTGAGACAGAGTCCTAATCGTCTGAGTTACTGAAGATGACTACGATAGCCAATTTGAAATACACTGGCCGACCTATCCCCTCTCTGGCACAATTAGACCAAGGAAATCAAGTAATCTATATGACCTGTCCCGCATTCTCAGTCCTGGCCTCGCATCAGCTATATGGTATTGCCGACGAAGCCTTTCTATCTCTTTTTCTATGAGAAGGAAAAAGCAGTTCGCAGTCAACCTCAATACCATCTTCAGTATGCTATTCACGATTTTTATCCGGCTAGGTCATAGACACGCCATCTCAATCAGGCCCGAAAGTTTCTACAAACGAAAGCGTGATAGGCTGATTAACGCCATTGAGCGCAAGATCCCCAAGCCCAACAAATTGGCCTTGGTGCGGGTCTCCACCTATTAATTCAACCGAGCTTTGCTTTCCATAGCCTGACCTTTTCAGGCCCAACTGGCTCAAGAGGGCATTCATCTTAAGACGCTTGCTGACTTCTCTATCCATGCCCAGACTGGCTTCGACCGACCAAATCTTCCTGAGTTTTTCCTGGCCTTCAATGGATGAGGTGGACAAGCTCATGGCGACCTCTACTAAGCTCTGAGACAACATAAAAGACCACCAAATCTAGGTTGGTGGTCTTTATGCTCTTTTGAGTTCTAGGTCTTTTTAGAAGACCTGCTAGCACTTTCATTAATGAATTGCTTGGATTTGTCATCGCTCAAAGGTCTTGGCTAGCTCTACCGCTTCATTGACTGCTACCTTGCTTGGCACTTCGTCCTCACTCATAGAGCAATTCGTGAAGAGCGACATGTAGAATGGCTAGGTCAATCCGCGCCAAGCGTTCCAAGGTCCAGTCTTCAGCTGAGATAATGACTAATACGTTGGTCTAACTCTTCAGCTGTTTGATTGACACCCTGAACAAAGGCGGTCCAGAGTAAGCATCAGAGCCTTCAAATCCGACTTCAGGGTCGTTACCTGCTTCAAGAGCGAAAGCACAAGCTTGGTCTGGGCTGACTGGTACTTGAGGTCGTATGAGTTGGAAGATGGTCTGAACAGCCTTCTCCCGAACTTGGTGTCGATTGCTCATCTTGGTCACACTACTCACCATCAGTTTCATCTAAATGGGAGATAATCCACTGCCTGACTAGCTTCTGTTTGGATGCTAGCAACATGGACAGTGACTGTCTGAACAACTTCAAGTCTGTCATGAAGAAGATTTGTTCTTTAACTTTTTTGTTGAACCTTCATGGCTACTTCAGGTAGCAGAATAACCGTATTTAGGGTCGATTTTTAACATCAATGGCAATTTTCTGAATCATCATGACGAACACGGGCACCTACCCGATCAGGATTCATACCAAAGAATCCACCTACTTCTGTTTGGAAGGACTTGTGGAGTTGGTAGACCTCTTCTACTTCGCTTACAGCCCTTGCGTAATGGCTTCAAGAACACCCGTTGTGATGTTGATTTCCCCTAAAAGGTGCCACTGTTTGTGGTTCAAAAATGACTGTTTTCTTGGGTCATCTGGGCTTCCTCCTTTTAAGGTTTAAACTTCAAAATAATCAATTCTTTTTGGACTGCGGTTGAGCAATTCTACATGGTCTGGATGAACTACTGAGTCGTCTCTCAATCCGTACACCACCTAAGCCTTCGATATAAATACCGGGCTCATTGGTAATGACCATACCAACTTCCACTGGTTGGTCATTCTTGGCGATAACGCCTGGCGCTTCATGAATGTCCAAACCAACACCGTGACCCAAACTATGGCCGAAGTATTGGCCATAACCTTTTTCACTGATGTAGTCACGCGCGATAGCGTCTGGTTCCGCCCTGTCATACCGACTTTCGCTTTTGGTTTACCAAGTTATGGGCATCAAGCACGACATGGTAATTTCTTCCAGTTTTTGGATCAATCGATCCGACCGCGCAATAGTCGGGTCATATCGGAAGAATAACCTTGGTGGTAGCAACCGAGTCTACAGTCACTCATCGCCTTCTTCAATGACCTTATCGGAAGCCACCCCGTGAGGCATTGCAGAACGTAAGCCGCTGGCTACAATGGTATCAAAGGACATGGCACTAGCTCCTAAGGTTTTGAGGTAACGTTCTAATTCGTTAGCCACCTCAATCTCAGTGACACCTGGCTTAATGAAGGTCAGAATATGACTGAAGGCTGGTCCGTAATTTCAGCAGGCCTTCTTCATGGTTGCCAATTCGTCTGCGTCTTTTAATTTCGTGGATTTTCTCAATTAAGCCCTGAGTTGGTACCACTTCTGGACCAAAAAAATCCTTAATACGAAGATAGGTAGAAACGGTCATTTCGTCACTTCAATCCCGACTTTTTGAATCTGATTAGCAACTAAGAGTCATTAATTTCAGCAAAGATTTCCTTCTTGTTTTGTAACAAGGTAAAATCTGGTGCTTGCTTACTTCTTTGGCACATAACGAAATCGGTCTACGAAAATGGCTGATCTGACGTAATAATCAAGTACGCCGTCGTCCCCTGTAAAATTAGCTAAATAGCGAATATTCTTTAGTTGGTCACTACAAGGCATCTAAAGCCTTTGCATGCGACGAGCTGAGCTCTTACTTTTCAATACGTGACATAAACATTCCTCTTTTTCTAATAAACATCTGTCTGGAATTTTGCTTAGTCTTGTTCAGTTCGTTGTTTGCGACGGCGGACACCACTATTGATGTCCAACAAGATCTGGCAGTAATCATTGGAGAACGTTCGGTCCGTTCATAAATTAGAGGCACGATAGTGTCCATAATCATTTCGTGAATCAGGCGTTCGCTCACGTTATTGCCATTTTCGTTAAGGCCACGGTTAATGGCTGACTTGAGGCTGAGACTGCAAGGAGTGGATGGTCGGTCGGACTCTCGCATGTAGATAAAACCACGCGACATAATGTCAGGTCCGCTAACCAACTGCTTGTTTTCATAGTCTAAAGTGGCGAAATCACCACTAAACCATCTTCTGATGAGGTTTTGACGGTCGCGGATAACGACATGTCCGATATCGCCAGTCTGCTCCCATCCACATAGATGCTATTTGCCGTAAACTTGCCCGCAATTCGAGCACTATCAGCGGTTACGGCTAGCATCTGACCATTTTCCATAACAAAGCAGTTTTCCTTAGGAATCCCTGTTTGTTGGGCTAGGCCAGCTTGAATACTTTGCATACGGAATTCCCCGTGGACTGGCACAAAGTGCCCAGAGCTTCATGAGACGCATCATCAGCAATTGCTCTTGCTGACCACCGTGACCAGATATGTGGATGTTGTTAACCTCACCATGAATAACATGGGCCCCAACTTCGCAGAGTTGGTTGATCACTCGGTTAACACTCATGGTATTACCAGGAATTGGTGAACTTGAGAAGATGACTGTATCGTTAGGTTGAACTTGAATTTGACGGTGAGTCCCGTTGGCGATACGACTTAGGGCCGCCATCGGTTCCCCTTGCGAACCGGTACAGAGAATGATGAGTTGCTCAGCCGGCACCCGGTTGAGATCACGTTGCTCTACAAAGAGCTCATCATCATCTTTGATATAGACTAATTCTCGACCTGTCTTAATAGCCGATTCCATACTGCGACCGAAAACAGCAATCTTACGCCCTGTTTCTTGGGCCGTTTCGACCACTTGTTGGAGACGCGAAACGTTGGAGGCGAAGGTGGCAAAGATCACCCGACCTTCTACCTTCTGAATAATATTCTTAATGGATTGTCCCACCACTTGTTCCGACTTGGTAAAGGTTGGAATTTCTGAGTTAGTGGAATCCCCTAAAAGGACTAAGACGCCCTCTTCCCCGATTTTAGCCATGCGGTGTAAGTCCGCTGGCTTACCGACTGGGGTAAAGTCGAACTTATAGTCACCTGTAAAGACGATGTTGCCGGGAGGTGTCTTAACGACCACCCCGTAGGCTTCAGGAATACTGTGGGTTGTCAGATAGAAGCTGACGGTTGTCTTGCGGAAACGAATGACTGCATCTTCATCAATTTCGTGAATCTCAACGGCGTAGAAGTCCGCGTTCTTGCAACTTATTGCGAATCAGCGAAGTCGCTAATTTACCGGCATAGATGAGGCACATTGATTTCTTTGCGGGAGGAAGGGAATGCCCCTGATGTGGTCTTCGTGACCGTGACTAATAATCAGGGCTTTGACCTTACTTTGGTTTTGCATAATGTAGGAAAAATCAGGAATTACGTAATCAATCCCTAACAAATCATCTTCCGGGAACATAACCCCGCAGTCTAATAAGATGATTTCGTCTTGGAACTGTACACCATACATGTTCTTCCCGATTTCGCCCTAAGCCCCTAGGGCGAAGACGCCGGTTTCGTTATTTTTAAATTAACTGCCATACTAGAACACCGACACTTCGAAGTCCGGGTTGGACTCTTGCTCATAAGCTAAATGAGCGAGGTGATGATTCTTGGACGAACTCCACATTGTATGGTGTATACTAGTAATCAATTCCCGTGCTTCCCTTTGTTAGCAGACTTCACATAAAGGGTCTGGGTATTTTTCCGCGTAGGAACTTGTTGGGTATTGGGTTGATATGTTGACTTTAAAAATCATTGATTAATAACTTCCTTTCTCTATCTAGTTGCCTCCTGAGCGAGGCAGACTCTATCAATCTTATTCTACCACAATCCCCTCTTAATAGGAAAGTATAGCAAACATTTTTTTGCATAAAAAGCATCCCGACATAGCCCTTCCCAAGGCAATAGACATGAAAAAACTGGGACCCATGGTCCCAGTTGCTTATCTGATTTTAAGGGCGCGGTCAATATCCCGTTTAGCCTGTTGGTCCTTGAGGCATGAGCCTTATCATACTTGTTCTTACCACGCGCAAGGCCAAAGTAATTTAGCCCTCCCCTTGCAGATAAACCTTCAGTGGTACCAGGGTCATCCGGTTTTGTTGGACTTCGCGATGTAGAGTCTGAATCTCTTTCTTATGAAGCAAGAGCTTACGATCCCGCTCTGGGTCATGGTTAAAAATATTACCATGATCGTAGGGGCTGATATGGACCTGCTTAAGCCAAGCCTCCCCATCACGAATGGAGATAAAGCCATCCTTAAGGTTCATCTTGCCCTTGCGAATGGACTTAATCTCTGTCCCGGTTAAGACCATACCCGCTTCATAGGTTTCAAGAATCTCATAATCATGACGCGCCTTGCGATTCTGAGCTAAAGGCTTATCTTGCGACATCAGTCACCTCTTTTCCGCAGGAACTAACCTAGGCGGTTAGCCTGAGGTTGCTGCGTTTAATCTTAAATTGCTTAAATTTACTTTCCGTGAGACTTAGCTGATTTTTGCTAGCCTTGTCACTTGCAAAAGACTGCTTCTTAGCCTGACGGCTATCCTTGCTTTGATGCTCAGACAGTTCCTTGCGATGACGCTTGCTAGCAGACTTAGATTTGGCTTTGCCCTTGTCCTCTTGACGACCTTTATTGGCTTTTGAGCCCTTGGACTTGCCTGCTCCAGCCTTAGTGCCAGATGCCTTGCCTTCTTTAGTCACACGCTTCTTCTTAGCGGAAGCTCTAGCTGACTCGTCTTTGCGCTGTCTGTCTTGATGCTTGCCTTTCGCCGACTTATTAGCAACCTTAGCTTGTTTGCTACGTTGTAGGACCAAGTCTACATCTAAGCCAGTCACTGGTTCAGCTTCAAGCAAGCTAAAATCAATTTCGCGTTCGCCAACATTCACAGCTTCCAAACGTACTTTAACCTTCTGACCAATCCGGAAGATTCGACCTGTTCTTTGCCCTACTAGTAATAGATGAGCCTGATCGAACTCATAGTAGTCGCCCGTCAAGTCCTTAAGACTAATCAAACCTTCAACTGTGTTAGGTAAGGCAACAAAGATACCAAATGGGGTCACCGAAGAGATGACTCCTTCAAATTCTTGTCCGATTTTTATCTAGCATGTATTCAGCTTTCTTCATAGCAGTCACATCACGCTCGGCATCAATGGCTCGACGCTCCATTTTAGAACTTTGGTCGGCAATGCACGGCAGCTGGTCAAAATACGAGCCTTATCCCTGATGACTTGGTTTCTTATCCAAATAACGATGAATAAGGCGATGAACAATCAGGTCCGGATAGCGCCGGATGGGCGAGAAGTAAAAGTGGTATACTCAGCCGTTGCTAACCCATAGTGACCAAGGGCTTCTTCACTATAACGGGCTTGTTTCATAGAACGCAACATCATAGTGGAAACAGCCTGTTCAAAGTCTTGCCCATCAACTTGCTTAAGAGCCTGCTGCAATTGCTTAGGCGCAATGGTTTCTACCTTACCTCTGAGGACAATACCAAAAGCTGTAATAAACTCAGCGAATCGTTGCATACGTTCTGAATCAGGTTGCTCATGGACCCGATAAATCATAGGATAGTCGCGAGTCATATAGTGCTTAGCCACCGTCTCATTGGCTGCCAACATAAAGGATTCAATCAGTCGTTCAGCTAGGCCACGTTCCCGTAATTGAATATCCAGCGGATGACCTTGGTTATCGACCAAGACCTTGGTTTCTGGCGCATCAAAATCCAGCGCACCTCGCTTAATCCGTTTGGCTTCGAGCAGATGATGGAGCTGACTCATATCTTCTAAAAGCTCCACGATTGGCGCATATTTTTGACGAAGTGCCTCATCCCCTTCTAAGATAGCATTGACATCATCGTAGGTCATGCGGTAAGAAGAATGGATGACTGAGCGGAAGATACGATGGGATTTAACCTGTCCCTGGCTATCTATGACCATTTGGCAAGATAGGGTCAAGCGATCTTCATGAGGATGCAGGGAACAAATCCCATTAGACAAGCGCTGCGGCAACATTGGCACGACTCTGTCAGTTAAATAGACAGAAGTTCCACGCTGGTAAGCTTCCAAGTCTAAGGCAGAACCCTCTTCTACATAATAGGATACGTCAGCAATATGAACACCCAGGACATAGTCACCATTCTCTAGGCGGTCAAGCGAGATGGCATCATCTAAGTCCTTGGCATCTGCCCCGTCAATCGTCAGAATGACCTCTTGTCGCAAATCTTCCCGATTGGCAAGGTCCTGAGCTGATAAGGTCTGAGGGCACTGCCTCAGTACTTCTTTCACTGCCTCTGAGAATTCATGCGAATTCCGAATTGATGAAAGAACGGATAAGATATCCACACCAGGCTCATCACGATGACCAATTTCCTTGGCTACTAGGCCTCGTAAAATGTGAGGCGCTTCTGCTGTCGGATACTGACTAATCTTAACGATACAAATAGAATGGTCAGCAGGCTGAATCCCAGCTGGATCGATTTCAATCCGGACGGCATCGCTGTAATCACCTTGTGGTAAGACATAGCCCAGAGCCTGACGTTCCTGACGAACTTGGCGTGGTAAGCGACAGATTCCCCTACCAACTGGCTCACTGCGCGTTCAATTACGCGCAAGACTTGAACTTCAGAGCCTTTACCAGTTTGAGGATTAGCCAATTTTAGGACTTCAACCTCAACCGTGTCTCCTTGCATGGCATTCAAAGCTCGGCCTCGAGGAACGAAGAAATCAGGTTGATCTTCGGCATAGGTGACAAAACCAAAGCCCTGGGCATTGGCTCTATAGGTTCCCACTACTGTCTTGGTAGCCTTGGAGTTAAGTCGAGTAATGACCTCGTTTGGTCTGCTCCTAACTCTCCGATATTTTTCCTACAAATAATTCATAGCGCGCAATTTCTTATACATCTTGGTACCGCCATAGGTGAGGGCTTTAGTCAAGATTGGCTCGTCACGCTTGCCCCACTTCTTGGGTCCTCAAATGAGGACAAAATTCTTTTTCAATGCTTGTGAGTGCACTCATGGCGTCTCATGCACCTCCTTTGTTTTTAAATTAAAATACTTTTAGTTATCAAATGCTTGGATAAATTGCAATAGGCTAGCTTCAAAGTCTGACCGATTGCGGTTGGTGGTAATAACATGGGTGTTCTCTTCACACCAGTGGAAAGTGATTTTAGCTGATTCCAGCGCCTCCAATAAGTCATAGACCGCCTCCGGGTCTACTAATTCATCTTGGGCCGATTGGACAATGTAAACAGGCAGCTCAATCGAAGCGAGTTGATCTTCAAAACCACGAGCGAAAGACTGAATGTCAGCTACCTGCTGCCGGTGGGCAGTCCGCACTGCTTCTTCCGTCTGCAAATAGGCAGGTAAATCGCCTCGCTTTTCAGCCAAGTAGCGGGCAAAGGCCATGAAGCGATTTTCTAAATGCAGGCCATCCCGACTAATTACTGGCGAATTAAAGACGCCCCCACCCACAAGTTGACTATCCGCCTCACAAAGGGCGCGCATGGCCATGACGCCCCCCATCGATAGGCCGAAGACTAGGACTTTTTCGTAGCGTGCTTTCATAAAGGCTAGCGCCTCTTGCAAGTCTTGCCACCAGATTTCAGGCCCCGCATTCAAGATATCCTGAATATCTGTCGTCCCATGGCCTGTAAATAAGGGACAGAGTACTCCATAGCCTTGACGATTCAGTAGCCCAGCCTGAGGCCTTACGTCAGCTGTCTTTGCCTGTGTAGGCGTGGCAGAGAGTGATACCAAGCCCTGGCTCCCGGGCTTCACATAATAGGCACCCCATGAGAGGGCATAATCATTCCTCCTTTTTCAAGAAAAAGACCTCTGAGTCTAAGGTCAGAGATCTAAAAACTTAAGCAACTTATTTAGAAAGAAAAATAAGCAAGTGCCAAGGCTAACACAAAGAACAAGACGCCAAACACCACGGTTGAACGAATGAGAAAAGCCTCAAAACCACGGGCCTTGGTCTTACTCATTTGGTTCTCGGCACTACCACCTGACAATGAGCTTCTTTGCATTACTTTTAGATGGTTGCATGATCAACATAATTAGAATAATTGATACGATGACTAAGGCAACAGTCAATACTTCTGACAAGGTACTTCCTCCTTTTTCGAAAATCTCTACCCCTTATAATACCACATATTAGGCAAGCTAACAACTCCTAATGCCATAATTGAAAGGCATTATAGAGATTAATCCCAATGACTAGCAAGACCACCCATTGAAAGACCCGGCGAACTGCTTGGTCGGATAGAAGTCGTGACATCCGAGCCCCGAGTAAGCCACCCACGATAGATGTGGTACGATATATACCAAAATCGACGGGTCATAGCGTGTAAAACCTGCCCCCCAGGCAATGGTCACCAACTTGGTTAACTGGGAACAAAAAATAGTAGCAATAGAATAAATCGTGGCTTCCTTGATCGGCATCGCGAAAACGAGCATAAGCAAGGAAACATTAATAGGACCTCCGCCGATTCCTAATAGACTGGCAAAAAATCCCAAACTTAAACCTACAGCACTATACCAGAGTGCCCCTTGCTTGGACCAATGTAAATTTTCGTAGTGCGTGTAAATCATAGCAAATACTAAAAGTGCTACAGTCACAACAATTTGAATCAGGGTAACCTGACTGGCCTGCGCTACTCTTTTAAGCAAAAACTCAAAAGTTTGATTTCCCAGATAGCTGCCCAAAACTGATCCTAAGGCCAGATAGGCTACTTGCTGCCACTGAATCTTACGTCCCGCTTGAACTTGACGTATGGTCGATACCAAAGACATGGTAAAGACTGCCACCGTCGAATAAAAAGAGATGGCCACTACCGAATCATGGCCTACAAAGTCCAAAACCGGCTTGATAATGACACCACCGCCCATACCCGACACGCTACCTACCGCATTGGCAACTACAATAATCAGAAAATATAGTACTCCTATTCCGCTCACACTTATTCGCGCTCCTCTGACCTCATCACTTCTCGTCACTTCTATTTTACACAAAAACAGGGCACTTTGAATAGTGAAGCGACTTCTTTTTTCTACTTCTAACTAAGTTCTATTCCCTACGAGTTCTAACTTATCTTAAGTTTTAATTTCTCTTATTAGCGACTACTTCCCTCTTCAATTTCACATGAAAATATCTTAAGCTAACAAACAACTCAACATTTTGCAGGCTAGTCTAGACAATATAAAAAGAGACTAGGACACATGTCCTAGTCTCGAACTTACTTAAGGATTATTTACCTAAGTTGTAGAAAGACTTCAAGCCGTCGTAGCGAGCTACTTCGCCTAATTCGTCTTCGATACGGAGCAATTGGTTGTACTTAGCAATACGGTCAGTACGTGACAATGAACCAGTCTTGATTTGGCCGACGTTGAGTTGCTACGGCGATATCAGAGATGGTTGAGTCTTCAGTTTCACCTGAACGGTGAGATACTACTGCAGTGTAACCCGACTTTTTGAGCCATTTCGATTGCATCGAAAGGTTTCAGTCAAGGTACCGATTTGGTTAACCTTGATTAAGATTGAGTTACCAATCCCTTTTCAATCCCTTCAGAACAATTTAGCAGTGTTGAGTTACGAACAAGTCGTCACCTACTAATTGAACTTTAGAACCCTAAACGGTCAGTCAGTAATTTCCAACCATCCCAGTCGTTTTCGTCCATACCGTCTTCAATAGTGATGATTGGGTATTTTGTTAACCAATTCTTCAAGTAGTCTACTTGTTCAGCAGAAGTACGTTTTTGCACCTTTGTCGCCTTCGAGACTTGGTGAGTCGTGTACGCCATCTTCGTAGAAGATTCGAAGCGGCACGGTCGAAACCCTAAGAATACATCTTTACCTGGTTCCAAACCAACATTTCTTGATAGCTCGAAAGATGGTTTCTACGCCATCTTCAGTCCTTCAAAGTTAGAGCGAAACCACCTTCGTCACCAACAGCGGTTACTAAACCACGTTTGTGTAAGATAGATTTCAATTCGTGGAAGATTTCTGCCCCCAACGAAGTGCTTCTTTGAAAGCTTGGTGCGCCCTGGCGAGATCATGAATTCTTGGAAGCGATTGGCGCGTCAGGTGAGAACCACCATTGACAATGTTCATCATTGGTGTTGGTAATACTTTCGTATTGAAGCTACCTAAAGTATTTGTAAAGTGGAACGTTTAAGTAGTCAGCGACGCAGGCAACGGCAACAATCGATACACCTAAGATTGCATTAGCACCGAGTTCCCTTTGTTAGGAGTCCCGTCTAATTCAATCATCAATTTGTCGATGGCGTTTTGTTCTAAAACATCGTAGCCTAACAAAGCGTCAGCGATGACGTTGTCACGTTGTCAACTGCTTTGAAAACCCCTTTACCCTAAGTAACGTGATTTGTCGCCATCACGCAATTCAACTGCTTCATATTCGCAGTTGACGCACCCTGATGGAACCATCCCACGACCGAAGCACCACTTTCAGTGTAAACATCTACTTCGATGGTTGGGTTACCGCGAGTCGAGGACTTCACGAGCATAAACGTCTGTAATGTATGGCATATTGTTCTCTCCTTTAAGTTGATTAGCCTCTTACTTGAAGAGTATTGCCTATCTATTTTTAGTGATTTTTCGTGGCAAAATGCAAAGATTTTTCTTGCTTTTTAACCCTATTTCTTAATGAGGGATTCCCCGGTCATTTTCGACCGGTTGCGCAACCTAATAAATCCAACATGGTTGGGGCCAAGTCAATAAACAGCCACCCTGAACGAAGTTCTACTCAGCTTGGATTTACAATAACTAGCACTGGATTAGTTGTGTGGGCGGTCATTGGTTGACCGTCTAAAGTCACCACTTCGTCAGAGTTCCCGTGGTCGGCTGTAATGATGGCAGAACCGCCTTTGGCTAAGATTAAGTCAACAACTTCGCCTAAGCACTCGTCAACCGCTTCAATCGCTTTGACAGTTGGTTCTAACATACCAGAGTGACCTACCATGTCAGGGAGTTAGCGAAGTTAAGAATGATGGCATCCAACTTATCTTCATTGATGGCAGCTACTAAGGCATCCTTGACTTCATAAGCAGACATTTCTGGCTTGAGGTCATAGGTTGCGACCTTAGGAGATGGAATCAAGATCCGATCTTCACCTTGGAATTCCTCGTGACGGCCACCACTCATGAAGAAGGTAACGTGAGGATATTTCTCAGTTTCTGCAATCCGTAATTGTTGTTTGCCATTATTGGCTAGGACTTCACCGATAGTGTTTTTGAGGTCTTCCTTCTTGAAGGCAATCTCAGCTAAGACATCATCGCTGTAGACAGTGAAGGTTACAAACTTGAGGTCTTTGGATAGTCACGCGGTCGAAACCTTCGAAAGCTGGGTTAGACAAGGCAGTTCTAATTGGATAGCCCGGTCTGGACGGAAGTTGAAGAATACAACAGAATCGCCAGATTCAATCTCAGCTACTGGTTGTCCACCTTCAGTAACCACGAATGGCACGACAAATTCATCGTAACTTCTTCCTTATAGAAGCTTCAATCCCTGCTACTGCAGAGTCAAATTGAGCACCTTTGCCGTGAACATAGCGTCATAAGCCGTTGCACCCGTTCCCAGCACTTGTCACGGTCCATAGCATAGTAACGACCAGAAATGGTTGCAGAGCGACCTACACCGGCTCTCACCAAGACTTCTTCGGTCTTCTTAACGAAGTCTAAACCTGAAGATGGCGCCACGTCACGACCATCTGAAGCCGTGAACATAGACTTTTCAAGGCCATATTGTTTAGCCTAAACGCGTAAGAGGGCGAAGAGATGCTCATAGTGAGTGAACCCCACCGTCAGAGATTAAACCCATCAAATGAAGAGCTTTGCCTGATTCTTTTAGTCTGCTTTCACCGCTTCAACCAATTCAGGAATTTCGTAGAAATTGGCCTTCACGAATGGAAATGTTAATACGGGTTGAGGGATTGATATACAATACGCCCTGCCCCAATGTTCAAGTGACCTACTTCGGAGTTACCCATTTGTGCATCTGGCAAGCCCACGTCTTCATCGCGGCTTTTGAGTTGAGTTATGTGGGTAGGATTTCCCAGTAACAGTCAAAGTTTGGTTTCTTGGTCGCTTTAACGGCATTCCGAACACTTCGTCGCGAATAGCGAAGCCGTCCAAAGATGATTAAGAGCTACGGGAGCTTTTTGACATATGTTCACACCTTCTAATAACGCTAAGAATGATTCTGGTACTAAAGAAGCACCGCCGACTAAGGCACCGTCAACATCTGGACATGACATGTATTCTGCCACGTTCTCTGGTTTAACAGAGCCACCGTATTGTACGCGTACAGCGTCTCTGTGGCTTGACCAAAGTTCTAGCTGCGACTGAACGAACCGCGCACATTTTTTTGTGCGTCTTCTTGGGTTGCGGATTTACCAGTCCCAATCGCCCAGAATTGGTTCATAAGCGATAACAGAAGCTTTACCCTGATCTTCGAGAAACCTGCCAGGAGCAGTTACTTGTTTTTCAACAACTTCTGCTTGACCTGCTTCGTATTGTTCTGAGGTTTCTACAGCAGATAATTGGCACCATGCCGTTACGGAAAATTGCTAAGCCCTTCTTGTTAACGTCTTGGTCTGTCTCATGGGAGAGTATTCACGACGTTCTGGTGACCAATGATAACATAGTCAACACCTAATGCTTTGAGTGATGTGGGCTAGTTTCACCTGTAGCACCTGTCATCTTCCAGTAGCAGTTTTTTGTACTGCCAAACCTAAGTCTGAACCAGACTAAGCTGCTTTAACGTCAGAAGCCACTCAAAAGTGGAACGCCTACAACTGCTTCCAACAAGATCTGCGAAGGTAATTTGCCTTTAACCGCCTCAACGAAAGCCTTCAGCTTCTTCGTTAGTTTTTGTTCATTTTCCAGTTACCTGCAATAATTGGTTTTCTCATTAGTATCCTCTAAGGATTATGGAAGGTCCCAGGGGCCTAGAAAAAGCCCTGGCCTTCTAGAGATTGATTTAATTCTTGTTGTCTGAGATAGAAGCAACCCCTGGTAATTCCTTGCCTTCGAGTGATTCTAAGGATGCGCCCCACCAGTTGAGATGTGAGTGAACTTGTCAGCATAGCCTAGTTGGTATGCATGGAGAGTCCCCCCACCGATAATAGTGGTTGCCCTTCAAGGTGCGCAATTGCTTCGCAGACCCCAATGGTCCCCGAGCAAAGTTAGAGAACTCGAAGACACCCATTGGCCCGTTCCATACAACGGTCTTAGCATCTTGTAAGTAGTCAGAGAAGAGTTTAACGAGTCAGCTGGACCGATGTCTAAACCTTCTTGATCTCTTTTGGAATAGCATCTGAAGGCACCACTGTAATTGGTGCATCATTGCTAAATTCTGGCGCCACCTTGTTGTCAATTGGCAATACTAAACTTTGTCCCGACCTTGGCCATGCGTTTCTTTAGCTAATTCTACGCGATCAGCTTCTAAGAGAAAGCCCTACTGTGCCTTTTGCTTTGAAGAAGGTGGTAAGCCATCCACCACCGATTAAGACTTTGTCAGCCTTATCGAGGAGGTTTTTCAGTAACCCCAATCTTATCGGAGACCTTAGCCCCCACCTAGATAGCAACGAATGGACGTTTGGATTGTCAACGCGCCACCAATGAACTTGATTTCCTTATCCATCAAGAAACTGGTGACGGTTTCCAAGTGGCTTTGCCACCCCAACGTTAGATGCGTGGGAACGGTGAGCTGTCCAAAGGCATCGTTGACGAAGAGGTCACCCAAAGCTTGCCCAGTATTTCTCAATTCTGGGTCGTTTTTAGATTCTTTCTTGCCGTCGATGTCTTCGAAACGAGGTGTTTCGAATACTAAGACATCGCCTTCAACTAAACCCAGTCAATATCGCTTCTAAAAGTCGCCCCACGGGTTTCTGGCACGAAAGTTACTTCCTTACCTAATAATTCACCTAAACGTTTTGCAACTGGAGCTAAAGACTTGAAAGCCTTGTCTTCTTCAGTTTTAACTTTACCTAAGTGAGAGAAGAGGATGAGTTTTGCTTTGTTATCGATTAGTATTGGATAGTTGGCAAAGCTTGAACAATCCGGTTGTCGTCAGTGATGACGCCGTCTTTCATTGGAACGTTGAAGTCAGCGAACTAATACCTTACCTGCTACATCTAAATCGGTTACGATGCCATATAAAAACACCTCCTTGGGCATGCGATTTGGTGCTGTTATCAATTGACGGCTGTGACTCTTCCTGGCGATGGGTCAACCTGCTGATGCAACTGACCTCAACACCAAAGCGGTGATATAAAACAAAAGGCGAGGCTTGTCACTTCCCCGCCTAGAGTGTCATGCGACTAAGCTCGACATTCGTATATGAAACTTATGATTATAAAGCTTGCGAAGTAAGCTAAGGTACGAATTAATTGAGCAGTGTATGACATTTCGTTGTCATACCAAGATACAGTCTTAACTAATTGTTTGTCGCCTACAGTCATTACTTTGGTTTGAGTTGCGTCAAATAATGAACCGTAAAGTGATCCCTACGATGTCAGAAGATACGAGTGGATCTTCAGTGTAACCGTAAGATTCGTTAGGCTGCGCTTTCATTCTTGCGTTAACTTCTTCAGCAGTTACAGGTTTTTCAAAACAGTTACTAATTCAGTTAAAGAACCAGTTGGTACAGAACGCGTTGTGCTGCCCGTCTAATTTACCGTTCAATTCTGGGATTACTAAGCCGATAGCTTTTAGCGACACCAGTTGTGTTAGGGTACGATGTTTTGCAGCTCTTTGCGCTGAGCATGACGTGAAAGTCACCTTTAGGGATTGTGGAGCATCCAGTGTTTTGGTCACCAGTGTAAGCGTGGATAGTAGTCATTAAACCTTCTACAACGCCGAAGTTGTCTTGTAAAGCTTTAGCCATTGGAGCCAAGCAGTTAGTAGTACATGAAGCACCAGAGATTACTGTTTCATCCCCCAGTTAAGATGTTGTGGTTTACGTTATAAACAACTGTTGGTACGTCGTTACCACAGAGCTGAGACTAATCACGTTTAGCACCCGACTTTTTAAGTGTAATTCAGCTTTTTCTTTTTGAAGTGAAGAAACCAGTACATTTCAAGCACGATATCTACACCTAATTCACCCCAAGGTAATTCTTCAGGATTACGGTTAGCTAAAAACTTTAACTTTCTTTACCGTTCACACGGAAGCACCGTCTAATACTTCAACTTCACCGTTGAAACGACCTTGAGTTGAGTCATATTTTAATAAGTGTGCTAATTGTTTAGCATCAGTTAAGTCGTTGATTGCTACAACTTCCAAACCTTCTACATCTTGGATACGACGGAATGCTAAACGACCGATGCGTCCAAAACCGTTAATACCTACTTTTACTGTCATATTTGACTTCCTCCTTAAGGAAAAAATTATTTTAACGGGGTAGTAGCCCCACTTAAAACCATATTTGCAATTCCTTCATCACAGATTAGAACGCCATGATGTTGGATAAGTTTGTAGTAAGCCTCTACAGCGCGGGCCTGTTAGCCGCATACTACTACAGTAATCAAGAGGCACCTCACGCAAAGACTGGAATTGAATGCCAAAGTCTCGGTAAACGTAAGACCTCCTGACCACTTTGGTTGAAAAACACCCCAAAGGCTTCCCCAACCGCATCTTGGTCCTTCAATAATTGCTTCTGCGTCGCAGTTAAATCATGTCGTTCTGCCATAATATTAGCATTACCGACCGATAATAAGAGTACATTAGCCGTCTTGCTTAGTTCAACAGCGTGACGTATTGAAGGGTTATTGAGTAGTACTTGCGAAACTTGCTCCCCGATATTTTCAGGGATAAAGAGTGGCACAAATTGACCATCTGTCTGTTTAGCCATCAAGCCCCCAATGTTGTTGGCTTGAATATCATAAGAACCCCCAACCCCGACACGAGCAGGTACAAAGACCAGGTCTCTACCTTCTCCCAATTGAGGTGTGAATTCTTGGGCTACTTGAGCCGAGGGTAGTTCCCCCGGTCATGGCTAGCACTTGACGTCCTGATTCTAGGTTCAAGGCCAGAAACTCTGCTACCTTGCGTCCTAGCCGGCTCCCAACCTTAGGATCGACATCGGCATCACCTTTGACAATCCAGACTTCTTGCAGTCCTAGCTTCTCCTTGACTCCTTGAGCGAGCTCGAAGAACTCATGGTGATCGTCTAAAGGCTTGCTCCATGGCTTCCAAAACATCTAAGCCAATAGGCGTTACGAATCCTGACTGCTTGACATCCACCAAGCCCTGAGATCGCAAGCTATCCATCAAGGTCCGCAAGCTACGCTCTGATAGGGCCACTTCTCTGCTAGGGTCTTACGACCAATCCGCTCAGGATGTTGGGCCAAGGTCTTCATTATGCGCAATCGCTGTACTAATTCTTGGCCGACTTGCGGGACGACTTTCTCAATCAAAGAAAACATATCTCGCATCATCTGCCTCCCTTTGGTCAAAGATTGACCATGCAGCTTCAGACTCTCCCGTCTTAAGAAGAATTGCTCCTTCTCTAACCTCTTTAATGATACCATTCTTATTCCTATAATGCAAATCTTAAACCGCATACATTTATATTTCTCATGTAATTTTCATCTTATTCCAAATGGTCAAAAAACGGCCAACTGATAGGGAGTGCTTTCATGAAAATAACGCTGCCATCGCCTTTTGTGTCCTATAACAGGCTAGGGATGGCAAGCTAACGACCTACTCTCTCATACTAGGCCCTAGACCTTACCCTATCTTTCCTGTCGGCAACATTTTTTTGATTCTTATCTTGGAGTAGACAAAAAGGACAGGTCGGAGCCTGTCCTTTTTAATATAAATTAACGGATTACCTGATCACGGACAAAAGGATCCGTGCTAATACCTTGTTCTAAGACCAAACGGGCATATTCTTTGGCACCCCAGAGCGAATGATCCTTGTAGTTCCCACATTCCTTAGCGATGGCTGCCGGAATATCAGTAAAACCTTGAACCTTCTTCAAAACATTGGCTAGCGCTTGAGCCACTTCTGCTGGCGTGTGTTCATTCCAAATCACCATGTAATAGCCAGTACGGCAACCCATTGGTGAGATATCCACGACCCTTCCAACTCATCGCGTAAGTTAATGGCCAAATAGTGTTCCAGAGTATGGAGGGCTCCTGTAGGGATTGCATCTTGGTTAGGTTGCAAGAAACGCATGTCATATTTTTGCAAGAGAGCTCCAGATTCGTGGCGCTCCGTGCCAGCTAGGCGGACATAAGGCGCCTTAACGGCATTATGATCCAGGGTAAAAACTTTCTACTTGTGCCATAGTATTCCTTCTTTCTATCTTTTCTTCAGCCAGAAATCCGTTCGTCAGTCCTTTATGAGGGCGAGGAAATTTTTCTTCCTATAAAATACGGGTCATTGCTAGTTACTATTATAGGTATTTTGCGTCTTAACTTCAACCCGTCTGCTTGAGGATTTCCTAATAGGCAAATTGGGGGAATTATGCTAGAATAATATGGTTGTCAAATCAAGAAAGGAACTTTAAATAATGTCTCAACCCCGCCCACTCACTCTCCAAGAAAAAATCTATTACCTATCTATCTCAATCTTGCTCAACACCTTTGGCAATGCTCTGACCATTTCCATGAATATGGGCTCTTCCATGTGGACCGCTGCTTCAGTCAATATTTCTAACTATTTTCCTATTCAACTGGGTACCGTCTTGCTCTGCAATGCCTTGTTAGGAATTATCTTGAATATTGTCATCGATAAGAAAATAGATATTCCTCTAATTATAGGAAATTTTGTCTTCATCTTCCTTTTAGTGTCTTGGTCCAATTGTGCAAGTATGGGTTGGTCGGGCTTGCTCTGGTCTGCCGGTTTGGTTACGCCTAGTCTTGAATGTGGCCGGCATTTTCTTGATTGCTATTGCCATTTCCATCTATCAACGGGTCAATTGGATTATTCATCCTTTAGATGAATTGACAAATACCATCCGCTTCAAGTTCTGCAATGGCAACCCAGTACATGCGCAACTCCTAACCTTTTGCATCCCAGTGCCATGCTGATTATTATGTTCACCCTCTCCGGCCATCTCTATGCCGTTAACTTCTAGCACCATCGTCGCCTTACTCTGCCAAGGCGCTTGATTGGTTGGGCCGACAAACGCGTCTTCGCTAGCCTGCCGCATTATTTTAGGGATTAAAGCATTGAAAGCCATCCCATGTTAGGATGGCTTTTTTCTATAGTGAAAAATAAAAAGACCAAGATGTCTTAGACTTTTTTATCTGATATAACGGAGACAGTGGGGAGGACTCAGGTAAAACCGAACAGCATCATCGGCTAGCAAAGAACCCAATATTACCGGGTTACTTATTGATTTGTTACCTGTTGCCACTGATTGGCACTCCTCGTTATCTAACCCGATACCTAAACCAGTTTATATCCCACGGACGGTTGGGCGTATCAATTATGATGCGCTCTTTTTGTATTACTTGGTGGCAGATAAAAAAGCCACCGCTAAGAGTGGCAGCAAGCACATATAAAAGAAGTAAAATTGAGAAGTACCATATGTACTTTGCGGTAGCTCCACCATGTCCTCACCAAAGTTCAGGAGTGGGGCTTTTTAATATAAATTTACGATTCGTTAAGAAAACCATAAAAACGTATAAAAATCTATAGAATACCTTCTTCACAAGTGCTAAAATGGAGTTGAAAGGGAGGTGTGTGACAATGAAAGTCATCCAAAAAGTGTATGGTTCGCTATTCGTTATGTCGTTATTGTATCTCCTCACGTTCTTTTGGCTGCCAAGCCTTATTATGGCGCTCATTTTAATCACCTTATTCTTTGTTAAGGTCACTCCTCACTCTCAAAATCATCGAAATCCATTTGCATTTGGAATCCATTTGCGTTGGGAGCTGTAGGTTCGTCTAAAGACAGGTTCATCATCGTGATTTCATTGGAAAGTTTTATTAATTCTTTTTCTCTTTGAAGATCAGCTAATTCTTTGGTCTTTTTCTTTTTGTTCCAGCTCCAATTCTTTTTCTCTAACTTCGAGACCCTTCATTTCATTATCTAAATCCTTACTTTTAGCTTCTTTTTTGTCCATAGTCCACTCTCTATAAAGCTTGTACCCGGTAGGTATAAGACCTTTAATTCGATACCCTTTAAACTCTATGTCACCGAGCAGCAATTGGTAGATTACAACCAAAACCGATAACGATAAAGGCATTCCTTCTATAAATTGAGTTAGCGCGCTAGTTAGTACTGATAAAAGCCTGGACTCTGAGACATTAGATTTAACAACTATACTTTCGTTAATCTTAGTATTCTTCAACTCGTTTATCATCATGTATAAAGATTGCCACGTTTCAGATGTAATACCTCTGGAGGTGTTGACTCGGATACATAACGTTAACTTGTTATCTTGGATGTAGATGGGTGACAATAGAGGAGCAATATAATCTCGAGTATCAGAAACATCAATGATAGATTGGTGCATGGTCAATGTGTAAAAGAAATTCGAGTTTACTTTACTCCTAGAAACTTCATTCAACCATTTTACTTTTCTACGCTTTTTGTTATCTGAAGCCTTGTAATTCATCCTCTCTCCACGTTTCTGTAGATTTTCAAGTTCCTTATCGGTTAGCTCATAAGGTTCGCTGAGGATTACGCCTATTAAAAAATGCTTTGTTTGTTTAGATGGAACGATGACAATGTCGCCAATCTTCATCTGGTTAATGAAAGCAAGCATTTTCTTAGCAGCAATGCTGACCTGGTGTGGATTAAACTCAGGCTTGACCGAAGCTATTTTCTTTTTATAATAGTCCAATCTAACTTCGTGGGAGAGCATTGCAGGTCCATTGAATAGTTCAAGTGTCAAATCGTTGTCTTGTAACGATATGGTGTTTGAGTATTCAAAGTCTTCATAATATTTACCGCCATCAGCGCGCACTAGCCAATACTGCGTATCATCGGGTATCTCATATATTGTTAGCTCTTTTTCGCTCATCTTACTTCCTCCACCGCCCTTTTAGGCGTTTTAATTATATTTCAATGTTTCGGCCTAATACTGTAGCCAAGCTTGACGGGCTTCATCCCAATACCATCGACCACCGTTTTCTGGCTGCGTTTCGTTGTCGAAGTAGTTTTCTACTGGGTCTACTTGATTAATTGGGTCATCTGATGGGCCCCAAGCGTTTCTATACATAGGGTTCATGATAAGCGTTCCATCTTCATCCTCTGAATACGCCTTATATTGGTCCTCTCCGCTAAACACTTCCTCGACCGTCTTATACTGACCAGGCGGAATAAGAGTCGCTCCTGGTTGCAAAATCTCACCATTAAGACCGCCACTAATGCCACCATTAAATCCTATTGCCAATATCAACATGACAAGAGCTTGTATAAATTCCATTACTTCCTCCCCCACCCTTTGGGGCGTTTTTTATTGTATGCCAAGACACAAAAAGTGCCCTGGATATTCCAAGGCACCGAAAATTCTCGAGATGGTTTTCACGCCGGTTCACGCCGACCTCGTGCCTTAATTATAACATATGTACATAGGTCAATCAATGATGTTGCCAAACGCTTTTTGTACTTTCTTAAGATACTTTTCTGGAAGTACTACTTTATTTAGTGGGTCAAGGTCATTTATCCCTTGTACTATACGGCTTTTATCAATTTGTCTGATAGAATCAAGTCTTGCGTATGAGTCTTTATTGTACTGTTTATAATGCTCAGATACGGCTGTTGCTTTTTTTCTATCCTCATCGAGCCATTTAAGCATAAGTTCATTATTCGCCACCATCAAAAGAGCGTTGTGTTTGGAGACATAATCAATGAGGACCTTGTCGAGGGTCATCAAAATACCATTTTTAGGGCGTATAATTCTAGCTACATCATTTTGAGCTCTTGCTCTCATTGAAGTCTCAACATTTCGAAGATACGTCTGAAGATTAGACATTACGATAGAGTTTATCACTGACTTTTCTAGTTTTACATGCCTATTATGTCTATCTTTTGAGGTTAAAGGAACAACAATGACCGAAGCACTGGTATCTGAATCATTATTGTTGAGGACAATAGCGAAGTGTTTATATCGATATTCGTACCCTACATTTCTCCAAAATCTACGAATAAAAGAGTTCCTTGCTTAAAAACGGGATACTTTACCCTTTTTTTCATACTCGACCCCCTTATAGGCTTTTTAATTGTTCTAACCGATTGGAATTCCAACTGTTTTAAAATCACTAGCTTTTCTTTTTCAAGTAAATTCCTAAAGTGTACATTTTTATTTTATAAAATGCCCTATTTATTTTAGCGATGTGTACTCTAGCACACCGCCAACCGTTTCGATTGAGTATTCCTCGTGGCTACCATCAATCAACAGGTTTGTAGCAAATTCGTTAGCCTCTCGCTCAATCTTCTGCTTGGATGTCAGACTCAACCTAGATAGCTTTGGCGTCTTCTCGTCCGAGTGAAGTAGAGCATGACCTAACTCATGTGCGCTGGTAAAAAGCACCTCGAAAGGTGCTAGAATTTGGCCACCATACGGCCAATGAGTTCGTAGGCCTTCTCTTCTGTTATTTCATCGAAATCGACGTAATCACTTACAAGGATTTTATCAAACCAGTAAAAACTAGCTTTCCATCCGCCATCAAATGCATACATAGTATCAACATCAAACTTAAGGTACTTTAGGATTTTTCAGTTGTAGTCACATAGTACTTTTTCATTTTTAATCACCTTACTTCGATTTTGATTCTATCTATACCCCTCACGCGTGCAAATAAAGTACCTCTAAAAGGTGCTTAGCCATGTAAATTAGCTGTTAATAAATCTATTTATTTCTGGAATATTACCTTGATACTTCATAACACCAAGAACATCTAAAGCGGCTGTTGCTAGATGCCCTTCACAGCAACCCTTAACAGCTTCACGAGATGATGATATGAGAGCTAATCTCCCAACAACTTCCTCAGATACATCTTTGTTTTTAACGACATCAAAAATCCCATTGATTCTTTCGAGAACTACTGGGCTATTCAATTTTTCAATGGTTGTCATGTCTAACCCTTCTCTCTAAAAATGCGATTCCATAATTTGTTATATAGTAGTGCAAAGAAAAGCACCTCGAGTGCTTATAAAATAATAAAGTCTAGTTTATCCTTGATTTCATCTAATAAAATCAAAAATCGATTGAGGCGTACTTTCTCTAAAAACAAGTTTAACACCTTTGTCGGTAACCTCTCCGTTTACCACCCAAGGTTCTACCTTATCTAAGTATACTAAAGTTTCTTCGCTAGGTAATTTCATTGTTTCCATTCCAGCACCTCCTATACACTCTCATTATAGCCCTCATAGCCTATATTTTCAATATGGCCAATAGAAAAAAGCCACCGCAAAGGGTGGCTCAAAAGATAGGAGGGACGGGCATTCCCTCATCTCCAGAAACCTTGCAAAGGTGTGTAGCGCCCGAGTTTTCTACTTATCTTTCTTCACCTACATTATACAAACTTTTAATTATAGAATCAACGTGATTCTAGCTTATTCTTGGCCACTTAGCATCTTTTCTAGACTCCAGAGGGTTACGGGACTAGAAAGACGGTCAAACGATACACTATCACCAATTCCGTGAGGTCGAAACTCTCTTAATTCAGCATTCAATTCATCCTGGTAGAGGCGAGCAGCCAGCGAGATTTCATTCTGTAGTCCGAACAAAGTACTGAAGGCTTGTTTTAGAGCTTCTCCTTTTTCTTCCTTGCCGTGAGCGACATAAGCAGCCAAGATTTCCTGTTTAGCTACCTCTAATTGACGATAAAGGCTACCGGACAAGGCCGTAATTTGCGCTTCTAAATCATATTTGGCTTTGGCTAACTCTTTATTGATCTCACTGATTTCAAATTTGATACTGATAGCTTTTTCGTCCGTGTTTTGGTTCTGCTTGAAAATCTCGTTCCATTAGGAAAGTATGCTAATTTTTGAGAACGCTAAAGAAAAAGCTAAAGAAAAACGAAAAGTAGACTTATCACCTGTTGCCTCAAACATTGATTTATCAACGTTTTAACAGAGTGATAAGCCCTTATCTTACGGAGACGGTGGGATTCGAACCCACGTGCCGGTTGCCCGACAAAATGATTTCGAGTCATTCCCGTTACGGCCTCTTCGGTACGTCTCCGGAACAAGCCTATTATAGCACCGGAATTCTCAGTCTGCAAGGCTTGACAAAGGACCCTTTTATCCCTATGCTTAGGAGGTTAGAACCCTAATCTAGAAGAAGGAGGTTTAGGCAAGGAGGGCGCTGACACCAACTAACACCAGAGTAAGAAAAGAAGCGTTAAGTGATAGCGAGATGGAATGTTGCTCCTATACGAAAAAATGCTGGACATTTTGCGGTTTCTTTTCTGCATTCGCTGCATTTAATTGGTTCTGTCAGTTAAATGAAGCAACTCGCTAAATTAAGGAGATGCTATTAAAATGGAAAATCAAGTATACCGCCGTAAAGGCGCCGTCACCACCCTACAGTTAACCACCCTGGCCATCTTGTTGGCCATTCGCTTCGCCTTGGATTATCTACCAGAAATCGATTTAGGCGTTACCAAAATGGGTTTTGGCTTTGTGGGGGCTGCCTTGACTGGCGCAATTGCCGGCCCAATCCCTGCCATGATTCTTGGCGCTGCCCACGATATTCTCAAATTCGCCTTGGGTGGTGCTAAAGGTGTCTACTTCCCCGGTTACACCCTAACAGCCATTGTCGGCGGGTTGATTTATGGGCTTGGCCTTCACCGCCAAACTAAGACCCCTCTTCGAATCTTCCTGACCGTCTTGGCTGTCACCCTCATCTGTAACTTGGGACTTAATACCCTCTGGACCATGATGGTTCAGAAAAAAGCTATCATGGCTATCTTGCCAGTACGTTTCTACAAAAATATGGCTTCCCTAGTGGTCAATTCAGTCGTCCTCTATTACCTCTTCAATAACGAGCCAGTCAAACGACTGATTGAACAGATTCAATTTCCTAGCCTTTTGCGCAAGCAATAAAACTAGCCAAGACAGTCCATCTGTCTTGGCTTTTTCCCTTTCTAAGTGTATAATCAATTCCAAAGAAAGGAGGCTTGCCCATGAAAGCCATTGGAACCCAAACTCTCATCACAGAAGACCTTATTTTACGACGATTTGAACTGTCAGATGCGCCTGCCATGTTCAGCAACTGGGCGGGCCGTCCCGACAATGTCACCTACCTAACCTGGCCAGCTCACGCCGACTTAAGCGTCACTCAAGCCACCCTAGAGCGTTGGGTAGCGGCCTATCAAGACGGCGACAGCTTTAAATGGGCTATCACCCTCAAATCCCAACCTGATCAAGTCATTGGCGATATTAGTGGCGTCGGCTATGAGCCTGCCACCAATTCCATAACCATTGGCTATGTCCTAGGACGAGATTACTGGGGCAAGGGCTACATGACCCAAGCCCTCATTGCGGTCAGTCGTTTCTTCTTGCAAGAAGCAGATATCAATCGACTTAGTGCCACCCACGACACTGCCAACCCGGGTTCTGGACGCGTCATGCAAAAGGCTGGCTTCCACTTCGAAGGCATCCTACGCCAAGCCGGACATAACAACCAGGGCATTGTGGACTCCGCCCACTATAGCCTGCTCAAATCTGATTTATAGGCAGACAAAATTCCCATTATATCATATATGATATAATGGAAATTCTCTTATCCCCTCCATCCCACAAACTAGTCAGACAGCACCTCTGTCTTGGCTCTTCCTTGGGCGTATAATTAAGGTCAAAGAAAGGAGACTTGCCCATGAAAGCCATCGGAACCCAAACTCTCATCACAGACGACCTAGTTTTACGACGATTTGCGAACTGTCAGATGCGCCTATGTATCAGCAACTGGGCAGGCCGTCCCGACAATGTCACCTCACCTGATCTGGCCGGCTCATGCACGAGCCCAGTCACTCAAGCCATCCTAGAGCGGCGTTGGGTGGCGGCCTATCAAGACAGAGTACCTTTTATATGGGCCATCACTCTCAGTCGGCCTGACCAAGTCATTGGCGATATTAGTGCCCCTCGACTATGTGCTCGGCGCAATTCCATGACCATAGGCTGTACTAGGACGAAAATTGCTGGGGCAAAGGCTACATGACCCAAGCCCTCGTGCGGTCAGCCGTTTCCTCTTGCAAGAAGCAGATCTCAATCGACTTATTGCCACCATGACACTGCCAATCCTGGATCTGGTCGCGTCATGCAAAAGGCCGGCTTCCAATTCGAAGGCATCCTACGCCAAGCCAGTGCATAACAACAGGGCATTGTGGATTTGCGCCCACTATAGCCTGCTCAAATCTGATTTATAGGGTAGACTAAAAATCCCATTATATCATATATGATATAATGGGATTTTTCAATACCAGTACCCATAGAGACTGGCAAGGGTCGAGTCCCAATTGCTATTAAGCGTTAAGTTTGCGTTCTTGTTCAACTGCGAGCTTGAGCTAAGATGTTGAGGTGGTTCAAGGACGGTCAAGACAGGTTGGAAGAAGAAGTCAACATAAGCCAGAGTCTTCAATGGTCATCTTGTTTTGGATAGCCAAGGACAAGGTGTTGGCAGAAGCGGTACAGTCGTATTTAGACATTACTTGCCCACCTACGATACGGTTAGTCCCTGACTTCAATAAAACTAACTTCATGTAGATTTTCTCGTTTGTTGGCATGAATTCTGGACGGTAGTTGTCCACCACGTATACTGAACGAGTATCTAAAGCCGAAGTGCTTAGCAGGCCTTCGTTCACCCCAGATTGAACCGATGTCCAACCGAAGAGGTGGAGACCTGAAGTTGATTGAGTCCCGCGGTAACGAACTTTGTCACCTGCGATGTTCTTACCAACCAAAGCACCCATACGCACAGCGTTAGTTGCTAATGGAATGTAAGCATGACCGCCAGTAGGGTTGTAGTTAACCGCACAAGAGTCACCCGCGCAAAAACATCTGGATGGCTAGTCTTCATGTGATCGTCAGCGATGATAGCACCGTTAGGCATGGTTTCAACTTGGTCTTTAACTAAGTCAGTGTTTGGACGGAAACCTACACAGAGGATTACCATGTCAGCTTCGTATTCGCCACCAGTGGTTACCACTTTCTTCACGACGCCGATTTTCGCCTTTGAAGCCTTGAACCATTTCGTTAAGGCGTACTTCAACGCCACGGTTACGCAAGTCTTCTTCTAAGATATCCGTGAATTCTGGGTCTAAGTATTTGTTCAAGATACGGTCTAAACCGTCAAAGCAAGGTAACGTCTGACCTTCTAGTTGAAGGCTTCAGCGAGTTCAATCCCGATGAGCCCCCACCGATTACTACCACTTTTTGCTTGTCAGTCTTCTTAGCGAAGATTTCTTTAGCTTGGTTGTAGTTCTTGCAGAGTTGAACGTTTTTCTAAGTCTAAACCTTCTAATGGTGGGATGATTGGCCAAGAACCAGTCGTTACCACTAACTTGTCAAAAGTTTCATCAAATTCTTCACCTGTTTTGAGGTTCTTAACGCGTAAGGTTTTAGCCTTCAAGTCAGCCTCTAAAACATCGTGTTCCATGTTGACTTTTAGCGCCTAAAGCTAATTCTTCTGGGCTTGAGTAGAAGAGCCCTTGAGGATCTTTCACAACCCCACCAACGTATAAGGCAATCCCACATGACAAGAAGGATACGTTATCGTTACGTTCGTAAACAACAACTTCCGCTTCTGGTGATCATTTAAAATAGTTTTTAACAGATGCTGTTCCTGCATGAGTACAGCCAACTACTACTACTTTCATATTTTTCTTCCTCCTTAAGATGTTGCTTAGCAACAGATATATAATACCACATAAACAGCAAAAGGTAGCCTTTTAAGCTCTTTAAAGCAAGTTTTTGAGGCGTTTACATCCCTGATTTAACAGGACTCTTATCCACCTTGCTTTCACAAAGTTTTTCATTTTGCCCTGTTTACTGGAAAAAGGTGTTTTTTCTGTCTTTTTCCGGTAAAAAGATTGAAATTTAAAACCAAAATTCTGTATAATATAATAAGATAATTAAATCACAAAAGGGATGTCAGTTCACATGCGTAAAAAATTATCTATTATTTTCCTTGAGCTTTGTTCTTGGTCTTTGCTAGTCTCCGGTCAAAACCCTGTCCGTCTTAGCCCAAGAATCTTCAGAGACACTGATACAACTAGAGGGCATCCGAGAAAAATATACGGACCCTGCTGAACTCGCGAAAAGCTACGACGTAGTCGTTGTCGGTTCAGTGGTGGCGGTATGGTATGACGATCGACGACCCATGACGTTTGGAGCCAACGTTGTAATTTTCGAAAAATGCCAATCGTGTGGTGGGAACACCGGCAAATCTTCTCTTTCGATGAACGCCGGTGAAACCAAATTTCAAAAGCAGTGGTATCGAAGACTCTAGACAAGTTCTACGAAGAGACCTTCAAGGGTGGGAAAGAAAAGAACGATCCAGAATTGCTTCGCTTCTTAGTGAGACCACTCTGCTAGCGCCATTGACTGGTTAGACTCCATGAATATTAAGTTGGATAACTTAACCACTACTGGTGGGATGAGCGTTAAGCGTACACACCGTCCATCAGATGGTTCTGCAATTGGGGGCTACTTAGTAGAAGGTCTCTATGCTAACGTAACTGAGCGTAAGATTCCAACCTTCGTTAACTCTGACGTAACTGAAATCACTGAAGAAAATGGCGCTGTTTCTGGCGTTAAAGTGACCGTTGAAGGTCAAGAAAAAACCATCAAATCTAAGGCTGTTGTCTTAGCAACAGGTGGTTTCGGGGCTAACTTAGACATGGTCAGCCAACTTAAGCCAGAACTCAAAGGCTTTGTTACAACTAACCAAGAAGGTTCCCAAGGGGACGGTATCAAGATGGCCGAAAAATTGGGCGCACAAACCGTTGATATGGATCAAATCCAAATCCACCCTTCTGTTGAACAAAAGACTTCTTACTTAATCACTGAAGCCGTTCGTGGTGAAGGTGCTATCTTAATCAACCAAGAAGGTAAACGTTTCTTCAACGAACTAGAGACCCGTGACAAGGTTTCTGCGTCTGCTATTATCCAGCCAGAAGGAAGCGACTTATGTAGTCTTCGACGAAGCTCTTAAGGGACGCGTTAAAGCCATCAACCAATACGAATCTAAAGGTTTAGTTGTCAAAGGTGATACCATTGAAGACTTGGCTAAGGAAATTGGTGTGGACCCAGCTAACCTAAAAGCTAGCATGGAAACATGGAACAAGGCTGTTGCTGACAAGAAGGACGAGAATTCGGCCGGACTACGGATGGACAATAACTTGTCACAAGCACCATACTACGCGATTAAAAATCGCACCAGGGATTCACCACACCATGGGTGGTCTCAAGATTAACACTAAGGCGCAAGTCCTTAACAAGGAAAACCAACCAATTAAAGGTTTGTACGCTTCTGGTGAAGTAACTGGTGGGGTTCACGGCGCTAACCGTATCGGTGGTAACGCCGTTGCCGACATTATTATCTTCGGCCGTCAAGCAGGTGAGCAATCTGCGCCTTTGTCAAGAGAAAACCCGACTCACACCTCCCTTTTTTGGGAGATGTTTTTTATATGGTTAGAAGCTACCAATTGGCCTGTCGTGGTTTCGGGTCATCTTTTCCGCAAGCAAACATTTTTATGATATAATTAATAGGAATTCGTCAGTACAAATTTTAAAGGGGGCCATCATTATCGAAAAGTTACTTTCCAAGACGCACAAGCGTCAACTTCAGTTATTAAATATCCTCCACGCTTCCGATAACGCCCTGCCATTAGACCAACTGGCTGAGACCCTCGACTGTTCTACCCGTATTTTGAAGGAAGACCTCCAGCAAATCGCCAGTAATCTGCCACAGTATGAGATTTCAGTCCAGCCTGATGGCGCTAAAATGGTCAATCGCTTCACAGTCGACATCAACCTAGCCTACCAATTCTACCTGGCTAACTCTGTCCACTTCCAAGTTTTAGAATACCTCTTCTTCCACCCCCAAACTGAAATGGAAGAGGTCCCAGAGCACTTTTTCATGAGTTACCCCTACCTTCTACCGTACATCCGCCGTATTAACCGTTGGTTTAATGGCCTCTATAATATTCAGGTATCTACCAAACCGCTGGCCATCACGGGTAATGAGAATGAGATTCGCTTCTTCTTTGGTCAGTACTTTGCAGAGCGCTATCCATCAACTACTTGGCCTTTTGAAGATATCAAAGAATCACATGTAGATAAATTCGTGGCCACCTTCATCAAGATTCTTAACGCCCATTAGATTTCTCCCTCTACTATCTAATTAAGCGCGCAACCATTATCAACATCAAGCGTCACCACTTCAAATGGGACCTCCCCCTTCACAAAACTAATCTCTCAAGTCGTTTTGCCCAAGCCTTGGCGCAAAAAGCGGACCAAGAATTCGTTCGATCCTTATCGGACTATGTGGGAGAGCCTTTGGGAGATATCGTGCTGTCTAACCTTCTCTACCCATTCTTGCGTGAAGATTTTTTCTATAATTTTGAAGATATGCTCGTGGCCTCTCGTTTATATGCCACAATCCACACTTCACTGATTCAGGCCAACAAATGATTGAGGATATCCGTCAACATTTCGATCTCAAAATTAGCAATCCAAGTTCTCACCATCCTCTTCCATAACGCGTCCTCCGTCGAATGTTACGAGGTATTCGCTAAATCACAAATTTTCCGACGCCGCGCTACTTGGATGAGTCATCTCTATGATGATTTTTCGAGACTTTTACGGTTATATTGAGAAAGCTGTTATTCAATACCAGACTAGCACCATTTGCGCATACAAATCCTGAAATTATCCGATACTTAATCTATACCATCTTCTCAACTGGTCAGAATTAATCCTCAGCTTATGACATGTCAGAAGAAGATTAAATGAGGTATCTTCAGCGACATCTAATTCCTCTCATTCCTTGATGATTTCGAGACCTCTTGACTTGTTCTTGTTCCCGACAACTCAGAATTTCATGCACCCCAGGTCCTCTATCAAAATGTCACGAGATTATACGTACTGAGTATGATGTCACCTCAGTAATGTGCCTATTCCGCAATTACAATCTAAATTATTTATCAACATTAATGCGATTTCCATTGAGGGCCCTAATCGAACGACTGAATAATGACTGGCAATGAGCTTGCTCGAGTGCCCTCAAGAAAGTTAATAAATGGCCGGAGACATAAGTCCTCCAGCTGTTTTTGATTATAAAGAAAGGCTGGGATAAACCCGACTCTGAATGTCGAGTAGTCGATTTCTACACGGTTTTTCTTTCAAGTGCCGAGATATCGCGGTTGTATTCTGCGATGGTCCGGTCAGATGAGAAGAAGCCTGCCTTAGCAATGTTAATCAAGGCTTTCTTGTTCCATTCAGTACGGTTTTCGTAGTCAGCCAACATTTTCCTTAACTTGGATGTATTCTTCCAAGTCAATTAAGGTCATGAACCAGTCTTTGCTGATTAATTCATGATGTAGACGGTTGAGGCGTTCTTCGTTCCCCTCTTGCTAACATCTTATCGCTCACGATAGAAGTCAACTAATGGGCGAATCGCGTCATGCTCGTAGTAGTCACGCGCTACATAACCTTGAGTTTCGTAGAGCCGAGTGATTTCATCACTGTGACTTACCGAAGATGTAGATATTGTCATCACCAACTAATTCGTGGATTTCCACGTTAGCCCCATCTTCAGTCCCTAGAGTCAAGCGTTCAACATGAACTTCATGTTACCAGTACCACCTGCTTCCTTAGAAGCCAAGGAGATTTGCTCCAGAAATGTTACATGCCGGAATCAAGTATTGAGCACGTTCTGCGTTATAGTTCTCAATCATTACCAATTGTAGTGTGGGCTTACTTCTGGATCATTGGCAGTACCTCAGATAAGGTCAAGATTAAGTGAATGACATCTTGCGCGATTGTATGGCTGAGTGCGACCTTCCCACCGAAGAAAAGCAGTCAATGGGGTTTAGCCGGAATGTTGCCGGCTTTAATATCTAAGTAGCTTGTTAATCACGTAAGAGCGTTCATTTGTTGACGTGACTCGTGCATACGCTTGATTTGGATGTCAAAATAGAGTGCTCGTTAATGTCTACGCCTTGTACTTCCTTGAGGTAGTGTTTGAGGTGGAGCTTGTTGTTGAACTTGATGAGACTCTAACTTATCTAAAACTGCTTGGTCGTTGACATAGTTGGAGTAAGCCTTCTAATTCCAACAGTGTGAGTGCCATTGACGTGCAATCAAAGGAGTCAATGTAGTCAGACAATTCCTTGTTAGCGTCCATGATCCAACGACGGAAGGTAATCCCGTTGGTCTTGTTGTTGAATTTCTCTGGGTAGATTTCGTAGAAGGCATGTAATTCTGACTTCTTCAAGATGTCTGTATGCAGGCTGCAACCCCGTTTACAGAGAAGCCGTAGTGGATTGACAAGTGAGCCATGTGAACACGGTCAAATTGGTCGATGATTTGTACTGCGTCGTTATCTGAATGTGCCTTAATACGAGCATCCAAGTTACGAATGATCGCCATCACATTAGGGTACTTCTTCCAAGAAAGATACAGGCCATTTTTCTAAAGGCTTCAGCCAAGATTGTGTGGTTAGTGAAGGCGAGTCATGGAACGAACGATTTCACCGCTTCATCGAACTCAATCCCGCGTTCGCATGAGACAGAATCATTTCTGGGATAACTAAAGTTTGGGTGGTATCGTTAATTTGGATAACGCGTAGTCTGCCAAGTCGTGTGAAAGTTGCTACCCTAGCGACTGCTTCTTCCAAGATCAATTGAGCCCCGTTAGATACCATGAAGTATTGTTGGTAAATACGTAATACTTCACCTGCGTGGTCGAGAATCATCTGGGTAGAGGAAGAGGTCAAGTTCTTCTCGATGTCGTGTTTGTCGAGAAATGCCATCTTCAATAATGTCAGAAGTCACGCTCATCTAAGTCGAAGAGACGGAGACAGTTACGCTTAGTTTGTTTGTAACCTAATACGTCGATATCATAAAGGGTAGAATGCAAGGAGAACTTGCGGAAAGGAACAGTATAAGCCTTCTTGCTTTTGATAGTCCAGTCATCGCCAGTCAACCAAGCATCTGGAATAGTCGTTTGTTGGTTGTCTTTGAATACTTGACGGAAGAGCCCGAAGTGGTAGTTCAAACCAACTCCCGTCCCCGTTGATCCCTAATTTGGTGATAGAGTCAACGAAGCAGTGACCAAACGACCCAAGCCCCCGTTACCCTAATGAAGGTTCATTTTCAGCTTGTTCGATATCCATGATAGATTTACCGTGAGCTTGTAACTCAGCGTTCACTTCGTCGTAGATACCTAAGTTCAAGAGGTTGTTGCTCAAGAGCTTCCCGATTAAGAACTCTGCAGAGAAGTAGTAGAGTTTTTTCTTGTCATCGTGAGTTGGTAATTCGCGAGATTTGTCACGCGTAATATCTAAAAGGGCTTTGTAAAGTTCTGCATCGTTACAAGCATCAATTGATTTATTGAAAAGCTTGAGTATAGTTTTTCTAAAATAGTCATGTTTAACTCCTTATTTTTGATTGAGGCCGTAAGCCTCAATGATCTTTCTGATTAACAGGTAGGCAAGCAAGAGGTGTTAGAAGAAATCTCCTAACACCAGCCACATTTTGATTTACAGGTCTTGCTTGGTATTACTTAGTTGATGAGGCTTTTTGGCCTTTTTAACTTCAGTAGTCTTAGTTGACTTAGTCTCTTCCGCTACTTCAGCCTCTTCACTTGCAGCCTTGAAGGCAGGATTCAAACAGCAGTGAGTAGTTGTCAACTCCAATAATTCTTCCGCTAATTGGTCAGTCAAAGCATCTGACTTCATCACGCCATTTCAGTTTGTTACCTAAGGTAGATGGCACGTTCATACGCGCTTCGTTACCCAAGTTCAACAAGTCTTGCATGGTGTAGATCGCCATCTTGCTGACAGCGGCAATCCCGCGGTTGAGGGCATGAAACTGTTTCATTTTTCCCACGTCTCATGTAGGCATTGAAGAGATTCACGTGATGCCTCATCAGCTGAGTCTTGGAACCGGCCTAAGCCTGTTTCATTATCGTGGGTTCCCACATAACATACAGAATTATAGACGTAATTGTGAGGTAAATCAACTGAATCCCTCCCGCCAAAACCAAATTGCATGATTTTCATACCTGGGAAGCCGGTTTCATCCCGCATATCAATTACTTCCTGAGTCATGAAGCCTAAATCTTCAGCAATAATCTTCCGTCGCCTAATTCCTTGCGAATAGCACGGAAGAGGTCGCTTCTGAGCCTTTGACCCATTCGCCATTGATAGCAGTGGTGTCACCGAATGGAATTTCCCAGTAGGGACTCAAAGCCACGGAAGTGGTCAATCCGAACCACATCGTAGAGCTTGAAGCTTTTCATGGGCAGGTAATCCACAAGCATAACCGTCAGCCTTCATAGCCTCCCAGTTATAGATTGGGTTACCCCAGAGTTGGCCGTCAGCGGTAAAGGCATCTGGTGGGCAACCTGACAACAACGCGGTTGGTGATCTTTAGATGTCTTGAAGTAATGTGGTCATCCACATTTCCAGCACTATCCAGCGCAACATAGATTGGCATGTCCCCAATAATCTCAATGTGTTGAGCATTGGCATATTTCTTAAGTGCTTGCCACTGGATGTTGAAGAAGTATTGCACTACGGTGGTAGGTCAACACATCCGCTAATTGTTGACGCAAATGAACGATAGTCGCTTCATCGCACAAGGTAGCTTTTGGATCCCATTGGAACCATGGCTTAAGATCGTAGTGCTCCTTGATCGCCATGTATTCACAGTAAGGCTCCAACCATTCATAGTTGTCCGCCAAGAATTGTTGGTAGTCCTTCTTGTCAGCTTTAGCCAAGAAGTTAGCGACTGCCTTCTCCAAGATTGGACGACGTTCTGTATAGACCTTGGCACTGAGTCCACATATTCTGGATGGTCACCGAAAAGTCTACCCCGGCATAATCAGCTTCTGTCAGCCAACCCGCTTCAACTAGGAGATCCAAGTCGATGAAGTGAGTGTTGCCGGCAAAGGCAGAGAATGATTGATAAGGGGAGTCTCCATAAGACGTGGTCCCTAGAGGCAAAATTTGCCAGTATTGTTGGCCTGTTTTTGCCAGGAAATCGACAAAATCATAGGCTGATTGCCCGAAAGAGCCAATCCCAAACTTAGATGGGAGATGATATATGAAGGAGTACGCCACTCGTACGTTGCATACCCAAACCTCCTTTGCATATTTTCTTTTTTGACAACTCTAATTATACGCAAACGGTATGCAAGTGCAATGCCTTTGCCTGATGTTCTCGGTATCAGAATATCAGTCATTAGAACTGGTTTCAAACCTTACAAGCAAATCCCTTGTTTCCTAGGATTAGAGGGCTTACAATAACCCTAAAGATCATTTATTAGAGGAGGATTGAATTTATGAGCCAACCTACCCTATTTTTAGTGACAAGTGCCCCGATACCCAACCTTTTGTAGCAGGACTTGAAGCTCGTGGTATCCGCTATGATGCAGTCAATATTACGAATTCCATGCGGGAACTCAAGGCCTTTCTCCACTTACGTGATAGCCGACCAGAGTTTCAAGCTGTTAAAGATGGCGCAAGAGTGGGTGTCCCTGTCTTGCTTAATCCAGACGGTAGCCTCCATTTTAGCTTGGACAGCCTTTAAGCTGACTTCCTATATTAGAAAGAAACTGGGACTTAGGTCCCAGTTTCTTTTTAGTATTGGCGATAGTAACGGCGGTGGCCGTCGATTTTATCTAAGACAAAGCCTGCTTCCTGGCTTTGGCGAGCTACTTGATAGTCCGCTTCTTGTGGCAAGCGCTGAGAAAAAATCCGCTCGTAGTCTTGGACTGCTAGGGCTTGTCGGCGCTCCAGGTGGGCCTTCAAAGCTTCCAGATCCAAGGCCTCTCTAAAGCCTTCTTGTAGCGTCCCAGAAAAGAGTTCCGCAACTGCGCCTGAACCATAGGAGAAGAGTCCCAGACTGTCCCCTGCTACTAAATCCTCTACTTGCGTCAAATAGGACAGGAGGCTGAGATAGAGGGAGCCAGTGTAAATATTACCCACCTGACGCCCCAAACGCGTAGCCGGTTCATAGGCTACCTGCCAACGCTCAATTAGATCCGCATCCACGCTTCCTTTTTGCGCTAAGGCATCCAGGGCCTTCTTGCCCATCTTGGTAAATGGCAGGTGGAAGACCACATTGCGCCAGTGCTCAGGCGATAAACCTGCTTGTTTGGCCGATGCCATGACCTGACAGAAGCAATCTTGGTAGAGTTCAGTCGAGAATTTGCCATCTACTAGTGCCACGTCAGAATAAGATGGGCGCCAGAAATCGAATTGATTATCAGTATAAGAAATAGACTGGCTATCCAAGGCCAAAATCCGCGGATTAGCAGAGATAAGGAGAGCTACTGCCCCAGCTCCTTGCGTAGGCTCACCTGGCGTGCCAAGACCGTAGCGGGCGATGTCGGTTGCCACTACCAGGATCTTACGGTCTGGTCGTAGGCGAACGTAGTCACAGAGCCGACTGGAGGCCTGCTGTCGCCCATGCTGAGCTTGCTTGATTTCATGAGGCCTTACAATAGGGTTGTAAATCCAATAATTCGTGTAAGTAGCTGGCTACTGACTTGGAATAGTCAAAAGCCGATTCAGTCCCGACAATAACTTGGTCAATAGCTAAACGGTCATGCTCATCTAAGATGCTAGGCTATGCATTGGTACTCATCGCGACCACATCTTGGTCTAGAGGGGTGGCACGGCCATCTGTCTTAGCCAATACCAATCGTGTATTGCTGGCTCAACATGCTGAGCCTGAGCTAATTCGGTCATTTTCAATATAGTATTGAGGGCACATAGAGCCCGATTTTTGTCTATACCGACAGTTACGGTCATCTTTTTATCACCTATATTCCTAATTTGTCACGCTTATTGTACCACGAAAAAGCGCGCTATCTTAAAGGCGCGCTAACTAACTCAAATTTTTAACTTCCCTCTTGGCTGCGTAACTGGGCCAAGACTTGCTCAGCTAAAGTACGGTTCATGGCAGGAGCCTGACGCAAGGCCTTAACTAGGGCAGGCACTTCCTCTAGGCTAGCACCGACTTGAAGGGCCAGGACCGGGCTTGCAGAGCCATATGGCCCACTGAGATACCTGCTCAGTCACTGGGGCTCTCAAAAGGCGGCAAAGTTCTGGGCTAGGCCGACTGCTGCAATGATTTGGGCTAGCTCACGAGCATTGGGCTTGCCTAAGATAGCTAGGGCCAATTGGGCAGTTGGATGGACAGCTAGGGTCCCGCCAACGGTCGCAAGGGACAGGGGCAGAGTTAATTCCCCTTCTAGTCTGGCTTGGTCAGCGGAAAGGGTCCATTGACTGAGGCCCCGATATTGACCATCCAGTAGCGTGGGCGTGGACGCCGAGCTTCACCGCTCGCCAGTCATTCCCGGTGGCAAGTAAGACCGCGTCTACCCCATTCATAATGCCCTTATTATGGGTCACCGCCCGACGTGGATCCAACTGGGCCACGCGACTGGCCTGACTCAAGCGTTTGGCCAGATTCAAGGCTTGAGTTGGATTGGCGTGAAAGTGGGAAACAGGCAGGCTAACCTGGGCTTTGACTGGAGCTTATCACCATGATTGAAAAGAATTCGCAGGAGGCTTGGCCACCTAGGTGGCTTCCACTTCAGGCGCTGGGGCCTCTAGGACCAGTCTTCATGACATTAGCGCCCATGGCGTCACAGGGATCAGGCTCAAATAGACACAGAAAAAATCGTCCCCTGATCATCCCCGTAGCTATCGGCCCTCGTCGCAAAGTATACACAGCTACCATGCTAGGACAGTGCGCGAGCTAAGTCTAGCCAGTGGTCTTTTGAACTATCACTTGTTCAGCCATGTGCGATAAAGTCTTCAATGTCGGTCAGCACAATCTGTCAGTGGTGGCGATTTAAGACCTGAGACTGGATATTGCCCAGGGCGTTTGCCCCACATTGCTGGCGACCTACACTAGGCTCTTCAATGGCCATGGGCACCACATAGTCCCGACCATTAATTTTGAAGGTTGGAACTAGACCAAAAGGCAGACTATCAATTGCATAGTTCTCAATCAACTGGTTAGTACTGACTCTGCTTGAGAGCCAGGGCTGTTTTCTAGAGCTTGCGTGCCCTTCCTCTTCAAATAAGTCCTAAAATGGCACGGCGGCTGATTTCCTTTTTGATAGAAGCCTCCAAAATCTGCTAGCATCTTAGATCCTCCTCAAGACGTATTCTACCTCCTTAGTATAGCATGTCCGCGCCACTTGGGAACATGAGGACTTTATAAAGATTAGCTAGCGTGCTGTACTACAGCCATTAGTAGGAGGAATATTCCATGACTCAGAGACGATCAGGATCGCTATCAGGCGGGTCTTAGACCGTATCCAAAAAGCATAGCCCAGCAAGGCCCTCAGCTAATTGCCGTCAGCAAAAGCACGTGAGGCGCCGACCAAATTCAAGCCCTCTATGATTTAGAGCCAAAGCATTTCGGCGAAAGTCTGTATCCTACCCTCTTAGAAAAGCAGGCCACCCCTAGCCCCAAACTGCTCCAGACATTGTTTGGCACTTCATCAGCCAGGTCCAAACCCGCCAAGTCAAAGAGTTTATCAATCAAATTGACTTTCTCCATGCCCTAGACCACTTTGACCAGCCAAGGAAATTCAAAAGCGGGCCGACCACCCCATCAAGTGCTTCCTCCCGGGTCAATGTATCAGGCGAAGGCAAGACGGGCTGTAGGCGAGCAGGTCTTCTTGGGCCATCGAGCAACACTTGCACGATAAGATTGAAAATCGTGGGCCTGATGACCATAGCGCCCGGCCGATGCCCTAGAAGGCGAGCTCGCTTCTTCTTCAGGAACGCTCAAACATCTCAACTCCTGGTCAGAAGCCGGCTATCCTCACGCTCCCTTGCACTGAGCTCCAGCATGGAGCATGAGCCAAGACTATACCATCGCCACCGAGGAAGGGGCTGAGCTTCCTGCGTGTGGGCGGTGCCCTCTTCGCGCCTCAAGGCTGTTAGAGTTATGCTATCGAAAAAGACCCTGGGCCAGGATTCCGAATGGCTTCAGGGGCTATTATTAGTGTTTTTAACGTTGCGAGTGCCTTAAGGTCCGACAGTTTCACCACTAGCGGCCATCTTGTTATAAGCAGAAGTTGCATACCTTGCTAGCATCAGCCATCACTTCAATGAGACGGTCGTGGTAATGGCTCAGCCAACTCGTCGAAGACTCATCATCAGACAGTTGCAATTGTTGACGTTGGGCCTCAGTGTCATGGGTCCAGAGTTGATATGCTGCGACTTAGCAAATTGCCTTGAGGTTTGCGTTTTTCAATCCGGTAGACGTAACGGTCATCATCATAGGTGATTTCCAAAGGCCCCAGTATTGATCCCGCGTCTCCTTGACGCGCCGATGGTGTTCCTTGTGGATGCGCCACGGTGTAAAAATAGCATTGAGGGCTTCTTCCCTCTGTCGGGTGGGAACCATGCTCCTTGCGGGCATCTGTATCAGTCTACCCAATAGTTCGATGTACTGCTTTTCCATATGAGAACCTCCTTGCTAAGCGTTTCCATAATCTTATTATAGCATAGCCTTATGAAATAGCAATGAAAAGAAACCGACTACTGGCAGTGATTGCTAGTAGTCGCTATAGTCTTATAGCTTGACTTCTTGAATAGAAAATTGGTTACCTGTAAAGTCAGGGCCTTGCCGGTCAAATTTGAGCCACTAAACGCGTGACCGTGGTCTTACCATATAGGACCTTAATGAAGATGGCTCTTCTACTATTTCCACATTCTTAAACTCAAAGTAACGCGGTGTGATGTCTTGGTCATGGTCACTATGTCGACATGGTCAGGCCTTTTCCTGGTACAGACCTCCTGCTTCTTGCTTGGATCAGCCAAAGGAAAAGCCCATGGGGATTCTGGGTCGGTAGTAAAAATCATCTAGCACTGGTCCGGTCTGACTGTCGCGGTTAAAGCGATGGGTCTCGGCAGATAAGAGTCGTGCCGTCGTGTCCCTTGATTTCATGTAGCTGCTAGACTGCTGATCGGCCTATCATTGCGAAGACCACTTGGCGCGGACTGGGCTGCTCGAAGTCAAGTGATAAGCTATGAGTAAAAATAGCTCAGAAAGGAATGAGAAATTGTTTGAGGTGCTTTTCCTTAATTGTCTACCTCCTTATAGAGTTAATTTAGCGCTTTTTAACCCTCACTGATTTGATGGAGTAGGGATTTCCCTTTCGACGCTAACTGCTACTTCATTAGAGTTTACAACCAATAAGTGTAGCGAACAATCTTCATTATGATATAGAATTAATATGTTTTTAGCTCCTCAAATTTCTCTTAGCTAAGGATTTCTCTACGCATTTTAAAAGCCATTTTTCTCCCTCAATTTCGAATAGCCTTGACAGAACGTTGACTAGAGACAGTAGGCTTATCAAGTAACCCTAATTCATTCCATGCATATGCACACGAGTAAAATAGGCTTCTCCTAACAAGAATAATTTTTGGCCCTTCACTGGCAAATCAGCTGTTTCGTGGCATAATCTAAGCACATTACATTATTATCCGAAAGTGCAAATATAATCGTGCTAAATTGATTAGAACCTTGGCTACAAACTCCGGCAAAAATTCATAATAATGCTGTTCTAAGCCCTTCTAAGGGTAACTGTAGCGACTTGGTAGTCTTTATTTCCATTTGGACAATAGCCTTGGGAGATTGAGGTGCTAGATAATATATACACGCTGAGACATGTATCTCTTTGGCAATCAGCTCATCAAATTCTTTCTAGTGCACGAGGGCATCTTTTTCCCAGATGAAAGTACTAGGATGTGGCATGGACCCACTTATAGGTTAGGACATCATCGTAAGTGCGTTTCTAAATTCATACTTATCCAAGAAGAAAGGCCATTGAGGTCTGATAGTACTTGCCGATACAAAGGGTCCTGAATCTACGGTCTTGTGACGGTTGGTTAGCTGACCTGCGTTTCAAGATTGAATAGCGCTCAAGATATGCACTCCATTGAAACTCACAACTGTAGCCAACTTAAAAGAAAGGTCAACAGACGGTAGAGAGTCCCCTTTTCAATCTTACTGATAGCTGTCATGTGTGCAAATACCTGTCGCCAACTCTGAGTCCATTGCTGTTTACGGTACTGAAGCATCATCTGGGCAATCCGCTCCCTTGATGTCAAATTATCCCCCTACCTTTCTACAATCATATTGTCATCATAACACTTTTTGAATCAAGGATTATGAGTGTTATTACCTAGCACCTATCATTTAGTAAGTTGATTGTTCTCTCTATAAAAAGGAGAGTTGAGACTTGTGTCTCAGCCTCCCTCTTGATTCAACTGTAACGGACTTGGCCAGGTGCACGTGGTTTGTCCCACGTCTAGGCCTGAGCCTAGGGCAGTATAGTAAGCAATTAAGTGGAGTCACGACAACCACTTAGCCAGTGGGCTCCAATAAATTTAGTTACATTTGGTACCACGAAAGTCGTCTTCCTTGGCTACTTCAGCAATACAATAACTGA
>BNJU01000991.1_pt1 | contig 87327 bp, 111 predicted proteins | sample 8539281 | NCBI WGS metagenome assembly BNJU01 (sample SAMD00202456, study PRJDB9452) | human saliva metagenome | isolation source: human saliva | place: Japan
GATGCTTTTTCTTATTAAATAGCTTGATTACTAATTGTGTAATCAAGCTATTTTTTTATTCTTTAAAGCATAACATGTCATAAAAAGTCCCTGAGATGTCTCAAATTTTTTTGTTAGGTACCAGTTGGGGCATAAAATAGACAGGATAGGGACAGGAGGCCTGAGAGAAGATTTTTCTTGTAGAATCATATTATCAAAGAAAAAGGAGATAACATGAACTTCAAGGAACGCTATGAGAAAGTGCAGTGGATCGTCCGGCGCTGTGCACGGGATTATTATATACATTTATGGGAGAGTAGTGACTGGGAACAAGAGGGTATGCTGGTTTATCACCAGCTGGAAGAAAGTCATCCAGATATCAGTCAAGATGAAAGCCGCCTCTATCGCTACTTCAAGACAAAATTTAGGAATCATATTCATGACATACTTCGCAAGCAAGAGAGCCAAAAACGCCGCTTCGATCGTCAGTCTTATGAAGAAGTTGGAACCATTAGTCATAGACTGAGTAAGCGCGAACTAGGCTTAGATGATTTAGTCGCTCTTCGAAGTTCGTTAGCAGCCTACACTTCTCAGTTAGATAAAGAACAACTAGAGTTATACCATCGCTTACTAGGCGACGAACGGTTTAAGGGGCGTAAGAGTTTGTTGCGCGACTTGGGGGCATACTTATCAGATTTTTCTGAGATAATTATTTAGGAATAGAGTAAAAGGGAGAGTTAATCTTTCCCTTTTAGTTGTTGATTTATCAGTGATTTTGTAGGCATTAGGGAATAAAAATGTAAAAAAAGATAAAAAAGTTTGAAAAAAGTGTTGACAAGGGGATGGATAGGTGATATACTGATATAGTTGTCGCTTGAGAGAGCGATAAAGACCTTTGAAAACTGAACAAGACGAACCAATGTGCAGGGCACTACAACATAAGTTGTAGTACTGAACAAAGAAAAAACAATAAATCTGTCAGTGACAGAAATGAGTGAGAACTCAAACTTTTAATGAGAGTTTGATCCTGGCTCAGGACGAACGCTGGCGGCGTGCCTAATACATGCAAGTAGAACGCTGAAGGAGGAGCTTGCTCTTCTGGATGAGTTGCGAACGGGTGAGTAACGCGTAGGTAACCTGCCTGGTAGCGGGGGATAACTATTGGAAACGATAGCTAATACCGCATAACATTGACTATTGCATGATAGTCAATTGAAAGGTGCAAATGCACCACTACCAGATGGACCTGCGTTGTATTAGCTAGTTGGTGGGGTAACGGCTCACCAAGGCGACGATACATAGCCGACCTGAGAGGGTGATCGGCCACACTGGGACTGAGACACGGCCCAGACTCCTACGGGAGGCAGCAGTAGGGAATCTTCGGCAATGGACGGAAGTCTGACCGAGCAACGCCGCGTGAGTGAAGAAGGTTTTCGGATCGTAAAGCTCTGTTGTAAGAGAAGAACGAGTGTGAGAGTGGAAAGTTCACACTGTGACGGTATCTTACCAGAAAGGGACGGCTAACTACGTGCCAGCAGCCGCGGTAATACGTAGGTCCCGAGCGTTGTCCGGATTTATTGGGCGTAAAGCGAGCGCAGGCGGTTAGATAAGTCTGAAGTTAAAGGCTGTGGCTTAACCATAGTACGCTTTGGAAACTGTTTAACTTGAGTGCAGAAGGGGAGAGTGGAATTCCATGTGTAGCGGTGAAATGCGTAGATATATGGAGGAACACCGGTGGCGAAAGCGGCTCTCTGGTCTGTAACTGACGCTGAGGCTCGAAAGCGTGGGGAGCAAACAGGATTAGATACCCTGGTAGTCCACGCCGTAAACGATGAGTGCTAGGTGTTGGGTCCTTTCCGGGACTCAGTGCCGCAGCTAACGCATTAAGCACTCCGCCTGGGGAGTACGACCGCAAGGTTGAAACTCAAAGGAATTGACGGGGGCCCGCACAAGCGGTGGAGCATGTGGTTTAATTCGAAGCAACGCGAAGAACCTTACCAGGTCTTGACATCCCGGTGCCCGTCCTAGAGATAGGATTTTGCTTCGGCACACCGGTGACAGGTGGTGCATGGTTGTCGTCAGCTCGTGTCGTGAGATGTTGGGTTAAGTCCCGCAACGAGCGCAACCCTTATTGTTAGTTGCCATCATTCAGTTGGGCACTCTAGCGAGACTGCCGGTAATAAACCGGAGGAAGGTGGGGATGACGTCAAATCATCATGCCCCTTATGACCTGGGCTACACACGTGCTACAATGGCTGGTACAACGAGTCGCAAGTCGGTGACGGCAAGCTAATCTCTTAAAGCCAGTCTCAGTTCGGATTGTAGGCTGCAACTCGCCTACATGAAGTCGGAATCGCTAGTAATCGCGGATCAGCACGCCGCGGTGAATACGTTCCCGGGCCTTGTACACACCGCCCGTCACACCACGAGAGTTTGTAACACCCGAAGTCGGTGAGGTAACCTTTTAGGAGCCAGCCGCCTAAGGTGGGATAGATGATTGGGGTGAAGTCGTAACAAGGTAGCCGTATCGGAAGGTGCGGCTGGATCACCTCCTTTCTAAGGAAAAACGGAAGCCATTGGTCGTCATGTTTAGTTTTGAGAGGTCTTGTGGGGCCTTAGCTCAGCTGGGAGAGCGCCTGCTTTGCACGCAGGAGGTCAGCGGTTCGATCCCGCTAGGCTCCATTAGGATAGTGATAACTATTCTAAACTTGTCCATTGAAAATTGAATAACTATATCAAATAGTAACAAGAAAATAAACCGAAACGCTGTGAATATTAATGAGTTTAAGACTGAAAGGTCAAAAATAAGGTTAAGTTAGTAAGGGCGCACGGTGGATGCCTTGGCACTAGGAGCCGATGAAGGACGTGACAAACGACGAAATGCCTCGGGGAGCTGTAAGTAAGCGCAGATCCGGGGATGTCCGAATGGGGGAACCCAACAGGTACTACCTGTTACCCATCTCTGTTAAGGAGATGAGGAGGAAGACGCAGTGAACTGAAACATCTAAGTAGCTGCAGGAAGAGAAAGCAAAAGCGATTGCCTTAGTAGCGGCGAGCGAAACGGCAGGAGGGCAAACCGAAGAGTTTACTCTTCGGGGTTGTAGGACTGCGATGTGGACTCAGATTTTATAGAAGAATGACATGGGAAGGTCAGCCAAAGAGAGTAAGAGCCTCGTATTTTAAATAGAATCTGTACCTAGCAGAATCCTGAGTACGGCGGGACACGCGAAATCCCGTCGGAATCTGGGAGGACCATCTCCCAACCCTAAATACTCCCTAGTGACCGATAGTGAACCAGTACCGTGAGGGAAAGGTGAAAAGTACCCCGGAAGGGGAGTGAAATAGAACCTGAAACCGTGTGCCTACAACAAGTTCGAGCCCGTTAATGGGTGAGAGCGTGCCTTTTGTAGAATGAACCGGCGAGTTACGTTATGATGCGAGGTTAAGTTGAAGAGACGGAGCCGTAGGGAAACCGAGTCTGAATAGGGCGAATTAGTATCATGATGTAGACCCGAAACCATGTGACCTACCCATGAGCAGGTTGAAGGTGCGGTAAAACGCACTGGAGGACCGAACCAGGGCACGTTGAAAAGTGCTTGGATGACTTGTGGGTAGCGGAGAAATTCCAAACGAACTTGGAGATAGCTGGTTCTCTCCGAAATAGCTTTAGGGCTAGCGTCGACATAGAGATTCTTGGAGGTAGAGCACTGTTTGGGTGAGGGGTCCATCCCGGATTACCAATCTCAGATAAACTCCGAATGCCAATGAATTATGGTCGGCAGTCAGACTGCGAGTGCTAAGATCCGTAGTCGAAAGGGAAACAGCCCAGACCACCAGCTAAGGTCCCAAAATAATTGTTAAGTGGAAAAGGATGTGGGGTTGCACAGACAACTAGGATGTTAGCTTAGAAGCAGCTATTCATTCAAAGAGTGCGTAATAGCTCACTAGTCGAGTGACCCTGCGCCGAAAATGTACCGGGGCTAAAACAATTTACCGAAGCTGTGGATACCTTTATAGGTATGGTAGGAGAGCGTTCTATGTGTGGTGAAGGTGTACCGTGAGGAGCGCTGGAACGCATAGAAGTGAGAATGCCGGTATGAGTAGCGAAAGATGGGTGAGAATCCCATCCACCGTAAGACTAAGGTTTCCAGGGGAAGGCTCGTCCGCCCTGGGTTAGTCGGGACCCTAAGGAGAGACCGAAAGGTGTATCCGATGGACAACAGGTTGATATTCCTGTACTAGAGTATGAAGTGATGGAGGGACGCAGTAGGCTAACTCGTGCGTACGAATGGATGTACGTCTAAGCAGTGAGGCGTGGTATGAGTCAAATGCTTATACCTATAACGTTGAGCTGTGATGGGGAGCGAAGTTTAGTAGCGAGTGAGTGATGTCACACTGCCAAGAAAAGCTTCTAGCGTTGTATCATACTCTACCCGTACCGCAAACCGACACAGGTAGTCGAGGCGAGTAGCCTCAGGTGAGCGAGAGAACTCTCGTTAAAGGAACTCGGCAAAATGACCCCGTAACTTCGGGAGAAGGGGTGCTGACTGATGTCAGCCGCAGTGAATAGGCCCAAGCAACTGTTTATCAAAAACACAGCTCTCTGCTAAATCGTAAGATGATGTATAGGGGGTGACGCCTGCCCGGTGCTGGAAGGTTAAGAGGAGTGCTTAGCGGTAACGCGAAGGTATGAATTGAAGCCCCAGTAAACGGCGGCCGTAACTATAACGGTCCTAAGGTAGCGAAATTCCTTGTCGGGTAAGTTCCGACCCGCACGAAAGGCGTAATGATTTGGGCACTGTCTCAACGAGAGACTCGGTGAAATTTTAGTACCTGTGAAGATGCAGGTTACCCGCGACAGGACGGAAAGACCCCATGGAGCTTTACTGCAGTTTGATATTGAGTGTCTGTGCCACATGTACAGGATAGGTAGGAGCCTATGAGATCGGGACGCCAGTTTCGATGGAGGCGTTGTTGGGATACTACCCTTGTGTTATGGCCACTCTAACCCGGATAGGTGATCCCTATCGGAGACAGTGTCTGACGGGCAGTTTGACTGGGGCGGTCGCCTCCTAAAAGGTAACGGAGGCGCCCAAAGGTTCCCTCAGACTGGTTGGAAATCAGTCGTAGAGTGTAAAGGTATAAAGGGAGCTTGACTGCGAGAGCTACAACTCGAGCAGGGACGAAAAGTCGAGCTTAGTGATCCGGTGGTTCCGCATGGAAGGGCCATCGCTCAACGGATAAAAAGCTACCCTGGGGATAACAGGCTTATCTCCCCAAGAGTTCACATCGACGGGGAGGTTTGGCACCTCGATGTCGGCTCGTCGCATCCTGGGGCTGTAGTCGGTCCCAAGGGTTGGGCTGTTCGCCCATTAAAGCGGCACGCGAGCTGGGTTCAGAACGTCGTGAGACAGTTCGGTCCCTATCCGTCGCGGGCGTAGGAAATTTGAGAGGATCTGCTCCTGGTACGAGAGGACCAGAGTGGACTTACCGCTGGTGTACCAGTTGTCTCGCCAGAGGCATCGCTGGGTAGCTATGTAGGGAAGGGATAAACGCTGAAAGCATCTAAGTGTGAAACCCACCTCAAGATGAGATTTCCCATAACGCAAGTTAGTAAGAGCCCTGAGAGAAGATCAGGTAGATAGGTTAGGAGTGGAAGTGTGGCGACACATGTAGCGGACTAATACTAATAGCTCGAGGACTTATCCAATTTTCATTGAGCGCAGCTTTTGGCAAGTATTGTGAGCTTTGAGTAGTTATTCAATTTTGAGTTGACAAGGCAATATAAGATTGCAAGTTAATTCAGAAAGTTAAGTGACGATAGCCTAGGAGATACACCTGTACCCATGCCGAACACAGAAGTTAAGCCCTAGAACGCCGGAAGTAGTTGGGGGTTGCCCCCTGTGAGATATGGTAGTCGCTTAGCAGGATAGGAAGTCGGAGTACTTCCTTTTTGGGAGTTTAGCTCAGCTGGGAGAGCATCTGCCTTACAAGCAGAGGGTCAGCGGTTCGATCCCGTTAACTCCCATATAGGTCCCGTAGTGTAGCGGTTATCACGTCGCCCTGTCACGGCGAAGATCGCGGGTTCGATTCCCGTCGGGACCGTTGAAATTGTTAGACAGTTTCAAGAAGAAAGACTCGTTAGCTCAGTTGGTAGAGCATTTGACTTTTAATCAAAGGGTCACTGGTTCGAGCCCAGTACGGGTCATAAGCGCGGGTTTGGCGGAATTGGCAGACGCACCAGATTTAGGATCTGGCGCTTTTAGGGGCGTGGGGTTCAAGTCCCCTAACCCGCATAGAAATATAAATGAGCCGGCTTAGCTCAGTTGGTAGAGCATCTGATTTGTAATCAGAGGGTCGCGTGTTCAAGTCATGTAGCCGGCATTTTTTTTGGATAGAGATGCGAACGTAGTTCAGTGGTAGAACACCACCTTGCCAAGGTGGGGGTCGCGGGTTCGAATCCCGTCGTTCGCTTTGAGGCCGGGGTGGCGGAACTGGCAGACGCACAGGACTTAAAATCCTGCGATTGGTAACGATCGTACCGGTTCGATTCCGGTCCTCGGCATAGCGGATATGCGACAGGGCACCCTTAGCTCAACTGGATAGAGTACCTGACTACGAATCAGGCGGTTAGAGGTTCGACTCCTCTAGGGTGCATAAGAAAGTTTTGACTTTTTTATGTGTTTTTGTTATAATTGATTATCGTGATATAGAGCACCCTTAGCTCAACTGGATAGAGTACCTGACTACGAATCAGGCGGTTAGAGGTTCGACTCCTCTAGGGTGCATGAAGGGAAACGAGGTCATATGACTCCGTTTTTACTTATCATCGGGAAGTAGCTCAGCTTGGTAGAGTACTTGGTTTGGGACCAAGGTGTCGCAGGTTCGAATCCTGTCTTCCCGATATCTGGCGGTGTAGCTCAGCTGGCTAGAGCGTCCGGTTCATACCCGGGAGGTCGGGGGTTCGATCCCCTTCGCCGCTATAACGATCTTGTTGGACCTTTAGCTCAGCTGGTTAGAGCTCTCGGCTCATAACCGAGTGGTCGTAGGTTCAAGTCCTACAAGGTCCATAATGAATATCTTGGAGGATTACCCAAGTCCGGCTGAAGGGAACGGTCTTGAAAACCGTCAGGCGTGTAAAAGCGTGCGTGGGTTCGAATCCCACATCCTCCTTAGATTAGAATATCGCGGGATGGAGCAGCTAGGTAGCTCGTCGGGCTCATAACCCGAAGGTCGTAGGTTCAAATCCTGCTCCCGCAATTTGGCTCGGTAGCTCAGTTGGTAGAGCAATGGATTGAAGCTCCATGTGTCGGCGGTTCGATTCCGTCTCGCGCCATACAGTATCTAATATGCGGGTGTAGTTTAGTGGTAAAACTACAGCCTTCCAAGCTGTTGTCGCGAGTTCGATTCTCGTCACCCGCTTTGAACAGAAGTTCATACCAAGTTTTTTATAACTTGGGCGCGTAGCTCAGGTGGTTAGAGCGCACGCCTGATAAGCGTGAGGTCGGTGGTTCGAGTCCACTCGTGCCCATTAAGTATATTGGAGAATTACTCAAGAGGCTGAAGAGGACGGTTTGCTAAATCGTTAGGTCGGGTAACCGGCGCGGGGGTTCGAATCCCCCATTCTCCGTAAATAAGGGAGTTTAGCATTTGCTATCTCCTTTTCTTGTTTTATAATGTTTTTATTTTGTAGAATTGTTTTTTAATGTTTGTTTAAACTTTTTTTGGTACGCTGTGCTGGTCTAATTAGATCTAGACTTATATAATCAGGTTTTTTAGTGATTTACTGATTTCGGAGATTGGAATGAATAAATTAAAGATGTCTAAATTTTTGATTTCTATTTTGCTATTGGGAATTGTTATGATAAGCTTGATGCTTTCCCCTCTTTCACCATGGATTGTTTCTGTGACTGGTGATTTTTTGTCCAGTGTTGATCGGGTAGTTGCTATTCCTTTTAACTATCTTGCTAAGGAAAAGAAAAAGGTTGTTCAGTTAATAGAGACCTATCAAGAAAATGAAACCCTGAAAGCAACAATTTACAATCTTGAAGAGAAAGCAAATAATTCTGATGCCTTAAAATTGGAGAATGAGCAGTTGCGTTCTCTCTTAGAGTTACGTAGTAATGATCAAAGTGCTGTTAAGATTACTGCAGAAGTTATCTCTCGCTCTCCATCTACTTGGAAGAATGAATTAACTCTTGATAAGGGACAGTCAAGCGATGTGACAACCTCCATGTTGGCTATTTCTAATGGCGGTTTGATTGGGGCTGTTAGCAGTGTTTCCGACTCTTCAAGTATTGTTAGTCTGCTTACAAATGAAAAGAATGATAGTTCTATTGCCATTAAAATTCAGACAAAGACTGGCTTTGCCTATGGCATTATTGTTGGTTTTGACACTGAGAAGTCAGCTTTTATCGTCAGCCAGCTTAATACGGTGGATGGAATTGAAGAAGGAGCAACCGTTACGACAAGTGGTCTCGGCTCTTATAATGCTGAGAATGTTTTGGTTGGTCAGGTTTTATCAATATCAGCTGGTAAGGACCAATTAAACAAGGAAGTTTTGGTGAAGCCTGCTGCGGATTTGTCTGATATTCAAGCGGTTCTGTTGGTGAGAAATTAGTATGAAAATTCTAAGAGGAACTTTTTTTACAGCTTTGTTTCTATTTCTGATCTTCTTCATTGATGGTCAATTATCAAGAAGTCTTGTAGATCTTTTTGCTGAGAAGTGGCATCCGGCAAGTCATATTTTATTGTTCTTTACAGTTTTCTTATTTTTAAACTTTTCAAAGGAATATATTTTTTTCCTCTTCTTCACTCTAGGCCTTTTTTACGATGTTTATTATCTACATGTGATTGGGCTTTTCACCTTCATCTTGCCTCTACTGACAGTTGTCATCTATCATTTTCTTTCTGTATTTTTGCTAAATCGTTGGACACGCGTTTTGGCCATTATTACGATTGTTTTCTTTTTTGAAATGATCAGCTTTGTTTCTGCATCATTCTTGCACCTAGCGAGCTTTACATTCCCTGATTTTATTATCTATGCTTTGGTGCCAACTTTAGTATTTAATGCCTTTCTTTTCCTATTGTTACAGCCTTTGTTTGAAAAAGTCTATTTATGATAAATTAGAAATAGAAATGTAACGAATGCGTAATATATAGCCAGAATTTTTTTGATATACTATATAATGTCTTAGTAAGAAGGAGTGTTAATATTTTTATGAAGAAAAAGCTACTTACATCAGTTTTATTGAGTGCTGTGATCCTTTCTCAAGGTGCTGCGCTAGTAAATGTTAAAGCTGATAGTACAGATGATAAAATTGCAGCTCAAAATAGTAAAATTGACAGTTTAACAAATCAACAAAAAGCGGCACAAGCACAAGTTGATGAAATTCAAAAACAAGTTTCAGCTATTCAAAAGCAACAAGAAGAGCTTCAAGCAGAAAATGAAAAATTAAATGCTGAATCTGCGAAACTTACTGCTGAAATTGAAGAGTTATCAAAGAATATTGTTGCTCGTAATGAGTCTCTTGCAAACCAAGCGCGTAGTGCTCAAACAAATGGTACAGCAACAAGCTATATCAACACAATCATCAACTCTGCTTCCATCACTGAAGCTATCTCTCGTGTAGCAGCGATGAGCGAAATCGTTTCAGCTAACAACAAAATGCTGGAACAACAAAAAGAAGATAAAGAAAAGATTGCTGAAAAACAAGTTGCTAACAATGAAGCTATCAATACAGTCATTGCAAACCAACAAAAACTTGCAGATGATGCTCAAACGTTGACAACTAAGCAGGCTGAACTTAAGGTTGCTCAACTGAACCTTGAAGCTGAAAAAGCAACTGCTGAAAATGAGAAAAACAGTCTCTTAGAGCAAAAAGCGGCAGCTGAAAAAGCAGCAGCTGAGGCAGCAGCGGCAGAAGCAGCATATAAGAACCAGCAACAAGCGCAACAACAAGCGATCCTTGCTTCAGGAAATACAAGCTTCGCAGCACAAGTTCAAGCTGTAAATAATACAGGTGGAACCCCTGCAGCAGAAGCAGCAGTTGCTACATCAGGAGCAGTTGTTGCAACTCCATCATATAGCCTTTCAGCATCAACTTATCCTGTAGGTCAATGTACTTGGGGTGCTAAGACTTTGGCACCATGGGCTGGCGACTACTGGGGTAATGGTGGGCAATGGGCAGCTAGTGCAGCAGCAGCAGGCTTCCGTACAGGATCACAACCACAAGTTGGAGCAATCGCATGTTGGAACGACGGTGGCTACGGACACGTTGCAGTTGTAACAGCAGTTCAATCTGCTAACAACATTCAAGTATCAGAAGCAAACTATGCTGGTAACCAATCAATCGGTAATCACCGTGGATGGTTTGACCCAACAAATGCACAAGGATACGTAACATACATCTATCCAAACTAATGAAATATGAAGGAGGCTGGGACAAAAGTCCTAGCCTCTTAATTGTCTTGGATTGTTGAGCAAGATGCAGTGATTGAGTGGGCTCTACTACGCTGATTCCATCAGCTTTTACAGTCCTACTCAACTGTCGGAGGTGGGACGACGAAATCGAATTCTTACGAATTACCGATTTTTGTCCCACTCTCCCTTTTATTTTTTATTGAAAAATTGCTGGAAAAGCGTTACAATGGTAGGTAGGAAAAATGTAATTGGTTACAATAAAAGACGATTTAGAATCTGGAGGGAATCATGTCTTTTTCTGATTTAAAGCTCTTTGCTCTTTCTTCTAATCAAGAATTAGCGCAGCGTGTTGCAAAGGAGATTGGGATGCCGCTTGGGAAATCAACGGTTCGTCAATTTTCTGACGGGGAAATTCAAGTAAACATTGAAGAATCGATCCGTGGTAAGCACGTTTTTATCTTGCAGTCAACTAGCTCACCTGTCAATGACAATCTAATGGAAATTTTAATCATGGTGGATGCTTTGAAGCGGGCTAGTGCGGAGTCTATCAATGTAGTGATGCCTTACTATGGCTATGCTAGACAGGACCGAAAAGCTCGTGCTCGTGAGCCAATTACATCTAAATTAGTGGCTAATCTAATGGAGATTGCTGGGGTAGATCGTCTATTGACCATTGATTTGCATGCTGCTCAGATCCAAGGTTTCTTTGACATTCCTGTCGACCATTTGATGGGAGCGCCTTTGATTGCTGATTATTTTGAGCGTCGGGGCATGGTTGGTAGCGATTATGTGGTAGTCAGTCCAGACCACGGTGGTGTCAGCCGCGCTCGTAAGTTGGCGGAATTTCTCAAGACTTCGATTGCGATTATTGACAAACGTCGCAGCGTTGACAAGATGAATACCAGTGAAGTTATGAATATCATTGGTAAGGTGGAAGGTAAGACTTGTATTCTGATAGATGATATGATTGATACGGCGGGGACCATTTGTCATGCGGCAGATGCGCTGGCAGAGTCCGGTGCTGTGGAAGTCTATGCGAGCTGTACTCACCCAGTCTTGTCAGGGCCAGCTATGGAAAATATCCAAAAATCAGCTATTAAAAAATTAGTGGTTTTAGATACCATATACCTTTCAGAGGACAGATTAATCGATAAGATTGAGCAGATTTCTATCGCTCATCTCTTGGCAGAAGCCATCGTTCGAATCCATGAAAAACGTCCACTTTCCCCTCTTTTTGAAGTAGCAAAAAAGGCTTAAAAGTGCCTTGATCAAGATTTTTTTTAGCAAAAGACTTGACAATTTAAAGAATATTTCATATACTATACATAGTAACGATAGTTACCAAATAAAAAATGTTTTTTATATAAAAAAAGGAGAAAACAAATGAAAAAAGTTGTACTTTCTAGCGTAGTAGCTCTTTCATTGTTCGCATTAGCAGTACCAGCGTTTGCACAAGGTGAAAATGCTGAATCATCAAACCAATTGAACCAAAAGAAATACGTTTCTGAACGTGACGTTGCTGATGAAGCAAACACTCAAGTAGCTGCTCATGACGGTGATATCCGTTCATATGTTACTAGCCCTTCAAATATGATAGTGATGCTGATGTTCAAGCAGCTAAAGCAGCTTATGCAGCAGCTCAAGCTCAATTAGATGCTTACGGTTCAGGTCATGAGTACGGAGCTTACAAAGAAAAAGCTGATGCAGCTTTCAACAATGCTTATACTGTTTTGCGTAATAAATATGTTGCTGATACTCAAAAGACTTTCCGTAATGGTTCTAAAACTCAAGGTAACTACTGGAATGACCCAACTGGTGTAGAAGATAACAAACCTAACGATGTTCGTATCAAAGAAGACCAAGAACGTCAAGGTCAAGCTGGTCAAGCAGGCCAAAACGGTCAAGCTGGTGAAAATGGAAAAGCTGGTGAAAACGGTCAAAAACCTGCATCTGCAGCAGAAGCTAAAGCTTCAGAAGCTAAAGCTGCTAAAGGTGCTAAAGCTGGACAAAAAGCAGCTGGTAAAGCTCTTCCAAAAACATCTGCAGTTAAATAATTTGTTTTAAACAATTGTACTAACGCAATTTATATCACTGGACCTCTGGTTCAGTGATATTTTTTAGAAAGATTTTATAGGATTTTTATCTATGAGAAGAAGAAGACAAAAACGACAGCAGAAAAATTGGAAGATTTTTGGTGGTTTAGGAGCTTTATTTGTTGCTATTTTAGCAGGAATTTTTCTCCTCCAACATGTAAATTCTTCGAATTCTGCTGCTAAATCATCCACTAGTCAGGTAGGTAAGGTAACTTATACACCAAGTAAGGAAGAAAAGGAATATCTGACTAATCGTTTTAATGGCTTGAAAGCGATCAATCCTGAAACGGTGGCCTATGTCTATGCTCCTGGTACAGAATTGGACGAGCCAGTTGTGCAGACCGGTGATAACTCAACTTATTTGGATAAGACCTTTGAAGGTGGAAATGAGCCTTATCTGGGGACTGTTTTCATGGACACTGAAAACAAAAAAAGACTTTAGTGACCGTTTGACTTGGCTCTTTGGGCATGCTCGTGGGAGTCAGGTTGGTGACCACCGCATGTTTAATGATGTGAACTACTATGATAAACAGGAATACTTAGATAAGCATAAGTATGTTGTCATTGAAACACCAGAGCGTAAGCTTTACTATCAGGTAATGGGCTTGGTGATCGTGCCAGAAGAGACTGCTTTTTATCGGATTAAGTTTGATGATGATAAGGATTTTGAAACACAGCTTAAGAATATCTATGAAGCTGCCCGTACCAAAGATCCAAAAATTAAGATTAAGGCTAGCGATAAGTACGTTGTTCTGTCAACTTGTCGTGAAGAGGACGAGACGATTCGTTCTAACCTCTATCTGCGTCAAATTCCAGACTCTGAACTACAGGATTTCCTAGCCAAGCATGGAAATGAGCTTACTTATAAAGCAACTCGTGAATAAAAATCAGGATTTTTTCCTGATTTTTTTGTTACCTAAGGGCTCATATGAGATTGAATTGGAGTAAATACTTGACAAACGCTATATGTATATATATACTAGAGTAGTATGGATTTTCCATAAAATTAATTCTAAATAAAGGAGATAAAACATGAAAAAAGTTTTATTGCTTAGTGTATTAGGTCTTTCTGCAGTTGCTAGTGTAGCTTATGCAGCAACTGGTGCGCCTGCTATTCCAGGAGTTACAGCACCTGCTACATCAGCTGTGACAAAAGTGAACGAAAAAGGTAACCACAATAACCGCTTTGGTTACGGAGTTTCACCAGAGAATAAGACGTATGGATATAGCTTTTCAGGTGCAGCTACTTACCCAGTAGCACCAGCAGCAGGAACAAAAGATGGTAAGCCTTTGGATGACGCAACTCGTGGTAAGTTTGCTCACAATGCTCGTTTTGGTGCAGGATTCAAGAAACGTAGGTACTTTCCCAACAGCACCAGCAGTAAATCCATCAATGCCAGCTACACCAGCGGCTCCATCAACACCTGCTACTCCAGCTACTCCAGCGGCTCCATCAACGCCAGCTACTCCAGCAGCTCCATCAACACCTGCAGCTTCAGCGGCTCTACCAGCTATTTCAGTTAAAAAGCCAGTTGGAGCTCCAGCAGCAGCAGACCTTCCTTCACAAGCGAACGTTACAGGAACTACAAATGCACGTTTTGGTGCTGCAGCTCAAGAAGATCGTGACAATAATAACGTAGCTTATGATGCAGTTTACCAAGCAGGAACATATCCAGTAGCACCAGCAGCAGGAACAGCAGATGGTCTTCCATTAAACGATGCAACTCGTGTTAGATTTGGACACAACACACGTTTTGGTGCTGCAGGACAAGATAGCGATATTAAAGCAGCTACAACATTTGAAAACACAAACTATTCAGCTGTAGTAAACGGTAACTAATTTATTTTAGTGATATTTATATTAAAAAATCAGGATTTTTCCTGATTTTTTTGTTTTTCTATCTATAAATCAGATGGATTTTTGCGCAGGTGCTGCATTTATAGTATAATAGTTCTATTAGATTATCGGAGGCGGCTATGGATTTGACTAAGAAGTTTAATAAGAATTTAGATAAAATTGAAGTGTCTCTGATTCGTCAGTTTGACCAGTCTATTTCTACGATTCCAGGTGTTTTGCGGTTGACCTTGGGGGAGCCAGACTTTCCGACACCGGATCATATCAAGGAGGCGGCCAAGGCCGCGATTGATGCCAACCAGAGCCACTATACAGGAATGAGCGGGCTTTTGGAGCTGCGGCAGGCTGCGGCTGATTTTGTCAAGGAGAAGTACCATCTGAACTATCGCCCAGAAGATGAAGTTTTAGTCACTATTGGGGCAACCGAGGCTCTGTCTGCGACTTTGACAGCTATTCTGGAGGGGGGCGACAAGGTCTTGCTACCAGCGCCAGCTTATCCAGGCTATGAGCCGATTGTCAATTTGGTCGGGGCAGAGATTGTCGAGATTGATACGACAGAAAACGACTTTGTATTGACCCCTGAGATGCTAGAGCAGGCTATCTTGGAACAGGGGGATGCGCTCAAGGCGGTTATTCTCAACTATCCGGCCAATCCGACTGGCGTGACCTATTCACGGGCGCAGATTGAGGCTTTGGCAGCAGTATTGCGCAAGTATGAAGTTTTTGTCGTCTGCGATGAGGTTTATTCTGAGTTGACCTATACGGAGCAGGGGCACGTTTCTCTGGCAGAATATTTGCCCGAGCAGACCATCGTCATCAATGGCTTATCCAAGTCTCATGCTATGACGGGCTGGCGACTAGGTTTTATCTTTGCTCCTGCTGCTTTTACGGCTCAATTGATCAAGAGCCATCAGTATCTGGTGACAGCAGCCAATACCATGGCTCAATATGCAGCTATTGAGGCTTTGACGGCTGGTAAGGATGATGCCCAACCCATGAAGGCGGAATACATCCAGCGGCGGGATTACATTATCGAAAAGATGACAGAGCTGGGCTATCAGATTATCAAGCCAGATGGAGCTTTCTATATTTTTGCCAAAATTCCAACAGGCTACAATCAAGATTCTTTTGCTTTTTTGCAGGATTTTGCTGAGAAGAAGGCTGTGGCCTTTATCCCAGGAGCGGCCTTTGGCCAGTACGGAGAAGGTTATGTCCGCCTGTCTTATGCAGCTAGCATGGAAACCATTAAGGAAGCTCTGAAACGTCTCAAGGAGTACATGGAAGACCATGCTTAGACCGTTAACGGATAAGAGTTTGATTCTCTATAATCGGAATTTTCGAGAAGATGATAAGCTGGTCAAGATTTTTACGGAACAGGCTGGCAAGCGAATGTTTTTCGTGAAACATGCGGGAAAGTCCAAGCTGGCACCAGTCATCCAGCCTCTAACTGCGGCAGAACTCTTGATGAAATCAATGATGATGGGCTCAGCTACATCGAAGATTACCAAGCTGTGGAAAGTTACGGGCAAATCAAGGGCGATCTCTTTGTCATGGCCTATGCCAGCTATGTGGCAGCCTTAGCAGATGCCAGTATTCAGGACAATCAGCCAGATCCAGCCCTCTTTGCCTTCCTGCAGAAGACACTAGATTTGATGAATCAAGGGCTGGATTATGAGGTTTTGACAAATATCTTTGAAATTCAGATTTTATCTCGCTTCGGGGTCTCTCTGAATTTCCATGACTGTGTTTTTTGCCACAGGACAGGTCTGCCTTTTGATTTTTCCTTTCAATATGGCGGGGTGCTCTGCCCAGAGCATTATCACAAGGATGCTCATCGCAGTCATCTCAACCCTAATATTCCTTTTTTGCTCAATCAGTTTCAGGCGGTTCAGTTTAGTGAGCTGGAGACGATTTCGCTTAAGCCGGAAATCAAGCGACAGATAAGGGATTTTATGGATCAACTCTATGATGAATACGTGGGCATTCATCTCAAATCAAAGAAATTTATCGACTCTCTGGGCGACTGGGGCAGTATTTTACAAGACAAACATGAGGAAGAACAGCATGAAAAAAATAGCTATTGATGCCATGGGCGGAGACAATGCCCCTCAGGCTTTAGTCGAAGGTGCCAATCAGGCTCTGAGAGACTTCTCGGATATTGAGATTGTTCTCTATGGGGATGAGGCCAAGATTAAACCTCTGTTGACAGCGACAGAGCGCGTCAGCATCGTTCATACAGATGAAAAGATTGACTCGGATGATGAGCCGACCAAAGCTATTCGTAAGAAGAAGCAGGCCAGCATGGTTTTGGCAGCCAAGGCAGTCAAGGATGGAGAAGCAGATGCGGTCCTGTCTGCTGGTAACACAGGGGCGCTTTTGGCGGCGGGCTTCTTTATCGTGGGACGGATCAAAAATATTGACCGACCAGGACTTTTGTCCACTTTACCGACTGGAGATGGCCGAGGCTTTGATATGCTGGATCTGGGGGCAAATGCTGAAAATACCCCTCACCATCTGCACCAATATGCTATCTTAGGTTCTTTTTATGCGGAAAATGTTCGTGGGATTCAGCAGCCACGGGTTGGTTTGCTCAATAATGGCACTGAAGCTAGCAAGGGAGACCCTCTGCGTAAGGAAACCTACGCCTTACTGGCGGCGGAAGACAAGCTGAACTTCATCGGCAATGTGGAGGCGCGTGACCTTATGGATGGAGTGGCAGATGTTGTCGTAGCAGATGGCTTACGGGAAATGCCGTACTCAAGTCTATCGAAGGAACGGCTATTAGCATCCTAGGTCAGCTCAAAAAGGCTGTGCTAGGTGGTGGTCTCAAGGCTAAGCTAGGAGCTTTGTTGCTCAAAGACAGCCTACAGGAAATGCGCAAGAGTCTGGACTATTCCAGTGCCGGTGGGGCCGTTCTCTTTGGTCTTAAGGCGCCAGTGGTCAAGACACACGGTTCAAGTGATGCTAAGGCCGTATATAGCACCATTCGTCAGATCCGAACCATGCTGGAGACAGATGTTGTCGGAAAATCTGTGGTGGAATTTTCAAAAGAGGTGGAGACAGAATGAATCAAGAACAAATTTTTCAAAAAGTAACAGAAATTATCCAAGAACGTCAAGGAAAGGACTTTGTTGTCCAGCCAACTTTGGGCTTAAAAGATGATTTAGGCGCTGATTCTGTTGACTTAATGGAATTCATCCTGACCTTGGAGGATGAGTTTGCGATTGAAATTTCAGATGAGGATGTTGATCGCTTTGAAAATGTCGCAGATATTGTCGCGTATTTGGAAAAGAAACTAGCGAAGTAAGAAAGTGACTTCGATTTGAACAGAGAAAAACCTTGGTTTACAAAACCAAGGTTTTTTTAGTGGGATTTATTTTGGATAGATATAGCTAACAGCTCCTTGACCAGCGGCGTAAGGATTGAACCAGCCACGGAAGTTGCCAATGTACTGTTTGCCCGCATAGTTGGATTCTTTGATTTGGATGCGGGTGTTGGATTCGACATGGGTGACAACACCAACATGCCCATAGCCACCATCGGTCCAGCAGATGATGGCTCCGACTTGTGGGGTGCTTCCTGTCCGGAAACCAGCTGCGCGTGCGCTAGCTGCCCATTGACCACCGTTGCCCCAGTAAGGACCAGCCCAAGGAGCCAGCACTTTTGCTCCCCAGGTACACTGACCATGAGGATAAGAGGAGGCTCCAGCATAATCTGGGGTATAGAGGGTTGGCTCAGGTGTGGTTGGTTTATCAACCTGATAGCTGGTGCCTGTAAGTCCAGTCATCTGACCATTGAGATTACGGTAAACATGGGTATGGAAGAGTCCATTTCCAGTATGCTGTTGCGTATTGATGGTAAATTTATACAAGCCATTGCCCACTTTGTTAGCAGTGTACCATTTGATGTCATCTTGGCCGTTGACTTCTGACCAAGTTGGTAGAGAAATGGTTCCTGGGCCAAAAGCATCGGAAACGGTCACCTCGTAATTGTAGGTAGAGATTTTATTGACAGAAACCTTGGCTTTGATATTTTCAGCGGAGAGGGTGACGCTGTCTGTCGCATAGTTATGCTCGCTACCATCTTTGTACTTAACGTAGATATGATTGGTGTAGCTTCCAGATAAGGCTTGGTGGTTGCGGATATTGAATTGTGCAGTAAAAGTCCCATCTCCATTATTACTTGCCTCATACCACTTGATATTACTTTGATTCTGGGTACTCCAGATAGGCACACGGACAGATTGAATTGGCTTAGATGCCGCAGTTTCGGTGACTTTACAGTGTAGGTTCCCTCTTCCTGATTGATATTTTCAACAGAGAAAAGCGGTTTTTGGTCTTTTTGAGAAGGCATCTTTCCAGCATCTATTGTAGTAGTCGCTCCTGCCAAACATGTAAAGGCTGGATTGACATAGCTTTCTCCATAGAGATGGATATGGTAGGTTCCTGTATCGTAATTGTGTTTCTTCAGCTCAACTCTAACGCTATAACTGCCGTCAGGATTTTTCTTTGCTTGATACCATTGTAAATCATCTTGTCCTTTATTTTCAGACCAGGTTGGGACAGTGACCTTATACATGGATTCAGGAAGATTTTTGATAAGGATTTCCATAATGCCAGGTTCAGGGAAACTTGTCTGAATGGTCGGATTAGGCTTTTCTAGATGGAAAGTGGTGCCCGATTGGTAAATCATTTTGCCATTTTTATTTTCATAAGTATCTACGAAATATTTTCCATAACCTTTGTGCTTAGAAAAGTTAAATTCAGTACTCTCTTGCCCAGCTTCATACCAATTAAGGTCATCGCCACCATTTTCATCAGACCAAACTGCATGGACAATTTTTGAATTCCCTTGGTCTTTATTTCGCGTAAAATTGATTCGGCCGATTTGTCCAGATGTTGTGACGCTTGTCTTGCTAGCAGGTTTATTAACAGTGAAGGTAGTGCCATTCAAGCCAATCATTTTCCCGTTGATATTAATGTAAGTGTGCACATGGAAGGTGCCGTAGCCAGCGTGCTGCCGAAGGTCAATGGCTGTGCTGGATGTCTGAGGCGTAGTGTACCATTTCAAATCATCCTGCCCATTTTCATCGGACCAGACTGCGTGGGAAATGGTATAGGGAACCTGAGCCTTGGAGCGGGCATAATGAATCTGTGCTGTATCTCCAGTGACATTGACGGTCACATTGCTGGCACGATCAGTGGGGCCTAGGACTTTGTTTCTAGCTTCAGTCGATGCAACAGCCTGAGCTGTGGAATGACTGGCAAATAGCCCAAGGACTGCTCCGGATAATAAAAACAGCTTCTGATATTTCTTCATAAATCTCCTTTGAATAAGTAATTTGGATGATTCCATTTAGATTATTCGGGAAAAAAATATAAAAAAAGAAAAAAATTTTAAAAAGATGTTGGAACTTGAGTTTCTAATTTATTTTTAGTTTTATGAAATCTTTGATGTTTGAAATAAAAAGTAATGAAATAGTCAAAATACCAAAAAAAGAATATAGGTAAATTCTATTTTTTTCAGAGATGGCTATTCTAACAAAAAAATAGATATTTCTCTTCTTTTCCTACTTAGAATAGAATAAAACGAACGATTGTGATATAATTTAGATAAATAATTCGTAAAAAAATACGGTAGTTTTTTTACATGATGTGTTGGTTTGGTGCGTAAGCGCCTGTGATATTGGATATTGAGGTATCTTAGCTATGAAGCTTTTGGTTGTTGGTTCAGGCGGTCGTGAGCATGCGATTGCCAAGAAATTGTTAGAGTCTCAGGGTGTGGAGCAGGTGTTTGTCGCTCCTGGAAATGATGGCATGACCTTGGATGGGTTGGATTTAGTAAATATCTCTATTTCCGAACATTCTAAATTGATTGAGTTTGCAAAAGCCAAAGATATTGCTTGGTCCTTTATTGGTCCGGATGATGCTCTAGCTGCAGGAATTGTCGATGATTTGAAGCCGCTGGCCTCAAGGCTTTCGGTCCATCTCGTTTAGCAGCGGAGCTGGAGTGGTCTAAGGATTTTGCCAAGGAAATCATGGTCAAATACGGTGTTCCGACAGCAGCCTATGGCACATTTTCCGACTTTGAGGAAGCCAAATCCTACATCGAAAAGCAAGGGGCGCCTATCGTGGTCAAGGCGGACGGCCTAGCTCTGGGCAAGGGTGTGGTCGTAGCGGAGACCGTAGAGCAAGCGGTCGAAGCAGCTCACGATATGCTCTTGGACAATAAATTTGGCGACTCGGGTGCGCGCGTGGTTATCGAAGAGTTCCTGGACGGCGAGGAGTTCTCCCCTCTTTGCCTTTGTCAATGGCGATAAGTTTTACATTCTGCCGACAGCCCAGGACCATAAGCGGGCCTACGATGGGGACAAGGGGCCCAATACAGGCGGTATGGGAGCCTATGCGCCAGTGCCTCACCTGCCACAAAGCGTGGTGGACCAGTCAGTTGAGACCATTATCAAGTCCGTTCTCAAAGGCATGATAGCTGAGGGACGACCTTATCTTGGCGTGCTCTACGCTGGGCTGATTCTGACAGCAGATGGCCCCAAGGTTATCGAGTTCAACTCGCGCTTCGGTGACCCAGAGACCCAGATTATACTGCCGCGCCTGACGTCTGACTTTGCGCAGAATATCACAGACATTTTGGACAAGAAGGAGCCTGCTATCACTTGGCTGGATGAAGGCGTGACACTTGGCGTGGTTGTTGCCTCAGAGGGCTACCCACTGGACTATGAGAAAGGTATGCCTCTGCCAGAGAAGACAGACGGCGACATCATCACCTACTATGCAGGGGCTAAGTTTGCGGAAAATAGCAGAGCACTGCTATCAAATGGCGGCCGAGTGTACATGCTGGTCACCACAGCAGATACCGTCTCAGCTGCGCAGGAAAAAATCTACGACCAACTAAAAAAACAAGACACAACAGGCCTCTTTTACCGAACAGATATCGGAAGCAAGGCTATAAAGTAAAAGTATAAAAATAACGCGATGAAGTCGCCAAATACGATAATGGTCGCCGTGGTGAAAAGACCATAACAGTGAATGTTCTGGTCAGGGGGAAACTTTGAGACCTTAGGCTCAAAGTTTAGGAATGAAACCGAAGGTTTGCTTCCGTCCCCACCACCTAAGACCATTATCAAAAAAAGAAAAGGAAAAATTATGACTAAACCAATTATTTCCATCATCATGGGCTCTAAATCCGACTGGGCAACCATGCAAAAAACAGCTGAAGTCCTAGACCGCTTCGGTGTAGCCTACGAAAAGAAAGTCGTCTCTGCTCATCGCACACCAGACCTCATGTTTCAATATGCAGAAGAAGCACGTAGCCGTGGCATCAAGGTCATCATAGCCGGTGCTGGTGGGGCAGCCCATTTGCCAGGAATGGTAGCTGCCAAAACAACCCTGCCAGTCATTGGTGTACCAGTCAAATCACGTGTTCTTAGTGGCGTGGACTCCCTTTACTCTATCGTGCAGATGCCGGGTGGTGTGCCTGTGGCAACTATGGCCATTGGTGAAGCGGGAGCGACCAACGCTGCCCTGACTGCCCTTCGGATTTGGCCATTGAAGACCAAGACCTAGCAGCAGCGCTAGCGGATTTTGCTGAAGAACAAGGAAAAATCGCAGAGGAGTCTAGCAATGAGCTCATCTAAAACAATCGGAATCATCGGTGGCGGCCAGCTGGGACAGATGATGGCTATTTCTGCTATCTACATGGGGCACAAGGTCATCGCGCTGGATCCTGCGGCGGATTGTCCAGCCTCTCGCGTGGCTGAGGTCATCGTGGCGCCTTATAATGACGTGGACGCCCTCCGTCAGTTGGCGGAACGTTGCGATGTCCTGACCTATGAGTTTGAAAATGTCGATGCGGACGGTTTGGATGCCGTTATCAAGGATGGTCAGCTCCCTCAAGGGACGGACCTGCTCCGCATCTCCCAAAATCGGATTTTTGAAAAGGACTTTCTCTCAAACAAGGCCCAAGTCACCGTGGCACCCTACAAGGTCGTGACTTCTAGTCAAGACTTGGCAGATATCGACCTGTCCAAAAACCATGTTCTCAAGACTGCGACTGGTGGCTACGATGGGCATGGGCAAAAGGTCATTCGCTCAGAAGCAGACTTAGCAGAAGCCTATGCGCTAGCCGATTCAGCAGACTGTGTCTTGGAAGAATTTGTCAATTTTGATCTTGAAATTTCCGTCATCGTGTCCGGAAATGGCAAGGACGTGACGGTTTTCCCGGTTCAGGAGAATATCCACCGCAACAATATCCTGTCTAAGACTATCGTGCCAGCCCGCATTTCAGAAAGTCTAGCTGACAAGGCCAAAGCTATGGCAGTGCGAATTGCAGAACAGCTCAAGCTGTCTGGAACTCTCTGCGTAGAAATGTTTGCGACGTCTGATGACATTATCGTCAACGAGATTGCTCCACGTCCACACAACTCTGGGCACTACTCGATTGAAGCCTGCGACTTCTCGCAGTTTGACACTCATATCTTGGGTGTTCTAGGAGCGCTACTTCCAGCAATCCACCTTCATGCACCAGCTGTTATGCTCAATGTGCTCGGCCAGCATGTCGAGGCCGCTGAAAAATATGCCACAGAAAATCCAAGCGCCCACCTCCATCTGTATGGTAAAATAGAAGCGAAGCACAACCGCAAGATGGGACACGTGACTTTGTTTAGTGATGTGCCAGATAAGGTGGTTGAGTTTGGGGAGTAAGACAGGACCCCAGTTATAAGGTCCGTCGTCTTACCCCTGCAAGGTTGACTAGGCTTGTCGTAGCTGATAAAGTCAGCAAGAGAAGTCAGTCAACTACTGTTAGAAGGGAATGATTTTTAGTGGATAAGTTTTTTACAAATGAACACGGTTATTTTAATTGGCAATCTGTATTAGCGATTGTAGGGATTCTTGGCTTTTTTTGGGGGATTTATATCTATGTTGATAAACGAAAATCGAAGGTACAAGAACGAAATACAAAGTCAAGTACAAAAACAAGAAAAATTAACGGAACCTTATAACGAGTTAATTAGGGTAATATCTTTATTTCCAAATAGATCTCCATTTGATGTCATGAATCTATTACCGTATGACTGTAAATTTAAATTTGAATTAGAAAACTTTGATACTGTGAATAGAATTTTGGAAATTCAGATTAAGGAAAATTATCAAAAGCGATTAGAGCGAAAAGGTCTTACTTATCAAGATGAAGAAGATATCAAAACAGAAATTCGGAATAGAGAATACTGTATCAAGGAAATAGAAAAAATCAAAAATCAGTATTTTTTAGCTAAGAAAGAATATGAACGACTTAGAAGTACCGATAAGATTATTGAATTGTATGCCAGTCAAGATGTAAAAAATTGCTTAGTCAAGTTTGATGGTACTTGGCACAGAGCTTTTATTACAGGTAGACCTTTAGAATATAACGATGGTAGAAACAATAGATTGGATGATATTCGTTGGGAACTTGAGCAAGTCATAAGGGCTGACCTAGGTATTATTTAAAAGGGAGACATTGATATGATTCAAATCATCGTTAATGCTTTTGTGGAAAAAGACAAGACTGGAGCTGTTGTGGAAGTGCTCTTTGCCAGTGCCGATCATGAAAAAGTAAAAGCCAAATATCAGGAATTAAAGATTCAATATCCAAACCATTATCTGGCTATCTATGATTTGCCATTGGATACGGATCTAAGTAGCTTACCGCACTATCCGTCGGTGGCGATAAGCAAGGAGGAATTTAATTAGTCTATGAAAACTATCGGTCTGATTGGTGGTATGAGTTGGGAAAGTACCACATCTTACTACCAAATCATCAACGAAACTATTAAAAAAGAGCTGGGTGGCCTGCATTCTGCTAAGATTCTACTTTATAGTGTTGATTTTGCAGAGATTGAGCATTATCAAGCAGTCGGAGACTGGGAGAAAAGCGGTCAACTTTTGGCAGATATTGCTCAGCGCTTGGAGCAAGCAGGTGCGGATTTCATTGTTATTTGCACCAACACTATGCACAAGGTTGCTCCGCAGATACAAGAAAAGATTACGATTCCAATCTTGCATATTGCGCAAGCAACTGCGCAGGCCTTGTTGGCTGACGGTATTCAAAAAGTCGGCCTCCTAGGGACCAAGTACACCATGACTCAAGATTTTTACAAGGAGAAATTAATAGAGTCTGGGTTAGAAGTGCTGATTCCAGACCAAGCTGGTATTACAGAGGTCAATCGAATCATTTATGACGAACTTTGCCTAGGGAACATCAAAGAAAGCTCAAAGCAGACTTATCTTGCCGTTATAGATAACTTGAAAAAAGCAGGCGCAGAAGCTGTTATCTTGGGTTGTACTGAGATAGGCCTTCTCATCAAACAATTCGATACTGACCTGCCTCTCTACGACACAACGGTGATCCATGCAGAGAAAGCAGCGGAGTGGGCGGTAAATAAGTGACCATAGAAGACAAGCACAACCGTAGGGCAGGGCACATAACTTTGTTTAGTGATGCGCCGGATAGTGTGGTTGAGTTTGGGTGAAGATATTAACTGATAATATAAGAGTTCCAAAGTACTACGGAACCTTTTCTGAACTACACATACAAATATAATACTTAGAAGAGAGGCTATTCTATGAAGCGATTGTTTACAATCGGTCATTCTAGTTATGATTTCACCTATTTGGTTGAACGATTGCAAAGATATAATGTTGATTGGGTATTTGATGTTAGGAGTGTGCCCTTTTCAGCTTATGCTCCACAGTATAATTCTAGTAATTTGAAGGAGAAATTACCTAAATATGGAATCTCTTATTATGAGATGGGAGAATATTTTGGAGCTCGTCAATTGGGAGAACAGTACAGATATTGTTACCCTAACGGTTATCTAGATTTTGAATTATGGTGTAAAACTGTACCATTTTTGAAAGCGAAAAAAGGGTTAATATCTAGAGGTATCACTGAACATAATGTTGCATTAATGTGCACAGAAAAAGATCCTATTGACTGTCATAGAACAATTATGGTTGCCAGAGATTTAGAGTTAGATGGGATAGAAACGTATCATATTTTAGCTGATGGAAGTCTTAAATCACAGAGTCAAATGTCTAAGGATATATTGAGTTCGTATATAGCTAATATAAAAAAGCAAAAACCCCGTGAAGATTTTGTAAAGGGTCAAGGAACATTAGATTTGTTCGGAAAAGGAGATTGTGAGGTTCATTTTGATGATATAGTAGATTCTAATGCATCATTAGAAATTATTGAAAAGAATGATTCTGAATATCTTAAGGATGCCTATCATGAATTAAATGAAAAAAATAGGATATAGAATCTAGAATGAGAGCATGAGAAATGATTATTTACACTATTGGTTTTACGAAAAAAATCTGCAGAAGATTTCTTTGAAAAAAATTATTAATGAAGAAATAGAAGTACTAATTGATACTCGGTTGAATAACCAATCTCAGTTGGCTGGTTTTTTTCAAAAGGAAGAGATTTACCTTATTTTTTTAAAAAAACTAGCAAATTGTGAATATGTACATGAAATAAATTATGCGCCTACAAAAGATATTTTTGAGTGACTATAAGAAGGGAAATATGAGTTGGGATGACTATGAGTTTAAGTACAATAAACTTATCCAGACTCGTAATATGGTAGATAATTTTATAAAAAAATTATTGTGATTATTCAAAAAGTAGTTATACTTTGTTCCGAACATACTCGGAACATTGTCATAGGAGATTACTTGTTGATGAGATTGTCAAAAGGATAGAATGTAAAGTTGTACATTTATGAGGAAGTAAATATGACTAGAAGAGTAGTTATTTTAACAAAATCTGATAAACATAATGGTTTTTGTGTAGCGGGTAGGGATATTAATAGTGGAGAATGGGTCCGCTTAGAGAATAGTAGAGGGGTTATTGATAGTAAAGACCTAATAACAAAAGATGGTTATGAATGTAGGGAGTTAGATATAATTGAAATAGAATTATTATCTGAAAAAAGTGATGTGGAGCACCAACCGGAGAACGTTCTTATTGATGAGCAATGTTATGTACAATTACTTGGACGCATGACGTGGCCGGATATTATTAATAAGTGGGGATGTGATTGTACAAATACAATTTTGGGGATCAGTCAGCGCCCTATAGGAGCTTACCTAGGAAAGCCATCAATAAAAAAATAGAAAGTAGATTAAATTTTTATAATAGTAATAATATTAAACACAAATCTTTATCATTCATCAAAGTTTATAATGTAAGTTTTGAGATAAATGAATTTCGAGGCGAAAGGAAAAATCACCCAAAAATTAAATTTCAATATGAAAATAGGCAAGGAGAACTTTTAGACTATTATTTAACAGTTACTGATCCAAATTACCCTAATGATGAAAGCTTACCTCAAGGAGTAGTGCCAGAAGTATATTTAATTGTTAGTTTGGGAGAAGTATACGAAGAGGATGGGAAAGTATATTTATTGGTTGCTAAAGTTATTACAGATATTATTTAAGGAGAATACAAACAATGATCGAACGTTACTCTCGCCCTGAGATGGCGAACATTTGGAGTGAAGAAAATAAATACCGTGCTTGGCTTGAGGTGGAAATCTTGGCTGACGAGGCATGGGCTGAGTTGGGGGAAATCCCTAAGGAAGATGTGGCTTTGATTCGCGAGAAGGCGGACTTTGACATCGACCGTATTTTGGAGATTGAGCAGGAGACTCGCCACGATGTGGTTGCCTTCACGCGTGCGGTTTCTGAAACTCTTGGTGAGGAGCGCAAGTGGGTCCACTATGGTTTGACTTCTACTGACGTGGTGGATACGGCTTACGGTTACCTCTACAAGCAGGCCAACGACATCATCCGTCGTGACCTTGAAAACTTCACCAACATCATCGCTGATAAGGCTAAGGAGCACAAGTTCACTATCATGATGGGACGCACCCACGGTGTGCATGCTGAGCCTACAACTTTTGGTCTTAAATTGGCGACTTGGTACAGCGAAATGAAACGCAATATCGAACGTTTCGAGCATGCAGCTGCGGGTGTAGAAGCTGGGAAAATCTCTGGTGCGGTTGGGAACTTTGCCAACATTCCGCCATTTGTAGAAAGCTATGTCTGTGAGAAATTAGGCATCCGTCCGCAGGAGATTTCGACCCAAGTCTTGCCACGTGACCTCCACGCTGAATACTTCTCAGCCTTATCCTTGATTGCGACGTCTATCGAACGCATGGCGACTGAGATTCGTGGTCTGCAAAAGTCTGAGCAACGTGAAGTAGAAGAGTTCTTTGCTAAAGGGCAAAAAGGTTCATCTGCTATGCCTCACAAACGCAACCCGATCGGTTCTGAAAACATGACTGGTCTGGCGCGTGTTATTCGTGGTCACATGGTGACAGCTTATGAAAACGTGGCTCTCTGGCACGAACGTGATATCTCTCACTCATCAGCTGAGCGTATCATCACACCAGATACGACCATTTTGATTGACTACATGCTCAACCGTTTCGGAAACATCGTTAAGAACTTGACGGTCTTCCCAGAAAACATGATCCGTAACATGCACTCAACTTTCGGTCTTATCTTTAGCCAACGTGCTATGTTGACTTTGATTGAAAAAGGTATGACGCGGGAGCAAGCCTATGACCTGGTGCAGCCAAAGACTGCCCAGTCTTGGGACAACCAAGTAGACTTCAAGCCTCTGCTCGAAGAGGACCCAGAAGTAACATCACGTCTGACTCAAGAGGAAATCGACGAAATCTTCAACCCTACTTACTACACCAAGCGCGTGGATGAAATCTTCAAGCGCGTAGGCTTAGATTAAACAAAAAACGAAGAGGCTGGGACAAAAGTCCTAGCCTCTCAATTGTCTTTGAATTGTCGAGCAAGACGCAGTGGTTGAGTGGGCTCTACTAGGCTGATTTCATCAGCTTTTACAGCCCTACTCAACTGTGCGGAGGTGAGACGACGAAATCGATTCTAACGAATTACCGATTTCTGTCCCACTCTCATTTTTATTATTCTCGAATGTATGATAAAAGTTTTGTTTTTGTTGGTTTTCAGTCCTAGAATAGTAAAAAAATATACGAAATTGAAAAATTCTGTTTATTTTTCTATCATTTTTTGATTTTTATTAAACAAAAATCGTTCAAATGCCTTGCAAATTGGTATAGATAGGTTTATAATAATGATAGGTTAGTTGGTCAGGAAATGAAAAACGACAGCTCATGAGAACCATCGTTTTTCAGATTAATGATCGCGACTAGAAGAAATAAATTTGATTTTAAAGAAATCGCCACGCTTGTAGGTTTCGCTGTACTCTAGGATTTGTCCAGTATTTTCCAGTTTTGTGATCTTGACTTGATGCACAGTTGGGAAGTTTGGATCGATTTCTAAGGTCTTGGCAATGTCTTTTGGCGTTGGAAAGACGATTTCGTTGATTTCTTCGAAATACTCATCATTCATGTGGATGTGATAATCCGTCTTGAAGCGATTGTAGATCGAGCTGTAGTAGTCCAGATCTGGATAGTTTGGATTGATGTACTGTTCAGGAATGTAGGTTTGGTGATAAATATAGACTTTATCGCCGGTCCTTCTGATACGGTCAATCTTGTAGTAGAACTGGGACGGAGTTAGTTCTAGTTTTTCCAAGATCCTCAATTCATTTCCACGTTCGATGGACAGAACAGTCACCTTATCCTTTGGATAGGGAAAGTTTCGATATCAGAGAATTCCACACGCTTGTGTTTTCTTGCGCGTGAAACAAACGTTCCCTTCCCTTGCTGACGGATGATGTAGCCATCATTCGCAAGTTCGTTCAAAGCGCGGACAACGGTGATGGAACTAACGTTGAACATCTTGATTAATTCAGCTTCTGTGTAGAATCTATCACCGTTTTCAAAGTTACCAGAAATGATTTGTTGTTTCAAATCATCTTTGATTTGTTGATATTTAGGAATAGCCATTGTGCTCACCTCTCTTTTTTTATCCCTCTCTATATTGATTTTAACATATTTTTTAAAAAAATGTTGACATTTATGCAAAAGTTTATTATATTAATATTATTAAGAAATGAAAGCGTTTTAAATCTAGGAGGAATAGGGAGATGAAGAGATTTGAAATAGGCTCTTCTTTCTACTTGGATGGTCAGGAGTTTAAGATTTTATCAGGAGCGATTCACTATTTTCGGATTCAGCCGGAAGACTGGTATCACTCGCTCTATAATCTTAAAGCCCTAGGCTTCAATACAGTTGAGACCTATGTTCCTTGGAACATGCACGAGCCAAAGAAAGGCCGGTTTGACTTTCAAGGGATTTTAGATATTGAGAAGTTTCTTCAGATTGCTCAAGATTTAGGCTTATATGCCATCGTTCGCCCTTCGCCCTTTATTTGTGCGGAGTGGGAATTTGGCGGTATGCCAGCCTGGCTTTTGACTGAGGATATGAGAATCCGTTCTTCTGATGCTTCCTATCTTCGGGCTGTTGCAGACTACTATGATGAGTTGCTTCCTCGCTTGGTTCCAAGGCTCTTGGACAAGGGCGGGAATATCCTCATGATGCAAGTGGAAAATGAATATGGCTCTTACGGGGAGGATAAAGACTACCTGAGAGCGATTCGGCAGATGATGTTGGACCGAGACATTGATTGTCCGCTCTTTACATCGGATGGTCCTTGGCGGGCGACGCTGAGAGCCGGCACGCTGATTGAGGAAGATTTATTTGTTACAGGAAATTTCGGCTCCAAGGCAGATTATAATTTTGCCCAGATGCAGGAATTCTTTGATGAGCATGGCAAAAATGGCCGCTCATGTGTATGGAGTTTTGGGATGGTTGGTTCAATCGTTGGAAAGAACCAATTATCAAAAGGGATCCTGAGGAGTTGGCTCAAGCTGTCCATGAGGTTCTAAAACAAGGCTCTATCAACCTCTATATGTTTCACGGCGGCACCAATTTTGGCTTCATGAATGGCTGCTCGGCCAGAGGTGTGACGGATTTACCACAGGTGACTTCGTATGATTACGATGCCCTGCTCGATGAACAGGGAAATCCAACTCCGAAATATTTTGCAGTGCAAAAAATGATGGAGACCTACTATCCTGAGTACCTACAAATGAAACCGCTCACAAAAGAATCTTTGAATTGAGAGACATTGCTCTGAGTGAGAAGGTGAGTTTGTTTGAGACATTAGCTGATTTGGCTCAGCCAGTAGAGAGTCTCTATCCTGTCAAAATGGAGGATTTGGGGCAGAGCTATGGCTACTTACTTTACCGTACCGAAGCCAGCTGGGATGCGGATGAGGAAAAAATTCGGGTAATTGATGGGCGCGACCGGATGCAGCTCTTTGTGGACGGCAAGCTTATGGCAACCCAGTATCAAGCAGAGATTGGTCAAGATATCTTTGTTGCTGGAGAAAAGAAAGCCACCCACCGTATTGACATCCTGATGGAAAACATGGGGCGGGTCAACTACGGGCATAAGTTTTTGGCAGATACCCAGCGAAAAGGGATTCGGACGGGTGTTTGCAAGGATTTGCACTTCTTGCTGAATTGGCAGCAGTATCCACTTTCTTTTGAAAATACAGAAAACATTGATTTTTCAAAAGGATGGCAGCCAGAGCAACCAGCTTTCTACGCTTTTGACTTTAAAATGAAAGCGCTTAAAGATACTTATTTAGACTTGTCCGGTTTTGGAAAGGGCCTTGCCTTTGTAAATGGGGTCAACATAGGCCGTTTCTGGAATGTCGGACCAACCTTATCGCTTTATATTCCGCATAGCCTTCTGAAAGAAGGACATAACCGAATCATCATTTTTGAAACGGAGGGGGAATATGAAGAATCAATTAACTTAGTTAACCAACCTACATTTAAAACAATAAAGGGGGAAAATTTATGACAATCGTAGGTGCACGTATCGATGGACGTTTGATCCATGGACAGGTAGCCAATCTCTGGACTACCAAGCTCAATATTTCACGCATTATGGTGATTGACGATGAGGTAGCTGAAAATGCTATCGAAAGAGCGGACTTAAGTTGGCAACGCCGCCAGGAGTGAAGCTCAGCATTTTGCCAATCGCTAAAGCGGCAGAAAACATCTTGGCTGGTAAGTATGACTCACAACGACTCTTTATCGTCGCTCGCAAACCAGACCGTTTCCTTCGTTTGGTAGAAGCTGGTGTTCCACTGGAAACACTGAATGTCGGAAATATGTCTCAGTCAGACGAAACTCGCCCCATCACTCGCTCTATCAATGTGGTTGATGCAGATGTGGAAGCTTTCTACAAGCTGCATGAAAAAGGAGTGAAGCTGACAGCTCAGATGGTTCCAAATGATCCGGTCGCGGATTTTATGAATTTGTTAAAATAAGGAAAAATTTTTAGGAGGTCATTGTCATGATACAATGGTGGCAAATTTTACTACTCACTCTGTACTCAGCTTATCAAATCTGTGATGAGTTGACGATCGTTTCTTCAGCAGGTTCACCTGTATTTGCTGGATTTATCACAGGTCTCATCATGGGAGATTTACCTACAGGTTTATTGATTGGTGCCAACCTTCAATTGGTGGTACTCGGTGTTGGTACCTTCGGTGGTGCTTCTCGTATTGATGCTACCTCTGGTGCGGTTCTTGCGACTGCTTTCTCAGTAGCACAAGGGCTTGATCCAGAGCTTGCTATTGCTACAATTGCTGTGCCGGTAGCAACTTTGTTGACATACTTTGATATTCTTGGTCGTATGACTACAACTTACTTCGCTCACCGTGTGGATGCTGCGATTGAACGCTTTGACTACAAAGGCATCGAACGCAACTACCTCCTTGGTGCGATTCCTTGGGCTCTTTCTCGTGCCCTCCCAGTCTTCTTTGCCCTTGCCTTTGGTGGAGCTTTTGTAGAAACTGTCGTCACAGGTCTCGGCAATGTACAATGGTTGGCAAACGGTCTGAAACTTGCAGGTCAAATGCTTCCAGGTCTTGGATTTGCAATCTTGCTTCGTTATCTTCCAGTGAAACGCAACCTTCACTATTTGGCACTTGGATTTGGCTTGACAGCTATGTTGACAGTGCTTTACAGTAATGTTCAAAGCCTTGGTGCTGCAGTGTCTAGCATTGTTGGTTCTGAAGTGTTCTCTAAACTTCCAAAAGAACAAGCTATTACTTTTGTTAACAACTTCAAGAGTGTATCTATGATTGGTATCGCCATCATTGGTGTCTTCCTTGCAGTACAACACTTCAAAAACAGCCAACGTACAGTCGTAGCTGCTCCAGTAACTGAATCAGAAAGCGGGGAAATTGAAGATGACGAATTCTAATTACAAACTAACAAAAGAAGATTTTAAACAGATTAACAAACGTAGCTTGTTTACCTTCCAATTGGGTTGGAACTATGAGCGTATGCAGGCTTCTGGTTACCTTTACATGATTTTGCCACAATTGCGCAAAATGTATGGAGACGGTACACCTGAACTGAAAGAAATGATGAAATTGCATACGCAATTCTTCAATACTTCACCATTCTTCCACACTATTATCACTGGTTTTGACCTTGCTTTGGAAGAAAAAGATGGTGTGAAATCAAAAGATGCAGTCAATGGTATCAAGACAGGTCTCATGGGGCCATTCGCTCCTCTTGGAGACTCAATCTTTGGATCATTGGTACCAGCTATTATGGGTTCAATCGCAGCAACTTTGGCTGTTGCGGGAAACCCAGCCGGTATCTTCCTATGGATCGCTGTTGCAGTTGCTTATGACATTTTCCGTTGGAAACAATTGGAATTTGCCTATAAAGAAGGGGTTAACCTCGTCAACAATATGCAAAGTACTTTGACAGCTTTGATTGATGCTGCATCTGTACTTGGTGTCTTCATGGTTGGTGCCTTGATTGCCAGCATGATTGGTGTTGAAGTTTCTTGGGCTCCACACATCGGGAAAAAAGCTATCGATATCCAAGACATGCTTAACTTGGTCTTCCCACGCTTGGTACCAGCTATCATCACAGGTGTAATCTTCTGGTTGCTTGGACGTAAGGGTATGAACTCTACAAAAGCTATCTTGCTCATCATTCTTGCAGCGATTGCGTTCTCAGCGTTTGGTCACTTCTTCTTTGGAATGGCATAATGGTGTAAATGATGAGCAAACAATTAATTTTGATTAGTCATGGTCGCTTTTGTGAAGAGTTGAAAACAACCACTGAGATGATTATGGGACCTCAAGCGGATATTCATGCCGTTGCCTTGTTACCAGAGGAGGGACCAGATGATTTTACAGCCAAGTTCTTAGACACAGTCAAGGATTTTGATGACTATATTGTCTTTGCAGATCTTTTGGGAGGCACACCATGTAATGTAGTCAGCCGTCTTATTTTAGAAGGTAAGAATATTGACTTGTACGCCGGCATGAATCTGCCGATGGTGATTGAGTTTCTCAATGCTTCTCTGACAGGAGCTGATGTTGACTATCCGAAAAATGCAGTCGAAAATATCGTTAAAGTCAATGATATTTTAGCAGGCTTGTCAGATGATGAGGATGAGTAGGACTGTTTTGTAAGGAAAAAAGAAATGAAGGGGAGTGGGGAATTTTCCCATTCCCTCTTTTAAAAACAAATAACTAATATGTCGATGTTTATTTTTGAAAGGACTACCATGCTAGATTATTCAAAAGAGAAACTGGTTGAATTGGGCGCGGAAATCACCACGCGTGAGATCTACCAACAGCCAGATGTTTGGCAGACAGCTTTTAATACTTACAAGGCTCAAGCTGACCAAGTTGCTGCTTTTCTGAAAGGTATCGAAGAAAAGCATGATTATATAAAAGTTATCTTTACAGGTGCAGGAACTTCGGCTTATGTAGGGGACACGCTGCTGCCATATTTCAGAAGCTTTATGACGAGCGCAAATGGAATTTTAATTCGGTTGCGACGACTGATATTGTGGCTGGTCCTGAGGTGCATCTGCACAAGGATATTCCAACGGTTCTCGTTTCTTTTGCCCGTAGTGGAAATTCGCCAGAAAGTGTTGCGACAGTGGATTTGGCCAAGCAGTTGGTTGATGAGCTTTATCAAGTGACTATCACCTGCGCTGCAGAGGGGAAACTCGCTCAGCAGGCACATGGTGATGAGCGGAATTTGCTCTTATTGCAACCAGCTCCATCAAATGATGCTGGCTTTGCCATGACTTCTAGCTTCACCTCTATGATGTTGACAGCTCTTCTTGTTTTTGACCCAGTAGATTTAGCTCAAAAAGAAGCAAGAGTCGCTGAGTTGATTGCCTTGAGCCAAAAGGTTTTGGCCGATGTAGCTGATGTTCAAGCTTTGACAGAATTAGACTTTAACCGTGTCATTTATCTTGGAGCAGGGCCATTCTTTGGTTTAGCGCACGAAGCACAGCTGAAAATTTTGGAGTTGACCGCTGGGAAGGTTGCGACCATGTATGAAAGTCCAGTCGGCTTCCGTCATGGACCAAAATCTCTGATTAACGAAGAGACGCTTGTGCTGGTATTTGGCTCAAGGGATGCATACACCAAACGTTACGACTTGGATTTGGTGCGTGAAGTGGCAGGAGATCAAATTGCTCGCAAGGTGGTCTTCTTTACAGAGCGCAGAGAAGACTTGGAAAATGTTGAGCAAGTGGTTCTTGAAAGTGACATCTTGGAAGATAGCTACCGAGCCTTCCCTTACATCGTCTATGCTCAGCTCTTCTCTCTCTTGACTTCTTTGAAAGTGAGAAATCGACCAGATACACCGTCTCCGACAGGTACGGTCAATCGGGTCGTTCAGGGAGTTATCATCCACCCTTTCCAGCAATAGAAAGCCAAATATGGAAAGTTAAACATTAGTCATGGGAAAGCTAGTTATTAAAAGGACTTTCAGATAAACAGGATGATATTTCCTCCTTGTCCCTTGACTAAGTCAAGAAAGAGAGTGGGACAGAAATCGGTAATGCGTTAGAATTCGATTTCGTCGTCCCACCTCCGCACAGTTGAGTAGGGCTGTAAAAGCTGATGAAGTCAGCGTAGTAGAGCCCACTCAACCACTGCGTCTTGCTCGACAATCCAAAGACAATTGAGAGGCTAGGACTTTTGTCCCAGACTCGAGACAGAGGGAGATTGTATGAAATCTTATCAAGAATCTATTTTTGGTACTTTTAAAGGACAGGATGTCTTAGCCTATACCTTTGAAAATAAGCTAGGCTATCGCTTCAAGGTCATGAACTATGGCGCAACGATTTTAGAATATCGGACGCCGGATAAAAATGGTGATTTTGCCAATATTATTCTAGGCTTTGAGCGTTTTGAGGATTATGTTGGCAATAGCCCCAAGCATGGTGCCAGCGTGGGACCGGTTGCGGGACGGATTGCGAATGCTAGCTTTGAACTGAATGGGCAGTCCTACCAGCTGGAAGTCAATAATGGCCAGAATTGCAACCACAGTGGCTCTACTAGCTGGGATGGTGTGATTTTCCAGACAGAGGAAGTCACAAACGAGGGCGTCACATTTTATACAGAGCGCCCAGACGGGACGGGTGGCTTCCCTGGAAATTTGAAAATCTGGATTTCCTATTCCTTGTCGGAAAAAGGGGAGATTGAGATTTCCTATCAAGTCCAGACAGATCAGGATAGTCTGGTTAATCCGACCAACCACAGCTATTTCAATCTGTCAGGTAATTTTAGTCAGCCGATTGATCAGCATGTCCTCCAGCTGCATACCAAAGGAGTGTATCCGATTGCTCCTGACGGTGTGCCAGCAAAAGAAGTGGATGCAGATCGTGGCTTTGTCAAAGGTCTACAAAAAGGTCTGGCGCTGAAAGAAATTTTTGCTGACCAAGACGAGCAAATTCAGGTCGTGTCAGGGCTGGATCATCCATTTGTTCTAGATAAAGAGCAGAAAGAGGCAGGATATCTTTCTGATCCGGCATCAGGTCGCTATCTGACTTTCCGTACGGATGCTCCTTGTGTCGTGACTTATTCGGCTAATTTTGTCGATGAGTCAGTCATCATCAATGGACAGCCAATGATTCACATAATGGTATAGCGATGGAAGCACAGGCCTTGCCTGATGCGATTCATAGTGACTTGAAAGATCAGGTCATTCTCAAGGCAGGAAGCCTCTTTACCAGCACCACTGTTTATTTCGCAGGTGTGAAATAAACAGCAAACTTGCTTCATTTGAAGTGTATCTCACATGGCGATATTAGCCTCAGATACAAGAAAACGGCAGAATCCCCCCTCTGCCGTTTTTACTATTATTTTATTGGTTATCTAAGTCTTGTGGTTGGAAAATTTGATTGTAACGTTCTTCGTCTTCTTGGTTATCACGGATAACTTTTGCAAGAGTGAATGAAGAAGAAATCAGTCCGACAGAACCCATGAGATAGTATCCTTTAACCATCAAAGGTTCTTTCAAAGTATAGAGGCCGACGAGAACAAGAGTCACAAAGAAGGCGAATGAGCCCCAAGCCATAAACATAAAGGCTGGTGTATTCCGATAAGTTTTCTTTTTAAGGTTGTTCATATCTAAAATCTCCTTTTCGATTTTTTTCATTGTATCATGAGTTCCTGAGGCAGTCAATGAAATAGCGGCTATTTTAATCAGACTGAACAATTCATATTAGTTTGTATCATCTTACTAAGATATCTAAAAAGTATTTTTATTTTTTTAAAAAAATATTTTTTTCTTTAAGCAAATTTTTAAGATAAGGACGTTATACTAATACCATCAAATGAAGACCTCCTAACTTTATTTGATAGAAATCCTAAAACTTTTTCATAATAATCTCCCATAAGAGCCACCAAATTCGGTGGCTTTTTTTGTATTCAGAAGCGGGTCGGATTGCTTCCTCTGCCCTATTTTTTGCTATAATAGTCCTATGAGTAGAATTTTAGATAATGAATTAATGGGGGATGAGGAGCTGGTAGAACGTACCCTCCGTCCTCAGTATTTACGAGAATATATTGGTCAGGACAAGGTCAAAGATCAGCTGAAGATTTTTATTGAAGCGGCTAAATTGCGGGATGAGGCGTTGGATCATACTCTCCTTTTTGGTCCTCCAGGTCTGGGAAAGACGACTATGGCCTTTGTCATCGCCAATGAGCTCGGTGTGAATATTAAGCAGACTTCTGGTCCGGTCATTGAAAAGGCTGGTGATTTGGTAGCCATTCTCAATGATTTGGAACCGGGCGATGTCCTCTTTATCGATGAAATTCATCGTTTGCCTATGGCGGTAGAGGAAGTGCTGTACAGCGCCATGGAGGACTTTTACATTGACATTATGATTGGGACTGGCGAAACCAGTCGCAGCGTCCATCTGGAATTGCCACCTTTCACGTTAATTGGGGCGACCACTCGGGCGGGCATGCTGTCCAATCCTCTGCGGGCTCGCTTTGGGATTACTGGTCACATGGAGTATTATGAAGCCAGCGATCTGACCGAAATCGTCGAGCGGACGGCTGAGATTTTTGAGATGGATATTACTCACGAGGCTGCTCGGGAGCTGGCTCTGCGTAGCCGAGGAACGCCGCGGATTGCCAATCGTCTGCTCAAGCGGGTGCGGGACTACGCCCAGATTATGGGCAATGGCCTGATTGATGATAAGATAACCGACCAAGCTCTCTCCATGCTGGATGTGGATCGAGAGGGGCTGGACTATGTGGATCAGAAATCCTACGAACCATGATTGAAGTTTATGGGGGTGGTCCAGTCGGACTGGGGACACTTTCGGTCAATATTGCTGAGGAGCGCGAAACGGTAGAGGACATGTATGAGCCTTACCTGATTCAGAAAGGCTTTGTCATGCGGACTCGGACTGGGCGCGTGGCGACTCGCAAAGCCTATGAGCATCTAGGATATGAGTATATGGAGGAATGATGACCGATCAAGAGATTTTAGAGAGGCTGAGTCAGGATCAGGATATCCGAGCGATTTGGAAATGATCCGCAGTCTAGAATTGAAAGACTCTTGGCTGGCTGCGGGCAGTATCAGAAATTTTATCTGGAATATCTTGTCTGGCAAGTCGGGCTTTGATGCTGAAACGGATGTGGATGTCATATTCTTTGATCCAACTGTGTCTTATGAGAAAACTTTGCAGCTGGAGATGGAGCTGAGAAAAGCTTTTCCCCCTTATTCTTGGGAGCTGAAAAATCAAGTTTATATGCACATTCATAGTCCCAACACCCAGCCCTATACTAGCTCGAAAGATGCCATGAGCAAGTATCCTGAGTGCTGCACAGCTATCGGTCTTCGATTGCTGGAAAATGATAAGTTAGAGCTTTTTGCGCCCTATGGCTTGGCAGATATTCGAGCATTTCAGGTGCGACCAACACCGCATTTTTTAGCGGATGCGGATCGAAAGAAGCTTTATATGCAAAGAATCCGCAAGAAAAACTGGCAGGCTAAATGGCTACAATTAAGTTTTGAATATCTTTCTGAAGAAAAGTAAAGTTGAATCTGGTGCAAGCTAGATTGAGTAGGTAACCGCCTCAATGATCTGCACTCTTATGTAAGTCGGTATAATTAGCTGTTTTTCAGAGTCCGCTTCCGCTGTCACAGAATAATCGAGAAAGCTCCGCAGTTTTCTTTTTATTCTGGTATAATAGATCTATGAAGAAAATTGTATTTGTTTGTTTAGGAAATATCTGTCGCAGTCCGATGGCAGAGTTTGTTATGAAAAGTCTGACCGATGACCTACATATTGAGAGTCGTGCGACGTCCAGCTGGGAGCATGGCAACCCTATACATCAAGGGACTCAGGCTATTTTTAAGAAACATGCGATTTCTTATAACAAAGGAAAGACTTCTCAGCAGATTTCAGCGCAAGATTTTGCAGAATTTGACTATATCATCGGCATGGATGAAGCCAATATTCGAGATTTGAAGAAAATGGCGCCAGCGGATTTTCAGAATAAAATCTACCAGTTTGCTGATCTCGGCGTGCCAGATCCTTGGTACACGGGTGATTTCGATGAGACTTATGAGCTGATTTTGGCTGGTTGCCACAAGTGGCTAGAATGCTTAAATGGATGAAAAATGGATAAAATAAAAGAATTTTACGATAAATATAAAATCTATCTGACCCGTCAGAATCTAGAAATCTTAGCTGTGACTGTGATTGCCTTGTCAGCAATTTTAGTGTTTACCTCCAATATCCCTAGTAAGGGTGCGCTAACGTTGGATCAAGGTAAGATAAAATATGAAGGCAGTCTAGTTCACGGAAAGATGAACGGCGAAGGTACCCTGACATTTAAATGGGGATAGCTATAAAGGACATTTCAGAAATGGTACTTTTGATGGTAAGGGTACTTTTACATCGAAGGCTGGTTGGAAATATGAAGGTGAGTTTGCCAACGGTCAGGCCAATGGTAAAGGAGAACTGACGACAGAAAGTAATGTCGTCTATGAAGGAACGTTCAAGCAAGGAATTTATCAAAATGCGCATTAGATGGTTTTCACTGGTTCGGATTACTGGACTGGTCTTGGTGTTACTCTATCATTACTTTCAGGGAGTTTTTCCTGGAGGTTTTATTGGAGTGGACATCTTTTTCACTTTTTCAGGATTTTTGATTACTTCATTATTGATTGATGAGTTTACAAGAAGTCGGACGATTGATATTATGGGCTTTCTGAAACGGCGCTTTTATCGTATCGTTCCTCCGCTCGTTTTTATGATTTTGGTCATCATGCCTTTTACTTTATTGATTCGTCGGGATTTTGTAGCAGGTATCGGGACGCAGATTGCAGCCGCTTTTGGCTTTGTGACCAATTTTTATGAAATGATGTCGGGTGGCAGTTATGAAAGCCAGTTTGTACCGCATTTGCTGATTCACACTTGGAGTTTAGCACTGGAAGTGCATTACTATATCCTCTGGGGCTTGGCTGCTTGGGGAATTAGCAAGATTAGCAAGTCAGTTGCTCAATATCGTGGCCTGATCTCTCTGACTTCAGCTGCTCTGTTTCTGTTCAGTTTCTTGGCTATGTTTATCGGAGCCTTTTTCAGCAAGAATTACTCCAATATTTATTTCTCAAGTTTGACCCATGTCTTTCCTTTCTTTGCTGGGACAGTGCTAGCGACTTTCTCTGGAGTTGGAAATGTGGGCGTTCAGATGAAGAAACTGGAAGAAAAGGTCGAAATCAAGCAAGTCTTGATCGCTTTAGCTGGCAGTTTTGTTCTTCTTCTTTTGCTCAGCTTTATTTTGAAATTTGACAGCTTGTGGACTTATTTATTTGGTTTCTTGATTTCAACACTTCTGGCCTGTGTCATGATAGCAGCAACCCGCATCTTGCACGATAAATTGCCAAATATTAAGGAGCCTAGTCCTCTCAACTTTATTGCAGATACTAGCTACGGTGTTTACCTCTTCCATTGGCCTTTCTATATTATTTTTACTCAGTTGATGAGCAATGGATGGGCTGTGCTTTTGACTACAATCTTGAGTTTTGGTTTTGCGGCTCTTTCCTTCTATATTTTAGAGCCGACTTTAGCTGGACGGAAGCCTCGGATTTTTGGCAAGGAGATGAATGTAACATCCATCACCAAGCCGATTTTCTACAGTTTCATTCCGCTGACATTTATCTTGCTTATTATCACCGTCACAGCTCCGTCTGTGGGTGCCTTTGAGGAAAGCCTGATTGTCAATTCTTTGAACCAAGCCGATACGAAAATGCAGACAACCCGTAAGCACGCAGACCAGAAAACTGCAACAAATTATAACGTGGCAGAGGGAACGACTGTTATTGGTGATTCGGTCACCTTGCGCTCCGCTGAATGGATCCAAGAGGCTATACCTGACGCTCAAGTCGATGCAGTGGTTAGCCGTAATTTAGTGTCTGGTCTGGAATTTTTCAAGAACGATATTGCTAACCAAACACTGCTTCAAAACGTCGTCTTGGCATTGGGAACCAATCCGGTTGACAATTATGAAGAATTGCTGGATCAGTATATCGAGCTCTTGCCAAAAGGCCATCGCTTGATTTTAGTCACGCCATATGATGGCCGAACAGCCAATGATCCAAGTAGTATTCCTGTTAAGATGCGACAATACGAACTTGAACTTGCTAAGAAATACGATTTTGTATATGTAGCAGACTGGTATCAAGTAGCGATTAATAATCCGCAGATTTGGATTGGAACAGACTATGTCCATTATGGGGCAGATTCAGAGTCTATGGCAGAGGGAGGTAAACTCTACTCTAACATGATAAAAGAGGCTTTGGCTGCCGCTTCAAATGGCAGTGTTAAGCCATAGAACGAGCTCGGTTAATTAGCCGAGCTCATTTTATGACAAAAAAAGAAAGCGCTAACACATTTAAAGAAAAGTATGTGAAATTTTTGAGAATAAATAGAGACTTTAGTAAAAAAGCTTGAAGTATCAGTGCTTAAAAAATAATCCATAAAAAGTTTGTGAACTTTTGTTGAAAGTGTTTACAAATTTGTAGGAATAGAGTATAATTATATTGTGAAATAATTAACAAAGGTTAAAGTCTTTATTTAACCTTTTGGCAGAAACCATTGGAGGACTATAATGGCTGATAAGAAGAAAACTGTTGAACAAGAAGATAAAGTGCTAGCGGCAGAAAAACATGTTGATGAGCTTGTGCAAAAAGGTCTCCTAGCTCTTGAAGAAATGAGAAAACTAAATCAAGAGCAAGTAGATTACATCGTAGCAAAAGCTTCAGTTGCAGCTCTTGATGCACACGGGATCCTTGCTCAACATGCGGTTGAAGAAACTGGCCGTGGTGTATTTGAAGACAAGGCAACGAAAAACCTCTTTGCCTGTGAACACGTTGTCAACAACATGCGTGGTGTGAAGACTGTTGGTGTTATCGAAGATGATCCTGTTACTGGATTGACAAAGATTGCTGAGCCTGTCGGGGTTATCTGTGGTATCACTCCAACAACTAACCCAACATCAACAGCAATTTTCAAAGCATTGATTGCCTTGAAGACACGTAACCCAATCGTTTGCCTTCCACCCATCTGCTCAAGAATCATCTGCTCACGCAGCGCAAATTGTTCGTGACGCAGCAATAGCAGCTGGCGCACCTGAAAACTGTGTGCAATGGATTACTCAGCCATCTATGGAAGCAACAGCAGCTTTGATGAACCACGATGGTATTGCAACTATCCTTGCAACAGGTGGTAATGCCATGGTTAAAGCTGCATACTCTTGTGGGAAACCAGCTCTTGGGGTTGGTGCCGGAAACGTACCAGCTTATATCGAAAAATCTGCTGACCTTCGCCAAGCAGCTCATGATATCGTGATGTCTAAATCATTTGACAATGGTATGGTCTGCGCATCTGAGCAAGCGGTGATTATTGACAAGGAAGTTTATGACGAATTTGTAGAAGAATTCAAGTCATACCACACTTATTTTGTAAACAAAAAAGAAAAAGCTCTTCTTGAAGAATTCTGCTTTGGTGCTAAAGCAAACAGCAAAAACTGTGCTGGTGCTAAACTAAACGCAAGCATCGTTGGTAAACCAGCTACATGGATTGCAGAACAAGCAGGATTTAAAGTACCAGAAGGTACAAACATTTTGGCTGCAGAATGTGCTGAAGTAGGTCCAAATGAGCCATTGACTCGCGAAAAACTTTCACCAGTTATCGCTGTCTTGAAAGCTGAAGATAGAGAAGACGGTCTTAAAAAAGCTCGTCAAATGGTTGAATTTAACGGACTTGGTCACTCAGCAGCTATCCATACAAAAGACGAAGAATTGGCTAAACGCTTTGGTACTGAAATCAAAGCGATGCGGATTATCTGGAACTCTCCATCTACTTTCGGTGGTATCGGGGACGTATATAATGCCTTCATTCCATCCTTGACACTTGGATGTGGTTCATACGGACGCAACTCAGTTGGTGATAACGTGAGCGCTATTAACCTTCTAAACATCAAGAAAGTAGGGAAACGTAGAAATAATATGCAATGGTTTAAAGTTCCTTCAAAAATTTACTTCGAGCGCAACTCTATCCAATACCTTCAAACATGTGAAGATATTGAACGCGTTATGATCGTTACTGACAAATCTATCGAAAAACTTGGCTTTGTTCAACGTGTGATCGATCAATTGAACGCCCGTAGCAACCGTGTCACTATCCAAGTCTTCTCAGATGTTGAACCAGATCCAGACATCACAACTGTAGAACGTGGTGCTGAAGTGATGAAAGCATTTGAACCAGATACAATCATCGCTCTTGGTGGTGGTTCTCCAATGGACGCAGCGAAAGTAATGTGGCTCTTCTACGAGCAACCAGAAATCGATTTCCGTGACTTGGTTCAAAAATTCATGGATATCCGTAAACGTGCCTTCCGCTTCCCATCACTTGGTAAGAAAGCGAAATACATCGGTATTCCAACGACTTCAGGTACAGGTTCAGAAGTAACACCATTTGCTGTTATCTCTGATAAGAAAAACAACCGCAAATACCCATTGGCTGACTACTCATTGACACCAACTATTGCGATTGTTGACCCTGCTTTGGTTGAATCCGTTCCAGACTTTATCGCAGCTGATACAGGTATGGACGTCTTGACTCACGCGACTGAAGCCTATACTTCAAACTTCGCTAACGACTACACAGACGGTATTGCGCTTCAAACTATCAAGCTTGTCTTTGAATGGTTGGAAATCTGTTAAGACAGCTGATCCAGAAGCACGTGAGAAAATGCATAATGCGTCTACAATGGCAGGTATGGCCTTTGCAAATGCCTTCCTTGGTATGAGCCACTCAATGGCCCACAAGATCGGTGGTGTTCACCACACTGTTCACGGACGTACAAATGCAATCTTGCTTCCATACGTCATCCGTTACAATGGTACTCGTCCATCTAAGACAACTACATGGCCTAAGTACAACTACTGGAAAGCTGATGAGAAATTCCAAGACATCGCGAAAATGCTTGGTTTGCCTCACTCAACTCCAGAAGAAGCAGTTGAAGCTTATGCCAAAGCAGTTTACGATCTTGGTGAAGCGGTCGGAATTACAATGAACTTCAAAGGCTTTGGAATCGATGAAAAAGCTTGGAAAGATAGCTTGCATGAAATTGCTTGCTTGCTTATGAAGACCAATGTTCACCTGCAAACCCACGCTTGCCAATGGTAGCTGACATGGAAGAAATCATGGCAGATGCTTATTATGGCTACGGAGAACGTCCAGGACGTCGTAAATAATTGATATCAGACACAAGGTAGGGGAAATCCTACCTTTTTTTGGCGTGATTGGAGGAATTATGATATAATAAAAAAATAAAAGTTTGATAATGAAATTATTTGTTTTTCAAACAATAATGAGGGTTCTGGTTGATGAATAATGTTGGAAAAAGAATAGAAGAGTTGCGCAAACAAAAAGGTTTGAGCCGTCCAGCCTTTTGTGATGATGAGTCTGGTTTGTCTGTCCGCCAGTTGGCACGTATCGAAAAAGGAGAGTTTCATCCCACTCTGAAAACTCTGGAACATATTGCAGAAAAATTGGAGATTCCAGCCTATATCCTTATGCCTGACTATCAAGAATTACCAGAGCGTTATAAGGAAATCAAGTATTTTCTGCTTCATCACCCCGACTATGGAGATCAGGAGCTGCAAGAACAAAAAGATGCGTATTTTGATGAAATCTTTGAGGACTTTTATGAAAATCTTCCAAGAGATGAGCAGATAATGATCGATTGCTTGCAGGCGATTGACCAGGTGCGGGCAGGCCAAAATTCATTATATGGTCAAGGTGTGTTGGAGAATAGTTTTGACAGTCTAGTAGACATAGAACCGTTTCATACTAATACATTATTGAAATCAAGACTTTATTTTCTCTGTGCATTAATGGATGGATTGAATTCGGGATGTATAAAAGAAACTACGCAAGAAGAAATTGTTCTTCTATTTAAAAAGCTATGTCATCAAATAGAAGAAACTGAATTAGAAGATTTATATTTATTGCGGGATGCTCTGTTTGCAGCGTTGTGCTGTTTGGAGCTTGTTGGAGAGTTCTCCTATTTTAAGATGGCAGTAGATAAGTTAAATTATATTATGAATAGAACCCGAGATTTCCAAAAGAAACCATTAATTTTAATGGTCGAGTGGAAATATTATATTCAGTGTGATTTTAATGAGGCAAATCGAAAGTATCAAGAGGCGAAAGTGGTTGCTCAAATATTTGGAAATGAGGAATTGATAACGAGTCTTGATATAGAATGGCAGGAAGATATAAAAAAATATATTCGATAATTTGTGAATAGTGACATCAATGTCTTGACAAAATAAAACTTTTGGCATTTTTATTAATAATTGCCAAAAGTTTTTTGTTTTGTTCGGATTTTTACTATCTATTTGTTAAAAAAAGAGTGACATTTCTGTCATTGGTGATTTTTTTGTTGCGCTGATATAATTATTTTTTTGTAAGTAAGACATCAGAGAGGAAAAACAAATGTTTAAATTTTTTAATTTGCTGGGTTTTATCGGTGGTTGGTGGGGGTAAATACAAAAAGTTACTGCACATTAATATTCGAACGATTCAATAATATACCAAATTTGTACAGAGTTGGCGTACGAGATGTATTAGTCATTCGACAGTCATATGATACCCTAATACAAGTGGAGATAAGAATCAATGGTTACTTGTTAGACTTGATTACGGTTAAAAGAAATATTCTTAGAGTTTATACTTTGAAAAATATCTCTCCTACTGCACGAATTACAGTATCAGATATCACAGAAGGACTTGATATGACTCTGAAATACAATCGTACATTTAGGGATTTTGATTTTTTTGAAAAATTAAAATAGGTTTGAAAAAGGAGAAGAGGCATGAGGCAGACAATTTATACACCAGTGTATAAAAAACGGTCATTCAAATGTAAGCATCCGTGTTTTGCATTTATCGTTAAATGATAGTAATTCACATAACATAAAGAACTTGGAGAACAAAATGCATGAAACATCAGTTAGCTAATCATTGGATTTTGGAAGACAGTGACTTCATAACGAAACAATCTTATCCAAAGCCATGGTTAAAAAGAACAAAATAGATTAAAGGAGACATAAAATGGCAAAACAAATTAAAAAAGCACCGAAACGCAATACCATTAACCTTGGTATTATCAGTTATACCTATACCCGTGGCCGTCATTCAATTTAAGGAGGAATATAAAATGGCAAAACAAATTAAAAAAGCACCGAAACGCAATACCATCAACCTTGGTATTATCAGTTATACCTATACCCGTGGCCGTCATTCAATTTAAGGAGGAATATAAAATGGCAAAACAAATTAAAAAAGCACCAAAACGTAATACCATTAACCTCGGTATTATCAGCTACACCTATACCCGTGGCCGTCATTCAATTTAAGGAGGAACATAAAATGGCAAAACAAATTAAAAAAGTATCAAAACGTAATACCATTAACCTCGGTATTATCAGTTATACCTATACCCGTGGCCGTCATTCAATTTAAGGAGGAACATAAAATGGCAAAACAAATTAAAAAAGTATCAAAACGTAATACCATTAACCTCGGTATTATCAGTTATACCTATACCCGTGGCCGTCATTCAATTTAAGGAGGAACATAAAATGGCAAAACAAATTAAAAAAGCATCGAAACGCAACACCATCAACCTTGGTATTATCAGTTATACCTATACCCGTGGCCGTCATTCAATTTAAGGAGGAACATAAAATGGCAAAACAAATTAAAAAAGCATCGAAACGCAACACCATCAACCTTGGTATTATCAGTTATACCTATACCCGTGGCCGTCATTCAATTTAAGGAGGAACATAAAATGGCAAAACAAATTAAAAAAGCATCGAAACGCAACACCATCAACCTTGGTATTATCAGTTATACCTATACCCGTGGCCGTCACGCAATTTAAGTAAGTAGCATACAATTGAAGGTCTTAGTTTTATTAATAGTTAATTTTATATTAACTATTAATAAAATGGAGCTTAATGTAAGTTATTTAAGCTCTATTTTATTAATAAGTGAATCAGGAGATGACAATGACACTATTTAAAGCAATATTTAAATCTGTTTTTAACAGAAGGGATGTTAAGATATTTTTAATTTTTATACTTCTTCCTTTATTAGTTCCACTTTTAACAGAATTTATGGACGGGACGAGCACAGGTTTGGCAGGGAATTTTTCAGAGTTTCTTGCTACAACCATTAGCACTCAATATCGTTTGATATTGCCTAACTTATTATTCTCACTCGTTATATCCTCTGTTTTTAAAGATGAAATTGATTCGGGGATTCTATTTCTATACAAAGACATCAATCGCTCACAGATTTTTAAAGCGAAGTTAGGCAGTTTATTAGTTGTATATGTTTTATTTCTACTAGGAACGGTTATGACAAGTGTGCTATCTTACTACGGTATATTATTCTCACAAGGGGCTGTTCCTGCTAATTTTATTTCTGAAAAAGTTCCAGATATTTTTTCGACAATTTTTTCATTGTTATCTACTATTAGTTTGAATCTGATTACACTACTATTAGTAGTAATGATTTCGGTGACTTCAAAAACGGTTCAAACAGTTTTAACGGGAGTGTTCTTTTCGCTAGCTGCCTCAGTTGCTCCTGTGTTGATTGGGATTAACTATTTGTTTCCAAACGGCTATGCAGACTTGTCCCAAGAGAATTTTCCACTAGCTTGCTTAGTTGCGGTAGGAATATCAGTTCTTTATATACTCTTCTTTTACATCAAAGGAAAACAGAAATTTAAACATATAGAATTTTAGGAAACATGATGAAATATAATCTTCTATCTTTAATGACACCAATCAGTTTAATTGGTATAGCATTTCTAGTCTATTCATTAGGAACTTCTATCGTATTTATAAGTTTTAGCCAACAGCTACAGTTGTCTTATCTTATTGCCCTCATTTGTTTTATGCCAATTGGATTTATGCTTATTCCTCATACTTTATCATTGAAATATGGTCTCTACTCAAAGGAAACAGATGTAGTTTTTCACTGGCAGTCCTATTTATATCTTGCCTTGCTTATCTTTCTAGTCAATCATTATTTTTTAAAAAGCGATGAGTATTTTCATCAAATGGTGATTTCTATGTGCGAGGAGTTTCTATTTCGATTTGTCATCTATAAAGTGTTGAGAAACAATTATTCCCGCCTTTGGTCAATCATTATTGCGTCATTGTTATTCGGTATTTTACTTCATCTAAACTATCCTATGATAGACAATCTACTCATCAGAACCCCACTGGGTATTCTATTTTCAATTTTGGCGACAAAATTTGGTTTGGAGTACGCTATCGGTGGACATTGGATTTACAATCTTTATCAATCAATTATTTAATCTAAGGAGAAAAAATGTTATTACTTTTATTTGCTGTTGTGATTTATGCAGTGTTGGCAATTGCTACAAGTTACCTACTACCTTTTTTATCAGTACCTTTAGTTTTATTAGTTATTTATGCACTTCCTTTACTCTTGAATTTTATCGTTTATAAAGTTCAAAAAGGAGAATGGAAATTTTGGACAGCTCTTGTTTTACCAACTGTATCAGTGGCTGCGTATCTTTTATTTGCTTACCTGACCTCATCAAATGGTACTTGGATAGAGTTTGCTCAGATGAATATGATATCAGATGAAGATATGCAACTAGATATTGCACTGAACTTATTTGATGGTTCACAGATTTTGTTTATTAGTTTGCTATTTTACGGAGTGTCATTAGCATCGCATTTTATTTCAAATAAGGTTTCCAGTAAGGGGGTAAAACATGCTTAAAATTGAAAATCTGTCAAAAAAGTTTAAAGGAAATGATTTTTATTCTCTATCAGACGTCTCTCTTGAAATTGGGAAAGGAGAAATTGTTGGTTTAATTGGTAAGAATGGAGCCGGAAAATCGACTTTGATGAAAATGATGGCAAAATCTCAACGACCAACATCTGGGACAATAACATATAGAGGTATTGATATTAATAGCAAAGATAATGTATTGGAAGATTTTGGGATTATGATTGATCCAGTTTTCTACCCAGAAATGTCTGTGATGGATAATTTAAAATTTTATCTCAAATTACACGGGAAGCAGGAATGGTACTCAAATATCGAAAAAACACTTCGTTTAGTAGAACTTTGGGAAGCTCGCAACCGTAAACCGAAAGGTTTCTCGTTTGGGATGAAACAACGGACAGCTTTAGCGATTGCTTTAGTAGCAGAACCTGATTTTCTGATTCTAGATGAGCCGTTTGTTGGCTTAGATCCTATTGGTGTTCAAAAATTAATTGATATTTTGAAACAGTGGTCAAGTGAACGTCAGATTTCTATGTTGATTTCAAGTCATCAGTTAGGTGAGTTAGAGGCCTTGTGTAATCGATATGTATATATTGAAGGTGGGAAATTGGTGGATTCGTTTGAAGGGAAAGAGCAGCCAAGTGTAGTTGTTCACCTACATCCTAGCGCAAATACTGCATTACTAGACAGTTACTTATCATCTGATGTGATGCTTGAGGGTAGGCTATTGGACATTTCTACAGCTAGTAGTCGCTCTACTTTAAATGAAATCTTTAAGGTTCTTGCGGAGAATGATATGATTGAATCGATTGATGTCAAAGAAAATCATCTCAAGGAAGTATTTATGAAAGGATAATGATGAAGAATATTTTTTCAGCAGTATTTGAATCGGTCTGGAAGCGAAAAGAAACGAAAATTTTTCTTGCTTTTAGTTTTTATCCACTCGTTTATTTAGCGGCTTCTTTCTTTGGAGAGTCTAATTTTATGCAAATTGCAAATGCGGATGGTAGTAAGGTTGCCTACATTGACTTTGCAGATATGATGCTTAATTCGATGGATATGATGATTTTGCCGACTTTAGCCCTATACTTTTTGACAATTTCTGTTTTCAGGAGAGAAACGGATGATCATACGATGTTTCTCTACAAGGATATTGATAGAAAATCTATTTACTTCTCAAAATATTTCAGTCTTCTCCTTATTCTTTCTATTTATTTTGCATTATTTTTTGCTTCTTCTTTGCTTGTTCATTACACACGAGTCGTACATATGGAGTTTGGGACAACTCAAATTGTATCGGATACACTTTACTATACTTTGTTAGAGATGGTTAGTATTTTCACAGTATTCTTAAAAGGAGTTTTAGCTATTTCTGTAGCATCCTTTGCCTCTTTACGTTTTGGGACTGGGACAACTATGACAATTGCCATTGTATTGACAGTAACAATGATGATTCTATCAGCGATAGGGGGCCCAATTGCAGCACTCTTGCCAACAGGTTACCAGCAGTTTATGCAGACAGTTGAAAACATCTGGATTGGATTGGTTGGGCCAGTGACGGTAACGGCAGTCTATGGTCTTGTTTGAACACCTTAAGTATAAAAAAATTTAAAAGTCTGGAGTTTTAAGGATGGACAAAAAACTCTTAAAGTTGATTATCAAGTACCTCAATAAGCCAAAATTTCTTTTTGGCTTAGGATTGAGCTTTATTGGAACGATTATGAGTTTATTTATTCCACAATTTATGGGGAACTTACTGAATGAAGAATTTTTAATCACGCTCATATCTAACCCAATAACAATAGCGGTCTCCATCGCATCGCTCTTGCTCGTGTTTTCTGTCCAAGCTTTGTCACGCTATGTGATCGGCTTGTGTGGCAGTCAAGCTGTAAACAAGCTCCAAAAGCATATATATGCCTCCCTGTTAGTAACCTCTGTCAAGGAACTAGAAAATCATCCATCGGGTGATGTAGCTAGTCGGCTAACAAATGATATGTCTGTTATTTTGAACTTTATCACATCGGTATTGCCAAATCTTATTTTAAATGGGATTGTGATTATGGGTTCTCTCTATTTTCTAGTAAATATCAGTCTGCCCTTGACGTTACTGTCTTTCTTACTATTTCCGATTTTATTATTTCTAATCATTCCGATAAATCATCGGCTAGAAAGTCACTACACAAACTATCAAGAAGGGCTGGGAGACATTTCTGGTCGAATTAGTCATCGTTTCACTCATATCCGTTTGATGAAATCCTTCAATGGCGAAAAGAGTGAAGAAGAATCCATGGCTCACTTTTTTAATCAATTAACCCACAACTTTAAAAAGATTATCGGCTTGTCCTCTATTCAGAATACCTTATCAAATGGGCTGACCATGACCTTTATCATTTTACTATTGGTGGTAGCTGGTTTGGAAGTCTCTAAAGACAATATGACCATGAGTACTCTGATGACTTTTGTTCTTTATCTGACACGGTTGATTGACCCCATCACAGATATCTCTGAATCTATGACGGATTGGACAGAGTTTCAGAGTGTTTCAAATCGTCTCATGGAGATGGTAGAGTTAGACAAAGAAGTAGGAGGAGAAAAAGGATTAGAACTATCTGGATCGAGTATCATCATGAAGAATGTTAATTTTTCTTATGATCAGGAAAATGTCTTAAACGATTTATCCGTCAATATTCAAGCGGGACAGCATACTGCAATTGTTGGACCAAGTGGTGCAGGGAAATCGACTATTTTTGCTCTATTGATGAAATTCTATCAAGATTATAAGGGAGAGATTCTCATTGGAAGTCAGAACTTAGCAGACTTATCTGAGGAGCAGCTGAGAAATATGGTAGCTTATATTCCTCAAGATAATACCTTGTTTCATGGAACGATCAGGGAAAATCTTCTCTATGGGAAAAATAGAAACGTCTCAGAAGAACGGATGAATGAAGTATTAGAAGAATTGGGTTTGGTATCTTTGATAAGGGATTTAGACAAAGGTCTAGATACGGAAATTTCTGATAGTGGTACTGGGTTGTCCGAAGGGCAAAAGCAACGTTTTAATATTGCGAGGGCTTTATTGCTGGAGCATCCGATATATCTATTAGATGAAGTAACAGCCAGTTTAGACAGTGTGACAGAACAAAGAATCAGTAAAGCAATTGATAAGTTGACAGCAGGTAAAACACGCATGACGATTGCACATCGTTTGCATACAGTCAAGAAAGCAGATTCGATTCTTGTTTTGGATAAAACTGGACAGATTGTGGATCAAGGAACTCATCATCAGTTGCTACTTAGAAATCAACTCTATCAAGAATTTATCAAATGTACAAAGAGCAGGTTGAAAGGTGTGATTCTTTGTTCACCTCGCTTTCTTTGTTTTTAATAATGTAATCTCAAAAAAGAGGTCAGGGAACTTCTCCGACCTATTTTTGAAACTAGTTTCAAAAAGAAAAAGAATCACAGCAAAAACAGAAATTAAATTCTTAATATTGCAAAGGATTGAAAAAGGAAAGGTGCTGTGCTATTATTTTTGTAAGGGTTTACAAAAACAATAGTGTTGGAGGATAAGATGCGCAATCCAGATTTATTAGCAGAAGCAAAAGATTATAGAGGTAGAGATGAAGTTCCAGCAGATTTTGATGCTTTTTGGGATCGTCAGATTAGCAGTTTGAGTGGCTTGCCGGATTATCAGCTGATTGAAAAAGACTTTCAAATCGCTGGGGTAACCTGCTATGAGCTAGTTTTTGAGGGGACGAATCAAGGGCGAACCTATGCTCGTATAGTCCTTCCCAAATCGAGTAAAAAAGTTCCGATTATCTTTCATTTCCACGGTTATATGGGGCGTGGCTGGGATTGGTCCGATATGCTAGCTTATACGGCTGCTGGCTATGGTGTTGTATCTATGGATGTACGCGGCCAGTCAGGCTATTCCTTGGATGGAGGGGCGCCTGTAAGGGGCAATACGGTCAAGGGTCAGATTATCCGTGGGGCAGTGGATGGACCAGAGCGTCTCTTTTATAAGGATGTCTATCTAGATATTTACAGCTTGGTTGAGATTGTGGCGAGTTTGGACCTTGTGGACGAGGAACGTTTATCCAGTTATGGGGCTTCTCAAGGGGGAGCCTTGGCTTTGGTGGCAGCGGCTCTCAATCCGCGCATTAAGCAGACAGTGGCTATCTATCCTTTCATGTCAGATTTCCGGCGGGTGCTGGAGATTGGCAATACCAGCGAGGCCTATGATGAGCTCTTTCGTTATTTTAAATTCCACGATCCTTTCCACGAAACGGAGGATGAGATTATCCAGACCTTGTCCTATATCGATGTGAAAAATATGGCTCACCGCATTCAAGGGAGCGTGCGGATGATAACAGGACTGGCTGACGATGTTTGCTATCCGATTACCCAGTTTGCGATTTACAACCGGCTGGAGTGCACTAAGGAGCACCATCTCATGCCAGAGTACGAGCATGAAGCCATGAATGTCTATGTCAATGATAGGGTCTTCAACTGGCTTTGTGGCTCAAAGATTGACCAACCTTATTTGCTGGAAGCTTTTAAAGACTGGTAAAAATAGACAGTACTAAGAAAGAAACTAAGCTTGAGATTAGAATAATCTCAGGCTTTTTATGATAAATATTCAAAAATCTATAGTAACTTTTTTGTAGAAACACTTCTAATCCTGAAAGTAGTTTCAGCTTTTTAAGAAAGGAAGTCGGTTTTTAGAAACTAAAATCTAAATCTAAAAAAACTTATTGAAAGCGCTTTATTTTTTTGTATATAATGACATTATAAAAAGAACGGAGAAAACATAGAAAAAGGAGAGATTATTTATGTCACAGATTAGCAAAGATCAATTAATTGCAAAAATCAAAGATGGCATTATCGTTTCCTGTCAAGCTCTGCCTCATGAGCCCCTCTATACGGAGGCTGGCGGTGTCATCCCTCTCTTGGTCAAGGCGGCCGAAGAGGGCGGGGCAGTTGGTATTCGAGCTAACAGCGTGCGAGACATCAAGGAGATTAAGGAAGTAACCGAGCTCCCGATTATCGGGATTATCAAACGGGACTATCCACCACAGGAGCCTTTTATCACTGCGACCATGCGGGAAGTGGATGAGCTGGCTGCCCTTGATATCGAGGTTATCGCTCTGGACTGCACCCAGCGGGAACGCTATGATGGTTTAAAGATTGAGGACTTTATCCGACAAGTCAAGGAGAAATATCCGCAGCAACTGCTGATGGCTGACATCAGTACCTTTGAGGAAGGCGTGGCAGCTGTAGCAGCTGGCGTTGACTTTGTCGGTACGACCTTATCAGGCTACACTTCCTACAGTCCTAAGGTAGACGGACCAGATTTTGAACTGGTCAAGAAGCTCTGTGATGCGGGAGTAGATGTGATTGCTGAGGGCAAGATTCACTATCCAGATCAAGCCAAGCAAATCCATGATTTAGGTGTCCGCGGTATTGTAGTAGGCGGGGCTATTACTCGACCAAAGGAAATCACCGAGCGTTTCGTTGCAGCAGTAAAATAAAGTGAGGTAAAGCAATGACGACCTTGAAGTTAAATAAGCTCTACAAAAAATATCCTAATAGTGATTTCTACTCTGTAGAAAATTTCGACTTGCAAATCAAAGACAAAGAATTTATCGTCTTTGTTGGCCCTTCTGGATGTGGGAAATCCACAACGCTGCGTATGATTGCGGGACTGGAGGACATCACTGAGGGCGAGCTCTACATTGATGAGACATTAGTCAATGATATTGCTCCCAAGGATCGTGATATTGCCATGGTTTTCCAGAACTATGCCCTCTATCCACACATGACAGTCTATGACAACATGGCTTTCGGGCTCAAACTTCGCAAGTATAGCAAGGAAGATATTGACAAGCGGGTTCATGAAGCAGCTGAAATTCTTGGTTTGAAAGAATTTTTAGACCGCAAACCAGCGGACTTGTCTGGCGGTCAACGTCAGCGGGTTGCCATGGGACGGGCCATTGTCCGAGATGCCAAGGTCTTCCTGATGGATGAGCCTTTGTCAAACTTGGATGCGAAACTACGGGTATCCATGCGTGCTGAGATTGCTAAGATCCACCGCCGTATCGGAGCGACCACTATCTACGTTACCCACGACCAAACCGAGGCAATGACCCTAGCTGATCGCATTGTTATCATGTCAGCGACGAAAAACGAAGCGGGAACGGGAACCATCGGTCGTATCGAGCAAGTCGGAAGTCCACAAGAGCTTTACAATGAACCAGCGAATAAGTTTGTTGCAGGCTTTATCGGCAGTCCAGCTATGAACTTCTTTGAAGTGATGGTATCTGGTCATCAACTGACTGATGGTGATCAACTCAATCTTACCCTGACAGGTGGTCAAGAGAAGCTTTGACAGAAAAAGGCTACCAAGGTAAGAAAGTTATTTTGGGTATCCGGCCAGAGGATATCTCAGCCGACTTGATTGTAGAGGATACTTTCCCTGGCGATGTGGTTGAGGCAGAAGTTGTCGTGTCAGAGTTGCTGGGTAGTGACTCAGTGCTCTACTGTAAGGTGGGCAGTCAAGAGTTTTCAGCCAAGGTAGATGCTTCTAATTATCTGGAGCCAGGTTCGAAGCTTCGCTTCACCTTCAAACTACCTAAGAGTCATCTGTTTGATAGTGAGACTCAAAAACGAATTACTTTGTAAAACAACCTAAAATGAACTGACTGACTTTATTTTAGGATAAAAGAAAAGTCACAGATAAGGAGTGATTGTACTTTTAAAAGTTTAGGATTTTAATCAAATATAGGTGGACGCTTGTCCAGAGGAATAACACAGGAAAAACGAGGCTGGGGCGCCTAATGAAAGAGGTCCGTCCCACTCTCCAATAGGCAGGTAAAAGCTGTTTAGGTCAGCTTGGAATCTTAATTTTAAAGGAGAAAAACAAATGAAAATGAAGAAATTGCTTTGTTCATTGGTAGCGGGAGCCGCAGTTCTTACGTTAGCAGCTTGTAGCGGTGGTGGTAGCTCAAATAAAGCAGCTAGCTCTGGTGATAAATCTGGTAAGACAGAGATTACTTGGTGGGCATTCCCTGTCTTCACTCAAGAAAATGCCAATGACGGTGTGGGAACTTATGAAAAATCCATCATTGAAGCATTTGAAAAAGCAAATCCAGACATTCATGTCAACTTGGAAACAATCGACTTCAAGTCAGGTCCAGAAAAATTACGACAGCTATCGAAGCTGGAACAGCGCCAGACGTGCTCTTCGATGCACCAGGCCGGATTATTCAATACGGTAAAAACGGTAAGTTGGCAGACTTGAACGACCTCTTCACAGATGATTTCGTCAAAGATGTTAACAACGATAACATTATCCAAGCCAGCAAGGCTGGAGACAAAGCTTATATGTATCCAATCAGCTCTGCTCCATTCTACATGGCAATGAATAAGAAAATGTTGGAAGATGCTGGTGTCCTCAACCTAGTTAAAGAAGGCTGGACAACAGATGACTTTGAAAAAGTTTTGAAAGCGCTTAAAGATAAAGGTTATACACCTGGCTCTCTCTTCAGTAACGGTCAAGGCGGAGACCAAGGAACTCGTGCCTTCATCGCTAACCTCTACGGTGGATCTGTTACAGACGAAAAAGTAACTAAATATACAACTGATGATCCGAAATTTGTCAAAGGTCTTGAAAAAGCAGTGAGCTGGATCAACAATGGCCTTATGATGAACGGTTCTCAATACGATGGCGGAGCAGATATCCAAAACTTCGCTAACGGTCAAACTTCTTACACTGTACTTTGGGCACCAGCACAAAATGGTATCCAAGCTAAATTGTTGGAAGCAAGTAAAGTAGAAGTAGTAGAAGTACCATTCCCATCAGACTCAGGTAAACCAGCACTTGAATATCTTGTAAATGGTTTTGCAGTCTTTAACAACAAAGACGACAAGAAAGTAGAAGCAGCCAAGAAATTTGTGAAATTCATCGCTGATGACAAAGAATGGGGACCTAAGAACGTTGTTCGTACAGGTGCCTTCCCAGTTCGTACATCATTTGGTAAACTCTATGATGACAAGCGTATGGAAACAATCAGTGGCTGGACTAAATACTACTCACCATACTACAACACCATTGATGGATTTGCAGAAATGAGAACACTCTGGTTCCCAATGTTGCAATCTGTATCTAATGGAGATGAAAGTTGAGCCTGCTTTGAAGACATTTACTAAAAAAGCAAACGAAACGATTACTAAAAAATAAGCAAGTTTAAAATCCGCCCCTTTTTCTGTTGTCAGTCTCTAAAAATGGAAAAAGGGGTATTTTGTTAGAAAATCTTGAAAGAGGGGTACCTCATTGTGAAAGTCAATAAAATCAGAATGAAAGAAACCCTAATATCATATGCGTTTTTAGCTCCAATTCTTATATTCTTTACAGTATTTGTTTTGGCGCCTATGATAATGGGATTTATCACTAGTTTCTTTAATTATACAATGACCTCATTTACATTCGTTGGGTTTGATAACTACATTCGGATGTTCAATGATCCAGTTTTTGTTAAGTCACTCATTAATACAGTCATTATTGTAATCGGCTCTGTGCCGGTAGTTGTGCTCTTCTCTTTGTTTGTAGCTTCACAAACCTATGAGATGAATGCTGTTTCTCGCTCTTTCTACCGTTTTGTCTTCTTCCTACCGGTTGTTACAGGTAGTGTTGCCGTGACGGTTGTGTGGAAGTGGATCTACGATCCGTTGTCTGGTATTTTGAACTTTGTTTTGAAATCTGGGCACATCATCAACCAAAACATTTCTTGGTTGGGCGATAAACACTGGGCTCTGATGGCTATCATCGTTATTTTGCTGACAACATCTGTCGGTCAGCCGATCATTCTCTACATTGCAGCTATGGGAAATATCGATAATTCTCTAGTGGAGGCTGCGCGTGTGGATGGGGCAACAGAGATGCAAGTCTTTTGGAAAATCAAATGGCCGAGTCTTTTACCAACGACACTTTATATTGCTATCATCACAACTATTAACTCATTCCAATGTTTCGCCTTGATTCAGCTGTTGACATCAGGTGGACCAAACTATTCAACTAGTACGCTTATGTACTATCTATATGAAAAAGCCTTCAAGCTATCTGAATATGGCTATGCAAACACCATGGGAGTCTTTCTAGCGATTATGATTGCGATTATCAGTTTCGCTCAGTTCAAGATCCTCGGTAACGATGTGGAATATTAAAGAAAGGAGCAGGGATATGAAACCTCAAAAAATTAGTTCATTTAAAGTGTTCTCATCTGTGATTTTAGCACTTTTGACCGTGCTCTTTATCTTTCCATTCTATTGGATTCTGACTGGAGCATTTAAATCTCAGCCGGATACAATTATGATTCCGCCTCAATGGTGGCCACAAAATCCGACAACAGAGAACTTCCAGCAATTAGCCGTTCAAAATCCAGCTTTGCAGTGGATGTGGAACAGTGTCTTTATTTCACTGGCGACCATGTTCTTGGTGTGTGCGACATCATCTCTAGCTGGTTACGTTTTGGCTAAGAAACGCTTTTACGGGCAACGGATTCTCTTTGCCATCTTTATCGCGGCTATGGCCTTGCCTAAGCAGGTTGTCCTAGTACCTCTAGTGCGGATTGTCAATTTCATGGGAATCCACGATACCCTTTGGGCAGTAATTTTACCTTTAGTTGGCTGGCCGTTCGGGGTCTTCCTTATGAAGCAGTTTAGTGAAAATATCCCGACAGAGCTTCTAGAATCAGCTAAGATCGACGGTTGTGGTGAAATCCGGACCTTCTGGAGTGTAGCCTTTCCTATCGTCAAACCAGGCTTTGCTGCTCTGGCTATCTTCACCTTTATCAACACTTGGAATGACTACTTCATGCAGCTCGTAATGTTGACCTCGCGGAACAATCTGACGATTTCGCTAGGGGTTGCGACTATGCAGGCTGAGATGGCAACCAATTACGGTCTGATTATGGCCGGTGCGGCTTTGGCAGCAGTGCCAATCGTAGCAGTCTTCCTCATCTTCCAAAAATCCTTCACTCAAGGGATTACTATGGGAGCTGTCAAAGGATAAGGCACTCAATATAGGAAATAAAACTATGATTTTTGATGATTTAAAAAATGTGACTCGCTACAAGGGACTTCATCCCAATCTGGATAAAGCGATTGATTATCTCTATGAGCACCGCAAAGACAGCTTTGACTTGGGACGCTATGAAGTGGATGGAGACAAGGTCTTTCTCTTGGTTCAGGAAAATATCCTCAATCAAGAGGCCAATGATCAATTTGAATATCATAAAAAATATGCAGATTTTCATCTGTTAGTAGCAGGGCATGAATATTCTGTCTATGGTAGCCAGATGGTCGATGGGGCAGTTGCTTTTGATGAAGAGGCGGATATCGGCTTTGTTCATTGTCAAAATCGTTATCCTCTCTTGCTGGGTTACCATAATTTTGCGATTTTCTTTCCAGGAGAGGCCCATCAGCCAAATGGCTATGCGGGTCTGGAAGAAAATGTCAGAAAGTATCTTTTTAAAGTTTTAATAGACTAGCCCTAGGTTAGCGAGATTTTTGAGTGTGCCAGGCTAGCAGAGAAAGGAGAGACTTATGTCAGATAAGGGAACAGGACTCATCAGAGCTATATTTGATACGGATAATTTTTTCATGCAAATCTGCGAGAAAATCCTGGATTTGATGACGGTAAATCTTCTCTTTCTCTTGTCTTGCCTGCCCTTGGTGACCATTGGGATTGCCAAGATCAGTCTCTATCAAACACTTTTTGAAATCAAGGGAAACCGTCGGGTAAAGGTGATCAGAACTTACACTCGAATCTTTCGAGAAAATTGGAAGCAAGGACTCAAACTGGGCTTGCTGGAATTGGCTTTAGTCGGCATTAGTCTCTTTGACCTCCTGCTTTTTCGGACGCAGGAAGCCCTGCCTTTCCAAGTTTTAAAGGCGGTTTGTTTTGGAATGATTATTTTTACAATCCTGCTTTCTCTTTGCGTCTATCCCTTGGCTGGTAAGTTTCTTATGTCTTTTAGAGACCTTTTACAGACCAGCCTAGTGATTATAAGTCTGAATTTTCCTTGGTTTGTTGTCATGATGGCGGTCATAGCTGCGCTCCTTGTCATCATCTACAGTTCAGGCTTTGTGTTGCTGTTAGGATTTTCCCTCTTTGCCTTTATCGGCTTTGCAGGTCTGGCTTTTTTGCAGCTTCCTATTTTGGAAAAAATCTTCGCTAAATATAGCAGTCTATAATCTAAAATTAGTACATTTGGAGAAAATTTGAAAATGAAAGATTTAAAGAAATATCACGGTGTCATCCCAGCTTTTTATGCTTGTTATGACGAGGAGGGTGAAATCAGCCCGGAGCGGACTCGCGCTTTGGTGGAGTATTTCATCGACAAGGGCGTGCAAGGTCTCTATGTCAACGGCTCGTCAGGCGAATGTATCTACCAGAGCGTGGCCGACAGAAAAGTAATTTTGGAAGAAGTAATGAAAGTTGCTAAGGGCAAACTGACCATCATTGCTCACGTAGCCTGCAATAACACTAAAGACAGTATCGAGTTAGCAAAACATGCGGAGGCTCTAGGAGTTGATGCCATTGCGGCTATTCCGCCAATTTATTTCCGTCTGCCAGAATACTCTGTGGCTCAGTACTGGAATGATATCAGTGCGGCTGCCCCACATACTGATTTTGTGATTTATAATATTCCGCAATTGGCTGGTGCAGCGCTGACTCCGAGTCTTTATAAGGAAATGCTGAAGAATGAGCGCGTGATTGGGGTGAAAAATTCCTCCATGCCAGTTCAGGATATCCAGACATTTGCAGCACTTGGTGGCAGTGACCATTTGGTCTTTAACGGTCCAGATGAGCAGTTCTTGGGCGGTCGTCTCATGGGAGCAGCTGCTGGAATTGGTGGTACATACGGGGCTATGCCAGAACTTTTCCTCAAGCTTAATCAACTGATTGCAGACAAGGAACTAGAAAGAGCCAAAGAGTTGCAGTTTGCCATTAACGATATTATTGGCAAGCTAACCAGTGCTCACGGTAATATGTATGCTGTTATCAAAGAAGTTCTCAAGCTCAACGAAGGACTGACTATCGGCTCTGTCCGTGCTCCTCTGACACCAGTCGTAGAAGCAGACCGTCCAGTCGTAGAAGCAGCAGCGGCCTTGATCCAAGAAACTAAGAAGCGCTTCCTCTAAAAAGAAAGAAGGATGCTTATGGGAAATTATGTTACGATTGACATTGGCGGTACCAATATCAAATACGGCCTGATAGACGACCAAGAAACGCTAGTAGAAGCCCATGAAATACCTACGGAAGCCCATAAGGGTGGTCCAGAGATTATGCGTAAGGTTCAAAAGATAGTTGCTGATTATGTGCAGGCTGGTTCAATTGAGGGGATTTGTATCTCATCAGCTGGCATGGTCGATCCAGACAAGGGAGAAATCTTTTACGCTGGTCCTCAGATTCCTAACTATGCTGGGACGCAATTTAAGAAGGTCTTGGAGGAGGAATTTTCCATTCCTTGCGAGATTGAGAACGACGTCAACTGTGCCGGTCTGGCTGAGGTCATGTCTGGCCATGGTAAAGGAGCAAAAATTGCTGTCTGCCTGACAATTGGGACAGGGATTGGAGGCTGTTTAGTAGCGGATGGGCAAGTTTTTCACGGCTTTAGCAACTCAGCCTGCGAAGTAGGCTATCTCCACCTGCCGGATGGGGCTTTTCAGGATGTAGCTTCTACCACAGCCTTGGTTCAATATGTCGCTGACTTGCACGGAGATGATCCCTCTCTCTGGAATGGCCGCAGGATTTTCAAAGAAGCGACCGAGGGCAATACCTTCTGTATCAAAGGAATTGACCGCATGGTAGGCTATCTGGGGCAGGGCATTGCCAATATCTGCTATGTCGTCAATCCGGAAATCGTCATCTTGGGCGGTGGTATCATGGGACAAGAGGCCATTCTTCGGCCGCGTATTCAAGCGGCTCTCAAGGATGCTCTGGTGCCGAGCATAGCTGAGAAGACCAAACTAGCCTTTGCCTATCACCAAAATACGGCAGGCATGTTCGGGGCTTACTACCACTTTAAAAATAAACATCAGTAATCCAAGCAAACCTGGGGAGTAACCTCAGGTTTCTTGCTTTTAGAAAAACTGCTTCTGTAGATGGACAGATAGTATTTTAGAAGAAGTTGAAATGACAGGAAAAATTCGGTGGATAGAACTAAATTTTCAAAAATTTAACTTTGCTCACTTGTCTTTAGGAGTAGATTTAAAAGTTTGCCCAAGCCTTTTAAGAAGTAGCAGTCCCTCGAGGTTGAGCAATTAGTAAGCTCATCAAGAGGTTAAAATAAGGCCAGGATTTTTGTCCTAGCCTTTTATTGATGTCTACGGTAATAACCGTTAAGTTTGTGGTTTTCCCAGTAACTATTGAAGATTTTTTCCTTTCTCTCTCGGTCGATTTCTAGGAAAAAGGCATAAAGTATATCGATCATCAGCAGCATTGGGAACTGAGCTGAGATTCGTTGGATGAACTGAGGTTTACTTTGCATTGCAACTGGGATAATTTCTGAAAAGTCTTCTTTAATCAAATCAGGCTGGCCAGTGATTAACACGGTCTTGGCTCCCATGCCCTTAGCATCAATCAGGCTGTCAATAATGGACGGGGTTTGACCTGAAAGAGAAAGCCGATTACTAGACAGTTTTTGTCTAAAATGCTCGTTGTCCAAGCAAAGCCATCTGCATCTGTCAGAGCCTCACAAATAACCCCTAAGCGCATGAAGCGCAGTTTCATATCGCGAGCGACGAGCCCCGAGCTTCCCGTGCCAAAAAAATAGACACGATCCGCTTTTTCAATCAGCTGAGCTACGCGCTCCAATCTTTTTTCGTCAATCAAGTCCTCGGTTTGTTGCCGAATTTGAATATAGTTGCGTAGCACTTGGCGGGACGAATGATTTTTCAGATTTGTATGCTCCGTTTTGCTAATTTTTAGCTGTTGGAGATATTGGAAGTTGAACTCCCGATAGCCCTTAAAGCCACATTTTTTTGCAAAACGGGTCAAGGCCGCCTGTGAGATGTGCAAGGTTTGCGCTACTTCGAGGGAGGACAGATCACCTTCTATCTCTGTCGGATTCAAAAAATAGTCGGCAATCCGCTTTTCGATATCGGTCATAGTGTCGTAACAGATTTCGATGATGGCCAAGATATTTTGCTGGTGTCTCATGATGGTCACTTTCTTTGGTCAAAATAATAAAAACGTATTTTCATTATAACATAGTTTAGAGAAAATAAAGCGTTTACAAAACCGATAATTGTCAGATCTGGCTTTCCATAAAAGTATGAGCAGACTGTAATCTAAATATTTATAGATATTATGACCGCCTTTTTCTGAAGAGGTATTTCCTAAAGTTTGCGTCGGATGAAAGAAAAAGTGATATAATTTACACAAGTAATGTTCCAAGTTTGGATCTGAAGCGAGGGAGATAGGAGCTGATGGCAAGTGTAGCTTCTAATCTGTTCAAGCATTTTGATCCAGCTTTTGGAGATCAGTAAAGCTATATTGTGAGGTTTTTTATGCGAATCAATGAACTAGGCCAGCCTATTGGGGATACTCTGCCGGACTTTAAGCCGGGAGATCTGCCCAAGCTGGAGCGAATAGAAGGTCAGTATGTTATCATTGAGCGGTTGTCCAAGGACAAGCATGAAGCGGATTTATACGAAGTATATGGTCCGGATTCACCTGCTGACATGTGGACTTATCTCTTCCAAAATGCTGCTCAGAGTCAGGAGGAGTGGGATAGTTTGCTGGATCGGATGCTGGCAGCACAGGACCGTTTTCACTATGCCATTGTGGACAAGGAGAGCGGAAAGGCTCTCGGAACTTTTGCTTTGATGAGGATTGACCGGGGCAATCGCGTTATCGAAGTGGGAGCTGTGACCTATTCGCCCGAGCTGAAGCGCACTAGGCTGGCTACGGAAGCCCAGTACTTGCTGGCACGCTATGTCTTTGAAGAGCTGGAGTATCGCCGCTACGAGTGGAAGTGCGATGCACTCAATCAGCCCTCAAGGCGTGCAGCAGAGCGGCTTGGCTTTACCTACGAAGGTAGGTTTCGTCAGGCAATCGTCTATAAGGGGCGCAACCGAGATACCGACTGGCTCTCCATGATTGATAGCGATTGGCCGGCCGTCAAGACTCGTCTGGAGAAATGGCTGAGCCCAGACAATTCGATGAAAAGGGACAGCAAATAAAAGCTTTGTCTGAGTTTTAACATTTGATTGAGAGTGGGCCAGAAATCGGTAATTCGTTAGAATTCGATTTCGTCGTCCCACCTCCGCACAGTTGAGTAGGGCTGTAAAAGCTGATGAAATCAGCGTAGTAGAGCCCACTCAACCACTGCGTCTTGCTTGACATCCAAAGACAATTGAGAGCTAGGACTTTTGTCCCAGACTCTTTTTGCTTTTTAATTTTGATAAAAAGCGAGAATTTTCTGATAAATTTTGGTATAATAAAACGAACTACAGATAAAGGATGAGAGAGAATGACCTTAGTTTATCAATCAACACGCGATGAAAAGAATAAAGTAACAGCTAGCCAGGCGATTCTGCAAGGTTTGGCGACAGACGGCGGTCTGTTTACGCCCATTACCTATCCGCAGGTCGATTTGGACTTTGCCAAGCTCAAAGACGCTTCTTATCAGGAAGTAGCCAAGCTGGTTTTGTCTGCTTTTTTGGATGATTTTTCTGAAGCGGAGCTGGATCACTGTATCAACCATGCCTATGACAGCAAGTTTGATGATGCGGCGATTGCTCCCTTGGTCAAGCTGGATGGCCAGTATAACCTAGAGCTTTTCCACGGGGCGACCATTGCCTTCAAGGACATGGCTTTGTCTATCCTGCCTCATCTGATGACGACAGCTGCTAAAAAGCACGGCTTGGAAAACAAAATTGTCATTTTGACGGCAACTTCTGGAGATACAGGCAAGGCGGCTATGGCAGGCTTTGCGGACGTTCCAGGAACTGAAATTATCGTCTTTTATCCCAAAGATGGTGTCAGCAAGGTCCAAGAGCTGCAAATGACTACACAGACAGGTGCCAATACGCATGTCGTTGCCATTGACGGCAACTTTGACGATGCCCAGACCAATGTCAAGCAGATGTTTAACGACACAGATTTGCGGGCTCGTCTCTTGGAGCACAAACTCCAGTTTTCATCAGCTAACTCCATGAATATCGGCCGTTTAGTGCCTCAGATTGTTTACTATGTCTACGCTTATGCTCAGTTGGTGAAGACGGGAGAAATCACAGCAGGAGACAAGGTCAATTTTACTGTTCCGACAGGGAACTTTGGTAATATCCTGGCGGCCTACTATGCCAAGCAAATCGGTCTGCCGGTTGGCAAGCTAATCTGTGCATCGAATGAGAACAATGTCCTGACCGACTTCTTCAAGACTCAGGTTTATGACAAGAAGCGGAGCTTCAAGGTGACGACTAGTCCGTCTATGGATATTTTGGTTTCCTCTAACTTGGAGCGCTTGATTTTCCATCTGTCTGGTAATAGCGCTGAGAAAACAGCTACCCTGATGGCTGCTCTGAATGAGCAAGGCCAGTATGAACTGACAGACTTTGACGCTGAGATTTTTAGAGCTCTTTGCGGCTGACTATGCGACAGAGCAAGAAACAGCTGCTGAAATCAAGCGGGTCTATCAGGCCTCTGACTACATCGAAGACCCTCATACAGCTGTTGCGTCCGCTGTCTATCAAAAAAATACTTGGCAGAGACCGACGATCAGCGCAAGACTGTTATTGCGTCTACTGCTAGTCCGTATAAATTCCCAGTTGTGGCCGTTGAGGCTGTGACTGGTCAGACAGGACTCGGTGATTTCGAGGCTTTGGACCAACTGCACGAGCTTTCTGGCGTAGCCCTGCCACCAGCTGTGGACGGTTTAGAAACAGCACCAGTTCGCCACAAAACGACGGTTGCTGCCGACCAAATGCAGGCAGCAGTCGAGGATTACTTAGGATTGTAAAAATGGCTTAGAAAGCCTAAAATCAGCTGGATATCTGGCTGATTTTTTCTTAGGATGTCCAATGAAAGAAAGTGAAGTAGCTGATGCTTAAAAGGAAGAATTTTTTCTATGACGACGTATAAAAAAATCATGAACATTGCTCTGCCGGCTATGGCGGAGAACTTTTTGCAGATGCTCATGGGCATGGTCGACAGCTATCTGGTGGCCAGTCTTGGGCTGATTGCGATTTCTGGTGTCTCGGTGGCCGGCAACATCATTACCATTTATCAGGCAATTTTTATCGCGCTGGGGGCTGCTGTTTCCAGTCTCATCTCCAAGACTCTAGCTCAGGGGGACAAGGAGCGTCTAGCCTATCATACAGCTGAGGCTATCAAACTGACGCTGCTTCTGAGCCTTCTATTGGGGCTGATTTCTCTGCTCTTTGGCAGGCAGATGCTGGATCTTTTGGGGACGGAAAAAGCGGTAGCTGAAGCAGGTGGTCTTTATCTGGCTTTGGTTGGTGGGACCATTGTCCTGCTGGGCTTGATGACTTCCTTTGGAGCTTTAGTGCGGGTCACGCGCAATCCTAGATTTCCCATGTATGTTAGTCTTCTGACCAATGTGCTTAATGCTCTTTTTTCTGGTCTGGGGATTTACGTCTTTCGGCTTGGTATTGTCGGTGTAGCGCTGGGGACGGTGCTGGCTCGTTTGATCGGTGTGCTCATTCTCTGGCGGGAGCTAGACTTGTCCACGATCCGCTGGAGCTGGGGTTTAGATGGAGAGCTCTTACGCCTGTCTCTGCCGGCTGCTGGAGAGCGGCTCATGATGCGAGCGGGTGATGTAGTGATCATCGCCATTGTGGTCGTCTTTGGGACGGATGCAGTAGCGGGGAATGCCATCGGTGAAGTCCTGACTCAGTTTAACTACATGCCGGCCTTTGGGGTCGCGACAGCAACGGTCATGCTGGTAGCCCATGCGGTTGGCGAGGGAGATATGCAAGCGGTCGGTCAGATTCGTCAGCGAGCCTTCTGGCTGTCTTTTGCTTGCATGCTGCCCTTGGCTTTAGGGATTTCGCTCTTGGTCGGCCCCTGACCGTGCTCTATACGGACAATAGCGGAGCAATCACAGCCAGTCTTTCAGTTATCCTCTTTTCCCTGCTGGGAACTCCCATGGCAGTAGGAACCGTGATTTATACAGCGGTTTGGCAGGGTCTGGGCAATGCCAGACTGCCCTTTTATGCCACGACTATTGGCATGTGGCTGATTCGCATCATTGCGGGTTATGTGCTGGGAGTGACTTGTGGCTTGGGTCTGCCAGGAGTCTGGGTTGGGACGCTCTTGGACAATGGCTTCCGCTGGCTATTTTTAAAGGTTTTATTTGACAGAAAAATGAGGAAAATTGCATGACAAAAGCGTTTATTTGGGATTTGGACGGCACCTTGCTGGACTCCTACGATGCTATTTTGGCGGGGATTGAGGAAACCTATGCCCACTATGGTTTGGACTTTGACAGGGCCAGTATTCACAGCTATATCCTAAAGCACTCTGTCCAGAAGCTCTTGGAGGAAGTGGCATCTGAGAAGGACCTAGACGCTGCCGAGATGAATGTCTTTCGTGGAGCAAGTCTAAAGGAGAAGAATGCTCAGGTTTATCTGATGGAAGGAGCTGCGGAGATACTGGCTTGGGCTAAGGAGCAGGGCATTGCCCAGTTTGTCTATACCCACAAGGGACTCAATGCCCATCAAATCTTGCAAGACTTGGGCATTCATGATTATTTTACGGAAATCATCACAACAGCCAACGGCTTTGAGCGCAAGCCTCACCCAGAAGGTGTCGACTATCTACTAAAGAAATATGGTATGGACAAGCAGGAAACCTATTATATCGGCGACCGAACACTGGATGTGGATGTTGCGGTCAATAGCGGTATTCAAAGCATTAACTTTTGTGACTATCGACCAGAAATTAATCAGAAATAGAGAAGTTGCTGGATATAAAACAATTATTTACAAGATAAAAAGAGGCTGGGACAAAAGTCCTAGCCTCATTTTTTCTTTGGATTGTCGATCAAGACGCAGTGGTTGAGTGGGCTCTACTACGCTGATTTCATCAGCTTTTACAGCCCTACTCAACTGTGCGGAGGTGAGACGACGAAATCGAATTCTAACGAATTACCGATTTCTGTCCCACTCTCTTTTTCTTTTACATATGCTCAATGTGAAGTTCTAGCAAGAACTCAAGCGCCTCGGGAGTGCAGTTCTTTTTTTCAATAGGGAAGCCGACATTTGGCCCCAACATGATATAAAAATCATCTTTAGTATGGAAAACTTTGACGATGTCATCATAGCTATAAAGAAACTCTCCTCGTTTGCTTTTAACAGAAAATTTATCCTTCTCAAATATAAGAGTTTGCTCCATATCCTTCCAGAAAGGAGTTTTTTGATAGGCTTTCTTTATCTGAAAGTCCATGCCAAAGTATATTGCTGAGAATGTAATCAAAGATGCAAATAGCACGGTAAACACAGAGAATCGCTTCAGTTGCTCAGGTATAAGGGTCAGATAGAGCGACATGATTCCTATAAAGATGAGAATATTTAGTAAAAATCCTTTTCCACGTATGAAAACAGACCATGCAAATCGTTGATAGACTTCCTCAGTCACAAGAGTTGGAATGGTTATTGGGAACATGCTTCACCTCCTAGTTTTTATTATTATAACATAGAAGAGCGACAAGATATAGCTGGCTCTTGCTAGGCGATGCGAGGCAAGGTAGGTTTCTCTTAGAGGAGGCGAGTGATTTTTTCATCTTTGCCTAAAACCAGTACATCTGGCATGCTTAGGCTGCGCCAGAAGTTATAATCAATGCTGGAGTCAAATGCGCTCAGCAAGATACAAATCAGATTGCCGTGGGAACTGATGATAATTTCTTCGTTTTGATGTTTGCTTTCTAGCTCATGAAGAAGAGCTAAAGCACGCTGTTGAGCTTGCTGATTGGATTCACCATCAACAAGTGAAAATGTTGGCTGTGACCAAAGTTTCATGAGGCATTGTTCAAATCTGGGTCAGCAATCGCTTGACTGCTTAGCTTTCGCTCTATTAGCCGTTTGTCGGTTTGAATAGCGAGTTTTAGACTCTGAGCCAAAGGCTCGACGGTTTGGATAGCCCTTCGGTAAGGGCTGGAATAAATGGCGGCAATGGATTTGTCTGTTAAAAATTCAAGCTGTGCCAAGGATGCTTGCCCTTTGTCTGATAAAGGTCGGTTGATTTCATCAGGTGTATAGCTAGAATGCGCGTGACGAATAAAATAGTAGATATTGTTCATAGGATGATTATAGCAAAATTTAAATCTCAATTCATTTTCTACCTATTTTCCACGCCGCCTTTTCTGTCTTTGTCTGCCTTTCGTGTTATAATAAACCTATGGAAAAAAAGAACAAATTACTATTAATTGACGGTTCGTCCGTTGCTTTTCGCGCTTTTTTTGCGCTTTATAATCAAATCGACCGTTTCAAGAGTCCATCTGGTCTGCATACCAATGCTATTTATGGCTTCCACCTCATGCTCAATCATCTCTTGGAGCGCGTGCAGCCGACCCATGTCCTAGTAGCTTTTGATGCTGGCAAGACGACCTTCCGGACCGAGATGTATGCTGACTATAAGGCAGGTCGGGCCAAGACACCGGATGAATTTCGGGAGCAGCTGCCCTTTATCCGAGAAATGCTGGACTACTTAGGCATCCGCTACTATGATCTGGCTCAGTACGAGGCGGATGACATCATCGGAACCTTGGACAAGATGGCTGAAAAGACAGCTGTGCCTTACGATGTGACCATTGTCAGTGGTGATAAAGACTTGATTCAGCTGACGGATGATAATACCGTGGTGGAGATTTCCAAGAAAGGCGTAGCTGAGTTCGAGGAGTTTACCCCAGCCTACCTCATGGAAAAGATGGGTATCACGCCAGAGCAGTTTATTGACCTCAAGGCGCTGATGGGCGATCAGTCAGATAATATCCCCGGTGTGACCAAGATTGGTGAGAAGACTGGCCTCAAGCTCCTCTTGGAGTATGGCTCTCTGGAAAATCTCTATGAAAACATTGACCAGCTCAAGGCTTCCAAGATGAAGGAAAATCTGATCAATGACAAGGACAAGGCCTTTTTATCTAAAACTCTAGCTACTATCAATACTCAGGCTCCGATTGAAATCGGACTGGATGATTTGGTTTATAAGGGTCCGCAGGTAGAGGATCTGAGCAAGTTCTACGACGAGATGGGCTTCAAGCAGCTCAAGGCTCAGCTAGGAACTGGTCAAGAGCCGGTAGAAGTCAAACCAATTGAATTTACCAAAGTGACTGAGGTGACAGCAGATATGCTGGCACCAGAGCAATTCTTCTATTTTGAAATCTTGGGTGACAACTACCACAAGGAAGAGATTGTCGGTCTTGCCTGGGGCGATAGCCGTCAGATTTATGTCGGTTCCAGCGATTTACTGCAGCAGCCTCTCTTTCAGGAGTTTTTGACAAAAACAGCTTTGAAAACATACGACCTCAAGCGGACCAAGGTACTGCTCAGTCATTACGGCATTGAACTACCAGCAGCAGCCTTTGATGCGCGCCTAGCCAAGTATCTGCTTTCGACGGTCGAAGACAATGAGCTGGCGACTATTGCTCGCCTCTACGGTCAAACGATTTTGCCGACGGATGATGAGGTTTATGGCAAGGGGGCCAAGCGTGCTCTGCCGGAGCAAGAGCAGCTCTTTGAGCATCTAGCTCGTAAGGTTCAAGTACTGCTGGAAACAGAAGAGCCAATGCAAGAACAGCTCCGTTCCCACGACCAGCTGGATTTGTTGCTTGAAATGGAGCAACCGCTGGCCTTTGTCCTAGCTAAGATGGAGATTGCAGGGATCAAGGTTGAGCGGGAAACCCTGCAAGGCATGCAGGCAGAAAATGAAAAGACGCTGGAAAGTCTAACGCAGGAGATTTACGATCTGGCTGGTCAGGAGTTCAATATTAACTCACCGAAACAGCTGGGAACTATTCTCTTTGAGGATATGGGGCTGCCTCTGGAGTACACCAAAAAGACCAAGACAGGCTACTCGACAGCGGTGGATGTGCTGGAGCGTTTAGCACCCATTGCACCGATTGTGTCTAAGATTCTGGAATACCGTCAAATCAGCAAGCTCCAGTCCACTTATATCATCGGACTGCAGGAGGCGATTGCGGCTGACGGCAAGATTCACACTCGCTATGTTCAGGATTTGACTCAGACGGGCCGCCTGTCCTCGGTTGACCCGAACCTGCAGAATATCCCCGTTCGTTTGGAGCAGGGGCGCCTCATTCGCAAGGCCTTTGTGCCGGAATGGGCAGACAGTGTGCTTCTCAGCTCGGATTATTCACAGATTGAGCTACGGGTGCTGGCACACATTTCTCAGGACGAGCATCTGATTGCTGCCTTTCAACATGGAGAAGATATTCATACGGCTACAGCCATGCGGGTCTTTGGTATTGAAAAGGCAGAGGATGTGACACCTAATGACCGCCGTAATGCCAAGGCTGTCAACTTCGGAGTAGTCTATGGAATTTCCGACTTCGGGCTGGCCAATAATCTGGGCATTTCCCGCAAAGCTGCTAAGGACTACATTGAGACTTATTTTGAGCGTTTCCCTGGCATCAAGAATTATATGGAAACCATCGTCCGCGAAGCGCGTGATAAGGGCTATGTAGAGACCATTTACCATCGTCGTCGCTCTTTGCCAGATATCAATTCCCGCAACTTTAACATCCGAAATTTTGCGGAGCGCACAGCCATTAACAGCCCCATCCAAGGCTCTGCCGCGGACATTCTCAAAGTCGCTATGATTAATCTGGACCGAGCACTGACAGAGAAAAATTTCAAGTCTCGCATGCTCTTGCAGGTGCACGATGAAATCGTGCTGGAAGTGCCAAATGACGAGCTAACAGCCGTCCGCCAGTTGGTCAAAGAAACCATGGAGGCTGCAATTGAATTGGCCGTTCCACTCGTAGCTGATGAAAATGCCGGCCAAACTTGGTACGAGGCAAAGTAAAATATCAAGGGCGTAAAACACAAAGTGAAAATAGAAAGCTGACACAGAGAGTGGGACAGAAATCGGTAATTCGTTAGAATTCGATTTCGTCGTCCCACCTCCGCACAGTTGAGTAGGGCTGTAAAAGCTGATGAAATCAGCCTAGTAGAGCCCACTCAACCACTGCGTCTTGCTCGACAATCCAAAGACAAATGAGAGGCTAGGACTTTTGTCCCAGACTCGAGGGAAAACATCTTTTTTGTACCGTATTCAGCTAAGATATCATTGTTAAAAAGTTAAAAATTATTTATAAAATAGGAGGAAGCTTATGACTTACCATTTTCAAAATCCCAGTGACGGCGTTGTCAAACGCTATCTAGAAACCAGCAAGGTGATTGCTGTTGTCGGTCTGTCAGACCGTGAGGAAACAACTAGTAACCGTGTGTCCAAGGAAATGCAAGCGCGAGGCTATCGGATTATCCCAGTCAATCCGCGAGCAGCGGGCAGTCAGATTTTTGGTGAAACGGTTTATGCCAGTCTCAAAGATATTCCTTTCCCAGTGGATATTGTCGATGTTTACCGTCGTAGCGAGTTTTTGCCAGATGTGGCGCGTGACTTTCTGGAAGCAGATGCCAAGATTTTCTGGGCTCAGTTGGGCTTGGAAAATGAAGAAGCTGAGCAGATTTTGCGGGCAGCTGGTCACGAGGATATCGTCATGGATCGCTGCATTAAACGCGAGCATACCCGCTTGATTCTAGGCGAATAAATGGCCAAGTTAGTCATCATTCGTGGCAATTCCGGCTCTGGCAAGTCGAGTCTGGCTAAGAAACTGCAGGCACACTATGGTCGAGGGACTCTTTTGATTGCGCAGGACACAGTTAGACGGGGCATGCTCAAGGAAAAAGTCGAGCCGGGCAACCTATCTATTGATTTGACGGAAAGCCTAGCTCGTTTTGGCTACGAGCAAAATTTGCTGGTCTTGGTAGAAGGCTTCTACGAGCCGGACATCTATGGAGAAATGCTGGAACGACTACGGAATTTGTTTAATTCTCAGACTCTAGCCTATTACTACGATTTGACTTTTGAAGAAACCGTCCGTCGCCATCAGACCAGAGCCAAGCAGGAGGAATTCACCCAGCCGATATGAGACGCTGGTGGAAAGATCGAGATTTCTTAGGTTGGCAAGAAGAATCGTTCTTTAGGAATGAAAATTCTTTAGAGGCAGCCTTTGAGCGGATCGTTCAGGACTTGCATCATACAAAAGAAGGTTGAGATTTGAGCTCAACCTTTTGTAATACCATAAGAATCATTTTTCCTATTATTTTAGGTTTTTTACACAGAAAGATGATATAATAATAGCATAGGAATCTGTATATTTTTAAGTGTCAGAAAGGGGAGGACTATGCCGAATCAGGAATTTGGGCAGCGATTGAAGGAATTGCGTAAAGCTAAAGGATTGACCAAAGAGGCGCTATGTGGAGATGAGTCTAAGCTCTCCGTTCGGCAGCTAACTCGTTTGGAAAGCGGACAGTCTCAGCCTACATTGCGAACTTTGGAATATTTAACAGAGTGCTTGGGTATTAGTCTGACGGAGCTGATAGGTCGAGAGCATATGAACCATTTGCCATCTGAATATCAGAAGCTAAAGTATCAGATCATACGAACGCCAATCTATGGCAGCCAGGAAGTCCTAGCTGAATTAGAGAATCAATTGGATGCTGTTTTTGATAATTACTATGATAATTTACCTAGTGAGGAGCAGTTGACTATAGATATTTTACAATCTTATCTCTACACTTATGAGAATGACGGTAAGCCGTTTGGCAAAGAAATTTTTGACAGAAATAAGAGAAGATTGCGTCAGAAAAAATTTTATGATATTAATGATTTGCTAATCCTTCGTCTGTATCAAATGTATATAGATGAAAAGGAAGTGGTCTCTGGAAAGTTTGATATGGATTTGTTTGATGATCTAGCAATTGGTTTACTCAATTCTAAGGATCATATTCCAAGCAACTATGCATTTCTTCTGAGAGATATATTGATTATGGTGCCAACAGTCGAGATATTTCGATGTCGCTTTGTGCATATCCATAAGGCGTTTCAATGTTTAAAGGAAATAATGACCTCAACTCAAGATTATCAAAAAGAGCCGATTGTTAAGATGTTGGAATGGAAGTATAGTTTAGTGAAGGAAAAGGACGTGGATAAAGCTAGAAAACTCTACGAAGATGCCATCACTCTTGCAAAATTGTTTCAAAATGATAATTTAGCTCGCCAATTACAGTATGAGTGGGAGAAAAATTTAGAGGAGTATACATATAAATAAACGGGACTTTTAAGTCCTGTTTATTTATTTTTGGGAGTTTATAATGAAATTGTAAATAATAAAAACCAAAAGGAAGTGGGGGAAATGGGAGTTTATTTGAAATTACTCTTGATAATATGGTGCTTCTAATAGCTGCTATTTATGATTGATTTGTAAGGAGTTAATTATGTATTATAAATTTTTAGGCAATCATATTTGAAATTGGATAAACTGACAAGGAGGTTCCATTATGAAACGTAGTAAACTTATTTTATTGACAGCCACTGCCTTGTGCTCTGCTTTTCTGCTTGCAGCTTGTAGCTCTAAGCCATCTGAGAAGGTGAACAGCAGTTCCACTTCTCAGACATCTCAGACATCTAAGACTAGTAGCTCAGGCGAGTCCTCCACCAAACCATCAGCTAAGCAAAGTTCTGCTTCTAGCTCTGCGACAGCCTCTTCAACTCCTCAGACATCTAGCGAGCAGAGTGTTTCCAGCCAGGCTGAGAGCCCGTGGAAAACAAGACTTCAGCAGATTCGAATACTCCAACAACTCCGGCTAATCCAGTGGCCCCTGTAGCTTCAGGAATAGATGTCAATGCTCTAGCAAATGGTGATTTCTCTAGCATTGCAGGTACTTGGCAAGACGATTTGGGCAATCAATTAGTTTTTGATGCAAATGGATTAGTAACATTGCAACGTAATAATGGTGAAACATTGAACCATAACGTTATTTATAATGGTCATGTAGAAGGAGATAAGTTTAGAGCTGATTTTGGTTATAATGGAGCAGGCAGTAGTGATCCTTTATTCGCTGTTCCAGTGGGCGTAGCATTGCCACTTAATGGTGCTCCAGCGCCTAAAGAACAAATCATGCTTGGAAGTGATGCAATCTCTTCTGCACAACATCCCTACTATCGGGTAGCAAATTGATGACTTGAAGTCTAAAAGTCTTGCTGTACCAACTTTTCGACAAAAGGAGAAAAAATGAAAGCTCTGATGATGAAAAGAATGGTTTTACACTTATCTAAAAAGGAATTATGTAGTCAAGATGGTCACTTGCTTGCCCGCTACATCAGACTTCCGAGAGTATTTTCAGAGGTCTTTGGGGGGATTTACCTAGAAAATCCTACGGAGAGACGGCAGATGTACCGAGTATGTAAAAATGGGAAGCCAATTCTCTTCCCTATTATAGAAGCAGGAATGGATAAAATCATATATTTTGAAGATTATCAGCATGTCCATCCTGAAGATCATATTACCGTCACCGAGCATTTGGAAGAATACGTTTATGACGGAACAGAGTGCGATTGACAATATAAAAACAAGGAACAGAATTGATTGCTGTTCCTTTTTCTCTGCTTTATAGGGAATGTTTCCTCGTAGGACTGTTTTGGATTATTTTTTGTAAAATGGCTCTTTCTTCTCAAAAAATTGGTACAATAAAAGAAAGCGTTTTAATCGAATGGTGAGGTAGTAGCGATGAAAATATCTTTAGAAGAAATCCAAAGAGTTGCTAACCAAGGCCCTTTCTATCCAGACTGGGACTCTCTTGCGACCTATCAAGTTCCCAACTGGTTCAAAAGGGCTAAGTTTGGGATTTTTATCCACTGGGGACTTTACAGCCTTCCGGCCTTTGGGAGCGAGTGGTATTCTCGAAATATGTATATCCAGGGCACGGCAGAGTTTGACCACCATATCAAAACTTACGGGCCTCACAAAGATTTCGGCTACAAGGACTTATTCCACTCTTTACTGCCGAAAATTTTCATGCGGACGAATGGCTGCGCATCTTTAAAGAAGCAGGAGCCCAGTACATTTTTCCAGTGGCAGAGCATCACGACGGCTTTCAACTCTATGCCAGCCAGCTTTCTCCTTTTAATAGTGCGAAAATGGGACCAAAACGTGATATCTTGGGGGAATTGAGTCAGGCAGCTCAAAGAGAGCAAGTTCATTTTTGTACTTCCTCTCATCGGGCGGAGCATCACTTTTTCTTTTCGCATGGAAAGGAATTTACCAGTGATATTGCCAGCGAAGTTAGTCGCGAGGAGCTCTATTGGCCGGCTATGCCAGAGCCAGACCACCATGATTTGTTTGGTCAGCCTTATCCGAGTCAGGAGTTTCTAGATGATTGGCTCTTACGTACCTGTGAGCTGGTCCGAGATTACCAGCCTGAGATTTTGTATTTTGACTGGTGGATTCAGCATGCAGCTTTTAAAGAGCACATGAAGCTTTTTGCGGCCTATTATTATAATTTAGGTGCGGCTTCTGGGAAGCCGACTAGCATTTGCTACAAGCATGATGCGCTGGCTTTTGGTTCGGGGATTGTGGAAGTGGAACGCGGTGGTTTCGCAGAGATCCAGCCTTTCACTTGGCAGACGGATACGGCTATCGCGCGAAACTCTTGGGGCTACACAGAGAATCTTGACTATAAGTCGGCTAAAGAAATCATCCAGACCTTGATTGATGTCGTGTCCAAAAATGGGAATTTGTTGCTCAATATCGGGCCAAAAGGAGACGGGACGATCTCAGAAAAAGATCAAGAAATCTTGAGAGAAATCGGGGCTTGGCTCCAAGTGAATGGCCAAGCAATCTATGATTCACGCGCGTGGAGGCAATTTGGAGAAGGTCCGACACAAGTAGATAGTGGGCCATTTTCGGATGGAAAAAACATCCCTTATACAAACCAGGATTTCCGTTTCACGGCTAAGGGCGGAGCGGTGTATGCCTTTTTGATGGAGCCTGCAGTCAATCAGTGGCTGACGATTCAGGCCTTGGCAGACGAAAGAGAAAATCCCGCGTCTCGCTTTCATGGCATCATAGAAAAGGTGTCCTTGCTGGGATATGAGGAACCGCTCGAATGGGAGCAAAGGCCTCAAGGTTTGCGCGTCTTCATGCCGAGTGTAGCAGCCGACTTACCCTTGGCACTGAAAGTCCAACTGCGTTAAATCTAGACGAAAAAAAGAGTGGGACAGAAATTGGTCATCTCGATAGATTCGATTTCGTCGTCCCACCTCCGCACAGTTGAGTAGGGCTGTAAAAGCTGATGAAACCAGCCTAGTAGAACCCACTCAACCACTGCGTCTTGCTCGATAATCCAAAGACAATTGAGAGGCTAGGACTTTTGTCCCAGCCTCCTTTTACTTACTTAGTGATTTTTAAAATTTTCATAAAAGAGCACGCGAGCTGTTGTGATATAAGGATAGGCCACGACTCCAGCGATTCCCAGTGTGATACCGATCAAGATATACCAGCCGATAAAGCTAAGATCCAGCAAGAAACGTTTCCACTTATACCCCTTCATCATGCGTCTACTTTGCACGATGATTTGCCAAGGTCCTTGGTAGGTGCTAGTGCTCAGCTGATCATAAAGGATGAAGTCGGTCTGAGAGTAAGCGTAGTTTGCCATCAGGAAGACTGCCGTACCAGCCACGACGATGAGAGTGCCGAGAAACATCATGGGCGCATAGCTGACGATTTGCTCCACTTCAGGACTAGCAGCTGTCAATTGGGACACATCGGATATTTTCCCATAAATAGCTAGCACCTTGTAACTGCTGAAAATAAGGAAAAATGAACCGACAAGGCTGATAGAATTCCACAACAAGAGGAGAATGCTTTTGGTCAACTGTGTGATAAAAATCGGTGAGAAAAGCTCGGCAGAAAAGATTCGGCCAATATCTGTAAAGCTAACCGTATCGCGTTTTTTCCGGACGACTTCTATCATGCTGAAGCTAGCAGATAAAAAGAGCAGGGCGATGATAAATTCGACGATTTGTGGAAAAATCTGACGGCCAAAAATTACAACAAAGGCCTGATTGATTTCCAGCTGGGGGACAATCTCCTCCAGATGACGGTTAGGTGACAAATAGGTAGATAAAATGGTTACCAGAGTTGGAATGGCAAAGAGCGAGAAAATGCCGTTGGTTTGATTTCGAATGGTTCGTGCTTGTGCACGGATTTCGCTTAAATTCATACAGACCTCCATTTCATGATTTTTATTATACCACATATCGTGACAGACAAGACTTTTTTTGGTAAAATCATACGGTATCTTATGAGCGCCTGTCGCTTATTTTATAGAAGAAAATAGCTGGGACTGTCTTTCCCAGCAGGAGGAAACATGTCAACATCACCGATTCAGTATCGTTTGATCAAAAAAGAAAAGCACACAGGTGCTCGTTTGGGGGAGATTATCACGCCCCACGGAACCTTCCCAACACCTATGTTTATGCCGGTCGGCACTCAGGCTACGGTCAAGACCCAGTCGCCAGAAGAACTCAAGCAAATGGGTTCTGGTATCATCTTGGCCAATACTTACCACCTCTGGTTGCGGCCGGGTGATGAGCTGATTGCCCGTGCAGGTGGCCTGCACAAGTTCATGAACTGGGACCAGCCTATTCTGACCGATAGTGGTGGCTTTCAAGTTTACTCTCTAGCGGACAGCCGCAACATCACAGAAGAAGGGGTGACTTTCAAAAACCACCTCAACGGCTCCAAGATGTTCCTGTCGCCAGAAAAGGCCCTTTCTATCCAGAACAATCTAGGCAGCGATATCATGATGTCCTTTGATGAGTGCCCGCAGTTCTACCAACCTTATGACTATGTCAAGAAGTCGATTGAGCGGACTAGCCGTTGGGCGGAGCGGGGACTGAAAGCTCACAGCCGCCCGCACGACCAAGGTCTCTTTGGGATTGTTCAGGGTGCTGGCTTTGAAGATTTGCGTCGTCAGTCTGCTCAAGACTGGTCAGCATGGATTTCCCAGGCTACTCTATTGGAGGTCTCGCTGTCGGTGAGTCTCACGAAGAGATGAATGCGGTGCTGGATTTCACAACGCCCTTGCTGCCTGAAAACAAGCCTCGCTATCTCATGGGAGTTGGAGCGCCAGATAGTTTGATTGATGGTGTTATCCGCGGGGTCGATATGTTTGACTGCGTTCTGCCGACTCGGATTGCCCGAAACGGTACCTGTATGACCAGCGAAGGTCGTCTGGTTGTCAAAAACGCCCAGTTTGAGGAAGATTTCACGCCGCTGGATCATGACTGTGATTGCTACACTTGTACAAACTACACGCGCGCCTATATCCGCCACCTGCTCAAGGCTGATGAGACTTTCGGTCTCCGCTTGACCAGCTATCACAACCTCTACTTCTTGGTAAACCTTATGAAGAAAGTTCGCCAAGCTATTATGGATGATAACTTGTTAGAATTCCGTGAAGATTTTGTCGAGCGCTACGGCTACAACCGCTCCAAGAGAAATTTCTAAGAGTCCTCATTTAGAAGGGGAGAAGTATGTCTGATGAAGGAAAATTGTTGGAAAGCTTGGTAGGCTATCTGTCGGATGGTCAAAAGCACACCCTGCGTATTTACGGTCATGGTGCTTCGGGTAAGTCAACTTTTGCTCGAAAACTCCAGCTAGCCTTGGGTGAGGAAGGAGCCAATCTTATGGAAACAGATCCTTATGTAATTACTGGGGAGTATCGAGATTTGCTTAGTTCTAAAGATTTTCCTCATCAAAAAGTAACGGCTTGTATTCCAGCCGTTCATGAACTCAGTAGTCTGGAGCGTGATATTTGTGCTTTGCAGTCTGGTCTGGATATTCTGACCATTGGAAAAGCTTGGTCACCAAGTTTGCGTTTGTCAGCTCAAAAGCCGATTTTAATAGTAGAGGGCATGTCAGCAGCTTTTTTGCCTAAAGGCTTGTTTGATTTATCGATTTGCTTTTACACGGATGATCAAACTGAGTTAGAACGCCGCTTGGCGCGGGATGTAGCTGTGCGAGAACGTAGACCGGAGTGGATAGAGCAGACGCATTTAGAGCGGAGAGAGCAATATCAGCACTTTTATCAGCCCTATCTAGTAGCTGCAGACCTTGTCATATGCCAGTCAGGAAACGACTTTCGCATTGAAAAGGACAGCCCTTTGTTATAAAACAAAGTAGCTAAAAGCAAATTTTTCATTTTTAATCTCACTGATGTGCATCAGTGAGTATTTTTATTTTTTGAGCAAAAACTCAAACAAATAGGTAGAATAATCTAAATTTTCTTCTATATAAATGATTACAAGAATTATAAGTCTCTTAGAAAACGCTTTTATAAAAAATTATCCTAAAAATCTTTAAAAACTTGCTCAAATCCCTTGCAATGCTTGGTTCTTTGTGTTAAGATACTATGGTGCTGTGAAAAACAGCGTGTAGCTTTGATGCAAGAGGTTGCGACACGCTCGGTTGCATTGCCACGCGATCACCTGTCGGTTTTCTTGTGGAGCTAGCCTATTATCTTAAATAGACGAAAAAGGAGAAAAAGATGGCAAACAAAAAAATCCGCATCCGTTTGAAAGCTTACGAACATCGTACACTTGACACAGCGGCTGCAAAAATCGTAGAAACTGCTGCACGTACAGGTGCTGAAGTTGCGGGTCCAATCCCACTTCCAACTGAACGTAGCCTCTACACAATCATTCGTGCGACTCACAAATACAAAGACTCTCGCGAACAATTTGAAATGCGTACTCACAAACGCTTGATCGACATCATCAACCCAACTCAAAAACGGTTGATGCTTTGATGAAATTGGATCTTCCAAGTGGTGTGAACGTAGAAATCAAACTTTAATCTAAAGCTTGATATTTTGAGCATAAAAAACGCTCGTTAAAAACTTTTTAGACAAAAAAATAGAAAAGGAAACATTTTCTCATGACAAAAGGAATCTTAGGGAAAAAAGTGGGAATGACTCAAATCTTCACCGAAGCTGGCGAATTAATCCCTGTAACTGTTGTTGAAGCAACTCCAAACGTTGTTCTTCAAGTTAAAACAGTTGAAACAGATGGTTACAACGCAGTTCAAGTTGGTTTTGACGACCTTCGTGACGTATTGAGCAACAAACCTGCTAAAGGACATGTAGCGAAAGCTAACACGGCTCCTAAGCGCTTCATTCGTGAATTCAAAAACATTGAAGGCTTGGAAGTTGGTGCGGAAATCACAGTTGATACATTCGAAGCTGGCGATGTTGTTGATGTAACAGGAACTTCAAAAGGTAAAGGTTTCCAAGGTGTAATCAAACGCCACGGCCAATCTCGTGGACCAATGGCTCACGGTTCGCGTTACCATCGTCGTCCTGGTTCAATGGGACCAGTTGCGCCAAACCGTGTTTTCAAAAACAAACACTTGGCTGGACGTATGGGTGGCAACCGTGTAACGATTCAAAACCTTGAAATCGTACAAGTTGTTCCAGAGAAAAACGTTATCTTGATCAAAGGAAACGTACCTGGTGCTAAGAAATCTCTTATCACTATCAAATCAGCAGTTAAAGCTGGTAAATAATAAAGAAAGGGGAAATCAGTCACAATGGCAAACGTAAAATTATTTGACCAAACTGGTAAAGAAGCTGGTGAAGTAGTTCTTAACGACGCAATCTTTGGTATCGAACCAAACGAATCAGTTGTCTTCGACGTGATCATCAGCCAACGCGCTAGCCTCCGTCAAGGAACTCATGCTGTTAAAAACCGTTCTGCAGTATCAGGCGGCGGACGCAAACCATGGCGTCAAAAAGGAACTGGACGTGCTCGTCAAGGTTCTATCCGCTCTCCACAATGGCGTGGTGGTGGTATCGTCTTCGGTCCAACTCCTCGTTCATATGCCTACAAACTTCCACAAAAAAAGTTCGTAGATTGGCATTGAAATCAGTTTACTCTGAAAAAGTTGCTGAAAACAAATTCGTAGCTGTAGACAGCCTTTCATTTACAGCTCCAAAAACTGCTGAGTTTGCAAAAGTGCTTGCAGCATTGAGCATTGACACAAAAGTACTTGTTATTCTTGAAGAAGGAAATGAATTTGCTGCACTTTCAGCACGTAACCTTCCAAACGTTAAAGTTGCAACAGCAACAACAGCAAGTGTTCTTGACATCGCAAACAGCGACAAACTTCTTGTTACTCAAGCAGCTATCTCTAAAATTGAGGAGGTTCTTGCATAATGAATTTGTATGACGTTATCAAAAAGCCTGTCATCACTGAAAGCTCAATGGCTCAGCTTGAAGCAGGCAAATACGTATTTGAGGTAGACACTCGCGCTCACAAACTTTTGATCAAGCAAGCTGTTGAAGCTGCTTTTGAAGGAGTTAAAGTTGCTAATGTCAATACTATCAACGTAAAACCTAAAGCAAAACGCGTTGGACGTTACACTGGTTTTACAAACAAAACTAAAAAAGCTATCATCACTCTGACAGCAGATTCAAAAGCAATCGAGTTGTTCGGAGCTGCTGAAGCAGAATAATCTAAGGAGGAAATATCGTGGGAATTCGTGTTTATAAACCAACAACAAACGGTCGCCGTAATATGACTTCTTTGGATTTCGCTGAAATCACTACTAGCACTCCAGAAAAATCTTTGCTTGTTTCTTTGAAGAGCAAGGCTGGTCGTAATAACAACGGTCGCATCACTGTTCGTCACCAAGGTGGCGGCCACAAACGTCACTACCGTTTGATTGACTTCAAACGTAACAAAGACGCTGTTGAAGCAGTAGTTAAAACTATCGAGTACGATCCAAACCGTTCAGCAAACATCGCTTTGGTACACTATACTGACGGTGTGAAGGCATACATCATCGCTCCTAAAGGTCTTGAAGTAGGTCAACGTATCGTTTCAGGTCCTGAAGCAGATATCAAAGTCGGTAACGCACTTCCGCTTGCTAACATCCCAGTTGGTACTTTGGTTCACAACATCGAGTTGAAACCAGGTCGTGGTGGTGAATTGGTTCGTGCTGCTGGAGCCTCTGCTCAAGTATTGGGTCAAGAAGGCAAGTACACTCTTGTTCGTCTTCAATCAGGCGAAGTTCGTATGATCCTTGGCACTTGCCGTGCTACAGTTGGTGTTGTCGGAAACGAACAACATGGCTTGGTGAACCTTGGTAAAGCAGGTCGTAGCCGTTGGAAAGGTATCCGTCCAACAGTTCGCGGTTCTGTAATGAACCCTAACGATCACCCACACGGTGGTGGTGAAGGTAAAGCACCAGTTGGTCGTAAAGCGCCATCTACTCCATGGGGCAAACCTGCTCTTGGTCTTAAAACTCGTAACAAGAAAGCGAAATCTGACAAACTTATCGTTCGTCGTCGCAACGAGAAATAATCTAAAACAATCTATCCGCCAGCTCGGTAGCGCTGCTTAGTCGGCGCAGGCCGCTGTGGTACTTATTTTAAAGGAGAAAATATAAAAATGGGACGCAGTCTTAAAAAAGGACCTTTCGTCGATGAGCATTTGATGAAAAAAGTTGAAGCTCAAGCTAATGACGAAAAGAAAAAAGTTATCAAAACTTGGTCACGTCGTTCAACGATCTTCCCAAGTTTCATCGGTTACACAATTGCAGTCTATGACGGACGTAAACACGTACCTGTTTACATCCAAGAAGACATGGTAGGTCACAAGCTTGGTGAATTTGCACCAACTCGTACTTACAAAGGTCACGCTGCAGACGACAAGAAAACACGTAGAAAATAAGGAGAACATAAATGGCAGAAATTACTTCAGCTAAAGCAATGGCTCGTACAGTGCGTGTTTCACCTCGTAAAACTCGTCTAGTTCTTGACAATATCCGTGGTAAACGTCGCTGACGCAATCGCAATCTTGAAATTCACTCCAAACAAAGCTGCTGGCATTATTGAAAAAGTATTGGTCTCTGCAATCGCTAATGCTGAAAACAACTTTGGTTTGGAAAAAGCTAACTTGGTAGTATCTGAAGCTTTCGCAAACGAAGGACCAACTATGAAACGTTTCCGTCCACGCGCTAAAGGTTCAGCTTCACCAATCAACAAACGCACAAGCCACATTACTGTGGTTGTTGCAGAAAAATAAGGAGGTAACATCGTGGGTCAAAAAGTACATCCAATTGGTATGCGTGTCGGCATCATCCGTGATTGGGATGCCAAATGGTATGCTGAAAAAGAATACGCGGATTACCTTCATGAAGATCTTGCAATCCGTAAATTCGTTCAAAAAGAATTGGCTGACGCAGCTGTTTCAACTATTGAAATCGAGCGCGCAGTAAACAAAGTTAACGTTTCACTTCACACTGCTAAACCAGGTATGGTTATCGGTAAAGGTGGAGCTAACGTTGATGCACTTCGTGCAAAACTTAACAAATTGACTGGAAAACAAGTACACATCAACATCATCGAGATCAAATCTCCAGATTTGGATGCTCACCTTGTTGGTGAAGGAATTGCTCGTCAATTGGAGCAACGTGTTGCTTTCCGTCGTGCTCAAAAACAAGCAATCCAACGTGCAATGCGTGCAGGAGCTAAAGGAATCAAAACTCAAGTATCAGGTCGTTTGAACGGTGCAGATATCGCTCGTAGCGAAGGATACTCTGAAGGAACTGTTCCACTTCACACCCTTCGTGCGGATATCGATTACGCTTGGGAAGAAGCTGATACTACTTACGGTAAACTTGGTGTTAAAGTATGGATCTACCGTGGTGAAGTTCTTCCAGCTCGTAAACACTAAAGGAGGTAAATAACCAATGTTAGTACCTAAACGTGTTAAACACCGTCGCGAATTCCGCGGAAAAATGCGTGGTGAAGCTAAAGGTGGTAAAGAAGTAACTTTTGGAGAATATGGTCTTCAAGCAACTACTAGCCACTGGATCACTAACCGTCAAATCGAAGCTGCCCGTATCGCTATGACTCGTTACATGAAACGTGGTGGTAAAGTTTGGATCAAAATCTTCCCACACAAATCATACACTGCAAAAGCAATCGGTGTACGGATGGGATCTGGTAAAGGGGCTCCAGAAGGTTGGGTAGCACCAGTTAAACGTGGTAAAGTGATGTTTGAAATCGCTGGCGTATCAGAAGAAATCGCTCGTGAAGCTCTTCGTCTTGCAAGCCACAAATTGCCAGTTAAATGTAAATTCGTAAAGCGTGAAGCAGAATAAGGAGAAGGCATGAAACTTAAAGAAATTCAAGATTTTGTTAAAGAACTTCGTGGTCTTTCTCAAGAAGAACTCGCGAAGCGTGAAAATGAATTGAAGAAAGAATTGTTTGACCTTCGTTTCCAAGCCGCTACTGGTCAATTGGAGCAGACAGCGCGCTTGAAAGAAGTGAAAAACAAATCGCACGTATCAAAACTGTTCAATCAGAAGTTAAATAATAGACTTGGGAAAGGAGAAATTCTAAAATGGAACGTAATCAACGTAAAACCCTTGTCGGACGCGTCGTTTCTGACAAGATGGATAAGACAATCACAGTTGTAGTTGAAACAAAACGTAACCACCCAGTCTATGGTAAGCGTATTAACTACTCTAAGAAGTACAAAGCACATGATGAAAACAATGTTGCCAAAGAAGGCGATATCGTTCGTATCATGGAAACTCGTCCGCTTTCAGCTACAAAACGCTTCCGTCTTGTAGAAGTTGTTGAAGAAGCGGTTATCATCTAATCAAGCCTGAAAGGAGAAAACTGAAATGATTCAAACAGAAACTCGTTTGAAAGTCGCAGACAACAGCGGTGCACGCGAAATCTTGACTATCAAAGTTCTTGGTGGTTCTAAACGTAAATTTGCGAACATCGGTGATGTTATTGTGGCATCTGTAAAACAAGCTACTCCTGGTGGTGCGGTTAAAAAAGGTGACGTTGTAAAAGCGGTTATCGTTCGTACTAAATCAGGTGCTCGTCGTAAAGATGGTTCATACATCAAATTCGACGAAAACGCTGCAGTCATCATCCGTGAAGACAAAACTCCTCGCGGAACTCGTATCTTCGGCCCAGTTGCTCGTGAATTGCGTGACGGCGGCTTCATGAAGATCGTATCTTTGGCTCCAGAAGTACTTTAATCTAAACAAATCAAACAAGTCCCCTGGAAGTTTTCCAGGGTGCCCTCATGGGCGTAAGAAATTAAAGGAGAAACCTAATAATGTTTGTAAAAAAAGGCGACAAAGTTCGCGTAATTGCTGGTAAGGACAAGGGTGTTGAAGCGCTTGTTGTTGCAGCTCTTCCAAAAGTAAACAAAGTTGTTGTTGAAGGTGTTAACCTTGTTAAGAAACACCAAAAACCAAATAGCGAAAACCCTCAAGGTGCTATCGTTGAAAAAGAAGCACCAATCCATGCGTCAAACGTTCAAGTTCTTGACAAAAATGGTGTTGCAGGACGCGTTGGTTACAAGTTTGTAGACGGCAAAAAAGTTCGTTACAACAAAAAATCAGGCGAAGTGCTTGACTAATCACGAAGGAAAGGAGAAGTATAATGGCAAATCGTTTAAAAGAAAAATATCTTAAAGAAGTAGTTCCTGCTTTGACTGAAAAGTTCAACTACTCATCTGTTATGGCTGTGCCAAAAGTGGATAAAATCGTTTTGAACATGGGTGTCGGTGACGCTGTATCAAACGCTAAAAACCTTGAAAAAGCAGCTGAAGAGCTTGCTCTTATCTCAGGTCAAAAACCACTTATCACTAAAGCTAAAAAATCAATCGCCGGCTTCCGTCTTCGTGAAGGTGTAGCGATCGGTGCTAAAGTAACCCTTCGTGGCGAACGTATGTATGAGTTCTTGGATAAATTGGTTACTGTATCACTTCCACGTGTACGTGACTTCCACGGTGTTCCAACAAAATCATTTGATGGACGCGGAAACTACACACTTGGTGTGAAAGAACAATTGATCTTCCCAGAAATCAACTTTGATGACGTTGATAAGACTCGCGGTCTTGATATCGTTATCGTAACAACTGCTAACACTGACGAAGAGTCACGTGCATTGCTTACAGGCCTTGGAATGCCTTTTGCAAAATAATATAGGAGGTAAAACAAATGGCTAAAAAATCAATGATTGCTAAGAACAAACGCCCAGCTAAGTTCTCTACGCAAGCTTATACTCGTTGTGAAAAATGTGGCCGTCCACATTCAGTATACCGTGGGGTTT
>BNJU01000637.1_pt1 | contig 87307 bp, 124 predicted proteins | sample 8539281 | NCBI WGS metagenome assembly BNJU01 (sample SAMD00202456, study PRJDB9452) | human saliva metagenome | isolation source: human saliva | place: Japan
AAAAATTATTTATAAAATTTTCAGATTAAGATATTAATATTTTTTTATTAGCAAATAAATTGTTGATAAAAAGAAAATTGAAAATAAATTAAAAATGCTATATTTTTTTATAAAAATAATAATTGTATTTAAAAATTTGAAAAAAATTTGAAAAAAATGTTATATTATATAGATGTGTAAATTTAAATAAAAATTTAGGAGGACTTAAAAATGGCAGGAAACATTTTAGGAACAACAGTTTATTATGACGCTGATTGCGATTTAAGTAAATTGGAAGGTAAAAAAATTACAGTTTTAGGGTATGGATCTCAAGGACATGCTCATTCATTAAACTTAAAAGAAGGTGGATTTGATGTAACTGTTGGACTTAGAAAAGGTTCTAAATCTTGGGATGCAGCTACAGAAGCTGGATTTACAGTAAAAGAAACTGCAGATGCTGTAAAAGGTGCAGATATAGTTATGATCTTAATTCCAGATGAATTACAAGCAGAAGTTTATGCAAAAGACATCGCACCAAACTTAAAAGAAGGAGCATACATTGCATTTGGACACGGATTTAATATTCACTTCAAAAAAATAGTTCCAAGAGAAGATATAAGTGTATTCATGGTTGCACCTAAAGGACCTGGACACTTAGTAAGAAGAACTTTCCAAGAAGGAAGCGGAGTACCTTGCTTAGTAGCAGTAGAAAAAGATCCAGCAGGAGATGCTATGGAAGTTGCTAAAGCTTGGGCATCAGCAATTGGTGGAGGAAGAAGTGGAATTCTTGAAACTACATTCAGACAAGAAACAGAAACTGACTTATTCGGAGAACAAGTAGTATTATGTGGTGGAGTTGTAGAACTTATGAAAGTTGGATTTGAAGTATTGACAGAAGCTGGATATGACCCAGTAAATGCTTACTTTGAATGTATTCACGAAATGAAACTTATCGTAGACTTAATTTACGAAGGTGGACTTGCAACAATGAGAAATTCAATTTCAAATACAGCTGAATACGGAGACTACTTAACTGGACCAAAAATTATTACGCCTGAAACTAAAGAAGCTATGAGAGGTGTTTTAAAAGATATTCAATCAGGAAAATTTGCTGATGACTTCTTAGCTGACTACAAAGCAGGACAACCATTCTTAAAAGAAAAAAGACAAAGAATTTGCTAATCACGGCGTAGAAAAAGTTGGAGCAGAATTAAGAAAACTTATGCCTTGGATTAAAAAAAGTAAAAATCACTTTAAAAACCTTTTAAAAAAATAAATATTTTTAAGTAATTTATAAAATGGCAAAATCAGTAAAATATCAGTAAATCACAAAACACTCTAAATTAGGGTGTTTTTATTTTTTCTAATTTATTCAGTGTGTCCAACATCTTTTTCGTCTGAATCTTTATATAAATGTGAATAAGTATTAAGAGTCATTTGTATATTTTCGTGTCCTAACCGTTTAGAAATTGCGACAATATTCTCGTTTAAATTAACAAGCATAGTTGCGTGTGAATGTCTTAAATCGTGTAAAGTTAATCTGTGTACTCCTGATTTCTTTATATATCCTTCAAACTTTTTCCTTATTTGCGGGAGCGAAGGAAGAAATTGGAAAATCCTTAATCGTGGACTAGGTTTAAAAAATCCTATTATATAGTTTTCGAGTAAATTGGTTAGATCGTTAGTTAATTTAATTTTTCTGATACTGCTCTCAGTTTTTGGACTTGTTATAATATCTTTTTATTGAGCCTGGTAAAAGTTTTTATCAATATTTAAAAATTTTATTTTTGAAAAATCTATGTCTCTAATTGTTAAAGCCAATGCTTCGCCTGTTCTCACTACCAGTCCAAAATAATAATTTAAAAAAATACATAAAGATTTTTCATCATCAACTGTTTCAATAAATTTATTAAAATCATCTAAAGTCCAAACATTTATTTCTTTTTATAGTTTTTCTTGATCCAACCATTTCCACCTTTTGCCATTGGCGAACTCGGTAAATCATAATATCTTACGGCAAAATTGAAAATAGCCTTTAGTTGATTTTTCCATAAAACGCATATAATTTTTTTAGATAAATTTTTAAGTAATATCTCGTTTTGAAACTTTCTTATTAAAGTTGGAGATATTTCGTTAATAGGATATTTCCCGAAAAAAATGGAATTATATATTTTTTTATAACAACAATTTTAGAAGACAAACTGGTTTCTTTTTAATCTTAATCTAATGTCATCAAAATAAATTTCGCAAAGACTTTCGAAAAGCATATTTCCAGAAGAGGAAAGTTTTTAAAAATTTTACTTTCCCATTCTAACGCCTCTTTTTTTCTTGGCAAAATTTGTTTTGTATCTTGTACAAATTTCCTTTGTTATAGGATTCACATATTTTACTTCAGCAGTCCATTTCTTTTCATTTTTTTCGTTTGTAAACAGACATATAAATACCTCCTAAGCAATTTTGTAGCGCTCATTAAAATATTCAATCGCCACTTTTCCACGTTGCACACGTATTCCTTTTTGTTTCAATTCTTCGTTTAACTCCCTAATCACTTTGTATGCTTTGACTTAAACTTACTTCCAATATTTTCATAATATCCTTGGCATTATAAAAAAATATTTTTTTATCTTCATTATCCCTCCATTTCTGTCATATCAATGTAACTTGATATAACACATTCCTTTAAAACATGTTTAGCAGTTCCCTCGAACGTTTCACTGCTAAAAACTTTCATCATTTTTTTCGTTTTTCTTTTATCCCAAAGTCTCTGAATTTTATTTCTTTCATTATTCATTCTTCCATTTTTTTCTAAATTCAAGTCAGGTCCAAAAATCTCATTTTTGAACCATCTTTTAATTCTAAAAATATAACAGGTTCTAAAATAGTCCATCCACCCATAACTATTTTTTTCTTGGTTTTTACACTAACACATTTTAAGTTTTCTTTTAAATATTTTTTTCTACATTTTCTCTTTCCATTTTATCCTCCTGTTTCTCTCAATGTCCCCCCACAATTTTTATTTAATTAGTAAACTTTGAGTAGTTTCTAAATGTACTCCTGGAATCTCTACCCGTTTTTTTCATTTCTTTTTTTATTTCATTTTTTTCGATTTTTATAGAACTAATATGCGTTATAAATTTTTGTGGAATTAAATTTTCATCTTCAATAATTAGTGATGGCGTGTTATTTCTAATTGTGAATGTTCCTGTTACGGTTTCTATTTTTTTAGCACCGAGTTTTTGCATTGCTCCAAGGATTAATTCTTTGAACATTTTTTTCTTTTCGTTTGCATATTTTGCTTTTTTTAGCATAAAAATCAGCAATTTCTTTTGCATTTTTCTTCTTTCGCTTCTAGTTCTTTTAATATTAACTCTAATTGCTCTGATTTTTTTCTTCTAAAAAGCAATTCTACACTTTCTTTTGTGTCGTTTATTGTTTTTTCATCTAATTCGTTATTTTTCACTATCCAAAAATTTGCAATATTATTTATTTCTTTCAATTCGTATTTTTATTAAATTCAAATTACTCAATATTATTTCCTCCTGCTTATTTGTTAATTAAAACGGAAAACTATTATCCTCTTCCTTGTCATAATTATTTTTTTATTTTTCTTTATTATTATTTTGATTACTACTGCCAAGAAAATCAAATTTATATACCCAAACATCTGTTGTATATATTGTCTTTCCATCCTTTTCGTAGCTTTCCACTTCTGATACTTCCTTGCACCAAAAATTGGACTTCCTTTTCTAAAAATATTCTACAATAGTTTCTGCTGTCTTTTCCCAAAGCCTACACAGTTTACAAAAATCCGCTTCATCTTTTTGTTCTTTGCACAGCTAGAGTAAATCTAGCATTAGCCTTACCTCCCGAAGTATATTTTAATTCAGGGTCTTTTGTCATTCTTCCTGTTAAAATTACATTGTTCATTATTTTTACGCTCCTTTCTTTTTCCTCAATACCATTTTTTTATAAATGTTGCCAATTCTTCGATTTCTTCGTACGAAATTTCTGCAAGATTATCTGTCGAATTTGCTAGCATATATTTATCAATTTCTTTTGATAATCCTCACAATTTTTATTTATATATTCTATCATTCTTCGTTTTTCTTCCTCTGTTAAATATTTTTTTAGATTTATTTTTGTTGCTTGTCTTTGTCAATTGTTGCGTTAATCACATCATCTTCCACTATTTCCAAAGCATTTAGATAACAATAACGCTTTAGGTAAGTATGTGTGCTTCCTATCATTTGTAATCCGTTTTGCCCTTTTAAAACTATTTCAGCCTTTGGAGTTGTAAAAGTAATTATTTCATCCGTTTTCTCTGTATTAATCACAGTTAATACACCTTCATTTTTCTAGCAAATCAAATTTTGAAAAAGTTTTAATTTTTCAAAGATCTCGTTCACTTTTGGCAAAAAAATCTTTTAATTCAAAATATTTAAAGTCAGCAAATTTATTATGCCCTCCCATTTTTAATCCTAAACTTTGCAACTCGACTCTAGCCTTTTTGCAATTTTTTTCATAAATGTTCACTATTCTTTTCCTCCTATTTATTATTTCATTCCATTTCTTTTATCTATGCCCTATTCCTAAGTTTCAATGCTTGTTTCCTGTTATACCCAATCCACTTTTATTTTAAATCCTGCTTCCTCAAACTTTAGAAACTCCAGCATATCCTTTTCAAAAATTTTCTTTTTCGCTTTCCTTAACAACTTCTTCAATTTCAGAAAATTTCTTGTTTGTTTTTTTGTGATTAATGTTTTTAAGTACATTCCAGTTTTCTTGCTAAACTTTCTTTGTTCGACTTCTCTTTTAAAGATCTTGTAATAAGCAAAGATTATAAACATCTGATTCAAAGCAACTTCTGTTGCATTGTATTTGGTTATTGAGTATTTTTTTGAATTTATTTTTTTATTTCTGTGAGCTCCTGCTCGTATACCTTCCTGAAACTAACAATAATAAATTCGTTCTTAAAATCCTTTACAATAGTTTGTTCAGGATTATGTAAATCTTCATACCCAAATTCATTTATTAACCTAGTTAAAAGTCTCTCAAAGCTCCCTTTTGATAATATCTTCAAGTTCAAAAGTACACCAAAGTGTCTGCTCTTCTGTTATCTTTTTCTATTTTAGTGTCGCCATTTTCAAGATTTTTTTATCAGTTATTTTCGGAATTTTGAAATAGTTCCTGTAACTTTTTGCATAAGTTTGATAAAGACATCATAATCATTATTTTTGATTTCCTGTTTTCATCCTTAAAAATTTCCTTTGTAGTGACAGCTTTCTCTATAATTTCCTTTCTAATTTTTTTCTTTTTTGCTTTTTTTAGTACTCCCAAAACACATCCTCCTGTTCTCTTAAATTGCCCCTATTTACAAGACCCCATAAATTCCTTAATTCTGCTTGGAGCATACCACAGCAATATAGCCATCAAAAACGGAAACACCACATTGCCACCAAGTATCCAATGCCCTTCGATTCGGATAACTTCAATCTGCATTAGGGCAGTTGTTAGTATCAGAATTATCCATTTCATCGTATTTGTCATCCAATCACTCCTTTTTCTTTGTCTAAAATAATATATATTAATCCCAATGAAGTATGTAAATTCTGCACTTCAGGATTTTCAAAAGTTTTCCCTTGTTTCATTGTCAAGTTAATTCTTTTGTGTAATGCCTCTGCCATTTCTCTAATTTGTTTTTCTGTTTTCATATTCCTCCTATTCTTTATCTCTAGTCAGTAATATTTGATTTGCCCAAATGCTTTTTGATAAGCCTTTTTGTTGCCTAGAAATGATTTTATGATACTGACTAAAAATATTGTTTGTATTAACTTAATTGTGCCATCTATAATAGTTAAAAATTAAATAAATATAAAGAAGACTCATTATGACAGTTCTGCATATTCTAGTAGCTATGCCTTGTGCAAAAATATGCAGTGACAGATGGCACGATTAAATCAACAATGTTGATTTTATTTGTGTTTTATAGACTTTTAGCACCTGTCTTTTTTACTTAATCCCAATTGTAAGTTGTGCACATTCCATCTGTATTTACATATCCAGCAGGTTTTTGGTACAAAACAGGTGCGGACTGTTTTAAAAGTATAAATAACAGAATTTGGTATATAATACTCACTACATCAAATAATGATTGCAAAAATCAAAATCAACAGTTATATCTTTTTATGTTAATATTATCTCTCATTTCTAATTTGTAAGGGATTTGATAATTATCTAAAAATATTTTTTTGACTTTTTCTTAATGCTCGTTGTTTGTTTGTTTTTATTCTTGATAAATTTTTAATATGTTTTTCTTTGTTTATCTCAAAAATTTTTCTCTCATTCTTTTCCAAAAAAACTCTATTTTTCTATCTCTGTTTAGTTGTTTTAACCAATTTAGTTCATTTTTCTAGCTCTAGATCCCAACCAAACATTTCTTCTTTGATTCCCCAAACGTATCTTATGTCCTCTAATGTTTCATAGAAAACCTCTAAAGTTTTTGTACTCACTATTAACTGTTTTTATAATCTTTTCTAATCTATTCATATTTCTTCCTCCTAAAATTAATATCTTATCCAAACTCACTAACTAAGTATCGCTAATCTATCGCTAATGAGTTTGATAAAACATCAATTTATTTCAATTTGGATTAAATAACAGCGGCTTTGGCTGTTTTTTTGTTAAATAGTTTTTAATTCTGTTTTTTAATTTTTTTATCCTCTTTTTCTTTCAAAGCCTTTTTTTGTTGTTTTTCGTTTACCATTTCTAATACTTCAAATTTCATCTCTCTACCTCTATTCTATAATTATTTTTCTTTGCTTCCTTTATCACTTCTTTTGTACTTATCTCAAAAACACTTTTTCATCTCCAGAGCCTTTTAAAAGATACACTCTCAAAGGGTAAAAAAACGTTTTCTCTGCATAATAAACTTGTCGTCTTTGTATAAAGTGTATTTCATTTTGTAACCTCGTTTTTTAAAAATTTTATATTTGTATTGTCCTCTAAAAGACGTTCTATAAGTTCACAAGTTTCATTTACTGTTGTCTTACATCTTTTAGAAATTGTTAAAACCTCAAACCCGCTTAACCCTTTCCTTATTTCGTTCCTTGTAAGTTTCAAGTCGCTTATAGCTTTTGCAAGTTCACACATTTTGTCCATTACATTTCTCCTAAATCTTATTTTTATACAAAATAGCAGCCATTTCATCACGTATCTTTTTATACTCGACGTCAAACTCTTCCTCTTGCTCATCTGTGTAATCAGGATTTTTCTTTTCCCAGTCTTCCCAAGCCTTTGCACCTTCGATATAGTCTAATACAAGGCTTTCAAATGGTTCAAAATTAAAGTCTTTTTCCTCATATCTGCAAACTATGAAATCGTGCAGTTCTTCTAACGAAATATATCGCAATTGATTTTCATATTTTGCTTTAAATTCTTTAAATTCATTTTCTAAATGATTGCAGAAATCGTTGTATTCTTCTATCGCTCTGTCTTCTTCTTCGCATAAACGATCCCCAAAGCCTAAGTCTCTTGCTCTTTCTGCTTGTTCTGCAAATTTTTAATGTTTCACTGTAACTCATTTTTATCCTCCTTATTAAGTGGTTTTGTTTTATTTTTTTACTCTTTTTAGAGTAAATGAATTTTAAATTTTTTTATCTACAAAATTATTATACTCTTTTTTTGTGTAAAAAGTCAACACTTTTTGATTTTTTCAAAAGTAGTGTATAATTATATAAAAAGGTGTGGAACATTATGAAAATCAATGAATTAATAACTAATTTGCGAAAAGGGGAAAAATTTACTTTTGAGGAAATGGCAAAAGATTAGAAATCTCGACTAGTTATTTAAATGAAGTTGAAAAAGGTAGAAGGAAAGTGAGTAAAAATTATATGAAAAAAATTAATCAAAAAAATTTTTCCTGATAATAAAAAGAATTAGAAGAAAGTTATTTATCTTCTGTTTTGCCGGAACAAATTAATGTTTTAAATACGTATAAAAACCTAAAATTTTTCAAATTTAATGTATACGGAGTTGCATCGGCAGGAAGCGGAGAAATTGATATGGATCATTTTTACAGAAGAAGAATTTATACTACCAAGTGATTTTAAAATGCCTAATGGTTCTTTTTATTTTTAGAAATACACGGAGATAGCATGGAGCCAATACTTTTTTGACGGAGATAAGATAATCGTAAATCCTAATTTATGTCCTACAACTCCAGAGGGATGGAAAAAGTCTTAATAGGCAGGTAGCTATTGTAAATATTGACAATAGAAGATTTGCCAAAAATAATTTTTCAAAAGCTGGAAAAATGTATCTTTATTCATTTAACGAAGATGTCTATCCAGAAATAGAAGTGAAAGAATATGAAGAAGTTTATTGTGTCGGAATTGTTTCAGAACTAATTCAAAGAAAAATGACAAATATAAAATTTTAAATTATTTTAGGAGAGTGAGAATGGGATTATTTGATAAAGTAAAAATGCAGTAGATACTGCACAAAATGTACTGGGAAAGTTCAAAGCTGTAAGTGATAAATTTTCTAGCAGAGGAACAACAATCGAAAAACGATAAAGCCGAAAAAGTGCTCGAAAAAAATCTTGCTGGAGAACGAAGAGATTAAGCGTTCGTATAGAGGATTAAGAGATTTGATTGTATTTACAGATAAAAGAGTGATAAAAGTTGATATCCAAGGAGTAACAGGTAAAAAGAAAGAATATTTAAGTATTCCGTATATAGCAATTAGTAGATTTTCAATCGAAACAGCAGGAAGTTTTGATATGGACTCTGAACTAAAGATATATGGATCTTCAAATTTAATTGCTGAGTTTGAATTCGGAAAATCAGAATCTATTTTTGAAGTTCAAAGTTATTTGGCAAAAATAATATTATGAAAGGAATAAAAAGTAAAATGCTTGATGATTTAATACCGATAATAAAAGGAATCAGAGGAACGGAAAAATTAAAAACAAAAATTCTAGATAATATAGATTTAAAAATATATAAATAATGATGAAAGTTTTTATTGAAAGGTTTAAAAACTTTTTGTTTCGAATTAAGGCATTGTAATCCTCGTGGCTCGTTTAAACTTTTTCTTGAGAAATTTCCAGATGAAAAAAATTAGAACTGGATTATGATTTTTATAACAGAAAAATATTTCAATTTCAAAAAGAAATATAGAAAAACAGATATTTGAAATATTTATTGCTTTTTTTGAAGACAAAAATTATAAATCAAATATACTTGGAAGGATTAAAAGAAGTCTAATCTTGAGATAAAAGTATGGAATATTTGTCCAGTTCATAAAGAAGATACACCTTCTATTGAAAAATATTAATAGAGAAATTTTTTTGTACTTGTGAATTTATTTAGGAGGAAGTGTGAAAATAGGGTTTGAGGAAGCCATCGCTAAAGAAAAAGTTTTAAAGCAATGACCACAGGAAAAAGCTAAAAAGAAAAATTAAAAAGGCTCTTATACCAGGGTACGGCAAAAAAAGGTATTGGGTTATTAAAAAAATCCTAAAAAGCGATTTACAACAAAATTTATACTAAAAACTACTATCGGAGCAAAAAGATTTGTTAAAAAAACAAAAAAACAAAAAGAGAAAAGAAACTCCCTGTTTCTAATATAAATAATCCAAAAGAATCAAATTTGATTATAAATATTATTATTTGGCTATTCGTTATAGGATTTTTTATAGCGATATTACTGTTTTATTTGATATACTTATTCTTTAAAAATAAAGTTTTTTGAAAAATATACTGAAAATTTAAGATTTTTGAGTATATATTTTTTTATTGACTTTTACACAAAAAGAGTATAATTTGGATATAAAAATTTTTTTAAAATTTATTTACTCTTTTAGAGTAAAAAGAGGTGGTGAAATGAACACAAAGGATATTTATTTAAAAATAGATAATTTAATAACGGAACAACATAGAAGTTTTAAAATCGTTCTGTACAAATACAAATCGAAGTTATAGTTCTTTGGCTAGAACTATGTCGGAAACTATCTATAATGGTAAAGGTGCTCATCTTGTTACAACGGAGGAAATACTAAATGATTTGGGTTATGAATTAACAATCCAAAAAGAAAAGAGAGGAGGTGTGAGATGGATAAAGAAAAAAATAAGAGAAGAAATATACAGAATACTGGTTGAAAATAAAGTATCAAAATCACAATTTAATGAGATTGTGAGATTTATAAATGTATGTTATGACGGAAAAAGCCTTTTTTTGAAAAAGAAGAGGCATAAAAAGCCTCTTGGGTTAATCAAGAATTTCAATAGAAACAATATAATTTCTATTGATATAAACCGTTTTTCTTATTGCCAGTTTCAGAATTGTATTCAATTTTAAAATAATCATTATAAGTGTAGACAATCTTAGCATTATGATATTTTTCAGAAACTGTTGAAATAGAGAGAAGTTTATTTGTAAAAAGCTATTGTTGAAAGATTTTGCATACTATTTCCTCCTTCCTAATAATTTGTTTTTGGCAAATAAATTATACCACAAAGTGGAGGATTATAAAATGAGAAATGAGAGGAGATGTTGAGTTGAAATGATTTTTTTAGAAAAAAACACAACTAAACTCAGAATAACAAAAGAAATTGAAACAATTTTATCTGAGAACAATATAGGGATAAATGATTTTGAAGAAATTGTGTTGCAAATAAAAACGGATTATAAAAAAATAATCCGCTTAATTCTAAAAATATTAAAAGAAGATATTCTGAGCAATTAGAATTGCTGTAATTAATCAATATTGCAATCGATTTTTAAATCCTTTACATATAGCTTTTGTATTCTTCTATCATAATAAAAAGTGATTTTTAGAATATAAGTTTTTCGATTGCAATAAAATGTTCTGTTGAATGCAGATCAAATGATTCAACAGAAAGTATCCGAAAAGAGTCAAATACGCATTAAACTCTGGAATTACTAAGAAAAACAGATTTAGGCACTAAATGAATATTTTCTACAAGTATTTCTAAAACATTTAAGTAAATTTCAAAAATTGAAGATCTTTTTCTTTTTCCAGTCAAGTTTTGCGATTTGTACTCAATGTGTTCTTTCAAAAAAAGGGGCATAAAGATTAATTATTTTATTTTTTTGAAACTCTATTTTTTTCTTTTTCTGTCAAGTACTTTTTTTCTTGATGAGCAAGAAATTTTTGAAACAAAGCATATGCAAAAAAACAATTGAGATTAAACTCGAAAAAAATAGCAAGATACGCAACAAAAATTTTTGAAACATAGCAACACCTCCTTTCTTGTGGATTTAATTTATTTGGCGATAATATTATAACTTAAAAGGAGGTAAAAATGAAATAAGGGAGGTGAGATAAATGAACTGGAAAAAAATATTGCTACAAATAATTTTATCAGTAGCAACATCAATAATAACATTGTATATTTTGGCTAGATACTTTAGTTAGTAGCTAAAATGAAATAAGGAGGTTAGAAATGCAAACAAGAGGTACAAATCCTAAGCCGACAACTCCCAAACCGTCGAATCCAAGAATACAGCGATTATATATTGAACCAGGAAAAAAATATAAAAAAAGAATATACGATATAAGTCTAAAAGTTTTGAAGATAATTGAAGATGAAGGTGTAACTGAAGATGAGTTTTATATAATAGAAAAAAATGATGGAGAACGAGTTCAAAGGATTAAAAAAATAAAGCAAAAAGCACTCCGAAGAGTGCTAAAAAAATTATGAAAATCTATATCTTGTGTTTATTATAGCACAAGTTGTTAAAAAAACACAAGATGTAGGGAGAGGAAGTGGAACTATGAGATTCTCGACATATTTAAACAATGCCAAATGCATGGAGTGGCAAATAAACGCTACTCAAGGGATTTTATTTTTCTTTGCTTTTACGAAGCACCTGCTTGGGCAAAAGAAGAAATTATTGAGAATAAAACATATTATTTTTGTATCAAGAAATTTGATATTAGATGAATTGCCAATGTTTTTTTGAAAAAGTCTGATACTGTTTACAGGAATTTGAAAAGCACTACAAGAAAAAGGACTTATTGAATATATTAAACAAGGTAAAAAAAGGATTTAATAAGAATTACTGCAAAAGGTAAAACTTGGAATGAATTTAAAGACAATAACTCGGAAAAAAATCCGAATTCTGAACAAAAATTCGGAAAAAATCCGAATAATCTCGGAAAAAAATCCGAAAAAGAGCCAAAAAAACTCGGAAAAATCCGACAAATAATAATACTATATATAATTATAATAATACTAATATATTAAATAATAATATACATGTGAAAAATGAATTTTTCACGAGTGTGTGAAGAAATAAAAAAATAACTGGATAAAAATTGCACATAAATTTAATTTGTCAGGAGTTAAGTTAAAAATAGATGACAAAAGAAAAAAAGGCAATAAAAATTTTGCTTAATGAGTACACGGTGGAAGAATTATTGCAGGCGATGGATAAAATCCATATCTCAAAAATTTTTACAAAGGGGATAATAAAAAAATAATTGGCAAATAACATTTGACTGGTTTATTAACAAATCGAATTTTTTAAAAAGTACTCGAAGGAAATTATGACGATAAAATAAACTCCGAAATAAAAACAATAATATTTATGTTAATCAAAAACCTGGATCAAACATAAAAATCGAAAGACCAAAGGTAACAGCAGAAGGGCTCAGAAAATATTTTGGAGGTGCAAACTAATGACTATGGAAGAATTTAACGAAGGATTCGGGATGTTACTTGACTATTATCCTAACACACGAGTAACGGAAGGGCTAGTAAATATTTATTTTATGGGATTAGCTGAACTTAGCATAGAGCAATTTAACTATGCAATAGGCAGAATAGTCAAGGAATACGAAGGTGATTTTATGCCAAAAGTCACAGTGATTTTAAAATATGCTAAAGATTCAGATTTGGAACAGCAAGTATTCTATGCCAAGAAATTGCTAAAAACAGCAATGTATAAAAACGGCGGAAAAGGAATGATATGTTTTGAGGATAAGGGGCTGCATGCTGTGGTTGATTACGTTGGCTGGAATAGATTGTGCACGATGAAAGATGACGAGTTTGACAGTTTTCTGAAATGGGAATTTGACAGAATATACAAAGGATTCTGTGAACGCCCTTATGAGACTTCTGATTATTACAGAGGATCAAGTCAGTTGCTTGGGCAAACAAAACCTAGAATGATAAGCTATAGGGATGCCAAGATTGGCAATGCAGAAAATATGAATTTTATAAGGCTTGAATATAAAAACATTGTAGCACAGATTGAAAAATAAGGTTGATTTGTCGGAAATAAAAAAAATAAAATGCTAATAGGAGGATAAATGAATAGTTATCAAGACGAACTAAAGAAGGTATTATTGACTTACGATATGGACAAAATAAAAGAATTTATGTATAAACATAATAAAAATATGCCGAGAAATAACTTGGCTTTTTGGGCAGGGGTACACAAAGGAATATGTAATTTACCAAATTGCACAAACAAAGAAAAAGAATTTTCGAGAAAATGGTTAAAGAAACATGGATTCAAGGAAGAAATATTTTAGGAGGATAAGAAATGTGGAAATGCAAGAAATGCGGATGCAATTGTTTTTATCAAGACATAACAGGTGGAATTTCTGAGGTTTTAGAAATGGATAAAGATGGAGAAGTACTTGATGAAATTGACGATGTGGAATATGATGATTTTTTTCGTGTGCAAAATGCAATAATTCAAGTTCGGAAATACAAGAAATCGCTTATTGGGATGAGATAAACGGAGAAAATAAACAAAGTATATAAAATCAGGAGGAAATAAAATGTTAGGAAATAACGTAGTAGACTATATGATAAATAAACTGTAAAGGAGCATATAATTTAGAAAATGCGAAATTAATTAAAAAAAGAACGTGGAAGACAAGAAAGTTCAGTTTGTTTTTTAAAAAGAAGTGATTTAAAATTAAATATTGAATTTGCAAAATGATAAAAATTTCAGGAATTATATATAACAACTTTTTAACGGATTCACAAAGGGAAAAATGTAACAGAATCTGAATATTGCACAAGATTGAATGAAATGCTTGAAATTACAGATATTGATGATATAATAAACTTGATGAAATTTCAAGAAATATCATCAAAAAAATAAATTCAGAAAAAGTTATTTGGAGAAAATCCAAAGAAATTGCTTTTGAACAGAGAATACAGAGAAAAACTTGTAAAAATAAAAAGATTTTTCGGAGCAGAGCCACAACTGCTGAAACTTTATGAAGAAATTGAAGAGCCTGCAAACAGCATATAGAAATTACAGAAAAAAACATTTTACAAGGACGAACAAAATCTAATTGAAGAAATAGCCGACTGTTTTGTTGTAAACTTTTTCAAATCAACAAAAGTAAAATTAGTTAAAAATGTTATTAAAGGCTTGATTGACAATACTAAAATCTTTAAAACTGAAATGATTGAAAAAAATCATAAGAATGATTAAATTTAAAATCAATCGTACAGTTGAAAGAATTGAAAAAGGGCAATACGGAACATATAAAATTGAATATAAAGTAACTAGAGCTACACAGAAAGTCGTCAGCGAAAAAAAAGAAGTTGAGGTAGTAAATTCTCCAGCGAAATCATTTAGTGTTGCGGAAAGCAAGAAACATAGCCGTGAGGAAAAAGAAAAAACCAAAAAAGAGAACAAGGTTTTTGAATTTGTGAAAAAGAATGAGCCATATTACTATAGGTCAAAAGAGGTGCAGTCTGGTACAAAAATACATCCAACTGAATGTACAGAAATAGTGAGAGAATTGATTGACAGTGGGAAAATAACAGTTATAAAAAAAGGGAGAGACGGTATATACGGAGCAACACTTACAACCGTTCAGGAAGCAGAGGTAACTGAGTAATGGCAATAAATGCAGGGAAAAAATTTGAAAACGACTTTAAGAATAGCGTTAATACAGATGAAATGTTTTTACATAGATTCAAGGATGGAACAACAGGAACTGTAAATGGACAGATGATCAGATTCAAAAATAAAAACTTGTGTGATTTTTTACTTTTTAAGAACGGCTTGCTTGTCCTTGCTGAGTTAAAATCCTTTTTAGGTAAATCAATGCCATTCACAAATATAAAGAACACAGTTGATGAACAGCAGACATTTTTGTACAATTTGCGGCTTGAGGCAAAGAAAAATAATGTAAAAGCGTATATGATATTAAACTTTAGGGATTTGTCAGAGACGTATGCAATAGATATTCATAATTTTGATGAATTTTTACAAAACGACGAATAAAAAAAGTATCAGCATAGATGAAGCAAGACAACTGGGAAAGCAGTTATCTCAACAAAAGAAAAGAACAAGATACAGATATGAAATTAGTGATTTATTCAATTAGGAGGAATAATGGGTAAAAGATTAGCGAAAAATAGAGTTAGAAGTATTTTAGAAGAATATCCAGAAACACGGAATGCTGAAAATCCCGACACATATGTTATGTGCTTAATATTGGTTGAGGATGGGATAATAACGCAGGATCAGGCGGCAAAGATATATGATGGATATTCAATTAACAACATAGTTAAAAGTCGCCAGAAAATCCAAAATTCAGACAAGGAATATGAGCCAAACGAGGAAACTAAAAAGAAAAGGTTTGTAGGATATATGAATTTCAGACACGCCTGGCGGAAAGGAAACTTGGATGTCTAAGAGGATGAGCAGAGAAAATCAAAAATTAATTTACTGGTTCATAGACTGCTACGCTTATCATCTGAAAGGTGTAGACATAAATTGGCAGACTAGCAAGCAAAAGCCTGCCATTTCTGATTATTTTTTATACAAGGCAAAGGAGGACTTGAAAAAACTTTATATCAGGCACAGCGGCAAGAATGTAAAGGGATATGAGCCTTTTAAGAATATGGAGAGCAAGCTGAAAGACAGAATCGGAAACATAATTGACAAGAATTACACTAAAGAAAGCAAAATCAATATAATCACAAACGATTTAATTGATTTTGTAACCGACGAGATTCAAATGTTGTTTATAAAACTGAATGATACTTTTAGCTTGGCACTTAAATTAATGAGTAATGCTGAAGCTGTGGCATTTACTAATTTTCTGTTTGATTATTTTCTTCAAAATGATATAGCAATGTGGGAAGAAATGCAAATGCTATATAAACAGCAGAATGAGGAGAAATATATTTATTCTATGCTGAAACATAGAAAATGTGCTGTATGTGGAAAATATCATACAGAAAGTAACAGTATAGACTTGGAACATTGGGATTCAATCGCAAGCACTCACGGAACTTATAAAAAAGATACTGGGCAGGAAGGGCGGTATATTTCATTGTGTAGACTACATCACAATCAGAAACATAATTGGGGAGTTCAGACGTTTGAAAGAAAATACAACGTAAGGGTATTTATTTTTGATGATGAACAGATAAAAGGAATTAAAGAAAAATTTATAAAAATCATTTTAAGGCATTTAAGGAGGAGATATGATAAAAATATATTTATTAGTCGCAACAATTTTTTTAGAAATTTTATTTATACGATTTGAATTGGATGAACTACAAAATTGGTACAAAGCAGTCGAGGAACAAATGTTTGAAGATTTTTAGTACTAGAGAAAAACAAAGAAAATACGCAAGAAAAAGCAGCAAAAAAAATATTCAAAATATTGATTGTAGGTTTGTTAGTATTATTTGGAATTTCTTTTTTTGAAATAGTTCAGTCGTAGAAAGTCGATTGGATTAGAAAATTGCTAATGTCAGCAAAATGGTATTAAGAACGTTTGGATGATGTCGGGGAAACGATAGAAATTAGGAGGAAGTATGAAAAACAAGGATAGAATGCAATTCAATTTAAAAAAACTGGAGAAAAATTAAATTGGAGTTTATGGAACAGGAAGATGAAAATAAAAGCAAGTTTTGAAAAAAATATTGAATAAAAGACAAGTATAAAAAGAAATAGGAGGATTTGAAAATGTTAAAAAAATAATGAAGATAGTGTTTTTGCTTTATAATTACATTTATAGGTGTTGTGCAAATTGAACAAACTAAAGATCTTTTAGAACTAGCTTAAATTAGTTGTGAGTTTTACATTCGGTATGTGGGTATCGAAATGGATTTAAAATAATTTAAGAAAGGAAATTAAAATGAAAAAAATTATTATTAGGAATTGCAATTTTAGGATTGACAGGAAGTCTGTGCAAGATGGGAAGATACTCAAAAAGATTGGGAGAGTGATACGAAAAGGGCTAAAAAGGACAGTACAAATTTATACTCTTGACGGAAAATTGTTAAAGGAATACAAAGGGCTGATAAGGGTAAGAGATTCGGATGAGAGCGGAAGAATATCGTTAAATTTAATAAACGAAAAACAATCGTAGAGTTACAATTGACAATGCGATTGTAATAACAGAGGAGGAATAAATGGAAATAATAATGAGAATTTTAAGTGCAGCAGTTACAATATTTTTTTAGTTTTTCTTTTTAGTTAGTTATTTATATGCCTTAGTTGAAGATGTAAAGAAGAAATTAAGAGGAATAACTAAAATTAATTATACACCTTACAGTGTAGCATATTTTTTTAGTTTTTTTGGTTTTTAAATATTATGTTGATTTGTGCAATAATAAACTTGATTGTATTTTTTTGCAATTAGAGCGTAGAAAAAGGTATAATGAATATAAATAGGAAACAAGAAGGAGAAAAAAATATGGGAAAAATTAATTTAGATTATTTGATTTATAGAGGATTCAAAGAATTGATTGAAGATTTTTATGGAGAATAGAAAAATTTGAAACTAGTTATGGAATTGAAGACGAGGTTATACTTAAAAATTTTTGTAATTTATGTTGAATATAAAAAAATAGAATATTTAAACTATCAGCACAAAAAAATCATTTTTCTGGCGATAGCGGATGGGATTATAAAGAAACAAATACGAACGAATTAATAGAAAAAGTTAGAAGATGAATTTGAAAAATTTAAAGAAAAAGTTTTGAAATTTGATGAAATAAATGAAATGGACTTTGATGAGTTGAAAGAAAAAAATATTTTTCAAGAAATGGGATTGAAAAAAGGAAATGAGGTATAATTAGGAGGTAAAATGAGTATAAATAAAAAAACTCAAAGAAATCAAAGATTTTCTAGAAAGCGAAAAAAATTGGAAAAAAATCTTTATTGATAAAAAGACCCAACGGGGTTATATTAATAGAAACAACAGAAACTGAGAAATATCAAAACAGAGTATGCAAAAAAAGCAACCTGATTTCAAAAAGTTTCAAATAACAATTGAATATAATATAAATAGCGACGTACACAAAATGATGACCGTATTTATAAATTCGAGGAATTAAAAAGCCTTGATTTTATACATACGGTCTTTTTTTGTCTAAAAATCAAAGAAAGGGGGCAAGATGAAGATTGAGAAAATAAACATTAACGAAATAATCGAGTATTCAGGAAATGCTAAAGAACATCCTGAATGGCAAATCGAACAGATTAAAAACAGTATTCAAGAATTTGGATTCAATGATCCGATTGCTATTGATGAAAACAATACAATCATTGAAGGACACGGAAGATATTTGGCATTAAAGGAACTTGGATATACAGAAGTTGAAGTAATCAGGTTAAAACATTTAACAGAGGAGCAGAAAACAGCTTATGCTATTGCTCACAACAAATTAACTATGAATACAGAGTTCGATATTGAAAAGTTGCAGTACGAGTTGAATAAGCTGGAAGTAAATGATTTTGATTTAAGTGTACTTGGTTTTGAACAGTCTGAACTTGATGAGATTTTGCAAGAGGGAATGGAAGAACTGGAAATTGAAGATACAGATACTACAGAAGTCAAACGTACCAAATTAATTTGTCCCTGCTGTCAGCATATAGCATTAAAGAGCGAATTCAAGGAGGTAATGGATGGCGAAGATACATAATGACAAATACTATACTCCTGATTCGGTTGTGCAAAAAGTTATTAAAGTTTTGGAAAAAGATGTGATGTCTATAAAGGAGTTCTCAAGGATTATAGAGCCAAGTGCAGGTGCTGGAGCATTTCTCAAAAGACTTCCTAATAGTGCGATTGGATATGATATAGAGCCACAAAGTGAAAACATCATAAAAGGCGATTATCTTAAACAGAATATTCCGTATACAAAAAACAGCCTTGTAATTGGGAATCCACCTTTTGGAAGCAGTGGAAATTTGCATACAGAGTTTATAAAGAAAAGTATGGAACACTCTGACTATGTAGCATTTGTGCTTCCAGGCGATATGTATAAGAAAGATAAGTTTGAAAATATAGAACTGTATAAATCATATATGTTGCCAGCGGTTAAATACAGTGGAGTTAAGTTAAAATGCTGTTTCAATATTTATCGCAAAAAGAAAAGGTAAATTAAAAAGAAAAAGAATATCAAAGATGTTGAGATTTTAACATTTTCTAAAAACCAAGAGCACTACAAAAACAACAGGAATTGCATTGGTTAAATATAAAAGTCTGATTTCAGATTCATAGCATTTGGAACAATAAGATTGTTGAAAAAGTACAGATAAAAAGAGTTCGTGCAAAAAGAAATAAAAAAATAATCTTAAAGAAAAAAAGTTAATTTAAAAACCAGCCTTGGAAAAAAATATTTAAAGAACAGATCTAAAGTTGCAGTGTCAACTCCAAATGTAAGCAAAAAAAGAAATTGTTGAGTTAATATATGATAATTTTCCACAATTGAGGGAATAAATATGACTAAAAAAATTGTTACTGAACGAATGGGAAGAACTCGGAGGAGAAAATGCTGCAAAAGGGACTTTAAAGAAACTGGCTGATAAATACAGTGTTCCAGAGGGAACTGTGAGGCGTTGGAAGAGCGAACACTTAAAAAAAAGCAAAGCGAATGTTCACAATAAAAAGCGAACGAACGTTGAACGTGTGAACGAACGTGATATTCAAGTGAAAAAGGATATTTTAAATGATATTCCGAAAAAAAGAGGTAATGAGAAAAAAATAAGATATCGAACGCAACATATTACAGGAAAGAAAAAAAGTGTAAGGAACTTAGGTTAGAAAAAAACTGAAGAACAAATGGATGACATTCTTTCAAAAAGTTTATTCTGATTTAGGGGATGTGTTAAAGAATATCGAAATATCGAAACGGAACTTAATCATCAGAATGGCTAAAGAAATTTCAAAAGATGATTCGCTAGATGTAAAAAAAGACTTCAAGTAATTGATAAAGCATACATTGCTATAAAAATGGGAAATGATTTAATGAGAACTGGCAAGATGTTGACTGTTTACGAAGTGCTTGAGATTGACAAGCAACTTTTCAGAAGAAGAAATACAACGTGAAAAAAACTTGAAATCGAGAAATCAAAAAAATAAAAATCTTTTTGATGAAGAAGATAAAAAAATAGAAATAGAGTTGGTGGGGATTTAATGAAAAATAAGAAGTGAAGTGAACAAACATTTTCAAGAGTTTTTTTGTTAGATCAGGAACAACAAATATATTTTTATTAGGCGGATACGGAAGCAGTAAATCATATAATGCAGCAGTTAAATTGGTTTTTATTAAACTTTTGAAAGAAAAAAAGAAAAAAATATTAGTGGTAAGGCAAATAAGAGATAACTTGAAAGAAAGTTGTTACGCTGATATTCAAGACATCATATATAGTTTTGAATTGGAAAAAAATATTTTTTTATTTTACAACAACACCGATGAAAATTACTTGTACTGTAACAGGAACTGAATTTATTTTTTTAGAGGATTAGATAATGTTAAGAAAAATAAAATCAATAAAAGATATAGATACTATTTGGATAGAAGAGGCAGATGAGATTGATTATAAATCATTCAAAGAACTTAAATCGAGATTGAGAAGTATAAAAAAACAGAAATATATTGATTTTAACAACTAATCCTAATGAGTTTGGAGTATGGACGTATAAATATTTGACAGAAGTATTAAAAAGTGTTGGCAAAGATGAAAAACAATCTATATGCTGAACGGATTATGAAAATAAAGAATGAAGTAAATCTGAAAAAGGAAATGTGTTTTCTGAAAATATATACTTACATCATTCAGTATACACAGACAATAAATTTTTGCCCGACAATTTTATAGCAGACTTGGAAACAGAAAAAGATAATTATTTAAGAGCTATAAAGACACTTGGTAGATTTGGAAGTGCTGGAGATACATTATTCAGGAATTTACATCATATGGAGCAAAAGCAGGATAGAAAAAAATAATCGAAGGCAAATGGAACAGATTTACTGGGTTTGATTTTGGATTTGAACATTCTTATAACGCTATTGTAAGAATGGTAATTGATGAAGAGTTGAACGATTTGTATATCTATGAAGAATTTTACGACAATCATTTGACAGATCCTGAAATGATGGAAATGGAAATTATGCACAAAATGATAGAAGAAGGCGAAGTAATATATGCTGACAGTTCAGAGCCGAAAGCAATTACTTTTTTCAATATGAATGGACTTTTTGATTAATTCAGTAAAAAACGACTGATATGAGTAAAGCAGGAGTGAGGAAAATTCAATCATTCAGAAATATATTTATTGATAAGAATGTATGTCCCTAACACATATAGAGAACTAACGGAAATGAAATGGTTTTTATAACAAAGACGGATTGATTGCTAAAAAAACCCTAAAAACTAAAAAAACCTTTTAATATAGATCCGCATACATTTGACGCAATTAAATATGGAATAAGTGAGTATACACCTTATACTTCCAATAAAACATTATTACAAAAAAAGGAGGTGGATGATGAGACTTAATATTTTTTTCAAAAGGATTTTGGAGTACCAGGTCACCAGTTACGTTATCAGAATTTATAAATAATTATTCTCTTGGAGACGAAGATCCTGAAAAGTTTTTTTGAGCCAGTTATATAAAAATCCGTTTACAAGTTCGGCTATTACAAGAATAAACGAAGCAATAAACAACTTAAAGTGGGGAACATATAAAAAAAGGATATAGCGATAATGTGAAAGATGTAAAAATAGTTATGTGTTAAATACATTACAAAAATCCTAATTCTTTACTTAATACAGACCAGTTTATTAATTATTTTGCTTTTGTATTATATTCTGTTTGGGGAACTGCTTGTAATGAGAGTTGATTTATTCACAAAAGTCTGAATTGATTTTATTTAAAAAGGCTCTTATCATATTGAATACGATAATCAGAATGTGTTGAATGGTATCAAATCAATAAGAATTAACAACAAGGAATACAAGGGCGAAGATTTAAAGATGTTTCATTATATCAAAGGAGTGAATATTTACGATAACATTGCTGGAGCAGGATATGGAATAAGTAAGGTACAATCATTGACAGCTTTGCATAATTACTGGTGCTACATAATGCAATGGAACAACAGTATATTGAAGAACGGGGGGAAAAGGAACCTTATAATCGTTGTTAAAAAGTTCCTGAACGCTTTTAAGAAAAAAGAGATTAAGAACGAGATAGAACAGAATAGTGGTTCTAGAAACGTTGGAAAAGCACTTATCTTGGACGGAGAAGGGGCTGAAATAAAAGAGGCTGACTTTTCTCCGCAGGACTTCGATTTTCTTAATGCAATGGACGAAATAAGGAACACTACTGCGGCAGTAATGAACGTGCCTAGTATCTTAATTGGAGATAGGACGAACAGCAAATTTAGTAACTATAAAGAGGCTAAAAAAGATTTGTATACAGAGAATATATTACCACTTGTTGAACAGATAGCTGAGTATCTTAATAACATTATGAAAGATAAGTTGGAAAGCAACGAATACATAGATTTCGACACAAGCACAATTGGAGTGCTCAAAGAAGACAGAAAAGAGAAAATGGCGATGCTTAATAATCTTGGTTATCTGACAATAAACGAAAAAAGAGCCGAGCTCGAATATCCGCCAATTGAAAATGGAGATGATATTTTGATAAGTACATCAATGACATCACTCAAAGAAATGTATGAAGAAGAAAAAACAGTTGAGGAGGAAGACGATGGTGAAGAAACCGAATCAGGTGAAGAAGAAAATGAAGAAAATCAAGCTGACTAATTCTCAAAAAAAAGCACTTGCTAAAAGACAACTTAAAATGAGAAACAGGTTGATACTTAAACTGTTTGGACGGCTAAGACTGGTATTTAAGCAACTTCGTGGTGATATTGATGTAAATGAGCAGATGTTTTTAGGTGAATTTGCTTGGGAAACGTTTAGCAATCAATTGTTTATGGAGCTCAAAAAAGGAATGCTCGAAACTATAAGCGAAACATCTAATTTTCTTGTTACACATCGTGGCATTGATGAAAAATTAATTCCAGAAGTTAAGAACAAAACATTAAAAGCATTAAGTAAAAAGGTAATTGCTGAAAAGGTAACAAACATAACCAAAACCACAAAAGATATTTTAAACAAAATCATAGTTCGTGGTCAGGAAAGCGGAACAAACATAAGGGATATTGCAAAAGAAATAACTCAAAAAGTAAAAGGTATGGAAAAGAAAAGGGCAATGATAATAGCAAGAACTGAAACAGCCACTACTGCAACAACAACATATTTTAATGGTCTTGAAAAAGCAGGACTTGATAAGACTTGGTGGCATGTTGGTGGTGGGAAAACAGATAGACCAACACATTTAGCTTGTGATAAAGAAACAAAAAAAGCAGGAGAGAAATTCAGCTGTGGATTGATGCATCCGCACGAGTTAGGAGCACCAGTGAGCGAGATTATAAATTGTCATTGCGAATTAATATAGGAGGTGTGAAATGGAACAATTCAATAAAAGCGTCAAAATGGTATTGAAACAAGATACTGAAGATAAAGGAATAATTGAAGGGCAGTTGGTAACACATAGTGTTATTGATAGCTACGGCGATTATTTTGACAAAACAGCACTTGATAAAGTGGATAAGGACAAGACTTATTTCTTGTTGCATATGCACGATTGGAGTAAGGAAATAGGGACTTTGAAAGTTTATCAAGATGAAACTGGAAATCTTAAGTTCTCAGCTAAACTTGATTTGTCAACAGATGAAAATGGTAATGCTTTGAATTTAGATGCTCAAAAAGTTTATTCGATGATGAAAAACAACGGAGCAAACTATGAAATGTCTGTTGGTGGTTTTTTAAAACAAAGAGAGTTTGGAAAAGTGCATACAGATAAAGGCGAAGTGAACGCTAGAATAATTAAAGAGTTTGAAGTTGTCGAAGGTAGTGTAGTTTTAAAAGGTGCAGTACCTGGGGCGACTGTGCAAACAGTAAAAGGCAATAACAATATAAATAAAAAAATAATAAAGGAGATGATAATATGCCAAAAAAATATCGAGGAGTTGAAAAAAAGGAATCGAGAAAAAAATACGGATAGTATTGAAAAAGCAGGTAAAAAAACTAAATGAATTAGAAGAAAAACAAACTAAGATTGCAGAATTAGAAGAAAAAAATTAAATAAATCAAATGAAGAAATTGGGAAAATGGCTGGGGCTTTAGATGAAGTTTTATGAAAAAAAGGTGTTGCCAATCCAGAAGTGGAAGAAAAAGAAACTGATGCATTTGTAAAATTTTTTTAAAAACAGGTGACAGAAATGTTGAAGGGTTAATTAAAGCACCTATAATGACGACAGGGGTAACTCCAATTTTAATGCCTTCAGTATTATCGAATGAAATTTTGAAAGAAACAAAAGAGGTTTCCAACTTCTTAATGAAAGGGAAGATTGTAACTTTAAAAGAAAAATCAATTATCATTCCAGTTAGAAATGAAATAACTGAAGCAAAATGAAATTGTAAAAAGAAGGTGCAGGGAATACCAGAGACGGTTCTTTGGCTTATAGTCAAATTGAAATAACTGCGGGAATGAGACAAGTTAGATACCCTGTGACAGATGAAACAAGGGCAGATACGGCGTTTGATATTGTTGGAGAAATAAAAGAAGCTATTTCAGAAGAATTCGGTCAAACATTATCAGCTTTAACATTAAAAGGAACTTACAACACTACAACAGAACAATGCATTGAGGGATTTTTAACAAATGCAGATGTATTGGCTGGAACAGTAACAACAAGTACAGCTAATAAAGTTACTTGGGAAGATATGGTTAAACTTGAAACTGGTATGAAATTAAGTTATAGACAAGGTTCGGCTTATTATGTATCACCAAAATTATATGAAGAAATGAAGTTGTGGAAAGATGCAAACGGTGTGCCTTTATGGAACACAATCAGAGACGGGGCAACAATGAGATTTAATGGTTATCCGGTTTATGTTGAAGAGTTTTTAGATGATATAGCAACTGATAAATATCCAGCTGTATTCTGTGACTTTGCGAAAGGTTATACATATGTTATGAAACAAAACTTTGAGCAAGAATTACATAGAGATCCTGACAAGAGAATTACAACATATTTTACTAGAATTAGAATCGGTGGAAAAGTTACAAGAGCCAAAGCGTTCTCTGTTTTAAAAGTAAAATAGAGGTGGTTTAAATGCTGATAACAGTAAATGACTACGAAAAAATAACAGGTACAACCTTAGCTGATAATGAAAAAGCTAGGGTTGAAACCTTGCTTGGCATTGCAATTAGTCAGATTGAAAATATAACTGGGTATAAATTAGAAGTTGAAACACTCACAGAGGATTATGATTATAATAAGCGAATTTACTTAAATAAACGTCCAGTTGCTGAAATTGTAAGTATTAATTCTGACGATGAATATAAAAGTCGTGGGAATTATATTGAGTTTGTTAATTTTAGTAATTGTCCTTGCAATACAAAAAAAGAAAAAAAGAAATTGAAGTAACTTATAAGGCTGGATATGATGAATTACCTAGTTGGCTTAAATATGAGCTTTTGTATGCTTGTAAATGACTTTATTAATAGTATGGATGAAGAGAGTGGAAAGTATAAGAGTTATAAGATTGATGATATTTCTTACACATTTGTGGATTTTGTTGCTAATAAGAGAGAAAAGATTGAAAGTGTTGTGAGGCGGATATATGGCTGAAATTGTATATGAATTAGAGGGACTAGAAAAACTTGATAAGGAACTGAAATATTTGAGTTCTCATGCTGTGAAAGTTGGAGTTTTAGGAGATGGGGGCAATAATGGTGTCTCGGTTCAAGATTATGCTATTTTCAATGAATATGGGACAAGCCGTGGTATTCCTCCAAGACCGTTTTTTAGATTATCGGTAGGTACTGCAAATGCACAGAATGAGATAAAAGAGTATATGAAAAGTCAAGTTGAACAAATTATTCAAGGTGGAATGACAGGACAACAGGCTTATGAAAATTTAGGAACTTTTGTAGTTCAAAAAATAAAGAAAACAATAATGAGTGGTAATTTTGCACCAAACGACCCAAAAACTGTAAAGGCTAAGGGACAAAGTACGCCACTTATTGACACACACTCTTTATTTCATTCAATAGATTATGAGATTGTAGGGTGTATAAAATGGCACATAAAACATTTATACCAAAGAGATTTTTTTAGTAAATGCAAAATATCAAAAAGAACAAGCAAGTGGATTAATTCAGAACTGGTTGAAGTTGATGGAAGTATAGATTTTGAGGGAGCGGTATTTAATCTTAACAGGCAGGACATAAGTATGCTTGTGGAACAAGGATACAAGTGACTTTAGACACTAAAAAAATATACTGTTATATTGATATTGACTTGAAAAAAATAAAATTGAATTTGAGGGAAACGACTATATTGTAACAACAGCAAAAAAACTACATAAAATACGATGAACTTAGAATTTATTATATTGAAAGGGTGCAAGAATGAAAAAAACGAAGTATTGAGAAAATTGTTAGCCAGTTTCGTAGATTTCAAGTTATTCGTGATAATTATGTACTAAAAAGCCAGCAGAATGTGCTGTTATGCACACAATAAGTCTTAATAAGTCGGCATATAGTGCATATAGAACTATTGAAACAACAGACACACAAATTAAGGAAAAGGCTTTAAGATTAGTTATTGCTTATTTGCAATTTGATTTTATGCACCAACACGGTCAAGAGCAGAAGAAATGGCTAGTGAATTACTTGAGGTTATAGTATTTAAGAAAAGACATGACTTGGTTAGGAGCGGATTTGGATTAAGTGGTGACGAGATAGAAATAAAAGATTTAACTTTCCTTGAGGGCAGCCAATATATTTACAGATTCAGTTTTGATGTAGAAATGAACTGGCGAGAATCAAGCGAAAGAGTAAGAGATTTAATAAAAGATGTGGAAGTGAAAACGGAGGTAGAGAATGGCTAAGAAAATAAAAGTAACGGTAATAAGACCAACGAAGCCTTTATTGCTAGGCGATTTTGGGAAAGTCTTATTTATAACTAAAGAAGCAGATAAACCTTACAAGAAATACACAAAATTAGATGATGTTAAAACAGATTTTGGGGCTGATTCTAAAATGTACAAAGGGGTGGAAACATTTTTGTCACAAGAGGATAGTGATGGAAATGTAATACAGCCAGATGTTTGGTATTGCGCAAGTAAAGCAACACCGAACGAAGAATTTTTAGATAGTTTACCAACTGGCGATTTTTACGGTGTGATTGTAGATTTTTATGATGAAGAATTTACAAAAGCATTGGCTAAATGGCTAACCAGAAATGTTAAATTTGCAGTTGTGGCTAATTCGACAGCTGAGAATAACAAATTAAAAGAAAGCGTGAGAATATATTTTATGGCTGGAAAAGCCGAAGGTGGAAACTTGGATATATTTGGATTGCCAAGCTTATACATTTGCTCAAGGAATCAATGGGCGTTGGAGTGACAGAAGAATATTAGGAGTAGATCCATCAGCTAAAACTTTGACAGAAGAAAGTGATAACGAAGAAGGTAATATTAATTACACTAGAAATTTTGTTGGATACAATGCTGTAACAAGCGGTTCTTGGTGTGCTGATGGTGTAAGACATGCAGACCAAACTATTAAGATAGATGCGATTGTGCATAATATTGAAACTAATTTAGCCAGAATGTTAATTGAAGAAAAGAATACAACAATGGATGGCGAAGGTATTCCGAAAGTTGAAGCGTTATTAAATAGAGTAATGCTTGCAATGGGGAAACAAGGAGCAGTTGCTAAGAATAACAGTGGCGAATACTTGTTTAAAGTTACAGTCCCAAACATTGAAGACACTTCGGCACAGACAGGATTGACTGTAGATGATTACATCAATCGTACACTTAGAAATGTAAAAATTGATTTTACAATCAGTACAGAAATAGAAAAAATTGAAGTTACATTGGTTTGGCACGACGAACCATTAACGGCATAGGGAGGTAGAAAATGGGAAATAATTTTTTTAGAAAAATCATCTGATTTAAGTCAAGTAGATTTAATTATAAATTTTCCAGGAGCAGGAATTGGATATTTAATTAAGGAAAGCTACTGAGATAGAAAAATAATCCGACAGAGGATTCACACACATTAAGTGATCCAGGCATAAAAGGAAACGTTATTACAATACAAACAAGAGTAACAAAAAGAGAAATAAAAAAATTACAACTATCAAGGGTTCTGATGATGATATTTTTTTAACAAAATGTAATGCAAATCCAAAAAGGCGTGTTAGGAACATTGACATATATAGATAATTCGGGAATGAATAAAATTGTCGGAAACGGTGAAGGTGTATCAGTTCAAAAAGGCGGAGAAAGAAAGAATAATACCAAAAGATGTCACTATTGAATATACAGTTCAATGTGCAAAAATATAAAGAAATAGTATAGGAGGATATAAAAATGTCAAATAAAAGAAAATGAAAAGAACAGAAGAAAAAGAAATTGGAACAAGAAAATAATGTTTTTTTATTGATAATTTAGGAAGGTTGAATATTAAGGAACAAGAGATATATGTGGATGCGGAAGGAATACAAAAGTTTTTTTGATTTTTCAGTTGACCAAACCACAAAATTTGCAATTGTATCAAAAAGCAGTTTTAAATTTTTGCAATCGACAATGATTATTTTGCATTTGCAACAATAGTATTGCCTAAAATGGTTGAATTTCCTAAAGAAGTTTAGAAAAAAATAGATTTTTTTGAAAACGATTCAGAGGCGTTAGTTGAATTGTGTAACACAATCGTGATGTTTATGGAAAAGCCAAAAGAGAAGAAGAAAAGAAAATTGAACATGACCTTGAAATAGCGGAAGAACAATACAACGACCCAATGGTTAAAAATGAAATGGGAGTTTATTGTAAAGAGAAAAATAAAAGACCCAAACGTTGTTCTGGATATGGATAACGTTCGTTTCTTCCAATGGTGTAGAGCAATAATGGATTTTGAGGAAAAGGAGGGATAGAATGGCTGGTGGAAATAAATTAGAAATATTGTTGAGTGTTAAAAGCCGAAGATAGTCCTTTGAATAAACTAAAAATCTAAAATGCAATCTATATTGCCTGCTGCTGCAAAAAGTAGAAGAAAAAAATATCAAAAAAATTGGAAACAAAGTTGGTGGCTCTGGATTAGAGAAACTAAAGGCTAAAATGGCTAGTTTAATGCCTAATATATCGCAATTGCAAAACAAAATTAAGAATTTTAAATTTGAAAATCTTACTAACGGATTGATAAATGGGGTTGAAAGAATACCGTTGGTTGGTAAAAGAGCAGCCTCGGGACTGGATGCAATTCGTGATAAATTTAATAGATTAAAGGGAGTAGGTAGTTCGCTAGGCAATCTTTTTCCAAAGTTAGGTGAAAAAATAAAAGGTGCATTTAAACCTGATAGTTTAAAAAAATTTGGCTCAGGGTTAAAAAACATAGGAAGTAAAATTTCTAGTATTTTCAAAAAGCTAAGCAAATTTAGTATGGTTGGTAGTATGATTGGAGGGATTACTGGTGGACTTAGTTTTGCAGGATTAGCAAAGGCTTCCGATGAAAATTCGTTAAGAAATTCTAGGCTTAAGATGGTCACTAATGATGTTGGCGGATTGAAACAGAAAACTTTTGCGGCGGCTCAAAGCAGTGGGGCAGATTATGGGGCACAACTAGATTCAATTGCTAAACTTAAAATGCTTACTAACGGATTGTTTAACGACAATGAAGCAGTTAAATTTACAAGTACATTGGATAAAGCGTTCAAAGTATCGGGTACATCGGCTGAAGAAGCGAAGTCGGCAATGTTTCAGTTGAATCAGGCAATGACTTCTGGAAAATTACAAGGTGATGAGTTTAGGTCTGTAATGGAAAATGCTCCAATTTTAGCTCAAAAGATAGCGGAGTCAATGGGAGTTTCAATGGCGCAACTTAAAAAGTTAGGCTCTGAAGGTAAAATTACTTCAGATGTAATTAAAAATGCAGTGTTAGGAAGTGCTGGTGAAATAGAAAGCAAATATAAAGATATGCCCCTTACTTTTGGAAAAGTTTGGCAACAAGCACAGAATGCAGGGCAACAAGCTATGGATGGACTACTTACAAAAGTAAATGAATTGCTTAAAACTAATGCTGGTCAAAAAATGGCTCAAAGTGTGCAACAAGCATTTTCAGGAATGGCAACAATGGCTGACGGTGCATTTGATGGAATATTAAACATTTTCGGAAAATTAAATTTTGCTCCGCTGTTAGAACCTTTAAAAAGCATAGGGCAAACCTTGTCGCAAGCATTTAGCGGGATTAGCGGAGATGGACTTGTGAATGGGATTGCTAACGGATTAAACACGATTATTAGTTTAGCTGGACAAGTTGCAGGAGTATTTGGTCAAATGCTTAGTGGCATTAATTTTAGCCAAATAGGTCAAATATTCAGTGATATAGGCAATGCTGTTATGACATTATTTTCTAATATCGATTTTGGGAGTATAGGGAATATGTTTGCAATGGCTTTCGGACAGATTATGCAGGTTGTATCTATGCTTACTCCAGCGCTTGCGCCAATAATGCAAATATTTGCAGTAATTGTTAATTTAGCAGTTCAAATTGGTACTGCTTTGATTCCAGTAATTGGTATTATCTTGCAAATAGGAGCAGTATTAATATCGGCAATAGTTCCGGTCGCTCAAGTTGTAATCGGTGTATTTGCTGGAATTGTAGGAGTTGTAGTCGGAGTGTTCTCAGCGATAATAGGTGTAGTTGCTAGTGTTATGGGAGCAGTACTTTCCGTTATTTCAGGAGTTATTAATTCGATTGGTGCAGTGGTAAATAAAATTGCTACATTTTTTACTCAAGGATTCAACAAGGCAAAAAGTATTGCACAAGGTGTAATTAATGCAATCAAAGGATTTTTTGAAGGATTAGCTGGAAAAGTTAGCGAAATAGCAGGTAAAATAGCCGGAATGTTCAAGATTAAGCCTCCGTCTTGGTTAGGGTTCTTAGGTGGTGGAAAAGGTAGATATATAGGGGATAAGTCTTGGGAGGGTGGACCAGTTACCGTTGCAGAAAAAGGAGCGGAAATGATTAGGTTGCCGAGCGGTCAACAATTTTTGGCTAACGAAGAAATGACTATGAATTTACCTCAAGGCACAAGAATATCTACGGCAGAATCAACTAGAAGGATGATGAGAGACCAGTTTGGTGGTTCATCAAAATCATTAATTAATAAGAATTCTAGTTCTTCTACAGGGAAAAGCAATGGCGGAAATAACCAGTATACATTTTCTCCGACAGTTGTTATTGAAAATTCTGGCGGAGATAGCAAGGATTTAGTTAGAAAAGTGGAAGAAATAATGAGAAGATTTTTTGAAGAGAAATTCATAGCGATGGGAGGTTAGGCGATGGATTTTAGCAGTTTGAATGCGACAAAAGAAAAAATAAAAGGCAATGTTTTTGGCAATGCAGCTTTAAAAAAAGCTAAGAGCACAGGTTTTAGCATGGGACTGAATAGTTTTTTAGGAACAGCTGGGGCAACTGTTTACGGTGTCGCTCTAGCTTACTCTTCTGAGATAAACAAGTTTTTTGGAGACAGATTTGGATTTACACTTTTTGAAGAAGCTGAACGATGTAAGATTAATGATATAGCTCTTGAATGGGTACAGATTAAAAGTGATGAAAGAAGTAGCAGTGTTAAAACACATTCATTAGAAGATAGAGATAACACACTAATAAGTAGTAATGTTTCACACGGTAACAGAAAATACAGTATTTCTGTCATTTTAAGCGATTTGGTTACTAAAAATGCTGAGAGTATTTACGAGCAAATTGTAGAATTGTGGCAAAAGAAGGCTTTGTGTACTATTTCGACTGTTGAAACAATAGAAGATATGATAATAACAAAAGTTTCAAGGAGTTACAAAACACAATCGGCATTAGAATTTGAAATTGATTTTGAAGTGCTGGAATTTGCTTATTTAATGAGAAAAGGGTGACATATTAGAAACAGAACTAACAACATTAAGAGAGGAACAAAAAACAGGAATTGCTGGAACCAAAACAAGTAATATTGAATATAAGGGTTTTTAAAATGAGAATAGAAATAGATAAAAAAATAAAATACCTTATGTTTTTACTTTTTAAAAAGCGGAAGTGAGGTATATTTGTTAAGAATAAAACATTTTAAAAGTAACAATCGTATTTATATTGATGTTATGGATGAAGACGGTAAACTGTTATTAGAAAACGAAAAACTTATATATGGGCGTCCACTTGGCTGGTTTATAGCAAAAGATGAAAATAACAACATTAATAATGAATTTTTTTAAATTGTTATATTGTGCCACTTAGTTTTGACAAAAAGAAGTTCCAATTACTTACGAGAATTTCTGTGAAACCATATTTTTTTAGAATATTTTTGATATATTTGATGAAGCAGGAGAAGAAAGTGATGTTTAATAAATTATTTTTGGAACGAACTGAAATAAAAAAATACAAACAAGTGAAGGTGACTTAAATTTTTATTTTTTTCCAAAAGATTATAATTTAACTGATCCAAATGTATCATAAACGGGGTTGAAACAAAATGGACTTATAAATCAGTAAACGAGGAACCTAACGAGTTTGATATAGAGATAAAAGGGCTAACGAATACAACTATTGCTAAAGTCAAACTAAAAGATAGTGTGAGACTTGTGGCAGGGTACGGAACAGACATAGGTGAAGTTGCCAGCGGCATTATTACTAGAAAAGAAGTTGATAACAGAATCTTAAAACTAAAAATGTCGTGAAGTTCCAGCAGACTTTTAAGAAATTAGTTAGTGCTGCTTATGCTCCAAATACGACAGCAAGTACAATAATTAATGACTTAGCAAGTAAATGCGGATTTACTGTTAAAGCAATGTGAACTAAAGAATGATAAAGTTTATAGCATTGGAGAAAGCATTTTAGGCAGCGGATTATATGAAATAGGTCAAATTGTAAAAGATTGTGACAGTCAAATGACAACAAAGAATGATTTTATTTACATATATCACAATGAGATCAATACTGAAAAAGTAATCAAATTAAGTTATCAAAGCGGACTTTTGGAAGAACCTAAGCCACAAAATGTTGAAGAAATCAGTTACAAAGTGGAAAAAAACGAAGGAAAGTAAAGGCAAAAAAAGGAAGTAAAAACATCAAAAGGTGGGAAAAAGTGGCAAAACAGCAACAAAAAAATCAAGTAAAAATAAAAAGTGTAAATAAGGACTCGAAAAAAATAGCACTCAAACAAAAAAAGTCTGATAAAAAAAGAAAAAGAAGAGTTAAAATACGATTATGAAGTCAAGTGTTTATTAATTTATTATTTGAAAAAAAGGTGATTTAATTGAATTAATAAGCAATGAAATTTCAACAATGTGCCAAATTGTTGAGATTAGTGATATTAGTGATTTTCAAAATGACTTTAAAGGTAAGAGTAATTAATAACGATTCGGATGTTAAGAAAAAAATAATGCTGAAATTAAAAAGATTGAAAAAGAAGAAAAATAAAAAAAGGAAAAAGTTACTCAAGTTAAAGAGAAGTAAAGGAAAAGGTAGAAAAAAATGATGGAAGAATATGTGAAAGCAATGCTTGGGAAAATAGATACATCTTTAATCGCTAAAATAACAAAAGTACATGGAAATGGATTTGTGGATGTCGAGCCAATGGCAGAGTTTCAAGATGTTAAATTACCGCCTATTTTGCATGTTCCAATGTGTCAGTTAGGGAACAAAGAAATTAATTTTAAAGTTAAATTTAAAGCTGGTGATGTAGTTCCGATTTTAATTTTGAGTCGAGACGCTAGTGGATATATTACGAAGGAAAGCACAACGGCAAACACAAATAAAAGGCATAATCTTACAAATGCTATTGCTTTGCCTTTTTATGTTCCGACTGATGTAAACCCTGACACAGAACCAAGCTCAATAGGAATAAATGGAAATATTAAAATGGAAGGCGACATCAAAACGGGAAACATAGAGAGTGGAGAAGTGAAAGCAAAAACAGTTGATACAGAGAGTGGAACAAGCAAGGGCGGAGTACCTTATATTCATCCGTAAAGGAGTGTGATTTATGGATATTAAATTGAATAATGCAACTGGTGAATTGTATATTGAAAATGGTGATGTGCAATTTTTTAAAGCAAAAGAAAAATATTTTTGAAGTGATACAACAAATTGTTTTTAATGTTACATGTTCGTGAAGGAGAGCTTTGAATACGACACTAAATATGGATTAAATTTTGAAAAATTATTTGGAACTCATGGAAATGAAAATGAAGTGTTAGAGCATATTAGAGATAAGATATTAAATAATTTTTAGAGACTATATAAGTAGATGCTATGTTGAAGTATATGATTACGAGAACAGGCATTTAAAAGTTGATATCGGCATCATTTTTTTAATGACGACGAGAAAAACTTTAATGAAAGGAGTTGGGATAGGTTGGCGAGAATAAAAGTTAATACGGTTCAGGATAATATGAACATTTTAAATAATGAATTAAAAACATTATTAAAAGCTGATTATTCTAACGACAAACGGAGCGCTTGGTATATGCTGATGTATCCAGTCGCTAGGCTTTTGAGAGAAAAAATGGAACGGCAACAGATTCAAGCTGATAAAATGAATTTGCTTAATTGCGAAGATATTGAAATAGATGAGCATTTAGCAAATAGTCCGTTTTTCTTTAAGAGAAAGCAAGAAAGTCGTGCGACTGTCAAAATTGAATTGATTGGTGGACTTAATGTAGATCTTGAAAAAGGTGATGTAATACTTGAGGCAAATGATGGGACAAGATACACACTTAACCAAAGTGGAACGCTGAACAATAAAACTACTTTTGAGTTTGTTTGTGATACTGCAGGAGAGCAAGGGAACAAAGAGATTGGGAGCATTATCAAGATAGTTAAAGTTGTAAATGGAGTTTATGACTTCAAGCAAAATGAAATTGCAGCTGGTGGACAGGGGCAAGAAAGTGATAATGAATACATTGAACGTTGGTTTTTAAGTCGTAATGAGAGTGAATGGAATTTGGACGGAATTAGAGCGGAAGTATTGAAACAGGAAGGTGTTAAATCTGTTTATGCTGACGAAAATAAAACAATGACAGTTGATAGCAAAGGATTAGAACCAAAGTCGATTGTTTTAATCGTAGACGGCGGAAGAAATGAAGATATAGCAAAAGCAATATGGAGAAAAAAAGATCAGGCTATACAAATGAACGGAGATACAGTTGTAACAGTTAAAGATAATCAAGGGATAGACAGAGAAATTAAGTTTTATAGACCGCAAAAACGAGAAATAGAAGTAAATATTGATTTTACAGCAGCAAAAGGTACTAATATCTTATTAGATAATTTAAAAGATATTGTAAAAGAGTATTTAAAAAGTGTAGAGGTTGGCGATTATATTACATCATATCGGTGCGAAAGCGAGTATATTAGACAGATTTATTCAGCCGACAGATTGCTTAATATAGATGTTTCTTTTAAATTTAAAAATGAAACGACTAGTGGCTTTAAAAAGGTATTAGAGTTAGGATTTAACGAGGTGGCGGAATATGCAGAGTAATTTTGATTATTTAATGTCAAAATGTCCGTGGTGGCTTAAAAAAAAATAGCAATGTAAAGTCTTTTTATAAAGCGATATCAAAATTATTTGATGAAGTTGACAGAATTTATAATTTAATAGAAAAAAACAACATTTAGTAGATTATGCAAACGGAGAATTTTTGGATGATTTAGGAGAAAAAAATTTGATGTTTTCGAGGAATGGACAGACTGATGACAGATACAGAAATAGAATTAAATTAGCAATGAGAAAGTATAAATTAGTTCCTAACCTTGAAACTATCAGTAATATCGGAGAAATGTTTACTGGACTAACACCAGCAATTAATGTGAACACAGACAACGAACCGGCTCTATATGATGTTAAATTTATAAGCGATAAAGAGTACGATTACTCACTAATCGACGAATTGGATTTGGACAGTATTGTTGGTGGTGGTGTGAAAGTAAATACACATAAATGCTTGGATAATTATGTAGTTGGAATGAGATTTGGAAGAAAAACATTAGGTCAAAATGTAATTAAAAATGAAGCTAAAAGAAATCCAGTTTGTAACTTTGCTTATTCAAGATTTGGTCGATTTGGTCGTAATAAGCTAGGGCAATTTGATTTAGGCGAAGACAATATTATTAATTTGAAATAGGAGGAAAAATGGCAAAATTAACAAAATTTAAGGCACAACAAGTTGAGTTTCCTACACATTACGAAGTGGAAGAAACTAACAGAGGAACAATAAAATAAAAAGTATCGTCCCAGCGTTTGGGAAACATTAGAGAAAAACGGAACACCTGAAACGGAAGAAATTTATGATGGCTTACAACTTGGGAAATGTCACACTTTACAAGCAAATAAAACAACGAAATTTGAATATAGATTATTATGTCTGTAATTTAGACGGATTAAATGAGTTTGGGGTGAACAATGATTTAAAATTAAGAATAAATGTTGATTCTAAAAATACTAATTCAACAACAAAAATTAAGATTGAATAATAATGATTATACAATTTTAAAAAGAGTATAACGGAAACTTAAAACAAATAGAAGCAGGAGATTTTAAACCGAACAAAACTTATGAATTAACATATAATGGAAGTCAATTTGTTGTGATAAACGTTGATTCAAGATTAAATGAAATAATGGGATTAGAATTTGCTGGAAATATTCAAGATGCAGGGGATAAAGTTAGAGGGAAATGCTATTATGATAACGTTACAAAATTTTATTATGAATGCATGGAAGACAACAGTCTGACATACAATGATTCAGGGAAATTTAGGGCTATTTCTAATAAACCGATTTCGGACAAAGTGGAAAATTTGTTTAAAATCGAAGTATTAGCAGCGACAAATTTTTTGGGGTATTTTGCTGGACAAAACGTTACAGAATGGTTCGTTTCGTTGCCTAGTCGTATAGACATCAAAAAAATAATATCTGTAACTAATTTAAACTTGGGCTCATTAACAGAATACAATAACATAGATTATGTCTACAATTGCGTCCGAATGGGCTGTCAAGGCGATTCATCGAATGTTCCGCTTGCTGCAGTAAAAGTTGCTGTTGCATATTTTACTTAACTGGAAAATTTATCTGAATTTGAAAGCATAAAAATTAATATTCAAAAACGGATATATAAAATTTGTGAAAACTGGTAAAAGCTGTTAATTGTTCACTTTATCTAGAAAATTTAGTTTCTAGAATGTCTTATAAAGATGGCGATATTATTTGCCAGTATCCTGCAAATTTTTTTCCGAAAAACGAATACATGAACATGGAATTCGCTGTTATCACGGTTGAGCAAAATAATTTGACAGGGACTACAAGGCTAATTCCACTTCAGCAAGGTATAACAATTTGGGGAGTCTCTGGGAAAGAGTTTTGGCAGATAAAAGGAACTGCTAATTACTTTACTTCATAATCAACTGGAAAATTTATGCGAAATTAAAGAACATACTTTTACTGCTCCGAACTTAACGTATGCTAAAGTAATAAAAATTGGGAAAACAGCAGTTCTAAGTGTAGACAGTGCTTCTTATTTCAACAATAAAAACAACAAGGATACATTGTTACAATTGCCTGCGAATTTGCTCCAACTGTATTTTTAAACATTTCAGCAAATAATCTTGAAGGAAATTTCACAAATTTTATTCTTGATGAAACTGGAAAATTGACTTTCAAACAGAACAATACAAAAAAATGGATCTTATTTATTTACAGTTGCGTATATTTGTAAATAACTAAAGTGGAAAATTTGTTTAGTTTTGGCAACGGTTGGGTAAAATTTTCATTTGGATTAATAATCCAGTGGGGCGATTCAGTTGCCCAAAACGGTAATAGTTATGTCAATCTGCCTACACGTTTTAAAAACAGAAACTATCAAATTGTCACATCCGATACAGGTGGAGGAGCTCACAGAACTGGAGCCGCTCCTGTCGACGAAGGTAAATTTGAAATTTTTGGACGTGACAGTTCTGGCGAACTCAGGACAACAGGAATCCGTTGGCAAGCAATTGGGTTTTAATTAGTTAAATACACGGCATTAATATACAACGCAGAAACCGTTTTTGAACCACGCCATATAACATTACCATCTGTCTCAATATGAGCCGCCCCGCCATTTGTGGTATTGATTAATCCGACTGGAACTGGTATTCTAAAAATTGGGCGAAATTTTTCAGGTATATTAAAAAGGACATCTCCATAACTCCGACCGTTATACACTTCGTTTGTATCTAAAATTAAGATACAAATGTTCCCAATTTTGTAAATTACTCCGACTGTAAGTCTCGGGTCTATTACGTAAGTTTCAACATTGGACAAATTTTCCAGTCTATAATATTAAAATATCGAATATTATAGAGGAGATGATAAAAATGGAATTGCAAGAGTTGAAAGGAGAAATGCAGAAATTTATTGGGAGTATCTAAACAGCTGTATAGCGAAGAATGAGGCGACTAAGAATACGACTTACAAGACATATTTGAACAATATGAAACAGTTTGTAGAGTATTTGAGAGTGTATGAGAATAATCGTTATTTGTTGAGCAAAGATACTTTAAAATTTATTGTGAGTATTTTAGAGCGGTATATCAGATATTGCAGAGAGGTCAAAGGAAACAATGCTAGAACTATAAACAATAAAATCACGGCTATATCAAGTTTTTACATTTGGGCAGTTAAGCGGGATTTGGTAGCAACACATCCGTTCAGGGATAAACTTGATAAATTGAAAGTTACAGATGTAGAGAAACGGAGAAATAGTTATTATTTGAGTAATAAAGAAATTATTGAAATTAATGTCAAAATGGAAATGGACAAACGGTATGATTTGCAAAGACAGGATCATATTTAATTTGATAATTGACACAGACTTTGTAGGATTTCGGCATTGCAGTCGATAAAATTGGAAAATATTGACTTGGAAAATGGAATAATAACTGGAATCGTGGAAAAGGAACAAAAGATTGTGGAATTTGCGATATTTGAAGAAACAACAGATTTAATAAGGGAGTGGTTGAGATGTAGAAATGACAATGTAGAATACTTGCTTATTACTAAATACAACGGAGTATTTAAACAAATGAGCAAAAGCACGATTAGAGACAGAGTAAAAAAGATTGGAAAGTTGGTTGGAATAGATAATCTGTATCCGCACTCATTAAGAAAAACATCAATAAACTTGATTGCAAAAACAGCCGGAATTGACCTAGCGAGTGAATTTGCAAAATCATAGCGGAACAGATGTAACTAAAAAGCATTATGTCAAAAACAAGTGCAAGAGAAAGAAAAAAATAAACTGTTAGAAATTAGGAAAAAAAGGCTGGATTTTAACAGTAAATAATAAAGAAATTTACGAATTTATACAGAATTTTTGAAAAATATTTATTGATTTTTATTGACTTTGTACATATTTTTAGATTTTTAGTAATTTAATAAAAATGTATATAAGCATAAACCAAAAATCATCTCAAAAGTCTTTAAAAAAATCAGTATTTGTATTTTTTTAAATTTCGTATAAATTCGTAAGTTAGCACAGATAAAGAAATGGAGTGATAAAAAAATGACAATAGTTTACATTTATTCAATTAATTCGTTGGAGTGTATAGCACGACCAACCGTTACCACAATAGAGGAATTTAAAGAAAAACCAAATCTGTTTTATCCTGACTGGAATGAAGAAACAATGAAATTTTTCTGAAGTATTATTAAACAATCCAGTTGCTGATTCAAAAACTGGGGAACTTAGAGAAATGACTGAAATTGAAAAAGTGAAAAGCGGAAAAACAATTTTACAAGATGGAAGTTATTTAGAGGGCGAAGAAATAAAAACTGTTACAAAAGCCGAACGAGTGGAGCGTATGGGACAAGAATAGCAACACTTGGAAAGCCGATAATGATTTACTGAATAAAAAACTAAAAGAATTAAGAGAAAAAGCATTGAAAGACTTAGCAGAAGTCTAAATTAATTTTTTTAAATCAATCTCTCGAAATCGAAAAAAAGATGGCAAAAAAATACACATTTGAAAAATAACGAAAGAAATAGAAACGAACTTTATCGTTAAAAAAATGTCGTTAATGTGGACTTTAGAACAAGATAAAATCGAGAAAGTAAAAAGTTCTGAATGATAAAGGATTAGTTGAATTTATCGAATTAAATAGAACTGAATTAAAAAGTTTTATCTAAAAAAATACAAGATATTTTAGAAATAGCCGATGTTGCTGAACAAATGGCAGTTATTGGAATCAGTAGATATACTATTGATCAGATGTTAGAACTTAATGTAAAAAGATTTTTTTCAAAATTAAAAAAAGGGAAGTGATTTAAATGGACAGATTTGAGAAAATATTTGACTATCTGCTGAAAGTTGAGGGCGGATATTCAAATGATAAAAATGATAAAGGTGGAAAAAAACTAAGTACGGAATTATAGAGGAAGAAGCAAGAGAATTTGGATATAAAGGAAATATGCAAGATTTAACAATGGATTTTGCAAAAAAATATATCTAAAAAAATATTATTTAGGAAACAAAGTTTAGATAAAGTTGCAAATGATAAAGTAGCACTATCTATATGCGACTGGGCTGTGAATAGTGGCAAAAACGGAATCAAAAACGCACAGATTGCTATAAATCAGCTTACAAATGCAAACTTAGACATAGACGGAATAATTGGAAATAAAACATTGGAAGCGTTGAGTACAGTAGATCCTGAAAAATTTTTAGAAGTTTATCATAACTTGCAAAGAATTTATTACAGAAGCAAAGTTGCTGATGATAAAACACAAGAAAATTTTTTAGCAGGCTGGCTAAATAGAGTTCAGAAAAAGGAGGAATATCTGAAAGATTGGGACAAGGAAAATGCAACAACAGAGAATAAAACGTATTCTTTCAGCCAAGAAAGTTTGGATAAAATGAAAAAAGTACATCCAAAGTTAGTTGAAGTTATGAAAGCTGCAATTGTAAATAGTCCGTTTGATTTTAGAATCACAGACGGTGCTAGAACAACAGAGGAGCAGTTTGCTTTATACCAAATCGGAAGAAGCAAGCCAGGAAGAATTGTAACAAATTGTGACGGCAAAAGAGCAAAATCAAACCATCAAATCAAAGCTGACGGATATGGACATGCAGTTGACATATTTCCTTGCGGAGTTATCGAAAATGGAGTATACAGAAAATTTACATCAAACGAAGGATATGACGACAAGAAATTAAGATTAATTGCAAATCACATCTTGGCAGTAGCAAAATCCAAAAACATAAATGTTGAATGGGGTGGAAATTGGAAAATGCACGACACGCCTCATTTTGAACTAAAGTAATGAAAAAAATACTTCAATAGAAAGCTGTATTTGAACGCTAAAAATAATTTTTGGTATAAATGATTGGCTAGCAAGGTAAAATTGATTAAACGGCTTGTTAGCCACGTTAAAATTGATATTAATAAAAAAACAAGAAAAAGGAGAAATAAAAATGGATAAAATGGTAAAAATTTGGATAATTAACAAGGCAGTTGAAATGGTAAAAGGTAAAATTTACAAAAATGAAATTGTAAACAAAGCAAAAACTGGGGCAGAAAAATTTGATGTTATAGCAAAAGACTTTTGGGAAAAATTGGGAGTTTATGTTTTAAAAGAAAAAGAAATTGACAGAAAGTGGATCCCGAATTTTATCGAAGAAATTGGAGAGGATACAGTTCTAGCTTTGCATAAAGGAATTGAAAAACTAAAAGCTCGTTCCATCCGAATTTGTTCAAGAAATTTTTGATTTTGAAAAGAAAGGCAACGGAAATATATTATAGCAGCGAAAAAGAGGACAAATTGTGGGGATAAATTTTGAAGAAGTAAAAGCTATAGTGGAGTTGGGGATAATGGGTGTCATAAGCTATACTTATATTACTCAGCAAAAAAAACTTTTTGAACAGCAAGAGAAAACTATAACAGTTTTAGCTAAATTAGAAAATCAATTAAACAATGATTTTCTAAAAGGCAAAGGGTTGGAAATAAACTTTTGATACTAAAAAAATTCAGGATATGCGTTGGGCAGTTCAAAAACGTATATTGAAGTATAAAAAAATAATCATTTAGAAGAAAAACTGGGATGTTATCAGCAAGGAAATCAAAAACTTTTTGACGCTAAAATGATTGGTTTTTGAAAGTGATATGCACGATATTATAGAAGAAACAACTTATAAACTATTATCTAAAATGATAAAAGATGAGTTTGAACAGACAAAAGAGATATTGCTGCATATCTTAGATGACTTGAAAAAGGAAGGTGTTGAGGAAAAAGATTTGTATGGAAAAAGCGGCAAGGATTGTGGAGACACATATGGAATCAATTGAAAACGAACTTGTTGCAAAAAAATAAAATCGATTATAAATTGATAGTCAGAAATGGCTATCTTTTTTTGTAAATAAATTTAAATATTTTTTTATCAAAAAGGTGTTGACTTTTGATAAAAAGTGTAGTATAATAATATCAAGATAAAAGGATGAATGAGGAGTGATTAAAATGACAAAAAAATGAAATAAAGTAAAAAAATATAAATAAAACAGTTAAAAGGGATAGGAAGAACAATAAACTTTAGATTATAAAAAGCTGAGTTCAAAGTTGGGCAAATATTAACAGTTGAAAAAGCCGAAAAGTCTGGACAAATGGTGGAGAATTTATTGTTGAAACAACTAGAAAATATGAATATTTTTCTTAACTGTATAAATGAAGTTGATGTTCACGAAGTAAACTATGATTTACTAAGTGAAGCTGAAACAGAAGAAGATGAAAAATATGCGAAGCATATTATGAAGCATTAGGGACTGATGAAGATAGTTATTATGAAAAAGAAGTGTTAGTTCCAGCAGGTACAAAATTTGAAATCATAAGCGTTGCAGATGACAGTGCTTTTGAAGAAGTTGGTTATTGCGAAATAACTGTAAAAAGAATATAAGGAGGAGAAAATGGAAACAAAAAAAGAAAACTCGAGGGAGCAAAAAGGACGTCCAAAACCAGCAACAAGCGGACGAAAAAAAGGCTGAGCCAGGAATGAAAAATAAAAAAAGTTTCTGTTGCACTTCCTGAAAAAATGTGGGAAGAGTTGACAGAACGAGCAAAAAAACAAGAAATTACTAGAAACAAATTAATAAAAAAATATACTAGAAATTTATTTTGAAAAAAATAATAAAATATTTTATCAAAAAGGTGTTGACTTTTGATATAAAAATATAGTATAATTATATCGGAAAGGGGGAGATTGTTAAAGACAAGGAACAGAAAGGAGATAAAAATGAAAAAAAGATGACGCAAGCAGAAATGTTGAGACTTTTAGCTGAAGAAAAATCAAACAAGAAAAAAATACTAGAAATAGTAAAAATCTTGTAAGGATTTAAAAGAAGCAGAAGAAAAATAAAAAGTCTCTACTAAATAAATAATAGAGTCTAAAAATCAAATATTTTGAGAGTTATCACCTTGTCGGTAACTCTCTCAAAAAGATTATACCAAATAATCGCTAAAAAAAGACAAGGAAAATAAAAACTTGGAGGAATTGAAATGATGAAAAAAATTAAATTACTGGAATGTGAAAGAATACAAATCAGAAGAAGACAAAAAAAGCATGCGAAGATGCTTTGGGATAAAGAGATAGAATTAAGAATTGACGATTATGGTAGAGTTTATGATGAAGTTTGATACATATATTGCAGATGTAGTGTACCAAGAAAGTTCAGAATATTAAAAAAATATGAAATTGAATAAAAAAATAAAAGGGCAGACTAAAAATCTGCTCTTTTTTTGTTTATAAAGAATTATACAATTCTCTTATTCTTTTTCTTTGCTATCAATTTCGATTTTTACTTTTAGAACTTTAAGATCCTGAATTTTCATTTCTTCCAGCTCTATAATTTTTCATTTCTTTTTAAATTTTGAATATCTTTTTATTTAAGTTTTTTTGATTTTTTTAAATTTTTCATTTTAACTCCGTTGTATTTTTCAAGTTATCTATGATAAAATAAAAAGTGTAGTAATATTTTATAACTCTAATAATATTTAAAATATTGTTAGAGTTTTTTTATCAAAAAGACACCAGTAAAATATCAGTAAAATTTACAAAAAAAGTAAAAAAAGTATTATATTTTGAAAATGACATGCAATGGAACACAACAAAAAAATAATAGATTGCAATAAGATAAAAAAGGCGAGTAATGCCTTGGATTAAAAATAATTGTTTAATGCAATTAATTTGAAAGATAATAAATAATAAAAGCACTCTAAAATTTAGGGTGTTTTTATTTTTTTATTATTGTATGCTTGCTAACAAGGGTTATAAAGAAATTCATAACTATTTTTTTCTATTTAAATAGAAATAAAAAAAAATAAGCCCCAAAACATTTAGGGCTTAATAAGATTTTTTTATTTAACTAACATTACAGTAGGTACACTAGGAACTCTGAAACCTTCCTTATGTCCTGGTGTAGAATTTCCTAACCAGTCATAGATAAATTTAATTTGATCATCATAATGTCTTATGCATTTGTGTGATTCTGGATAAGTTCCAATTTTTTTAGCTGTTGCAGCTTTTCTTTGTTCTCTTGTATTTTTTGGTTCAAATAATGACGGAATACTATGCATATAACCTCCACCACTAAATCTTACTGCATTTTTTGCATCTCCAACGACAGTTTTATTGTCTGAACCTGTGTATTGCATTACTGGTTTAGAATAGGCAATTAAGAATGTTCCATAAGGAGTGGCAAATGAACTTCCGCTATCTTTTCCAGTAGTTACAAATGAAGAAGTTACAACATTCCAGTTATCTCCAGTTTTTTCAATAACCATTTCATTTTGGCTGGCTCTGTCAACATAGATAAATCTAGTTATTTCTCCTTTAATTCCAGCATCTTTCAAATATTTGCCTGTAGAAGGCTTTAAATAATAAATACCGTTATCATAGGCATCTATTTTAACTTTTATATATTTATCATTTTGTTCATCAACAACCATGATAGTTCTATCTGGAATATTTATATAATCTTTAAAAGTTTTTATCTAAATATCCAAATTCGCTTTTGGTTAGCACGATTTCCAAATTTATCTCGCTTTCCATTTTCTCCGCCGCCAAGAGGAGTATAGTCATCTAAAACATATAATTTTTTTATTTGCTGAAAGTGCCTCATTTATGAATTTATTTGTTTTTCTCAACTTTATTCATCATGTCATTCCAGTCAAATTCTCTTTTTTTCAGCAGCAGATTTTTGGAATATATCCAATCTGATTGTCAAAAAAATACTTCATACCATTCATCTGACTTTACTTCCTACAATACCTGTAGTTTTATATTTTTTTGAGAATATGATGCAGATTTTATTGTTTTAGAGTTTGAATTTGGCTCTTTTTTTATGCTTTGTTGCAGTTTTTATGAAAACAAATTCATCCATATCTTTTGGAGAATGTTTATCATATTGAAAATTAAAAGTAAGATTTTTAGGTCTTTGTGCTGAAAAATTCCTTTATGTAGGAATGAGATCCTTTTTGAAGGATTTGTATTTTTTTAGGTGTTTCTGTTTTTGCATTTCCCCTTTATATCATCTTCTTTTTTTATTTTTGTCAATTATAGGATCTTGAGCTTTTTTTCTATATTAGCTACATTTTTGGAGATTCTGTATTATTTTTCTATGGTTTTTATTGTTTTTTTCTGATTTTTTTCAGAATTGCCTGTATTTTTGTACGAAGCAGGTTTTTTTATTTTGCTTCATTAATTTTAGCATTTGGTTGTTGTGTTATATTTTGTTTATTTTCTGTATTATTTTCTACATTTTGTTTTGGTGTAGTTGAAACCTCCCACTTTTAGGATATTCTGCTATAAATCCCTTTTATAAAAGTGTCAAATTTTTGATTCAAATTCTGATTTACTTATTGCTTTTTTTCTACGGTTTTTTTCCCTTTTACAAATTTAGCTTTTTTTACCAAATATATATGGAGTAAACTTGTAGATGAACATTATCTCCTTCCACTGCATAATCTACATCTATCTTTATCTTTAATTCCATCTCCATCCAAATCTGGTTCTAGTGAAACTTTGTTTCCATTCTAGATTTTTTTAGTTTCTACTTTTCTTTTGTTTCATTTGTCTTTGGTGCTGAAAAAGTATTAATTGACATTATAGAAAATGTTGCTAATGCCATTATTAAAAAGTTTCTTTTTGTTTTTAAATTTATCCATAAATCTTTTTTTCTCCCTTTTATTTGAAACTTATTTTTATAGAAACTACTGCTATTACAGGTTCTTCAGGTATTGTATTATCTTGCTCTTTAATTTTACTATCTGCATTTATCCATTTGACGATAAACTCAATCTGATCATCAAAAGTGTCTTACACATTTATGAGAATCTTTATAGGTTCCTATTTTTTTGAGCAGTTCCCTGTATCTAAAGTTGAACCTTTAAAAATTAAAGTCTGTTGGAATTCCATGCATATAACCTCCACCACTGAATCTTACTGCATATTTTTGCACTTCCTCCAATAGTTAAATCAGATCTTCCAGGAAGTGTTTTATCTCCTCTCTTGCATGTCTTGTAAAATGTCATGTATGGTCTTGTGAATGCTATTAAAAAAATGCTCCGTGCGGCGTTTCATAAGAACCGCTCCCATCTCTTCCAGTTGTTACATAAGAATACGTCACAACTTCATATTTTTTTGTGTTTCAGGAATTCTTTGGAAAAAGTACTTCAGTTTGGCTGCTTGGGATCAACTGCAACAAACTTATTAACTTCTTCTTTTATATTTTTCCACCTTTTTGATAAGTTCCTCCTGTTTTTTTCAATAAAATAAGGTCCTCCGTAAAATGGTGTCTCAATTTTTTTAACATATTGTTTTTCTTCACCAATTATTCTAAAAAAATTGTCTGATCAGGAATATTAATTATTTCCCCTTCCTTTTTTTAGAATTTGTATATCCAACAATGCTTTGATTATTTTTTTATTTCCAAATTTATCCTTTTTTTACTTGGCTTGTCACGTGATAAAGGTGCATATTCTGTAACAATATATAATTGCTGGTTAGCTTTTTATTGCCTTAACGATAAAATCATTTACAATTTCTATTTTTACTAATCATTTTATCCCAATAAAATCCTCTTCTAGAAACGTTATCATCTCCGCCTGCAATAAATCCTTTAACAGTAGTTGGATTTTTCTGGAATAACTTTACCATTTTTATCCTTTTTTTAACTTTTTTGCTCACATTAGTAGTAAGTCTTTTTGTAAATTCAGTATAGTACCATTTTTTCTGTGCATTTGGAGCATCTGACACCATATCAAACAGTATTTCAGGTTTTTCGCTAAATCCCAAGTTAGCTATTGCACTTCCGTTTGGAGCATCTAGCATACTCGATGATTTTTTTATAAATAAAAAGTTATTTGTGTTTTCAGGAGAATGGTTATTAAATTTTATTTTATCAAAAAAACAATGTCATTTGTTTTGTTATCTCCATAAATTGTAATATATCTAGTTTCATTTGGCTGAATATTTTTTTAGAATATTCAGGATAATATTCCTTCACTTTATCAAGCATTTTCTGCATAGCCTGAAGATCCATTATATCAAATTTTTTTATCAAAAGTTATCTGATATGTTAAAAATATCCTTTTCCACCTTGATTTGTATAAATTGAAACAACGGCTCCAATTAAATTGTCAACCATATTATAAGTCACAACAACTTTTTCATCAGTTCCATCATTGTTAAAATCATAATCAAATACATCTTTTTTTCATACCCTTTTACTGCAATATTTTCAGAATATTCCTTAGGCAAGTTTAATGGCTCTGCATTTACATTAAATCCTACGACTGTATTAATTAAAGCTAACATTCCAATTTCTATTTTTCTTTTTTTATCTTTTCTTTTCCAGAATTAATAATTTTATTTATTTTTTTCTCACAATTTCCCCTCAATACTTATTTTTCTTCAAAAAAATTTAAATTTATTATCAAAAAGCTACTCACTTTTTTTCATTTTTTTATATTTCCATCCCTTTTCCAAAATTTTTTTATTAGATAAAGTGTAAAAAAACTCGCACTTTTTAAAGTCCTAAAAATTTTGTTATGAGCAATTCACTTTTTCCCGTATATTATACCATAATTCTCATAAAAAAAAGTAATATATAAAATTAATTTAACTTCATAATAAAACCATTTTTTTAAAATAAATACAAAAATTATAAATATTTTTGTATCATTTTTCCATTATAATAATGGAATATTATAAATTTTACTTTTAACAAGGCAGCTTGATCCCTTGCCAGAAAATAAATAAAATATGCTTTCTATTTTTTTAATAGGATCTAATATTCCTGGTATTATTTAATACTTTATTCAAATTTTGTCTAAAAATAAGCTGATAAAATTTACTTACAAAATCTAGGATATTCTTCCTTAACAGCATTATAAATTCTCTCTAAAACTTCCTCAATATATCTCGTAGGCACCGCCAAATTAATTCTCTCAAATCCAGAACCAGCTTTTCCAAAAATGTATCCTTCATTAAAAAACGCATTTGCCTTTTTTTGTCATAAATGCCTTTAACTCTTCATCTTTCAATCCTAAATCCCTAAAATCAAGCCATTGTAAATAAGTTCCTTCAATTAACGGAGCTTTAAATCCAATAAACTTTTCTTCAAAAAATTGTTTTACCAACTTTTGATTTTTATCCACTAATTTCAAAAACTGATTAAACCATTCTTCTGCTTCATTATACGCCAACTCACAAGCCTTAAATCCAAGTGCTGCAAACACATGTGAACCATCTTTCGTCATTTGAGCCTCAAACTGTTTTCTCAATTTCTTATTTTTAATAATAATATTCGACACTCCAATTCCAGCCAAATTAAAACTTTTAGTAGGTGCAGTACAAGTAACTGTTATCTCTGCCAATTCATCCGATAAAGTCTGCAAAACAGTATGCTTAAATCCAGGCATCAAAATATCACAATGAATCTCATCAGAAATAATTATCAAATTATTCTCCAATGCAATTTTCCCTATCTTTTCAAGCTCTTCCCTTTTCCAAACCCTTCCAACTGGATTATGCGGACTACACAAAATCAACATTTTATTATTCTCATCTTTTGCAAACTCTTCAAACTTCTCAAAATCAATTTCATAATATCCGTCAGTTTCAATCAATCCACAATCGACAATTTTTCTATTAGAAGATTTAATCGCATTATAAAAAGGATAATACACTGGCGTAAAAATAATCACACCCTCACCTTCTTGTAAATAAGCCTTCACTCCTGTATAAAGTGCCGCAACTACACCACTCGTACAAACAATCCAATCTTTTTCCACTTCAAAATTATGTCTTCTCTTCATCCAAGAAATAACCGCTTCATAATATTTGTCAGTCGCTCCAGTATAACCTAAAATCGCCTCATCAATATATTTTTTCAATCCTTCTCTTATTTCAGGAGCAATCTTTAACTCCATATCCGCCACAGAAAACGGAACAATATCATCTGATAAATTAGGAACTTCTCTGTACATTGCTTCCCATTTAAATGAACCTTGTCCTTTTCTGCTTAAAAGTGTTTCAAAATCGTAATTTTCTGACATTTTCCAACCTTTCTATTTATTTTATTCAGTTTCTGCATCTTCATCAAAATTCTTTTCTAAATACAGTAATCTATTCATTGTTTCTGTTTCCAAATCACTTGCTGAATATTCTTTTTAATATATCTGGATATTCTTTTAGCACGATGCTAATACTTTTGACATAATATTGTTTTTGCAAGTTTAATATTTTTATTTTTCTTCATAGTAATTTCCAAGATTAAATAATGCTAATGGATTTGACTTTTTTTCTGCAGCTGATTTTAAATAAAAATTTTATAGCTTCTTTTTCATTTTCCTTCTTTACTATAAATATTAGCAAGATTATTCATAGCTGTTGTATGTCCTCTCTCAATTGCTTTTCTCATACCATTTTTTTAGAATCTTCCATTCTTCCTTGTTCAGATGCAAAAAGTCCCTAACTCGTACATTGCCATCAACATGATCTTTTTCTGCAGCTTTTTTTAACCACATATCAACTTCTCTTGTATATTTCACCAGTTTCTGAATAGATTGATAAAGCATAATTATACATAAACTTACTATCGCCAAACTCAATCCTTTTCAAAATATATTCTTTATATTTTTTTCCTATATTTCCCTTCTTTTTCTATTTAATATTGCTAAATTATAATAACATTCCTTTATCCCATATTTTTTTCAACCAATATTTTTTTAAATATTTTTTTCAGCTTTATCAAAATCTCCACTGGTTAGATAGACATTTGCTTGACTGTTATAAACATTTATTAATTTTTTTCAATAGCACTTTCTTTTAAGATGTGGGACTTTTTCTATCACTTCTTGAAAATACTTCTCAGCTTTTTTTCAAAAATTTCCAATTTCATAATAAACATATCCCTAAATTATATTTTGCCTCCAAAAAAACCCTAATTTTTTTCAGACTCTAAGTACCATTTTTCAGCCATTTTATAATCTTTTTTTATGAAAAATAAAGATTTCCTAAACTTAAAAAGATCTTCTCCTCTTTTAGTTTCATCTTTTTTTCAATTAATTCTCTAAACTTTTTCTATATTTTCCAGTTGTTTGATAAAGATTGAATAATTTATCCTTTGAATCAGGACTTCCATTTTCCAAAAGCCATTTTTATAATATTTTTTTCAGAATTTTTCAAAATCACCTTCAACAAAAATATGCATCACCTAAACAATTAGGAGCATACTTATCATCTTTCTTATTTTTTTAATATTGTAAAATTTATTTCTTTTCACTTTATCATAATTATCTTGAAACATATAATAATTTGACATGTAGGCTAATACATCATAATCTTCCTTATCATCAAGTTTATTGTACCATTCCAGCATTTTTTCTTCATTATTATTTTTTTGCATAAAATATAGCAAGACTTTTCTTTGCTATGTTTTTCTCCTTGATTTGCAGCCTTTAAACAATATTTTTTCATACATTTCATCATCTTTATCCATATAAAAAGTAGCTAACATTGTTGAAGCATGAGGAAAATAATCTTCTATTCGTTCAAAATACAATTTTGAAACTTCTGGATAAAGTTCCCTTGTATCCATTCCCAACTTCATCATCTCTTCAATTTGCTCTTTTGTTAAATTTTCTCCTGCTTTATCAATATGCTCCTTAGCAATCTTCAAATATTTTTTCTCTTCATTATTTTTATTTCGAAATTTGTCAACTATTTTTCCAAATACACCCAATCAATTCACCATCCTTAAAACAAAGACGGAAACAGCACTAACTTTTTTCAGTCATCCTGTCCCGCCTTAATATTTCAAATTTTTAATTTTTTAGAATAACCCAGAAATAGTCCCGTTTTCATCAATGTCAATTAACTCCGCCGCTGGCTTTCTAGGTAATCCTGGCATATCGATGATTGTTCCTGCCATTGCTACTAGGAAACCTGCTCCTGCTGATAATCTAACTTCATTAATTGTTATTTTAAATCCTGTAGGACGTCCCAATAGATTTGGGTTATCTGACAATGATTTCTGTGTTTTTGATACACATACCGGCAATTTGTCGTAGCCGTTTTCTACGTATTTTTTAATATTGTTAAGTGCTTTTGGTGCAAAATCCACTCCATCTGCTCCGTAAATTTCTTTTGCAATTTTTTCGATTTTTTCTTGAATTGATAAGTCCAAATCGTAAAGTGGAGTATATTTTTTCTCAGATTTTTCATTTTTTTCAATGGCATTTAGAACTTTTTCTACTAGCTCTTTTCCGCCTTCTCCACCTTTTTCCCAAATTTCACAGTTAGCGACTTCTACATCCATTTTTGCACAAAAAAATCTTTTTATCACTTGAATTTCAGCATCAGTATCAGTTATAAACTTATTAATCGCCACAACAACTGGCAAATTGTACTTTTTGCATGCTTTCAATATGTTTTTCGAGGTTTACAAGCCCTTTTGTCAATGTTTCAATATTTTCCGATTTCAAGTCCTTTGTCTCCGCCGTGATGCTTTAATGCACGAACTGTTGCAACAATTACAATAACATTTGGCTCTAGATTTCCAAGTCTGGCCTTTATATCCAAAAATTTTTCAGCTCCTAGATCAGCAGCAAATCCAGCTTCTGTAACAACATAATCTGACAATTTCAATGCCATTTTTGTAGCTAATAGCGAATTACATCCATGTGCAATATTTGCAAAAGGCCCACCGTGAATAAATACAGGTGTATTTTCCAAAGTTTGTACTAGGTTAGGCTTTATAGCATCTTTTAGCAATGCTGCAACTGCCCCTTGAATATTAAGCTGTTTAACTTTAAGCATTTCCCCTTTTCTGTTATATGCAAAAACTATTTCTCCGATTCTTTCCTTTAAGTCAGTAATTGAGTCAGCAAGACAGAAGATGGCCATAATTTCTGATGCAACTGTTATTTGAAAAGAGTTTTCACGAGGCACGCCATTTACTTTTGGTCCAAGTCCGACAACGATACTTCTTAAATTTCTGTCGTTCATATCAATAACACGTTTAAAAGTAATGTTATTCACATCAATATCAAGTTCATTTCCAAAATGTATATGATTGTCAATACAAGCAGAAATTAAGTTATGTGCAGCCGAAATTGCATGAATATCCCCTGTAAAATGCAAGTTTATTTCTTCCATTGGCACAACTTGCGACATTCCTCCACCAGCAGCTCCACCTTTCATTCCAAATACAGGCCCTAAAGACGGCTCTCTAAGCGCTGCAATTGATTTATACCCAAGTTTATTTAATGCTTGAGTCAATCCAACAGTAACAGTTGATTTTCCTTCCCCTGGAGGTGTCGGAGTAACAGCAGTCATCAAAATCAGCTTTCCATCTTTTTTCTCTGCATTTCTTTTCAGCACGTCCAAACTAACCTTAGCCTTGTATTTTCCATAAGGTTCATAATCATCCTCTGTAAGTCCAATACTTTGTGCAATTTCACCAATTTTTTTCAATTTCGCATTTTGAGCGATTTCAATATCTGTCATCTTTAAAACCTCCTATATTCTCTATTATTTAATAAAAAAATCGAAAAAAAGCCGCAAACTGCTAATTAGAAAGACTTTTTCCGATATTCATTTATAATTTGTTCTTTTCAACTTTCTTTCAAAAATTTTTATTAAAAGACTAATCATGCCTTTTTTTGTTATATGATATTATATCTTTTTGTAATTGTCAATTAATATTTTATAAATATTTTTGATTTTGAATAAAAACCTAAAATAATGTCTGTTGATTTCGTATTTGACAATCCTTGAAAACATCCATATTCCTTCATTAGTTCCACAATTGTCTTATTCAGTTTTTGTACGTTTTACCAAATCTTCAATTGATAAAAAAACTGTCTTTTCTTTTCGTTCAGAAACGATATTTTTCAGCAACAGCATCTCCAAGTCCCGTCCATTGCGATTAACGGCATTCTTATTTTTTTCCATCCTGTATTGTGAAAAAGTTTTTGCCTCTGATTTATAAATATCAATTTGTTCCAGCTCAATTTTACGATAGTGCATTTCAATTAATATTTCATATAAAAATAATTCCTGCTTTTCTTTTGCATTTAAATTCCCTTTTTTGTCCATTTCCATTTTTGCTTTTTTTAAGTCATCTATTGACCTGAACATTGCTGTCATTTTAAAGTCTCCAACTTTTCTGTTCAGGAAAGCCGTATAAAATTCAATTGGATAGTGGACTTTAAAATAGGCGATTCTGACTGCCATCATTACATAAGCCACAGCATGCCCTTTTGGGAACATGTATTTTATTTTTTCACATGAATCAATGTACCATTGCTCTACACCATGCTCCTTCATTTTTTTAGAAAATTCCTTCCATTTTTCAGGATTTTTAGTAGGCTGCCCTTTTCTGACAAATTCCATTATAGAAAATGCCAATGATTTATCCAAGCCATCATCAATCAATTTATTCATAATGTCATCCCGCACCGTGATAATCTGGCTCAAGGTTGCAATCCCGCTTTTTACATAGTCTTGTGCATTGTTCAGCCAAACATCTGTTCCATGTGAAAGCCCAGAAATTCTAACTAATTCTGCAAAAGTTTTTGGCTTTGTGTCAACGAGCATCTGTTTTACGAAAGATGTACCAAATTCAGGTATTCCCGATGTACCTGTTGGAGATCCTATTTCTTCTGGAGTTACACTAAGTGCCTCTGTACCGCTGAATAAGCTCATTACTTCCTTATCATCAAGCGGAATCGTGTAAATATCAACACCTGTCAAATCCTGTAAAATTCTAAGCGTTGTCGGATCGTCGTGTCCCAGTATATCCAGTTTTACAAGCTGTTCATCCATTACGTGGTAATCAAAGTGAGTTGTCTTGGAAGTTGACTTCATATCGTTGGCAGGCCGCTGGATTGGGCAAAAGTCGTAAATTGACTTGTCTTTTGGAACGACTATCATTCCACCAGGATGCTGTCCAGTTGTTTTTTTCTCGCACCTTCACAGCCTTTCGCAATTCTCATAACTTCTGCTCTTCTTTCCTTTATTTCAGGTGTTCCTTCCACTTCTTCAAGATATTTCTTCACATATCCGAAAAGCATTCTTTTTCAGCAAGCGTAGAAATCGTTCCCGCACGAAAGACATTGTCGCTTCCAAACAGCTCTTCCGTATATTTATGAATTTCCCCTTGATATTCTCCAGAAAAGTTCAAGTCAATATCTGGCACTTTATCTCCATTAAATCCCATGAATACTTCAAATGGAATAGCATGCCCATCTTTTATGTATTTTGTACCACATTTTGGACAATTTTTATCAGGATAGTCAACTCCGCTTCCTTCTTCATTCATAAACTCAGTATGCTTACAGTTTGGGCATCTATAATGTGGATAAAGTCCGTTTACTTCGGTAATTCCCATAAGATAGGCGACAATTGAAGAACCGACTGAACCACGTGAACCTACAAGATAACCTGCATCTACCGATTTATGCACAAGTTTTTGTGCAATTAGATAAAGTACGGCAAATCCGTTTTGAATAATTGAATTAAGCTCCTTTTCCACTCTTTCCTTCAGGCTTTCATCAATATCTTCTCCGTAAAGCTCTTTAAGTCTTTTATAAGTCATTTCCCTTACTTCTTCTTCAGCTCCATCAATTTTTGGCGGATAGAATCCAGTTGGAACTGGTCTTACCTGCTCAATCATATCGCTAATTTTATGAGTATTTTCCACAACAACTTCCATAGCTGCATCTTCACCCAGATAGTCAAAGGCTTTTAGCATTTCTTCAGTAGTTTTAAAATGCAGTTTTCTGTCAAAAAATTCATATTCCCTGACTCCTTCTGAAATTTTAGTTTTCCACATTGTCCCGCTTCCCAAAAGCAGGACATTCCTGTTAATTGCTTCCCGTTCTTCAAGATATTGTGCATCCCTGTTGCAACAACAATTTTATTCTGGATTTTTCCAAGTTCGTAAAAATATTTGTTCATTTCCTTGACTATATCGTAGTTTTTCAATTTCTTTATTTGTTCTTTCCACCATGTCGGCATAATTTGTATGTGGCTGAATCTCGATATAGTCATAAAATCTTGCTTTTTTTCTTCAATGTCAGTTTTTTTCTGCTCCACGTAGATAAAGATTTACAAGTTCACCTCTATTTCTTTCAGAAGCCGAAGCAGAACTTGCTATTAACAGATTTTTCTCTCATGCTGTTTAACAGAGTCTTGGGAATTCTAGGTCTACGCATTCCAAAAAATTCTATATTTGAACGTGATACGAGTTCGTACAGGTCACGAAGCCCAGCCTGATTTTTTACTAAAATCATTGTATTCAATGTTTCAGAATTTTGAATATTTGGCTGCAGTTCTGTATTAATTTCAGTTAGTTTCATAAGCCCTTTACTTAAAATCATATATAAAAATTTCTGAAAAACTTCTGCAGTCGCCTTCGCATCATCAACAGCCCTATGGTGTGTCTCAAGCGTAATCTCAAAATAGTCTACCAGACTGGCAAGTCCATATTTATTCAATTCTGGAAGCAGCGTTCTAGCCAAAGGCAACGTATCAATTACACTTGGAGAATATTCAAGCCCTTGATCAATAGTTTTTTTGCTTTTATAAATCCCACGTCAAATTTTTGCATTGTGGGCAACTACTGTTGTATTAGCACAAAATTCTAGAAATTTTGGCAGTACAGTTTCTATTTTTTCAGCATTTGCGACCATTTCATCAGTAATTGTTGTAAGTTTTGTTATTTTTGGCGGAATTGGAATTTCAGGATTTACAAATTCAGAAAATTCCCCGATAATTTCCTTTCCACGCATTTTTACAGCCCCAATCTCAATTATCTTATCATTAAATGGATCAAATCCAGTTGTTTCAATATCGAATACAACATAAATTTCATCTTCAATCATTTTTATCCTTAGGGATTCGTAATCAAGTCCTGCTCATCATCAACCATATAAGCCTCTATCCCCAAAATAACCTTAAAATCCTCATTTGCCTCCTTAAATGCAAAGGGAAAAGAATGAACTACCCCTGTAATCTGTCACAGCAATCCCGCTATGTCCAAATTCTTTTTGCTCTTTTTCGCATAATCCTTAATTGACATAACTCCGCTCATTTCACTCATGTTTGTATGTGCATGAAGTTCTATTCTTTTTTTAGGAGCATTATCTTCTCTTTTTCACATCTTTAGAGTCAATAGCTTCAGCTTTTTGTGTTCTGACATACATTTCTCCAGTATACATGTCTGATTCAAAACTTCCAGTAACTTTTACCCATTCTCCAAGCTTTACTTGAATATCTTCACTTGTATTAAAGAAAATTCTGCAGCTGACTGAATTTGTATAATCTGTAATCATAAAGTCGCACATAAGTTTCCCGTTTTTAGTTTCTCTCATATCCAGATTAAATACTTTCCCTTCCAAAGCAACATTATCTCCAATGTTCAAGATATCAAGCGTAGAAAAAGGCACAGCATCCATATCAGGAATTTTTTTCCGTCTATACCCATTATTATTTCCATTAAAATTCCCTCCATTTGAATACCCATTTCCATTCTTTACCCCAGTATTTTCATATTTAGGAAGTTCGCTAGCCTTTACCGAATTTAATTCACTTTGAGCCTTCAATTTTTCCTTGATTTCCTTAAACTCGCCATCTGTAAATTCAACTTTTATCAAATCATCAGTACATTCACAAATCTTATTTTTCAGCTCTTCCTTTACATTGGTTTTTTTGAGCCTCTTCTATCAAATGACGAGATGGCAATTTCACAAATACATTATTTTCTACATTTTTCCACTTCATAAGTTGCAAAAAAATATACTGGTATCTCTTACTTTCATCCCTATAATTCTCAATCATGAATTTTTACAAATCCAGCAACATTCTTCCGTATCAATTCAGGATTAACATCTAGCTTAATTTTCAGCTTTACCCCATCTTCAAAATTTCTATAAATCATCTGTCTTAAATCCTGTATTTCCCCATGTGCAGCAAAATCATGAACCTTTACAAATATCTCCATCTCTTTTTTTAGAAAACAAATTAATATACTCAATCTCAAAAATTTTTTTAATCCCTGTATTTCCTGAAAAAAATCATCTGATGGCTTAATCTTCAAATATTTAGCGCTCATTTTTTTATTTATCCCCTTACTTTTTTATTTTTTTATATCAAATAATCATAATTTAATATTTATTCTTAAATTTAGTTATAAAACAAATTTATTATATAATTTTTACAAAGTTTTAGCAATATAATTTTCTTGAAAACCTTGCCATTCACAAAACTTCCAGGTATAATAAGGTAAAGAGGTGATTTTATGAAAAATGAAAAAGAAAAAGTTATCGAATGGATAAAAAAATATTTTGAAGAAAATGGAAAAAACTGTAAAGCAGTTGTAGGAATTTCTGGTGGAACGGATTCTTCGGTTGCGGCAGCACTTTGTGTGGCAGCTCTGGGACGAGAAAATGTAATAGGAGTTCTTATGCCAAAAGGTATGCAGCATGATATTGATTATTCCAAAAAATTAGTTGAGTTTTTGAAAATAAAACATTATGAAATAAATGTGGAGAAGCCTGTGAATGACTTAAAAGAATTAATTTCGCAGCAAACGGGAGTAAATCCTGATGAATTTGATGCCTACAAGACTAATCAGCCTGCCAGAATACGGATGGCTGTGCTTTATGGAATTTCTGCCATTGTTGGTGGGAGAGTGGCTAATACTTGTAATTTGTCGGAAGATTTTGTGGGTTATTCAACAAAATTTGGAGATGCTGCGGGGGATTTTTCTCCAATTTCTGATTTTACAAAAACCGAAGTGCGAAAACTTGGATCTGAACTTGGACTTCCTGAAATGTTTTTGAAAAAAGTGCCTGAAGATGGAATGAGCGGGAAATCTGATGAGGAAAAATTGGGATTTAGCTACGAAGTTTTGGATGAATATATTAGAACAGGAAATATTTCAGATTTGAGAATAAAAGAAAAAATAGACTATTTACACAAAATAAATTTACACAAAATTTTACCTATGCCATCGTATAAAAAAGGAGAAAAATAAAATGAAACTAAAGCCAATTATAACATCACTGCTTGATACAGATCTTTACAAATTTAATATGAATCAAGTAATTTTTTTCACAAACATACTGATTTAGTCGGAGAATATCACTTTAAATGCCGTACTCCAAATATTTTTCTTTTACAAAAGAAATGGTTACGGAAATAAACGAGCAAATTGACCATTTGTGCAGTTTACGGTTTTAAAAAAATGAAGAATTAAACTACTTGCGTTCGATAAGATTCATAAAGCCAGACTATGTCGAGTTTTTAAGGCTTTGGCATCCGATTAAGGATTATGTGACTACGGTTCTTGAAAATGAAGAACTTAGAGTTATTGTCTCTGGACCGCTTTTTTTCAGTGCAATGCAGTTTGAGATTTACTTGCTTGAAATTATTAACGAAGTGTATTTTAGAATGAAGTTTAATTATGATGAATTGCTTGTTTCTGCAAAAGAAAAATTAGAAAAAAAGATTTTGGATTTTAAAAATAAAAAATATAACTTTAAATTTGCTGAATTCGGCTGCAGAAGACGGCTTTCAAGAGAATGGCAGGAAGAAGTAGTGAAAAAATTATCCAGCGAAACTCAAAATATGGTAGGAACTTCCAATGTATTTTTGGCAATGAAATACAATTTAGTGCCAATCGGAACTTATGCGCACGAGTATGTCCAAATGTATCAAGGAATCGACTCAATACCGCTATCTTACACAAATCATTACGCATTAAAAGACTGGTATGACGAATACAAGGGAGATAACGGGACAGCACTTACCGACACAATAACGACAGACTTATTTTTAAGAGATTTTGACAGAAGCATGGTAAATAACTACACAGGAGTGCGGCATGATTCAGGTGATCCATATATCTGGGCTGAAAAAATATTGAATCACTACGAAAAATATGGAATAGATTCAAAAACAAAGATGCTTTTATTCAGCGATTCGCTAAATTTTGACGAAGCAGAAAAAATTTACAAGACATTTAAAGACAAAGTTAAACTTTCTTTTGGAATTGGGACATTTGTAACTAATGACACAAAAGAAAAACCATTAAATATTGTAATCAAACTTCAGTATGTAAATGGTAGACCAGTTGCCAAATTAAGTGATGTGGAAGGAAAAGTTATGTGTGATGATGAAAAATATTTAAAATATTTGAAGGCATCAGTAAAATTTAGGCTAGAGCGGGAAAAAGAATATTAAAAAAGTTTAAATCTTTAAATAAGCAGTTATAGCAACAAGAAATCTTGACTCCTCGTAAAAAAATATAAAAAAAAATTTTGAAATTTTTATATTTAATTTATAAAAACGGAGAAACTTTAATGAAAAAAATATAAGACAGGCTTGGTTCTGGGAAGATTTCAGACATTTCACAAAGGACATGAATACATTATAAATAAAAGCTCTTGAGATATGTGACAAAGTTTTTGGTATTTATCGGTTCTAGTGATAAATCTGGAACAATTGAAAAATCCTTTTTCCTATGAACTAAGAGAAAAAAATTGATAAAAAAATTTATGGGAATGAAATCGTGGAAAATAAATTGATAATTTCTCCACTCGCTGACTTGGGTGCTGGAAATGTTACAAAATGGGGGATTATTTATTTTGTGAAGCGGAAAAAAATTTTTGAGAAAAGTCGATTGTATTGTTTATGGAGAAGAATCTAAATGCAAGAGCTGGTTTAGTGAGAAAATAAAAAAATCTGTAAATTTTATTGTAATTTCTAGAGATGACATAAAAAAATAAATGCTTCCACTTTGAGAGAATATATGAGAAAAAAATGATTTTGAGAGTTGGAAGAAATTTGTGAATGAAAAAAATTGGGAGTGAATTTGGAAAAAAATGAGGAAATTTTGATTAAAAATATGAAAAAAATTAATAAAAAAATTTTTTTCCTTGCTAAATAATGTTAAATGAAACATTGAATTATTCTTGTGTATCAATTTTTTTATCTTTTCAACTAAAAAAACTGGCTCATTATTTTAAAACGAGCTAGTTTTTTTATTTGATAATTTTTAATAAAAACTTTAATTCTTTACAAAATAACAGTTATTTATCACATTTCCAGCATTTGATTCTATATAGAATTATTTTACAGAAGCTTCATAAATTTCTTTAATAGCTTCAGCCAAATCTTTGTTAAATTCATCATCACTTTGTTGTGCTGACAATCCTTCAGTTAATGCTCTTGAGAAACTTGCGATAACTCCTTTATTTTTTTAGCAAGAATTTCGTTTGCTTCTTTTTCTTGGGTAACCTCCTGATAATGCGACAACTCTTACAACTCTTGGATGTTTTGTCAAATCTTCATAAAAGTTTTCAACTGTTGGAAGTGTAACTTTTAACATAACATTTGAAGTTTCAGGCAATTTATCAAGATGTTTTTTAATTTCATTTTTCAAGATAGTTTCACATTCTGCTTTATCAACATTGTGAATATCTACTTCTGGTTCAATAATTGGAACAAGTCCAGCCGCAATAATTTTATCTGCAACTTCAAATTGTTGATCTACAACTTTTGCAATTCCTGTTTGAGATGCTTTTTTAATAACAGAACGCATTTTTGTTCCGAAAATATGTCTTTCGTTTGCTCGGCTCAAAAGATCGTCCAATCCAGGAATAGGTTTCATAACTTGAACTCCATCTTCCAATTCTTCTAGTCCTTTATCAACTTTTAAGAAAGGTAAAACTCCTTTTTCTTCCCACAAAAAGTCAGCTGTATATTTATCATCAATTTTTCTATCCATAGTTTGTTCAAATAAAATAGCTCCTACAATTTCCTTATCATTAAAAGCAGGACTTTTTATAATTCTAGTTCTCATTTTATGAATTAAATCAAACATTTCTGTATCATTAGAATATTCACTTTCATCAATTCCATACAATTTCAAGGCTTTCGAGTACTTCCACCACTTTGATCCAATGCTGCAATAAATCCTTTTCCGTTTCTCATTCTTTCTAATCTTTCTTTCATTATAATCTTCCTCCTAATTTTAAAAACAAAAATAATTTGATTTTTCAAAAGTTTTTTTACTTCTATATTTATAATATCACTTTTTTTAAAAAAATGTCAAGGATAAATATAAAATTTTTTTAAAAATCAAAAAAATCCTTTTAATTTTTCCCATTGATTAGACTTTTTTATGATATAATTTTTACATAATCAATTTAGGAGGAAAAAATGGGAAGACATGGTACAATAGCTGGGCGTAAGGAAGCGCAGGATAAAAAAAGAGCCGCATCATTTACAAAACTTGTTAGACTTATAACAGTGGCAGCAAGAGGAGGAGAAAATCCTGAATTTAACGTTGCACTAAAACACGCAATTGAAAAAGCAAAGGCGATTAATATGCCTAATGATAACATCAACAGAGCAATTAAGAAGGGAGCAGGAACTGATGGTTCAACAGCTTTTGAAACATTGAATTATGAAGGTTATGGACCTGCTGGAGTTGCTATTATTGTAGAAGCTCTTACTGATAACAAAAATAGAACTGCTTCATCTGTAAAAATGGCTTTTGATAGAAATGGCGGAAATCTTGGTGTTTCTGGGTCAGTTTCATATATGTTTGGAAGAAAAGGTGAAATTATTATTGAAAAAACAGATGACATTGATGAAGAAGCATTGATGGAAGTGGCACTTGAGGCTGGAATGGAAGATATGGAAACTTTGGAAGACAGTTTTTATATTACAACTGAAACAGCAAACTTTGATGCTGTGGCAGATGCCTTAAGAAATGCAGGATACAAATTATTAGAAGCAGATATTCAATATTTACCATCAATTGAAGTTGAAACTCTTGAAGAAAAATGATTTACAAAAAAATTAAGAAAAATTAATTGATGTTTTTGGAAAATGATGACGATGTTCAAAAAGTTCACCACAATTATGCTGGAGAATTATAAAAAAATACAGATATTGCGGAATTAATTTCCGCATTTATTTTTATTTTTAAAAAAAGGAGCTATATTTTATGAAAAAAACTGGAGAAGAAACAATTACTCTAATAAAAAAATATGAAAATAATTCAGCGAAATGATTTTTCAAAACTTCACGCTTGATTCAGTTTTTACTTTCTGATTTTGTAAAAAAATTAATAGGAAGACAAAAAAAAATTCTTGATATTGGAACTGGATGCGGAATTATCGCTTTACTTTTTGGCACAACGCTCAAAAGGCACAAATTACAGGTATTGAATTGCAAAAAAACAATGGCGGAAATTGCTGAAAGAAATGTTGAAAAATAATAAATTTGAGAATCAAGTCAAAATAATAAATGAGGATATAAAAAAATTATAAAAAAATATTTTTTTAGCCGTGATGAATTTGACACAATAGTTACAAATCCGCCATATTTTTGAATTTACTGGCGACATTTCACAAACCAATGACCTGGAGCAGCTGGCAAATGCAAGACATAATATAAATTTATCACTTGAGGAAATTATAAAGATTTCTTCCTATTTATTAAAAAATATGGGCAGTTTTTCAATTGTGTTCCGAAGCGAACGGCTGGTGGAAGTTCTAGCGCTTTTACAAAAAAATATAATTTAGAGCCGAAAAGAATGAAGAATTGCTATACAAAATGGAATGAAAACTCAAAAATTTGCTTATTGGAAGCAATAAAAGATGCTAAGAAGGGATTTTCCGTTGAAATGCCTATTTTTGTTTATGATGAAAATGGACAAAAGAATGAATATATTGAAAAATTTGTATAAAAGTTAGGACTTAAAAAAATTAAAAAAAGAATAAAAAAATTATTATTTCTTGCATTTTTTTACCAAATGCTTGTATAATAAAAAGTCTGTAAAAATAACTATAAATGATTGTAATAAAAAAATATAATGATGTTTGGGATATTCCATCTATAAAAAAACCTTTTGGAAACACATATTATTCAAAAGGATAGTATGTTTTTTTTATTGCTTAAATTATAGAAAAAAATAAAAAATAAAAATTTTTAAGGAGGAAATAAATGCTTAATTTTTTAAATCACCTGCAATTTGGGGTAAATGAATTATTGTGGCTAGGATATTTAATATTGAATTTTTCAGCAGTTGCTCTGGCTTACAGATTTTGGGGAAAAGGAGGACTACTATCAGTTGTGCCGTTGTCAATCGTTCTAGCTAACATTCAAGTTGGGAAAATGATGACTTTGTTTGGTTTTGATGGAATTACAATGGGAAATATTGCTTATGGAGGAATTTATTTGGCATCTGATATTTTGACAGAAAACGAAGGGAAACATTATTCGAGAAAAGTGGTTTCATTAGGTTTTGCTGCGATGTTATTTACGACATTTATAATGCAAATTGTGCTAAAAGTAAAAGTTTCGCCTGATGATACAATGCAAGGTGCTTTATCAGCAGTATTTGGATTCATGCCAAGACTTGCAATTTCAAGTGTGTGTGGATTTGCAGTTTCTCAGTCGTTTGATATTTGGTCTTATCAATTTATTAGAAAATTTAGACCATCTTATAGAGATATTTGGATTAGAAACAACGCGAGTACAATGATAAGTCAAATTTTAGATAATATTGTATTTTTCATTTTTTGGCATTTACAGGAGTTTATCCATTTAAAAACAGTAATCGGAATCATATTTTTCAACATATTTATTAAAAATCGTAATTTCACTGTTGGATACACCTTTTGTGTATATTGCGACTTTATGGAAAAAAAACAAGGTAAAATAAGTGATTAATATTAAAATAAATAAAAAATGAAAAAAAATAAAAAAAGGTATAAATATATAACATGGAAAGATATAGTGTAATAAAAGAGAAAAAAATCCTCGTGAAATCGTATTATTAAAAGGGTTTAGCTGTGCTTATGGGAAAGTGTGCTTTTTGTAATTACATTTTTAGATAATACGAATGACGAAGAAGAAATGAAAAAAAGTAAATTTTGAGGCTTTTGAGCAGAGTTACTGGGGAATATGGAGTTCTTGAAGTTATAAACTCTGGGTCGGTGTTTGAGCTAAATGGTGCGACATTGGAGAGAATAAGAGAAGTTTGTAAAGAGAAAAATATAAAAAAATACTTTTATTTTTGAAGCGTATTTTTGGGTACTTAAATAGATTGAATGAAATTAGAGAATATTTTTTTCTGAACAAGAAGTAAGATTTGCATTTCGGATTGGAAACTTTTGACAATAATTATAGGACTAAGGTTTTTGAAGAAAAAAATTTTTATTTTTAAATGAAAGAGTTTTTGGAAAAAAATTGAAAAAAAGTGAATATCAAATGTGCCTATTAATGATTTGTACAAAAGGACAGACGAAAGAACAGATTTTTAAGCGATATTGAGCAAGGAATGGAAAAATTTCAAGGAGCTAGTTGTAAGTGTATTTGTAAATAATGGTACGGAAATTGAAAGAGATGAAGAGCTTGTAGCTTGGTTTTTTTGACGGAAATTTATCCAAAATATAAAAGATGTTCCAAATATTGAGATTTTTAGTTGACAATAAAGATTTTTGGAGTGTATGTTCAATAAAAATTACTCGAATTTTTTTAACATTGAATTTTAATAAAAAAAAAGACTATGTTTTTATTTATTTTTATGACAAGGGGTTTTTAGCCCCTTGCTAAAGATTAAAAATTTATAATGGATTTATTACGTGAAAATGTGAAATAGTATGAGTTTTTTTAACTATTTTTTTGGAAATGCCAATACCGTTTTTCAAACATATCAATTTCATTTTTCCAATTCTTTTAAATCACTTCGGACATAATGGTCGTTATCGGTTCCAAGTCTAAAAGGTTCTCACTAATGGCATATTTTTTTGTGATTTATTTCAAATAAGTATTCTTCTACAATCATTTTTGTCTTATTATTTTTTTATCATCATCTTCAAAATCTATGACAAGTGTTACATTTAAATCCGAGAGTTCATTAATGTCAATTTTCTTTTCATTTACAAAAATAGTTTAAAATGCATTGCTTTATTACAAACTCTAGTTCCTCTTCGATTACTTCACGTGGCTTTTTCGATATTTTTGTGTTAAGTACAAAATAGCTTTTATCTAAAAAAAATCATTTTTTTATTTCCTTTCTTCTTACAATTATATTTCTTTTTTTCAATTATAATAAAAAAATATTTTAAAAACAAATTTTTTTACTAAATTAAATCATTTGTTAAATTTTTTTACGTAGTCAATTTTAAAAAAAGTAGAAAAAAAGCAAAAAAATGATTTATAATATATCGAAGTAATAATAATTTTAAGAATTTAAAATTATTAGGCTTGCTCGGAAACTACATGTATTTAGAATTTAATAAAACAAATGTTCTGAAAGCAAGGAATTTTGATTTCTTGTAAAATAAAAAGATAAGTTGCCGAACAGATCTATTGAAGTTAAAATAAATAAACGACATTGAAAAAGAAAAAAATTAGAAAATGTAAAAATGAAGGCTGTAAAATTGAATAATAGTAATGTTTATAGTGGAGTGAAATTTTTGAATCTTTGTAAAAAAAGGAAGAAAAATAAAAATTAGAATTTTTTTGTAAATGAATAGAAAAAAAGAGAATAAGTAGGAGAGAATATGGCTAGAAAAATTAGTATAGAAGCCGACAGCTTGAAAAAGATATATAAAAACAGGGAAGTTGTAAAAAGTGTAAGCCTTGCGATGGAAAAGGGCGAGGTTGTGGGACTTCTTGGACCAAATGGGGCAGGGAAGACGACTACATTTTATATGATCACAGGAATTGTAAGGCCAAATCACGGAAGAGTTGTGTATAATGGACAGGAAATTACAAACTTGCCGATGTTTAAAAGAGCTAGGCTTGGACTTGGATATTTGCCACAAGAGGCATCAGTTTTTAGAAATTTGACTGTGGAAGAGAATATTGTATCTGTTCTGGAAATGCGTGGAGTTAGGAAAAAGGAACGTATTGCAACAATGCAAAGTTTGATTGAAGAATTTAAATTATCGCACGTTGCAAAAAGTTTAGGGTATGCACTTTCAGGAGGGGAACGAAGACGTGTGGAAATTGCTCGAACGATTTCTACAAATCCAGATTTTATTTTGCTGGATGAGCCTTTTGCAGGAGTTGACCCTATTGCAGTAGAAGACATTCAAAATATAATTATCCAATTAAAAGAAAGAGGATTAGGAGTTTTAATTACAGACCATAATGTGCGTGAAACATTGAGAATTACTGAAAGAGCATATATAATGGCTGAAGGGACAATCTTGATTTCTGGAACTGGTGAGCAAATTGCGAATGATGAAACTGCCAGAAGAGTTTACCTTGGAGATAACTTCAAGTTGGATTAGGAGGTTGATTTTTTTGAAAAATATGATTTTGACGTCATCTTTATACGAAAGTATAGGATTTGTAAAAAGAATTTTTGGATAAAAAAATGCTAAAAAGTAAAAAAATATTATTTATTCCGACAGCAGCTAATGTGGAAGAATATAAGAATTATATGTATCTTACAGAGAAGGCTTTTGAGGATATTGGATATGAAGTGGATAATTTTGATATTTCTGTTTTTTCAGAAAAAACTGTGAAGGAGAAATTATCGAAGGCAGAGATAATCTTTATTTCTGGTGGAAATACATTTTATTTATTACAAGAATTGAAAAGAAAAAATTTAATTTCTTATTTGAAGGAAAGAATAGAAAATGGATTGCTTTATATCGGAGAATCGGCAGGGTCTGTAATAACAGGTCCTAATATCGAATATGCTTCGCTTGCAGATGATAAAACGTTGGCAAAGGAACTGAGTGATTACACAGGAATGAATCTGATAGATTTTTTTATTTAGTTCCTCATTTTTGGCGAAGAACCGTTTGCAGAAAGTTCTGAAAAAAATAGTTGAATTGTATAAGGATAAATTAGATTTGGAATTAATAAATAATAAAGAAGCGATATTAATTAAAAAAATAATGATTTTAAAATAATAAAAAGAAAAAAATAAAAAAATAGGTGAAGATTCCTTGTGGTATAAGGAGGGTAAGAGTGTTATTAGACATAGAGATAAAAAAATTTAAAATCTTTTAAAAATCAAACAATTTTTTTCAATGGAAGCTGAAAATAAAATTGAAGATAGAAATTCTTTTTGAAGTTGAAGTAGGGAAAGAAAAAAATTTGAATTATTGAAAACTGCTGTGCTGTTTTGGAGGAAATGCCAGCGGAAATCAAATTTTACTTCAGTTTTAAATATATTCAGGTATTATTTGTTTAATAAAGGGATAGAAAAAAATATAATAAAGAAGGATTTAGATTTGGAGAAGAAGATAAAAAAATTCAACGATAAAAAGTAAGGAATGTAGTAGATGATAAAATTTATGAATATATTTAGAAATAAATTTTAATACAAAAAATTATAAAAGAAAAGTTATATATAACTGCTTTTAGAAAAGAAAAACTTGTTTTTTTGAGAGAAAACAATAAAATTGTAAAATATGACAAAGAAACATTTTTCAGAATATGAAATAACTATAGGCTTTATAAATGAGACTCTGACAGACAGTGACAGTGTAATATCAAGAATTATCGAATGGAGAGTTCCTGAAGAAATAGAAAAATATATATTTTATATAGATAAAATAAAAAAATTAATAATTATAGTGATGATTTGGGAAAAATATATATGAAAATAAAAAAATAACAAAAAGTTAGTCATAGAATTTTTTTAAAAAAATAGGAATTATTGTGAATGATATTGAGGTGTATAGAGAAAAAAATGAATTTTTTTCTTAAAAAAATATACGAGAAAGTAAAGAATTTCAGATATTGAGTGAAAAAGAACAGGAGAAATTGTTATCTCAAATAGCTTATATTTATAGAATATACTTTTGTTTATGAAGATAACCAAAAAAACAAAAAAATATAAATTAGAATATTATGAGCAATCTGCTGGAACACAAAAGATACTATCAATGTTTTTTTCCAATCTATAATTTATTAAATAATGGGGGAGTAATGATAATAGATGAATTAGACATTACTTTGCATTATAGCTTGATAAAGGAAATCATAAAAATGTTTAATTCTGTAGAATATAATAGAAAAAAACGCTCAATTAATATTTACTACTCACAATTTATTATTATTGGATTTTTAATTTATTTAGAGAAGATCAAATATGGTTTTTGGAAAATAATGATGTGTCAACAGGAACTGAACTTTATTCATTATCAGATATAGAAGGATACGAAAAAAATAAATACTTGTTAAGAGATTATTTGAATGGAAATTTTGGTGGAATACCTAAATTAGAAGATTTTTGGGGTTGATTTATGGCTAGAAAAAAGGAATGAATAACAAAAAAATCGAAAAATTAAAGAAAAAAAGTATATTTATTTTTTTATGGAAGGCTCTAAAAAAATTGTAGTGAAGATAAGTATATAAAGGAGTATTACGGACAATTTCAAGATAAGGCAGTAGATATTGGATTTAGATTTATTTCCTGTGGAGATGGAAGTTGGAAAAAAAATATCGAAAAGGAAATAAATAAAGAAAAAAAGAAAGTATAATTGATGAAAAATATTGAAATTTGGTGTGTTTTAGACAAAGATAAAAATGATTTGGATAAAATTAACAAGGAATGTTTGAAAAAAATAATTATAAATTGATCTTTTTCCAATTGCTCTTTTGAAGTTTGGTTGCTATATCATTATGAAAATATAAAAGATAGGAGAATGCAGTCAAAAAAATTATGAAAATATTCTTACAAGGAAACTAAATAAGAAATATAAGAAAAAGTGAAGGAATAAAATTTACTCTTGATGATAAAGAAAGAGCGATTAGGCAATCCAAAAAAAGATACATGAAAAAAATATCAGAGATTGGAAGAAAAAAATAAATAATAGTTTTAATTGTACAAATTTTTTATATGATTTTAGAAAAAAATTTAAAGAAGTTTTTTTATAATTTTTGATTTAGAGTAATAATTAAAATTTTAAATTTATTTTTAAAAAAATAAGATAAGTAAAAATTTATAAATAAAAAAAGATATAATTAAAGAGAGGATAGAAAAAAATGACAGGAAATGAAATAAGAAAAAGTTTTGTAGATTTTTTTAAATCAAAGGAGCATAAACATTTTGAAAGTGCTTCGTTAATACCAGATGATAAAAGTTTGTTGTTGACGGTTGCTGGGATGGTGCCGTTTAAGCCATTTTTCTTGGGAGAGAAGGAAGCTCCGTTTCCAAGAATTACGACTTATCAAAAATGTATAAGAACTAACGATTTGGAAAATGTAGGAAGAACGCCTAGACACCATACATTTTTTGAAATGCTGGGGAATTTCTCGTTTGGAGATTACTTTAAAAAGGAAGCGATTGAATGGTCTTGGGAATATATAACAAAAGTTTTGAAATTGGATCCAGAAAGACTTTATGTTTCTGTTTATAAAACAGATGATGAGGCTTATGAAATTTGGAATAAGGAAATTGGAGTGCCTGAAGATAGAATTGTTAGACTTGGAGAAGAAGATAACTGGTGGGCAGCTGGACCTGTAGGTTCTTGTGGGCCTTGTAGTGAAATTTATTATGATACACAAAATATGGGGAAAAATAATGAAGAAATTAACTGTAAGCCAGGAGATGAAGGAGATAGATTCTTAGAAATTTGGAACCTTGTGTTTACTGAATGGAATAGACTTGAAGACGGTTCACTTGTGCCACTTCCAGAAAAAAATATTGATACAGGAGCAGGACTTGAAAGAATAGCTTCAGTTGTGCAAAAAAAAGATAATAACTTTGAAACTGATATATTTATGCCGATAATAAAAGGTATTGAAAAAGTTTTAGATATTAAGAAAGAAGAATTTGAAATTACTGTAAAAGTTATTGCGGATCATATTAGAGCGTCAGTATTTTTGATAGCGGATGGAGTTTTGCCATCAAATGAAGGTCGTGGATATATTTTAAGAAAAATTATAAGAAGAGCATTTGGTGCGGGAATCGTTGCAAAACAAAAATTGGACATTACGAAAGATGATTTGTTCTTGTATAAATTAGTACCTTATGTTGTGGAAAATATGAAAGAGGCATATCCAGAATTAGTTGAAAAACAAGAATACATTGAAAAAGTTTTAAAACTTGAGCAAGAAAGATTTGCGTTGACATTGAAAAATGGAATTGAAATGCTAACTGAAGAAATTGAAAAAATGGATAAAGAAGGAATTAAAAAACTTTCAGCAGATGCTTCGTTTAAATTATATGATACATTTGGACTTCCATTTGAATTGACAGAATTAATTTTTGGAAAATCAAGGGTATGAAGTTTCTGAAGAAGAATTTAATCAAAAAAATTAGAAGAACAAGTAAAAAGATCAAAAAAATAGCAGAGTTACAGTTTCAGATATGATAAAAAGATGACTTTATTGATAAATTCTTTGAAGAACACGGAAAAACTGAATTTACAGGATATGAAAAAAATTTAAAGATGAAGGAAAAGATTTTTGCATATTGCTAAAAGTGAAGGGAATTTCAGGGATATGAAGTGATTTTTGATAGAACACCATTTTATGCAGAATCAGGAGGACAAGTTGCTGATACTGGAATTATTACTTCTGGAGAATTTGAAGGAAAAAGTTGTAAATGTTGTGAAAAAAACATGATGTGTTTATTCATCAAGTTGAGGTTAAAAAGGAATTGCTCCAGCAGTTGGTGCAGAAGTAAAAATGAAAATTGATGCGGATCGTAGAAAAGATATCCAAAGAAACCATACTGCAACACATATTTTTACATAAAGTTTTAAGAGAAAAACTTTAGGGAACTCACGTTGAGCAATCTGGTTCGCTTGTGGATGATGAAAAATTGAGATTTGACTTTTTCACATTATGAAGCAATTGAGCCAGAAATGATTGAAAAAAATCGAAAAATCTGTAAATGACATTATTTTTGTCTAACTTGAAAGTTAAAATTGATTTTGAAAAATATTGAAGATGCGAAAAAAAGAGGAGCGATGGCACTTTTTCTCTGATAAATATGGAGATGTAGTTCGTGTCGTTGAAATTGACGGATATTCAATCGAGCTTTGTGGAGGTGCACATGTTAAATCTACTGGAGAAATCGGATTATTCAATATCGAATCTGAAAGTGGAATAGCATCAGGAACTCGTAGAATTACAGCAACAACAGGACATGCAAGTTTGAAATATGTTAATAAACTTGAAGAAAAAAATTAAGTAAAGTTGCTGGAATGTTGAAAAACTGATGGAAAAAAATGTGGTTGACGTTGTAGAGAAATATATCGCAGAAGCTAAAAATATCGTAAAAGAATATGAGCAATTACAAACTAAATTAGTAAAATATGAAATCAATGAATTACTTGAAAATGTAGATGAAATAAATGGAGTAAAAGTATTAAAAGCTGCATTTGCAAATAAAGATGTAAATGAATTAAAAGAAATCGTAGATAGAGGAAAAGAAAAACTTCAATCTGGAATTATTATTTTGGGAACAAATAATGATGGAAAAGCGATTTTCGTAGTTGGAGTTACAAAAGACTTGATTTCAAAAGTAAAAGCTGGAGAAATAGTAAAAGTTGCAGCTCAAGTTGCTGGTGGAAACGGTGGAGGAAGACCTGATTTTGCACAAGCTGGTGGAAAAGATGGAAATGCTGTAAAAGAAGCTGTTGATAAAGCATTTGAGTTTGTAAATGAAAAATTATAATTTATATAATTGAATAAATGCCAATTAGCAAGGGGGTTATCCCCTTGTCGAAAAATTAATTCATAATTTGAATAATAAAATTTAGAAATGAGAAAAAGATGAGAAAATTTATTGGACTTGATGTCGGAGATGTGAGAATTGGGGTTGCGAAAATGCGATCCTTTGGGAATTCTTGCGACTGCTCTTGAAGTGATTGATAGGACGAAAATAGATCCGATTGCAAGAATAAAAGAGATTTTAGATGATGAAAGCACAAAAAAAGTCGTTGTTGGACTTCCAAAAAGCTTGGACGGAACTCAAAAAAGGCAAGTTGAAAAAGTTGAAGAATTTGTGGAAGAGTTAAAAAAAGAAATACCAGGAATTCAGATTATTTTTGTAGATGAGAGATATACGACAACTGAAGCGGAACATTATTTGAAAAATTATTCTAAAAAGAATGGTAAAGAGCGAAGAAAAGTTGTGGATATGGTGGCAGCTTCGATAATTTTACAAAAATATTTGGATACATTAGCTTAAAAAGTCTAAATATAGAGTTTTTAACAAAAAAATAGCAAGAAGTTACCGACTTCTATAGGCGGGAGTAGTTCACTTATTTGTATTAAAGATAATTGAAATTGAAAAAGCAAGTTCTATTTCTCTTTTGTAAGAAAGTTTTGCGTAAAAGCAAAAGGACATGGTGTTTGATATTCTTGCTTAAAGAAACTTAAAAATAAATAAAACTTAAAGAGTAATAAAAGTATATTTATTTTAGAAATTTATTAAACATATTTATAAGAATAGATATTTAAATAAAATAAAAAAAGAAAGGATGAAAAAATGCAAAATAAAAAATCACATTATATTTGGCTGCTTGTAGTTATTATTGTTCCAATTGTTATTTTAGCATTGAATAAAATAAAATTGGGGCTTGATTTACGAGGTGGAACATCAGTTGTATTGCAGGCACAGGGGAAAATTGAGCCTGATACGATGAGTAAAGTTAAAAGTATTATTGAAAGAAGGGTAAACAGTATTGGGGTGGCTGAACCTGTTATTCAGCTTAGTGGAAATGATAAATTGATAGTGGAGCTTGCGGGAATAAAAGATCCTCAAAAGGCTGTTGAATTAATTGGTACGACTGCAAAACTTGAGTTTAGAATAAAAAATAGGGATGGTTCTTATGGGCCTGTGCTTTTGGAAGGATCTGCCTTAAAATCTGCAGGGGTAACAAGAGATCAAATGGGAATGCCATCAGTTAGTTTTGAATTGAGTTCGCAAGGGGCAAATACCTTTGCTAAGATTACAAGAGAAAATATTGGAAAGCAGCTGGCAATAATGCTGGATAATAAAGAACAGTCGGCTCCTACGATTAACAGTGAAATTAGTGGAGGAAGTGGAGTTATAACTGGAAGATTTTCAATGGAAGAAGCAAATAACCTTGCAAATCTATTAAAATCAGGAGCATTGCCTGTGGAAATAAAAATTGTTGAAAATAGAACAGTTGGTGCGACACTTGGAGTAGATTCGATAAAACAGACTGGAGTAGCTGGATTAATTGCTTTATGTGTAATTTCAGTATTTATGATTGCTATTTATAAAATACCTGGAATTGTGGCAGATATTGCGCTTCTTATAAATGGAGTTCTAGTTTTAGGATTGCTTAGTGGAGTTGGAGCGGCCTTGACACTTCCTGGAATTGCAGGATTTATCTTGACATTGGGAATGGCAGTTGACTCGAATGTAATTACTTATGAAAGAGTAAAAGATGAGCTGCGGTTTGGAGAATCGCTGCACGATGCAGTGGAAAAGGGTTATGAAAATGCTTTTCCTGCGATAATTGACGGAAATATAACAACGTTACTTGTGGCGGCTGTGTTATTCTTTTTTGGAACAGGGCCAATAAAAGGGATTTGCTGTAACATTGTCACTTGGTGTGGTTGCTACGGTAATTACAGGGGTATTTGTATCAAAAATATTTTTAAGATTGTTTATACAGGTGTTTAAGATAAAAAGAGAGCAGTTGTTCTGGAAAGGAGCTTTAAATAATGAAGATTAATTTGAAGGTTATTAAAAATAGAAAACTTTATTTGGGAATTTCAACGGTAATGGTTTTAATTTCACTAATTTCACTATTTACTATAAAATTAAATTTAGGTGTTGACTTTAAAGGTGGAGAATTAATTCAACTGAAATACAGTAAAAAAATAGATCAAAATGCAGTAAATAGCACGTTAAACAGTCTAATTGGGAAAATTCCTCAAATGAAGGCAAAAAAAGAGTACAGTTTTTCTGATACGGATAATACAGTTATTATAAGAACTGAGCAAATGAGCGGTACTCAAAAAAAGCAAAAAGTAATGTCAGAATTAAAAACAAAAATACTGGGAAAATTTGAAGTTGTAAAAAAATGAAACTGTAGGTGCAGTAATTGGTAAGGAATTAACAGCAAATGCATTTCAAGCGTTATTGATAGGAAGTATATTGATTATTATTTATATTACAGTAAGATTTGAGTTTATTTATGCAATAGCGGGAATTGTGGCATTAATTCACGATGTTATTATTGCTTTTGGGAGTTATTACAATGCTTAGATATGAAATAGATACTCCATTTATTGCGGCAATTCTTACAATTTTGGGATATTCCATTAATGATACGATTGTCGTATTTGACAGAATTAGGGAAAATATTAAGAAAAATAGATCAGGAAGAAATAAAGTTTCAATGTCATTTGGTGAAATAATAGAAAAATCTATAAATCAAGTATTTACAAGATCGATTTATACTTCATTGACTACTTTATTTTCTGTAATTGTACTTCTTATTCTTGGAGGAGATACGTTAAAGACATTTAGTATGACATTGTTTGTGGGAATGTTAGTTGGAACGTATTCATCAGTATTTGTAGCAAGTCCTTTGGTTTATATCATGAAAAAAGGTAAAGATGAGCCAAAAGCTAAAGATACTACAAAACATTCAGGAAAAACAGTAAATGGATATGATGAAAAGGATAAAGTTTTAGTTTAATTAATTTGTTTGAAAGATAGGATAAAAATAAAAAAATAAAAATGATAAGTTTAGAAGGTGAAATGAAAAATGCGATGCTGGGCAGAAATAAATATAAATAATTTGTATAGCAATATTGATGAAATTGAGAAAATTGTGCCTAAAGAAAAAATAATAGCGGTAATAAAGGCAGATGCTTATGGGCATGGAATGTTAAAAATCTGTGACGCTTTAATAAAAAAGGGAATTAAGAATTTTGCTGTGGCGACAAGTGATGAAGCGCTGAAAATAAAGGAACTTCATAATGATATTATGGTGCTGATATTAGGACCTGTGGAAAATGAATATATGGATCTCATTGCTGACAAGAAGATTTATTTTATGGTGACAGATTTTGAAGAAATAGAATTTTTGGAAAAAACTGGAAAAGAAAACGGGAAAACTGTGGACGTGTTTATAAAGATAGATACAGGAATGGGACGTGTAGGATTTCAAGAAAGCGAAGTGGAACAATTAAATAAAATTCTTAAAAATGTAAAACATATTAATCCAATAGGAATCTTTTCGCATTTTTCATCATCTGACAGCGACAAAGAATATACAAAATTGCAGGAAAGAAAATTTAAAGCAATGTGTGAAAAAATATCAAGTGGGATACCATCAATACGATATAGACATCTGCACAACAGTTTTGGAACTTTAAAATTTCAAGAAAGCATACAGGATTTTGTGAGGCCGGAATTATAATTTATGGAGGAGTTACAGATAAGGAAACTGCACCGTATAAATTTAAGCCTGTAATGTCTCTTTTTGCTAAAATAAGCTATATAAAAACATTAAAGGAAGACAGCTTTATAAGTTATGGAAATACTTATCTTGGAAAAGCTGGGGAAACTTATGCGACTGTTTCCATTGGGTATGCTGACGGAGTAAGGCGTGATTTGTCAAATAAAGGTTATGTTTTTTATAAAGGGCATAAATGTAAAATTGCAGGACGTGTTTGTATGGATCAGCTTATGATTTTACTTCCTGATGAATTAAAGGATGAAGCTAAAAAAGGCGATGTTGTGGAATTTTTTGGTGAAAATATAAGTGTTGTGGAAGTTGCTGAATTGTGTGGCACTATTTCGTATGAGATTTTATGTGGAATAAGTCAAAGGGTGCCTAGAATTTATGTAGAAAAATAGGAGTAAAAAAATGATACTGGATATTGGATTTGTAGTTTTGCTGATAATATTTATGTTTCTTGGGTACAGGAGAGGTTTTTTTCGCTGGAATTTTTTTAATATGTTTAAGTATATTTTTATTATTTTTATAACAAATTATGTCTATAAATTTTTTTCTGGATTCAGAGGGAATTAAGTCTCAAAATCAGTTGAAAGTATTTATTGTAATCGTTGCAATCCAATATCTTGCCTATTCTGCTATTTTGATAATTAATAAAAAGTTTTTTAAAGAGTATAAAAAAATAAATAAATTTGATAAATTGTCTGGAATGATATTTGGAATAATGAAATTGTTTTTTTGTTGCAATTATTGTATACATTGTAGTAATTGCAGGCTCTCTAAAAAGTAAAAAGCATAAAAAAATGCAAGGAATAAAAAGTATTTGCATTAAGATTATGACAAAATATGCACTAAGGTTTACGGATTCTTTTCCTGGATTTATAGAAAATGATGTGAAAAAGATATGTTATAAGTCAACGGGAAAAAGGAAGTAATAAATGATGTTTTACATGATTATGAAAATCCAGAACCAGATAAATTTGAAAAAAATCAAAAGAGATTAATTAAAATAAATAAAAAAATTTATGAAAAAAATGGAATAAAAGAAAAAAATAAAAAAAGGAAAATTGATAAAAAAATGAAAAATAATTGACAGGTATATTTACAATTCACTTATTTTTGCCGTCATTGTTTGAATTAGCATATTTACATTTATTATGATGTTAAATGTTGTAATGGAAGTTATGGAGCGTCTGTTTGCAAGTGATTTGCCGTTTATATCCATAATAGACTATCTATTTTATGCAATGCCAGGAGTTCTTGTGCAGACAATACCGATGGGAGCGTTTCTTGGAGTAATGCTTGTCTATGGCGGACTTTCAGAAACAAATGAGATTGTTGCAATGGAAGGTTCTGGAATAGGGCTTTTTAGAATACTTAGACCAGCATTTATTTTTGGTGTAGTGTTAACATTGATTGGATTAGGACTTGAAATTTATGTAAATCCCCGTGCCTTGGAAAATATAAATGCTCAGACAAAGCAGGTGCTTGCTTCAAAGCCTAGTTCACTGACGGAAGAAAAAGTATTTCTGACAAATGAAGAAAAGGGATTTGGTTTTTATATTGATGAGGTAAATAATGAAGCGGCAACAGCAAAAAACTTTCTAATAATAAATAAACGTGGGGATAACCATTATCCAATAGTTTTTTTGGCTGAAAATGCGAGATTTGATCCAGGAATCATAAATTTGAGCAAAGTAAAAGGGATATGCTTTTGAAAAAGATGGCAGCAATCAAGTTTCAGCTGAGTATATGGAACAGGAAATACCTATTACTACTTTTTTTAGAGAAAGCAAGAAGGAAGTGAAAAAAAGCCGTAAGGAAATGAATATAAAAGAGTTAAATAAATTTTATAAGGAAAATATAAACAAGCCTGGAGAAAAGGAAACAGCTTTAAAGGCACAGGTAGAAATTTACCAAAGGCTTATAGGTCCGCTAGCAAGTACATTTTTATGCTGGCTTGGAGTGCTTCTTTCAGTTGGGCATAGAAGAAGTGGAAGAGGAATAAGTTTTGGTGTAAGTTTAATCGTTATATTTGGTTATATAGGAATGGCAAGTTATGCAAAAATTATGGTACTGAAGAATAATGTGCCTGCAAATATTGCAATGTGGGTTCCTAATTTTGTTTTATTTATATTGTGTATATATTTCTCAATAAAGAAATATAGAGGAAAATAACGAAGGGAGGAGTATGAACAAATTAGACAAGTATATAATTTCAAATTATGTAAAAAGTTTCCTTTTGGGTATGATGATGTTTTTTTTGATTTTCTTATTAGCAGAAAGTATCAGCTTGACAGGATGGATTATGGATGGAAAGCTTAAAGGCCACGATGCCATAAAGTATCTGAGATATGGAACACCTGAAATTATAACAAATACTGCTCCTCTTGGAGTATTGCTGGGAAGCCTGCTGTGTATAAGCAAGATGGCAAAACAGCTGGAAATTGCCGCAATGAAAACAAGTGGAATAAGTTTTGCAAGAATAGCGTTATTTCCTATGATTTTTTCATTTCTTGTAAGTATGGGAGTATTTTGGATAAACTATGACATATTAGGGAAATCAAATACTAAGAAAGAAAATTTAAAGTCCCTTAAAATTGATAATAAGGAGCCTGTAAGGGCGCAAAAGAAATTCGTTTTTCGTAAAAATTGATAAAAAGACAGTTCTGTATAGTGAAAATGTAAATAAAAAAATACTGGAACAATGGAATATATTGAAATTTTTTTAAATTTGAAAAGGGATTTAGTAAAATCAGCAAGATATATACTTCGCCATTTGCAAAAATTAATCCAAAAACAAATGTATGGACTTTTAAAGATTTAAAGGAATATGACAGCAGGACTAATTTAACAAAGCCTGCGGATACAAAAAAATTCAGGTTTGTTGCAAGTATGGAAGATGTTCTGGCAAGTCCAGTAAAGGCTAAAAAAATTTGACAATGCCTGAATTACGTGAGAAAACAGTTTATTTTACAAGGGTCGGAGCAGATTCCTTAAATTTAAGAATAGAATTTTATTATAGAATATCTTTTGCATTGTCGTCATTTGTCATGTGCTTAATTGGACTTTCACTTGGAAGTAGATATGTAAGGGGAGGAGCTGCGCTAAATATCGGATTATCTGTAATAATAGGTTATGCCTATTACGGTATCAGCACGATTTTGCGTTCAATGGCAGTTGCAGGCACAGTTCCAATTTATGCAGCTTGCTTTATTCCGTTAATTGTATTTTTTTGTAGTTGGAATAAAAATTATTTAGAGATTCGGAATATTAATATGTAGTATTATTTTTTTATTTAATACTGCTTTATGTTCTAAACAGTGGACTCTTTGCAAAGGGTCAGGAACTATTGTTAGCAGATAATAATAATTCTGTTTTTAAAATAGAGTTTAGTGTAAAAATAAGGATTGAGAGAGGATTGAAATGATAGAAAAAAATAAGGACAAATACTGGAATAGAAGTTATTTTTTTGATAAATTAGAAAAGTATTTCTACTTGTTCAGTTGGTGTATTTGTAAAAACAGGATCACGGGATGAAAGTGATACAGAAGAAGGAATTTCACATGTTTTGGAGCATATGATCTTTAAAGGGACTCCTACTAGAAATTATTTTGAAATTTCAGACGAGATTGATTATCTTGGAGCGAATGTGAATGCGCATACAACGAAGGAGGAAACTGTTTTTTATATAAATGCCTTGACACAGTTTCTGGGAAAATCTGTTGATATTTTGTTTGACATTGTTACAAATTCTACGATTGATGAAAAGGAATTGGAAAAGGAAAAGGATGTAATTGTGGAAGAAATTAAAATGTATAAGGATTCGCCAGATGATCTGGTATTCGAGATGAATTATGCAGATTGCATAAATGGGCAGTATGGAAAGCCTATTATTGGAACAGAGGCAAGCGTGAAGGGATTTACAGCAGAGGAAATTAGAAAATATTACAGGGAAAGATATACTAAGGATAATATTTTAATTGTTGTTTCTGGAAATTTTGATAAGGATGAAATTATTCAGAAAGTAGATGAATATTTTGAAAAGCTGGCTGATAAGAAGGTTAATAGACGTGAGAAGACAGAGTTTTCATTTAATGCTGGAAAAAGAGTTGTTTCAAAGGATATAAATCAAGTTAATATTTGCATTTCACATCAAAGTGAAGATTATAACAGTGAAAATAAAATATATACTGATATTTTAGCAAATATTATCGGCGGTTCAATGAGTTCTAGACTTTTTCAGGAAATTCGTGAAAAAAATGGGCTTGCATATTCTGTTTACACATTTAATCAGTATTACCTTTCTGGAGGTTTGACATCAACGTATATTGGGACAAATCTGGAAAATTATGAAAAGGCAATAGAAATAACACTTGCAGAATTTAAGAAGTTACGTGAAAGTGGAGTAACAGAAGATGAACTTCAAAAGGCAAAAAATAAATATATGAGCCGAATTGCATTTTCAATGGAAAATCCACGTTCAAGAATGGGAATTTTGGGAAATTACTATATTAGAAAAAATGAAATATTAGATGCAGAAAAAGATAAAAAAATGAAGTAAATTCAGTAAAACTTGAAGATGTGAATAATTTTTGCAAAAACTGGATATTTAACAGAAAAATATTACGGTTCTTGGAAATATTAAAAAGTAAGGTAAAGTTAAAAAGGAATTTATGATAATTAAAAAAAATAGGGTTAGGAGAAGAGAATGTTTCAAAGTCAAAGAATAATTGAAGATCTGAAAAATAATATTTTTCGTATGGACAAAATGATTTTACTGATAGTTTATGCACTTGTGACAATTAGTACAGTATTTGTATATAGTGCGACAAGACAAAGCGGAATGGTTGGTAAAAATATTTTATGGATTGTTATAGGGACAATATTGATGTTTATTATAGCCGCATTTGATTATAGACATATAAAGCTGTATATTTGGCATATTTACGGAATTGGGGCAATATTGCTGCTGCTTGTACGTTTTGCAGGGAAAAAGACTCTTGGAGCGCAACGTTGGATTGCACTTGGGCCATTTCAGCTGCAGCCGTCGGAATTTGTAAAGGTGATAATTATTTCTAGTTATTGCCTACTGGATTGTAGAAAAATATAAAAATGGAATTAACAACTTAAAGGATATTGTTGGTTCAATTCTGCCAGCAATGCCTCTTATATTGCTTATTTTAATACAGCCTGATCTGGGAACGACATTAATAACAATTTCTGCATTTTTATTTATGATTTTTCTGTATGAAGCAAATATGAAGCCAATCTGGATAATAGGAATTGTAGTAATGTTATCAGTTTATCCAGTTTATAGATTTGTACTTAGCAGTTATCAAAGGGATCGTGTAGAAACATTTTTTTACACCCTGAAAAAGGATAAAAAAAGGAAGCGGATGGCACGTAATCCAGTCAAAAATTTCAGTTGGAGCAGGAGGTGCATTAGGTAAAGGGAGTGTTACAGGAAGCCAAAGCAGATTGGAATTTCTTCCTGAAGCGCAGACAGATTTTATTTTTTCAGTATTATCTGAAGAAATGGGATTTTTTGGATCCACACTAGTTTTACTTCTATATTTCGGATTAATTTTGGAAATAATGAGGATTACCCGAATTATACAGGACAGTTTTGGCAGGCTTATACTGTATGGCTTGGCAGGGTGTAATATTTATGCACGTAGTTGTAAATGTAGGAATGACAATTGGACTTGTGCCAGTTACAGGAAAAACCGCTATTGTTCATGAGCTACGGAGGAAGTTCATTTTTAGCTTCGTTTATTATAATAGGAATAGTGGAAAGTATAAAAAAATTCATAACAATAAATAATTTAAAAAAATGGGAGAAATTTTTTTGGAAAAAGAATGAAATTATTGTAAATTCTGAAATGGAAGGGATGAGGCTGGATAGATACTTGAGGAAAAGTTTTAAAAATGAGCCGCTTAGCAGGATTTTTTTGGTGCAATAAGATCTGGGGATGTAAAAATTAATGGGAAAAAAAGTCGAAGGAAAATTATCGGCTGTTATTAGATGATAAAATTACAATAAAGAATTTATCAATGGGAAATATTAAAAGAAAAATGAGAAAATAGAAAATAAAATAAAAAAACTGCAAATTTCTCAAAATGAGCTTGAAAAAAATATAAAAAAATGGTTATTTTTGAAAATGAAGATTTTTTTATTGTAAATAAAAGCAGAAAAAAAATCCCGATGCATAAGGGAACAGGGCATAAATATGGACTTAGTGAAGTTTTTTAAAAAAATTTATAAAAAGTGAGAATATTAATTTTGCAAATAGAATTGATTTTTGAAACGTCAGGGACTTGTTATCGGATGTAAAAACATTGAAGTTTTTTTGAGATATATTTCTGAAAAAAATTAGGGAAAAATGAAGTTCATAAAAAAATATTTTGCGATTGTTCATAATGGAGAATTTAAAAATAAAAAAAGATTTTTAAAATTGAAAATTATTTGACAACGGCTGAAAATAGGGTTATTGTTTCTGAAAATCCTGTTTCAAGGGAATCTAAAAAAAGCATTACTTATTTTAAATATATAAACATTGATAAATTGAAAAAAATCAGAAGAAAATATTGGATTTACTGGGGAAAAAAATAAGGATGTTTTCGCTTTTTGGATATTGAGCTGATTACTGGGAGAAAGCATCAAATTAGGGCTCAGCTGGCTGATAAAGGGACTTTTCATAGTTGGAGATAAGAAGTATGGAATAAAGGATGGGAGTGACAGATTTTTTTCTCTGCTGCTATTTTTCTTTCGTTTGATGAATATAAGTTTTTCGATTTTTAGATAGAGTATTTTTTTAGGAGTGTATATTTTTTTCAAATTTTTATTCTAATAGAAATGATGTATTATATAATAGTATTATAACACCTGTTATTTAGGTTTATGCTCAAACTATATTAGTGTCAAATAAAATTATATTATTTTTTTCATTTTGGTAGTGAATTTATGTGTAAGGAGTTAAAACTTCCTTGTTTCAAAGTGATAAATATGATTTGTGTTTTTTTATCGGATTTACTGTAAATATATTTGAGTAAAGGAGTTATAATTTTTTTAAGTTTAATTTTAAAATAACTTTGTTATAAAAAAATAAAATTTTTGAGAGGTGAAAAATGGGTTTGTTTTTCAAGCAGAAAATCAAAAAAAGTATGTTACGCTTACATCTAAGTCAAAATTGACGGTGGATATTGTGGATGACAATAAGTGGAAAAAAAATGTAATCAATGTAATGAAATCATTTACAATGAGGATTTGAAAAAAATAATCTGAATGTATGTCCAAAATGTGGAAATTATTTTAGGCTTACAGCATTTGAAAAGAATTGAACTTTTTGATTGATGAAGGAACTTTTATAGAAGAGGATATGACGCTTAATTCTAAAAAAATGTGTTAAATTTTTCCAGGATATGAGGAAAAAGTTGGAAACATCACGTGAACGAAGCCGTATGCTGGATGGAGTTATAAGCGGAACTGGAAAAATTAATGGAATAGAAGTTAGTATTGCTGCGATGGAATTTAGCTTTATGGGTGGAAGTATGGGTTCTGTTGTTGGAGAGAGAATTACAAGGGCAATGGAACGTGGACTGAAAAGGAAAATACCTGTTGTGGTAGTTTCAAGTTCAGGAGGCGCTAGAATGCAGGAGGGAATTTTATCACTTATGCAGATGGCAAAAACTTCAGGAGCAGTTAAAAAATTGAATGAAGCTAGAATTCCGTTTATTTCTGTACCTGTTGATCCAACTACTGGTGGAGTTACAGCTTCCTTTGCAATGCTTGGAGATGTGATTATAACTGAGCCAAATGCTTTTATTGCTTTTGCAGGACCTAGGGTTATTGAGCAAACTGTAAATCAGAAATTGCCGAAGGGATTTCAAAGGGCAGAATTTTTATTGGAACACGGAATGGTTGATATAATTTCAGAAAGAAAAGACTTGAAAACAACGATTTACAGAGTATTGGAAAAATTAGTGTAAATTTAAAAATTTTTCAAATGAAAGGATAAAAAAGATGAGTATAAAAGATGAAATTAAGGAATTGGAAGAAGCAATATCGGAATTAAAGGCATTTTCAGCTGAAAAAAACATTGATTTTTCTGCTCAGATTACAGAACTTGAAAAAAAACTGGAAGATAAATATAAGGATTTTGAAGAAAATGAAATGGATGCCTGGAATAGAATCCAAATTTCAAGAAATCCGCAAAGACCGTATACTTTAGATTATATAAATGAGCTGACACAGGATTTTGTGGAACTTCACGGTGACAGGTTATCTAAGGATGACCATGCAATTGTCGGTGGACTTGCAATGATTGATGGATACAAAATAATGGTAATTGGGCATCAAAAGGGAAGAGATATTGATTCAAACCTTTACAGAAATTTTGGTATGGCAAGTCCTGAAGGATATAGAAAGGCATTGAGATTAATGAGAATGGCGGAACGTTTTAAATTGCCGGTTTTAACATTAATTGACACAGCTGGAGCTTATCCTGGAATAGAAGCCGAAGAAAAAGGGCAAGGTGAAGCTATTGCTAAAAATCTGGCAGAAATGTTTGGACTGCGTGTGCCGATTGTATCGGTTGTAATTGGTGAAGGTGGAAGTGGAGGAGCATTGGGAATTGGAGTTGCTGATTCTATTTTGATGCTTGAAAATAGTGTATATTCAGTTATTTCTCCTGAAGGATGCGCTTCAATCCTGTTTAATGATTCAACAAAAGCGTCAGAAGCTGCTAGAAGTTTAAAAATGGATGCAATCAGCTTAAAAAGTTTAGGGATTATAGATGGAATTATAAAGGAGCCGCTGGGAGGTGCTCATAGAAACCTTGAAGAAATGGCTCAAAACTTGAAAGCTGCGGTTGTAGAGGAATTCAAGAGAATCGATAAATATTCGTTACGTGAATTATTGAGAAAAAGATATGAAAAATATAGAAGAATAGGAGATTTTTTTGAAGAGTAATTTTTTAGAGAATTAAAGTCAGTAGATTTATTATCATACTAAACCATATTTAGAAAAAAAGAAGATATGTTTTATTTGTTTTTATTGCAAGAGGTCAAAACTTTGTTAAATAGAGTCTATAATAAATTTACTGTTCTGAGGAAATAACGTTAGAAAAAGGTAGGGCACTTATTTTAAAAATAAAAAAATTATTTTATTCTTTATTTTTTTAAGAAAAAAACTTTTTTTCCAAAATGATAAAAAAAAATACGAAAATTTAAAGTTCAAAACTCCAATGCCAGTTGCTAAAATATTTGTTAAAACGTGATTTGGGAAGTATTTTTTTGGCTGATTTTTTTCCAACAATAAACATTCCAAGGCAAAAGATTGCCATCCGCTTTTAAATATTCTAAATTTCCCCGTAATTTAGACTTATCTTGAAAAAAATAGAATTTTTTTCCACACCGTTTATAAGTAAATTTATATTTATTGCCGAAATTACTGCTCCAACTAAAGTAACCGAAATAAAGTTCAGAATAATTGAAAAATATTCCTAAAAGAGGGAAAAAAATATCATAGTAAAAAAATTGAGATAATGTATGCACTTTTTTTATATTTTCAGGCATTTTTTTCCAGCATTTCTGTATTTCCTTTCTTTCCTTTTATATTGAAACTTTAGAAATTATTTTATATTATTTATTTGCTTTATAAGCGACCAGTATCCTGAAATAGCCCCTAAAATAAGAAAAAAATAATCAGGACAATTGGCTGATCCGTTTTAAATAAATATTTTTTTCAAAAAGCAAATAAAAAAACCGAGCATAATCAAAATTGGCAGAGCAAGAATATAAACCATATTCGTTGCAAAGGGCAAAATATTTCATAATCTTATTATTTCTTTTTATTTTTTTACTGCCTTATCATTGTTATGCCTTCCGAGTTTTTTCTATTTCAAAAAAAGTCTTTGTTTTCTTTTTTTCTTCTTCTTTTATTCTTTCTTCTTCAGTTGAATCATTTTTTTGTTTTCTTCATTTTCAATTTTTCATAAGTTACCTTCTTTTTTTATTTTTATAAAATAGCCTATACTAAATTCGTTATATCTAAGTTGGGAAAAATATTAGTTTTATAATTTTTTTCAGGATAAAAAAATATTCAGCTTTCTCCAAATTCAGGGTTTGAGGCGGTATCGAATATTTCAAAGCCTTTATTTTTGGACAGTTTTTATAATCCATTCTGGGTCATAGATAAATTTTTTTCTGAATTTCATTGTATTTTCTAAATAGATTGTCGTTTTTCATTTTCACGGATAAATAAATCTATTTCTATCAGATGTTTTCTTTTGGATAGTTTCTCATGCCGCCAGATGCTTGTGTATTCCGGCTCTTCATCCAGAAAGATGTCATTTTCAAATATTTCATCAAAAAAATATCTTCAGTTACAGCATCAAAAATTAAGAATCCATCTTTTTTTAAATTTTTTTATTACATTTTTCAATAAATTTCAAAAATTCCTTTTCATCCTTTAAATAATTTACCGTATCAAAATTGCAGACAATATAGTCGGCTTGATATAAACTGCCATTTTTATTATTTTTCAAAATCTACAGTATTTTTCAAAATTTATAATATTTTTCTTTAACAAGTTTGTACTTATCTTTTCCAAATTTTTTTCTTTACCTAATTTTTTTGTCCATTTAACCTTTTTCTAATTTTTTTCTGCAACTTCCAGCATTTTTTTCAGACAAGTCCACTCCAACAACAGAAAATCCATCTTCAAGAAACCGTAAAATAAATTCTCCAGTTCCACATCCTAAATCTAAAATAGTTCCTTTTGTTTTTATAAATCTCTTTAAAAAAATTATACCATCCATCGTAATCTACATATTTCATAAAAATATCATAAATTTCCGCAAATTGCTTGTGCATAGATCAGCTCCAT